>ERZ1106976.3542-NODE-3542-length-12155-cov-8.010579_pt1 | contig 12155 bp, 14 predicted proteins | sample MGYA00403687_ERZ1106976 | MGnify/ENA primary metagenome ERZ1106976 (study PRJEB35170, sample SAMEA104062446) | human gut metagenome | biome: human gut; feature: human-associated habitat; material: faeces | place: Denmark | collected 2013-02-22 ... | reverse complement strand
CATTGCGATTCCCTCCGTCTCTGTTTCTTCAGTTTAACAGATTTTTGGGGGATTTGCGACTGCACTTACAGTGTACTACTCCATTCTCCCAAATCGAAGGGAGAATGCTTTTTTATCCGCGTGTTTGCTCACTCCGCCGCACCAAGCCACACCGTGGAGATAAACTGTCCGTCCGAGCGTTCCGTGGTCAGCCGTCCTCCGCGGCGCTCCGCGATCTGCCGGACGATGGAAAGTCCCCAGCCGTGGTGATCCAGCAGCGCACCGCCCACCGGGATGTTGTTTTCCTCTCCGGATACCGGATTCTGGACCCGCAGCACCAGAAAGCCGCCGTTCACGCGCCCGCGCACCGTGATCCGGCGGGGCGTCCCCTCCGGCAGACGGCGGCAGGCTTCGATGGCGTTGTCCATCAGATTGCCCAGCACCGCACACAATTCCGCGCCGGGGATCGTCAACGCCTCCGGAATCTGCACCTGACAGTCCGCCGTGATGCTCTCCCCGCGGCACAGCGCCAGCTTTTCCGAAAGGATGGCATCCGCCACGGGGTGAGCGCAGTAGCGCTTCGGCGGAGGACAGATCGCGGGGATACTGTCCATGCAGCTGCGGGCGGCCTCCATGCGGCGGTTTTGCAGCAGCTCCGCCGCCGCCAGCAGCCGGGCAGAAATCTCCCGGCGCACATGGACAGCCTCCGCCGTCTCCCGCTCCAGAGCCTCGCCCCGTTTCCGCTGGGTCTCCACCGAGCTCTCCATCAGCTGCCGACGCTGTACGGTCATGTGAAGCTGCGTGCTTTGCCGCAGCGCCTTGAAAAGAAGAAGGTCGGCGACGGCGCACAGCACCAGCAGAAAAATGCCTGTGGCGATCCATGCCGCGCCGGCGACCTCATCCGACAAAATCGTGCGCATGAGGTAGAACCAAAGTGTCAGCTGCGAGACGGGAAACAGCAGCGCGTACCATGGCAGGCGGAATTTCCAATGTTCCATCAGCGTACCTCCTCTCCTGCGACCAGCGGTACGGCAAAGGCGGTCAGCAGCTCCTGTGCGTGGTCATATTCGCCGCGCTCCATCAGGGCATAAACGGTCTGCAGCTGATTGCGCAGCTCATGCCGCAGCCTGGCGATGTCTTCGATGTGCGCCACCACGCCGTTATAGTATGCCAGCTGCTGCCGAAGCTGCTCATCCAGCAGCTCCGTCTGCTGCCGGGCCAGCTGCTGGTTGGTATAATTCCGCAGCCCGCGAAACAGCAGGAAGTCGGCCAGCACGCAGCACAGTGCCATGGCGCCCAGCAGCAGATAGCTGCCCAGCGGCGCACGGCGGAACAGGGAAAGCACCGCGCTGAAGATTACCAAGAAATGCTGGCTCAGGGGCACCAGTATAAACCGCCGCAGATACGGCTCGTCCTGCGGGCGGATGCCGCGTCTCCAGATGTACACCAGTACCCAGCACAGCAGCGCGAAGATGCTCCAGAAAATGATCTGCACCATCAGCATGCTCCGCGGCTCATTGACCACCAGGGCGGTATCCACATATTTTCCGAGAAGCAGTATGGTCAGCATGGTGGCCAACACCTCTGTCACCACGGAAAGCAGGGAGATCAGAACTGCGGCAAAGACCACCCGCAGGCTGCGCCTTTTTACAAAGAGCAGCACCAGCGACAGCCATAAAACGGATGACAGGACCGTGCGAAGCCAGCCGTAGGCACTTTCGGCGGGAATAAAGAAAACGGGGAGACACACGATCTGCCACAGCAGTGCAAACAGCCACGGGCGGCGGATAGGCACCATGCAGAGAATTGCCCAAATGCAGATCACATTATAGGGAACGGAGCATACAATACCCCAAAGCGGCAGCGGCATAAAACACCTCCATCATCCGAATTGATCCGATCTTACGGAAAGCATAGCATATCCAGCCAAAATAGACAAGTATCGCGGCGGACGTTTATTTATCTATGCGGTGAAAGTCTCATCCGGGGGCAAAGCACCTCTCTTTGATTATGGCATCCCACGGCGTGGGGCGGCCCCAGTGAAGAAACAGTTGACCGTTCTGCCGATTCAGACTATGCTGCACGCACAGGGTTTTGCATTGCCGTAAGCGTTCCATCGACCGATTCCCGCGACCACAACGCATACCACAGACACCTCCGGGACACATGGAGAAAGTGGGCAAAAGAGGTCACAAGACCATTTGCAATCCAGCAGAAAGCGTCGAAAACGGCTAAAAATCAATACAAATCAGAGCTTTTAATTCGTTCGCATCCGTAAGGTCGTGGGTTCGAATCCCTTCAGGTCCACCATAAAAAGCCGTGAAATCAAATGATTTCGCGGCTTTTTGCAACTTATCGAAACTTTGACGCGAGCCGATTTCCGCTTAAATTTGCCACCGATCGGTTCGCATCCCTTGCGATCATATACTCTTTTCAAACCGCATTACCTTAAATATAATATAAAAGACAGACCAGAATCGGTGATACAGCCCGTCCATTTACATATTAGACCCTGTACAGCGTGAAATCGCGGCATATTCGCGTTGACGGACATTTGCGGAATGTGATACGATAATACTACCATTCATTATGTTAGGAGATGCAGACCATGAAAACAAAACGCTGGCTCACCACCTTCTGCGCCCTTGCGATGTCGCTGCTGCTGACCGTTCCCGCCATGGCGGATGATGGCGTCCCTACCGGCGGCACTACCGCTCTGCCCGATATCCTGAATGATATTGACCTCGGCTCTACCGACAGCATCCAGTTTTTGTTCGCCAAGCTCCAGCTGGCCCAGGCGCAGCTCTGTAAGGACTCTGCCAATTCCTATATACAGCAGATCGAGAGGCTTCAGGCCGAACTGACTCTGACCGCGGATACACTCGAAAAGATGCGGCAGCTTCAGGCAGAGGGAGCAACGCTGTTATGTTGAGCTTCACATAACAGCGTCGCCGTTCCCTGCGTCATGTTTTTGATGCAGGGGATTCGTTATGCCGTGGATCATCCTGAGAAGAGACCGTAGGAGAAAACGACTGCCGCAGCGGAGCGCTGCGGCAGTTGCTCAATTCAGTTGGTCAAGATATGCGGCAAGCTCATCAAAGCCGCCGTGGGGAATGGCCGAGATGTCTTTCCCCTGCGTATTGATGAGGCAGGGCGTGAGGAAAAACACCGGAATGCCAAGTCTCTGCGCTGCGCCGTCCTCCACCACATCGTTACCGACCATGAGGCATTCCTCTGCCTTCCGACCGAGCTTTTCGAGGATCTCACGATAGTAGGCGGGGTTCGGCTTACAATAGGTGGAATTCTCATAGGTGGTAATGAGTGCAAAATCATCCGGCTCCAGTCCCGCCCAGCGAATGCGGTTTTCCGTCGCAATGCGTGGGAAGATGGGATTGGTCGCCAACACCACCCGATAGCCGCGCTTTTGCAGGCTGTGGACGATCTCAGCTGTGCGGGGATCATGCCCGCAGATGCTCTGCGCCCGGTTAAATTCGTTGGCGTAAAAGTCCACGAAGAGTGGTTCATCTGCTCGGGCCTTTTTCCCATAGATGGAGGCGAATTTATCCCAGAATGCCGCCTCGTTCGTGCGGCTGCCATCGTTGCGGACCATGGCCTCGGTGCCGGTCCAGATGGCTTCAACGAGCTGCTTCGGCTCATAGCCGTGCGGCGCGAGCTTGGCCGCAAGGAGCTTAAAGTAGCCGCGCGTAAAAGCGTCCTGGTCCATCGGAAGCAGCGTTCCATCCAAATCAAACAATACGGTCGTGATCATTATGCTTGTCTCCTTCGAGCGAGAATACATGATGTATCATACCGTTTTCTTTTTGCAAAAACAAGGAGAAATCACCATGTTTATCTATCCTGATAATCTCAAAGCCAAGCCCATGCTGTGGCTCTGGCTGCTGCGGGACATCGCCGTGATCGGCGTCGCCGCGCTGCTCTCGGTGCTGGCGCTGTCACAGGGCCTCGGCATGGGGCTGCTGGTGGTCACGGTGCTGTAGAGCCGGAATCCAAAAAGACAGTTCTATGCGTTTGAAGCAAGGTAATGGCCTTTTTAGCGATTGCTTGCTTTTGCTCTCGATTCCGTTGAACCCGCTTGGAAAAAAATCCTCGGCCCCGGCAACGATTTCCGCAGAGCGCGCACCACCGTGAACGCGGACAATACGCCCTGACTCATTTAGATGTTTCAGATCTGTGTGCAAAGTCATCTCTGACACATTGGGAAATGCGGATTTTAACTGTGCAAACGTGATCTGGCCTTCGGCATCAACCAAATCAACAATTTTTTCCTATGTTCTTCCATCAGATTTCTCTTTTCTTTTAATTCTATCTGTTAGGCCGATGCTGCAGGAGGTATTCCTCTGCCTCTGGACACCATAATCCCCGATGATCTTTGGTAATTTCAGCAAGTGCCGCGTAACAGGAATTACGCTTGCCCAACTCTTTAAAATCGCTAATAGCTGTAAGAGGCATATTGATATGCGTGTAGATCAGTTTTTTTCACCCGGTATATTGGGCTGATTCAGCGTCGTTTTGGCGGCAACATCTAATCCACCGTTAAACTCGTCATCCGTCCACTGCGTCTGGCCGTTGACCTTACGCAGATCATTGAATGTACCAGAGACAAACTTGAGGCCGTTTCTCATGTTTTCCACACAAGTAAAGTGATAGGTGCCACCATCAAAGATGGTTGTAGCCCCTTCGTGGGAATGAATGCTACCAGCCTCCATTGTGCAGTTGAGCGTCGCGGTCCCGTCGTTATGGAACTGCGTGTTGATGCCAGTCGCACCACTTGCGCCAATCTGCGTTTTTACCGTCAGCGTCCCATACATCCGCAATCAGCGTCCAGTTGATGCCGTTATATAAATCACCTCATATAACGAAAGGTCTCTCATCCGCAGCTGTATTGACAGGCCGCGGCGGGAATGTTACCATAAGCACATCAAAATCATTGGGAGAGAAAAATAGATGACACTTGATCAATTGAAGGTCGGTACGTCCGCCGTCATTACCGCCGTGGGCGGAGACGGAGCCTTGCGCTGCCGTCTGTTGGATATGGGGCTGATCCCGCACACCCGCGTGACATTACAGAAGGTCGCGCCGATGGGCGATCCCATCGAGATCCGCGTGCGCGGCTACGAACTGACGCTGCGCGTAGAGGAGGCTCAGAAGATCGAAGTGGAGGGTGAGCTGAAATGATCTTTGCACTCGTCGGAAATCAGAACTGCGGCAAAACGACTCTCTTCAACGCCCTCACCGGCTCCAACCAGCACGTCGGCAACTTTCCCGGTGTCACGGTAGATCAGAAGATGGGCGAGATCACAGATGAAAAAGGCTGCGCCGTGGTGGATCTGCCCGGCATCTACTCCCTGCGGCCCTATACGCAGGAGGAGATCGTCTCCCGCGATTTTATCCTCAATCAGAAGCCGGACGGCATGATCAACATTGTGGACGCCACCAACATCGAGCGCAATTTGTACCTGACGCTTCAGCTGCTCGAGCTGCGGATACCGATGGTGCTGGCGCTGAACATGATGGATGAGGTCCGTTCCAACGGCGGCTCTATCGACGTGCAGAAGATGAGCGCCGCGCTCGGCATCCCTGTCATACCGATCGCAGCCGCAAAGGGCGAGGGCGTGAGCGAGCTGGTGGATCAGGCGATCGCCGTGGCTCGGAGCAAAACTCTGCCCAAGGTGACGGACTTCTGCGCGGATGATTCCGCCGTCCACCGCTGCATCCACGCCGTCACGCACCTGATCGCCGACCACGCCGACCGCATCGGTGTGCCGGCACGCTTCTGCGCAACAAAGCTGATCGAAGGCGGCGATGACCTCGCCGACCGTCTGGCGCTCGATCGGAACGAGCGCGAGCTGCTTGAGCATTGCATCGTGCAGATGGAGAGCGAAGCGGGACTTGACCGCAACGCAGCGCTTGCCGATATGCGCTACACCTTCATTGAAAGCGTTGTGGCATCGTCGGTGGTAAAGTGCCACGAGAGCCGGGAGCACGCCCGCTCGATGAAGATCGACCGGTTTCTTACCGGCCGGTATACGGCGCTCCCTGCTTTTCTTGCCGTTATGCTGCTGATATTCTACCTCACCTTTCATGTGATCGGGCAGCGGCTGTCCGACTGGCTTGCGGTCGGCATTGGCGCCCTTACCGCCGCGGTGGACCATGCCCTGACCGCTTACGGCATCAACCCTGTGGTACATAGCCTCATCATCGACGGCATTTTTACGGGCGTAGGCAGCGTGCTGGTGTTCCTGCCTATCATCGTGACGCTCTTTTTCTTCCTCTCCATTCTGGAGGATACCGGCTACATGGCGCGCGTCGCATTTGTGATGGACAAGCCTCTGCGTAAGATCGGCCTGTCCGGCCGCAGCATCGTTCCCATGCTCATCGGCTTCGGCTGCTCCGTGCCGGCCATCATGGCGACGCGCACGGTATCGAGCGACCGTGACCGCAAGATGACCATCCTGCTCACGCCCTATATGAGCTGCTCGGCAAAAATCTCCATCTATGCTTTTTTTACCGCGGCGTTCTTCCCGACGCACCGCGCGCTCGTGATGATCTCTCTGTATCTGCTGGGCATTCTGATCGGGATCGTCGCCGCTCTTATCATGAACTGGAGCACATTCCGCGGGAAGCCGGTACCGTTTGTTATGGAGCTTCCCAATTACCGTTTGCCGAGTCTCAAGAGCGTTGCGCTTCTGCTGTGGGAAAAGGCCAAAGATTTTTTGCAGAGGGCCTTTACGGTGATTTTTCTGGCTACGATCATCATCTGGTTCCTGCAAAGCTTTGATATCAGGCTGAACGTGGTGGCCGACAGCGCCGACAGTCTTTTGGCCCTCATCGGCCGATGGATCGCGCCGGTGTTCGCGCCGCTGGGCTTTGCGGATTGGCGCTGCGCGACCTCCCTGATCTCAGGTTTCATCGCAAAGGAATCCGTCGTCAGCACGCTGGAGGTCTTGCTGGGCGGGGCCCCGCTTTCTACAATGTTCACCAACCGCTCCGCCGCAAGCTTTCTGGTCTTTACGCTGCTGTATACTCCGTGCATCGCGGCGGTAGCTACGATCCGGCGGGAATTCGATTCAACTCTAAAAACAATAGGCATCGTGTTGATGCAGTGCTGTGTCGCGTGGATTGCAGCATCCGTCGTCTACGCCTTGATCGGTATCTTATGATGGGTATAGACTGGATTCTATTCTTCTGCAGCCTGAAACCGCTTCCATCTCCCATCTCACACACCTACATTGCCGCGCCACGTCATATAAATCAGTAAGCGGACTTTAGAACGTCTCGCTTACATCCATGTTCTGATGCTTTCTTCATGCTTGCTATGGTGAGATGTGTTACGTTGCCAGTTCCACATCATTGATGACCTCATTACCCCAAACGTCCCAGCCATCAGCTTTCTGACGGGCAAATAACTCAATGCGCGGCACATCCCCCATAAGTCTCTCGATTCGTTCCCTTACCTCATCTGGCTTTTTACTGTGTTCTTCCACATGAGAAATAATGACCTGATGGACGTCCTTCGCTTGTCGCTTCGGATGGCCCCTAACAGCAAGTAAGCAAATCTCCGCGTTGGCGCGTGTCCAATGTCCCATTCCCCAAAAGAGTGTATCCGATACTCGGTTGAGCTTTATCCGTACAAAGGCAACGGTGCGAAAGCTAAATCCCCATGCCTTCATCACGCCCCATGCTTCGTGAAGCATAGGAAACGTGATCCAGAGAAACAACGCGCAGTCCTTTGCTGCCAGCTGACTTACCGGCAGTGCTTTGATGTCCTCAAGATTCATTGCCGGATAGTGTGCATCGGCAGCGCCGCCACCAGACCACACCTTATATTTCCACGGTGGATCAGCATATATAACGGTGTATTTCTTTTCTATCATCTAAAGTGTCTCCTGCTTTTTATATTGGGAAAATGATTGCCGAAGAACATCATCGGGAATGGCCCCGTTTTTTGTTCTTACCGGCGCTCCTAATGCTTTTTGCCTTTGGTACATCGGACGGGCCGGTTAAGGTCTTTGATACTGGTTCTTTTGGGAGCGGCCCGTCGGCCCTGGCAGGTTGCTCCTTTCCTACAAGGTCGTCTATCGTGAGGCAACTCATCAGATCGTCCAGCATGTTTTGGTCCGGCTGCGTCTGCTCCATGCGATAGTTCGGAAGCAAATGCCCGTTTACGCTGAATAAGCGTTTGCCGCTCTTAGGGATGGGCGGCGACAGCTCCATGAACAGATGCGCATAGAAGTCTGCCCGTCCCTGAATGTACCGCTGCGCAGCGCCCTTGTTGTCGTACTTTTTGCCGCTCTGTCCGTCAAGCTGCGTATCGCCATAATAGTAACGATTGCTGTTAGGCTGACGTGGCGCATTATAGCTCAAACTCCATGAAACGGCCCACGATACCGGTATAGACTTCTTTAGTTTGGAATCATATGCTGTTCTCTCGTCGATATAAAGCTCATACGGTAGCCGCGGTTGCTGATCTCCCATGCGTTCTTTGAACCGCAGCCCGTCAAGAGGACAGTAAAAAAATATAAAGTTTTCCCGGCCGGCAGCCATGCGCTGCTGGCCGCTTTTATGCGGCGAGGCAAAGCGTGTGCTTTTCCATCGGCGTCAGGACGCCCAGATTGCGCTGCACCCGCCTGGTGTTGTAGTAATGGATATAGTTCTCGATCGTCTGAATAAGCTCCCGCTTACTGGTGAACCGTCTGCCGTAATAGCGTTCCCGCTTCAAAATGCCCCAGAAGCCCTCCATCGGGCCGTTGTCAATGCAATGCGCCACACGGGACATACTCTGCGGCATTCCCGCCTGCACGAGTTTGTGGTGGAAAGTGTGGTTGGTGTACTGGAACCCTCTGTCGCTATGAAACAGGGGATGCGCATCCGGATTGGCTTGAATAGCCTTATCAAGGGTCTTGAAAACCAGCGGGTTATCGTTGCGTTCACTGAGTACATAGGACACAATACGCCGGTCACAGAGATCCAGAATGGCGCTCAGATAGAGTTTGTGAACCTCGGTTCCCTCGTACCACTTGAATTCTGTTACATCAGTGAGCCACTTCTCATTGGGCTTTGCGGCATAAAATTGTCTGTCCAAAAGATTCTCGGCAAGATACTGCGGATTTTTTGCATGTCTGGTGCAGCCATGGTTGTCGTACTTGATCGTGGAACGGATATCTCTGACCTGGCAGATGCGGAGAACCCTCTTGTCGTTGACATGAATGACGCAGTCATGGCGCAGATCGTCATTGAGCCGCCGGTAGCCCTTATCCGGACTTTCCGCATGGAGCTGTTCGAGTTTTTCCGCAAGCCGCTCATTCTCCGCAGTCCGCCGGCTCAGCTTGCCGGAAGCCCACTTGTGGTAAGCCGAACGCGCCGCGTGGAACAGCTCGCAGGCTGGCTCAATGGGATAACCATTTTCCTCGTGTGCTTCCCGGATCGCGGCATAGATGCGGCGCTGTCTTACTTCCGAAAGGCCTCTCTCCTCTCGATCTCGTCCAATTTTTTTAGCAGATCACGCTCCATTTCCGCCAGATACAGCTTGTGCTTGAGCTGTTCAATCTCGATCTGCGCTTTCTCCAGCTCGGTTCTGGGCACCTGATCTTTCTTCCGCTTTCCGCGCCGGTCCTCCAGACCGGCCTCGCCCATCGCCTCGAACCGCAGCGTCCGGGTGCGCACCTGCTGGTACTGCAATCTATAATCAACTAGAAACGGACGACCAGATTAAATTCAAGAGTGCAGCAAAAGCATTTGTTCGTACATATGGGTTCCTCGGCGCGATTCTTCCTTATGGAAATGCAGACTGGGAGCGGCTTTCCATTTTTTTGAATCTGCTGATTCCCAAACTGCCTTCCCCTCGGGAAGATGATCTTTCACAAGGCATTCTTGAGACGATTGATCTGGAGAGCTATAGAAACGAAGCCCGTGAGTCTATGTCCATTATTTTGGATGACGCTGATGCCGAAGTCGATCCGGTACCTGCCGGAAAGGTCGGGCATATTGTTGAGCCGGAGCTGGACTTGCTGTCAGTGATCCTGTCGGATTTCAATGATAACCAACTATCAATGCCCCGGCTGCACCGGCCCGCTGCACTTCGTAGGCGCTTCCGGTAAGCTGGAGTGCGAATACTGCGGCGCGAGTTACGACGTTGCGGAGATCGAGGCGCTCTACGCGGAGAAAGAAGAGAAGGCTGCGGCGGCGCAGCAGTCCGCCGAGGAAAAGGCTGCCGCGGAAAAGAAAACCGCCGAGGGGAGCGAGTGGGATATGTCAGACCTCAGCACCGACTGGGGCGCGGAGGGCGAGGGCATGAAGGCCTATAACTGCCCGAGCTGCGGCGCGCAGCTCATCTGTGACGCGACCACCGCCGCGACCTCCTGCCCCTACTGCGGCAACCCCACAGTCGTGCCGGGGCAGTTTGCGGGCACGCTGAAGCCGGACTTCGTGATCCCCTTCAAGCTCAGCCGCGAGGACGCGATCCAAAGGCTCAAGCAGCATTATAAGGGTAAGGTATTCCTGCCGAAGAGCTTTTCCAGCGAAAATCATCTGCAGGAGATCAGCGGCGTCTATGTTCCGTTTTGGATGTTCAGCGGCGAGGTGGAGGGCGACGCGCACTTTGACGCCACCCGCTCGCGCACATACAAAAGCGGCGACTATCGGATCACGGAGACGGATCACTACGACGCCTACCGCGCCGGAAGTCTGGCCTTTGAAAAGATCCCGGTGGACGGATCGGAAAAGATGCCGGATGAGCACATGGACTCCATCGAGCCGTATGATTACAGCGAGCTGAAGCCTTTCTCGACAGCCTATCTTCCGGGCTTCCTTGCCGACAAGTTCGATGTGACGGCGGAGGACAGCCGCCAGCGCGCCGATTCGCGCTGTGCAGGTACACTGAGAAGCGCGCTGGAAAAGACTGTGTCGGGTTATGAGACCTGCTCGGCACGGGAGAGCAATACAACGATCAAGCGCGGCAAGGTTCACTACGCGCTCATGCCCGTGTGGATGCTCAATACGAAGTGGCGCGGCAAGGACTTCCTTTTTGCCATGAACGGACAGACCGGAAAGCTCGTGGGCGACCTGCCTGTGGATAAGGGGCGGTATTGGGCGATGTTCTTCGCCATTGCCGTGCCGCTGTCCGCCATCGGCTCGTTTTTGGCCATGACACTGCTGCGATAGGAGGGCGGACATGAAGAGAAAAAGTACAGCCTTGCTGCTCTCGCTGCTGCTCCTGCCTGCATTGTGCGTTCCCGCCCTGGCGGCGATCGAGTATGGCGTGTTCTACGATGAGACGGAGCAGCTCGGCTCCGTGGAGCTGAGCTACGCGGCGGAGCAGACGCTCCCTCGGCTCACACAGGAGCTTGGCGTTGATCTGCGGGTGGATGCCTTCACCGACGAGGATGTGGATGCCGACACGAGCGCCGCGGACATTGCGGCATACGTCTATGAGAATTCCGGTTATGGCTGCGGTGAGTGGAAGGAAGGCGTCTCGCTGACGCTGCTGCTGCGCGGCACGGAGAATGGCGCCTACACGCTCTCGGAGACGGATTGGTGCGTGTATGCCTTCCTCGATGAGGCGCGGGGCAGCGCACAGGAGCTGTCCGACGCTGTATACAACGCGGTAAAGCCTTATATGGTCGAGCGCGCGTGGAACGGCGAGGACATGAACATGAGCGCCACAGCGCTCTCGCAGGCGGTGAACGCGATGGCGGAGAGCGTGGAGAACTATATCCGCGAAAACGCTTCGCCGGATGTCACAGGCGGTGCGGACGCGCCGGACGAGACGGAGACCTCGCCGCCCGAGATCACAGAGCTCCCGGAGCCGGACACATCGTCCATGCGGTACATATTCGACCTCGCCGGCTGCCTCTCATCCGATAGCAGGACGAAGCTGGAGGCACGCGCGGAGGAGATCTCCACGCGCCACAGCTGCGGCGTTTATGTCGCCTTCGTGGACGATTATAAGGTGTACAGCCAAGGAGGCGACGTCTACGAGGGGACCTATCGGTTCTACCACGATAAGCAGCTCGGCATGGGGGATGGGCATGACGGCGTGATCGTCCTGCTGAGTATGCAGAACCGCAAATATGCCATGTTCATCTATGGCGAAAATGCCGCCTACCGCCCCGGCGTTCCGTCCTTATAGGTGAAGCGCTCGATGTGGTTGCGCATCT
>ERZ1106976.3540-NODE-3540-length-12157-cov-4.179144_pt1 | contig 12157 bp, 10 predicted proteins | sample MGYA00403687_ERZ1106976 | MGnify/ENA primary metagenome ERZ1106976 (study PRJEB35170, sample SAMEA104062446) | human gut metagenome | biome: human gut; feature: human-associated habitat; material: faeces | place: Denmark | collected 2013-02-22 ... | reverse complement strand
GGAAGCCTCTCTTCCAGGCTGCCCAGGCGGTCGACACAATGATATTACTGCACTCCCTGTGGGTATTCCCACGATCCGCCAGTCATGCAGTTCTTTTTTATATTACAATATTTTTTTCGTTATTTCAAGATGGGAAATCTTTTTCTTTTATGTACAATTTTTTTGTAGTCACTGTTCACACCCTTCGCAACAGTGCACTTCGGAATGCCTGCATGAGCGAATTTATGGATATAATCCGTACTCTCTTCTCAGGAAATCCCCATCAAGCCCTGATCTATTGTGATCTGTGCACTGATATCCGCCTTCATCTGCTCCCAGGCATCCGGATGATCCACATAATACTTGGGGCATTCCTTTCCTATCACATCATAATGCCGGATCACATCTTCAATTCCAAGATCATATCTTCCGATCAGCCAGGTTGTCAACTCGATCAATGACTGATACGTACTGTCATTGAATTTTCCGGTGTCATCCGGAATACAGCATTCGATTGCGATTGTATCACTGTTTCGGTTATTGGATGCATATGCGATTTCATTGCAGGGAATACACTGTACAATTTCTCCATCCAGCCCGATCACGAAATGACTGCTTGCCTTGGTCTGGTGAGATTGTTCCAGCCCTGCGAAATAATTCCGATTCTGGATGGCAGTCGTTCCCGGATTGGCCGTGTAATGAACGACAATTCCACGAACCTTTTTAAGTGCAAGCCCCGGACGGGAATATTCATTGACCGGAAGCAGTTCCACGTCTAATTCCGGTCTCTGGTCAACGTATTTTTTATCTGTAATATCCCAGCTGCTGTCAGACACCGTCTGCTGCGCCCGTTCCTGCTTCACTTTATGTATGATTCCCAGAATGGATCCCAGCAAAATTACGGCAATGATAATCATTAAAATGCGCATCTGCAACTGTTCTTTTCTTGTTCTTCGTTTTTTATATCTCTTTCGATAGGTTGGAGCCATAAATGCATATCTCCTGTATTATTTTTGCCCCTTTGTGGGGCTTATTTCTATCTTCTCACATATTGCGTATCTGTCAATGCTTTTTTCGATGCAATGGATTTGTACGAGTGTTTTAGATATAAGTTTTCTCAAAATGACGGAAGAAGGCGTATATTCTCTTTCTACAGAAAAATTTACAAAGCAGCGCCGATATTGATTTCAGGTTGGTTTTATAAAAGTTTTTCATTTACGCTATTAGCGTTATGTGATGGAACTACGGCGCAGTTGCAAATTTATTCTTCCGAAAGAAATATACGCCTTCTTCCTGTGGATTGGAGAAAAGATAAGTTTAAAATTGAGGCTGCAAATTCTGAGGATTGGAGAAAAGATAAGTTTAAGATTGGGGGACGCAAAATTCTATAAATTATAAAAAATACGCGCGTATAGAAATTTTCTAAATATGAAAACTTCCATCGCGCGTATTTTCTTCCACAAATTTTCTCTTTTAACAAATTCTAAAGCTTTATGTTTATCTCATAGCCAGAATTTGCGGCAATCGCTCTTTTCTTTATATTTTCTCCAATCCACAGAATTTGCGCGTGTACTGTTTTGGTTTGAAGTTTCTGCAACTGCTCCGGTGTTCCATTAGGTAAAGCTAATAGCAAAAACATATCCCCCTGCTAAAACCTACCTGAAATCAACGCCGGAGCTAATTTGTAGAAAATTCAAACCAAAATCATGTCCACCGCAAATTCGTCGCTTTAAGAAACCTTATCTCTAAAACAGCCCGCCGCAAATTCGTCGTATTGAGAAAAAAATTACATAATCTTGTGAACCCAGCCTTCCGGTCCTTCAATCTCGCCCATCTGGATTCCGGTAAGTGTCTCACGCAGTTTCTTTGTGTATGGTCCCATTTCTTCCATTCCACTCGGGAAACAGATTTCTTTGCCATGATCAACAACCTTTCCGATTGGAGAAATAACGGCTGCAGTACCACAGAGTCCACACTCTGCAAAATCAGGTACTTCTGAGAATTTAACCGGTCTGTGCTCTACCGGCATATGCAGATACTTTTCAGCAACAACCATCAGGGATCTTCTGGTAATGGAAGGTAAAATACTGTCTGACTTTGGTGTTACAAATGTTCCGTCCTTGGTAATGAAAATGAAGTTTGCTCCACCGGTCTCCTCTACATAAGTTCTTGTAGCAGGATCCAGATACATGTTCTCAGCATATCCCTGAGCATGTGCATCTACGATTGCATGTAAACTCATAGCGTAGTTCAGTCCGGCTTTGATATGTCCGGTTCCGTGAGGTGCTGCACGGTCAAAATCGGAAACACGGATTGTAATTGGCTTTGCGCCGCCCTTGAAGTATGGTCCTACCGGTGTAACCAGAATACGGAACTGGTACTCATCTGCCGGCTTTACGCCGATAACAGCGTTTGTAGCGATCATATATGGGCGGATATAAAGCGTTGCTCCGGAACCAAATGGAGGTACCCATGCTGCATTTGCCTTTACTACCTGCTCTACGGCATCTACGAAACGATCCTCCGGGAATACCGGCATCTCAAGTCTCTCACAGGAATCTTTCATACGGCTTGCATTTAAGTCCGGGCGGAAACATACAATATGTCCGTCCTCTGTTGTGTATGCTTTTAATCCTTCAAAACAAGACTGTGAATACTGGAATACACCTGCACACTCATTTAATGTAACGGTAGGATCTGTTACCAGTGCTCCATCGTCCCACTTTCCATCCTTGTAATTTGCAACATAACGGTAGTCTGTGGTCATGTAACCAAATCCCAGGTTACCCCAGTCAAGATTTTTTTTCTCCATTTTCATTTCCTCCATTTTCTATTCCAATTCAAGTGTTCTATAACTTTTCGTTATGGAATACTGGATGTACTATTATTTTTACATATTTTAGTACAATCTGAAGTATTTGTCTATAGATCTTATGAAATTTCTCTATCAAAAAAATTCATAAAAACCATAACCTGATTTCCTAAAGTCCCAGAAGTTCCATTGCTTCGTCCTTTAACTCCTGTGTGCGTTCTTTCAAAAGCAGAAGTTTGTTGTACTTATAATAGGCATCATTGCCACATTCACTGACAAATTTCAGACTGTAATAACCGGCCGAAAGTTCGGACAAAAAGATTACCATTTCCTGTCCCTCTCCAAATACCCGTGCAAGAAATTCAAATGCATGCGTCAGATGACGGCCTGCATCTGAAATTTCCTTCTGGCGGATCTGCTCCCTCTCATCAAACAGTTTCTTGACACATAAGAAATCTCCTTTTGCATCACCGGTTCCTTCGACTGCCAGTGCCATCAGGCAGTCATTCAGTGCCTGAAGTGCCGCACACATGGCTTTTTCCTGTTCCCTGTCTATCATGCCGGCCTTTTTCCGGTGAGTGATCATGGTGTCATAAGAAGAAATCTGTCTTTCCAGAATTTCTTTTCCGCTTCCCCGTCCTTCTTTCAGATCGCTCCGCAAAAATCCCAGCTGCTCAAAAAAAGCTTCCTGTGCAGCTTTTTTCCGGGAATAAGAAATGAATTCCTGTCCCAGGCTGTCCAAAAGCAGCCCCAGCAGACTCAGCTTCTCGTCAAACGGTGCATTTTTGATCGTCATACTGTTTTCCGGTATACTGCCCTCTAAGATTTCCGGTATACGGTAAATATTTTTATACTTATTGTACAGTTCATAATAAGCAGCAAAATCGCGGGCAATCTCCTCGTCCTGCAGATACTGCACAACAAAGTCATAGTCTATGGCAAATCCAAGCTGTTCATACACTTTCATGACCTGTGAGAGATCTTCCCATCCACGGGCGGTCACAAACCGTTTTCCATCCAGATCCGACACAACCGAATAGAAATTGTTCTTTTTAATCTCCAGATAAGAAAGAATTGCTCCATGAATCTGCGCTTTATACGCATACTCTTTCCACACAGAAAAATCTTCTTCTATATAAATCCGCTTGACACGGTCATAAGTAACAATATCAAAATCCCGCACCGACTTGTTGTATTCCGGAGGATTTCCCGCTGTAACGATGACAAAGCCATCCGGTACCCTGTGATTTCCAAATGTCTTGTACTGCAGGAACTGCAGCATCGTCGGAGCCAGCGTCTCGGATACACAGTTGATTTCATCGAGAAACAGGATTCCCTCATGAATTCCGCTTTGTTCGATCTGATCATAGATCGAGGCGATAATTTCACTCATTGTATACTCTGTGACCGATACATCCTCCCCATCATAGGTTTTCTTCGAGATAAACGGCAGTCCGATCGCACTCTGTCTCGTATGATGTGTGATCGTATAAGAAACCAGATTGATTCCGCACTCCTGCGCCACCTGTTCCATAATTGCGGTCTTACCGATTCCAGGCGGCCCGATCAAAAGTACCGGACGCTGTCGTTCCACAGGAATCGCATACTCCCCGGTCTCATCTTTTGTCAGGTACGCCTGAACCGTATTTATGATTTCCTGTTTTGCCTGTTTGATGTTCATAAAATTTCTCCTTTATCTATCCTTTTGTATCCTCTGACAAATATAATTTCACTGCCCAGTCCGGCACTTTTATCGGCTCTCCCGAAAAAGTTTTCTGCGGTGTGTCATCCCCGTAAAAAACAAATACCGTCTGATAATCCGTCGGTTTTTTCGGATATTCTCCATACCCGTCCGTAAAATACATCAGTCCTTTTAAGTTTTTGAGTTCCCCGCTGTTTCTTAATTTCTCTACATAGGAAAATACCGGCCGGAAATCCGTTCCATACCCTCCGGAAACGGAAAACTGCTCGGTATATTTCCCGATTTCATCCAGATTTGTGATTGTAATATCTTTTTGAATTTGGTTATCACATTCGATGATGCGGATATGCACTTTATGGAAAAAACTCTCCTGGTGCTTTAAAATTGCCCCCGTCTCATTCAAAAACTGCTGCACAAGTTTTTCCTTGCAGGAGGCCGAAGTATCGATTGCAATAACAAGTTCTTCGATCTTTTTTGCCTCCCGGAATTCGTTTTCCTCGATCAGAGGCATGTTTCCGTAATGCTGCAGTCCATACATGTAAAATCCGTAATCAAACGAATCCATATCCACGGAAACCTCTTCTCTCACAACTGCAAACCTCTTTAAAAATTCTTTGTAGCTTTTTCGCTCCCGGCTGCTCAGCTTTAACATCCATGCAAGCTTTCCCGCATCTGCCGCCGCGTCTTTTGCATAGGTTTCCATATCGCTTTCGATACGCTTTGCATGTTCTTTCCACTCGTCTTCCTTTGGATCGGTTTTTCCAAGCGGCGTTGCATCAGACGTTTTCTCCCCGGCATTTTCCTGCTGATCACTGTCCATCTGCGGATTCTCCTGCGGCACCGGGGGCTGGTTTTTATTCTGCTCCTGCGGCGGTTCTTTCTCCATGCGCTGCCAGAAACTGTGGTCACAGAGCAAAAATTCCTGCCGGAGGGATTCTTCCAGATATGGATCGCGTTTGCGCAGCATAAAATACTGGTACAGTTTTTCCGCTGTAAGCACTGAAACTTCCTTTTCCAGTTTTTCATACCACTCCTGCCGGAAATCCGAAGTCACACGCAAAATGGTCGGATAATCCATGGAATCCACCACCGATTCCACTGCAATATCACAACAGAGATCCCACAGCTGTGCATCCTCGTGCTGTTTTGCGGAAAACATATGCCGGAACAGACAGTGCATGAGCATATGCATATATGTCCGATTTAAAATTTCCGGCCGTTCAATATAAGTCTGCAGCAGATAGGTCGGATTGAACCGGATATATACCGCATCCGTGCCCACTGTTCTCGTTGACAGATCCATGGCAAATCCCAGACTTCCGAGTGCCGGTCCCATAAACCGCATCGACAGATATAGTTCTGTCCTGACACTGTTTAATATTTTATTTCCGGTTGCTTCCAGTTGTTCCCTTGTCTTCATCGTTCTCCTTTTCCTACCAGTCCAAAGACATGGTGGATGCTTTCTTCTTTCCGAAATTACTCCGCTGATATTCCATCAGTATTGCTACAATCTGACTCATCTTTTCCTCCGATGCCAGCGGAAGGGCATCGGCAAGTGCCGCTTCCGGAATCAGGCAGGAATCACAAAGATAGGAAATCTCTTCCACCTTATTCTCCGGAATCAGCACCTTAAGGATCACCTCTGCATTCTGTTCGAGATACTGTTCGTACTGTTCCCGCAGATGGTTCTCCAGCTCAATCGGATGCATCAGCCGGTCACAGGCAATCTCAATTGCCGTGCGATAATCATCATTTACCACCTGCGCAAACAGACGGTCATACGCCAGTAAATCTACGCCTTTTCTTGTGACACATTCCCGGTACGGATACCCGCTTCCCTCAATCTTGTGATGCAGAACCCGAGCCTCCACATCTTCCACAAAATTGTATACATATGCCGGAAACGTCAGCTGCAGCCCACATGGCTCTATGCGAAAATGCAGCCTGCGGTCGGTATCTGCCAGAAGTTCTTTCATCACCGAATAGTCTCCCCTAAGCTGCGTCAGCTTCACCTCTTCCAGACAGTGGCACTGTTTGATCACGCCGTCATAATAGTCTTCCACACTGTCGTACAGCGAAATGCTTTTGAGTTTTTTACAGTTATAAAATGCATATCTTCCAAGCGTTTCCACCGTCTTTGGAATACTTACACTCTCTAAATCTTCCCTTGCGGAAAATGCATTTTTGCCGATCGTTTTCACCGGACATCCATCCACCTGATCCGGAATGACCAGATGTCTTATGGTTCCTTCATACCCGGTAACGGTAATTGTATGTTCTTTTGTTGTTTCATATTGCAATGCCATATGGATACTCCTGCATCTGTTATGTCCTATTCTGATATACGCTTTTTAATTCCCCGATAAAATACAAAGACCCCAGCGCAATCGTCTTTTCTTTTGGTGTTAAAAGTTCCGGAATCTCTGCAACCTTTGTAATTGCGTGTGCAGGCACCCCTTGTTTTCTGATATCTTCTGCCAGTGTTTCCCCTTGCAGTGCCCGTGCACTCTCTGGTGTGACGGTTACAAAATCCATGGCAATCGGCAACAGTTCCCCGATCATCTTTTCATAATCTTTGTCTGCCATCACACCCATCACAAAATGAAACTTTTCCTCCGGATACAATTCTTCGAGACTTGTACGCAATGCATGGATTCCGTTACTGTTGTGTGCACCATCCACCATCAGAAACGGTTCTGTACTTAAAATTTCCATACGCCCCGGCCATACCGCTCTGTGAATTCCACGGGCAATAACGGTTTTCATCTTCTCTTTTTCTATCCGGCATCTGGTCCATGCCACTTGTGCCGCACACATGGCTGTAGCGGCGTTTTCTCTCTGATAAGCACCCAAAAGTCCCGGCTGTACTGCCTTTGCCCTCTGCAGGTCATTCTCCTGTACACACCGCGCACGTACTCCCTTTGCTGCGGCCGCCCTTTGCAGCACCGCAAGTGCTTCCGATTCCTGCGGTGCAATTACCACCGGCACTCCTGCTTTGATAATTCCCGCTTTTTCCTGTGCAATCTCTTCTATGGTATTTCCAAGAATGTTCATGTGATCATAACCAATCCGTGTGATCACTGATACCACCGGATTTCCCAGTGCATTCGTAGAATCAAGTCTGCCTCCGAGACCGGTCTCCATAATTACAAGATCGCAGTTTTGTTCTTTAAAATACAGTACCGCCATAAGCACGCAATAATCAAACATGGTCGGTGTCACGCCAAATTCCTGCTCCAACAGAACATTGCCGATTCGTGTCACATCTTCTCTGGAAATCTGTCTGCCATCAACCATGATACGCTCTTCAAAATCAATCAGGTGTGGAGAAATAAATGTTCCGACTTTTAATCCGGTTTCCCGGAAAACTGATGTCAGGAATGCGCAGACCGATCCTTTTCCGTTGGTTCCCGCCACATGAATAAATGGCATCCCGTTTTGCGGCTGTCCCATCTGTTCTAACATGATTCCGGTAATTTCCACTCCCGGCCGGTTTCCAAACCGTCTTCCATTTTCTATCTGATCCAATACTTCTTCATATGAATACATCTTTATTCTCCCTGCAGATATCTGTAAACCGCTTTCGGCAGCCGGTACCTGACTCACAAAAATAGGGAGAAGCTTATAAAAAGCTTCTCCCCGTATTCTACTTCTATATGACGGTTGTTTCAAGTGCAAAATCCTATACCGAAAGGATCACTCCGCCTTCATTTGCATACATGCTGGATACCCCGGCCGTATTGACAATTACAATCTTTTTGAATTTTGCGACTTTCTCAATCGCTTCTTTCACAAACTGTGCACGTTCCGGACAATTGCAGTGGGAAATGGCAAGCACACGGCTCTCGCAGTTTTTGGTTACTTTGAGCATATCCTCTACCATCTTGGAAAGTGCCTTCTTCATGCCCCTTGCCTGACCAAGCTGCTGAATCGTTCCTTCTTTGGTGGATCCCATTACCGGCTTGATGTTTAAAGTATTTGCCACAAATGCTTTCAGTCCGCTCAGACGGCCAGCCTTGCGCAGTGTTTCAAGTGTCTCAATGACAAAAAATGTGTTCATGGAAGAAATGTAAGATTCCACCTCTGTTACAATTTCTTCAAAAGATGCACCGGATTCTTCCAGCTCCTGAATCTTTAATCCGATCAGGGTTTCCCCAATCGAGGCCGACTTGGAATTAAATACATGAATCTGCTTGGAATCCTCATGCTCTTCATGGTAAAGCTGTGCTGCAAGTACCGCACTATTGTACGATCCGCTCAATTTTCCGGACAACGTCACAACATATACATGCTCCGCCTCTCCCTCATACGCACTCATATAACGCTCCGGAGACGGGCAGGAAGATTTCGGGCTGTGAATACATGCCTTTACTCTCTGCAAGAAATCTCTCTGATTAAAAGTTTCATCATCCGTAATCTGATATCCATCCACATCCAGCAAAAGCGGCACTGTGCAAAAATGTCCATCTGCCTTTAAATCCTCAGGCAGTTCTCCACAACTGTCAATTACAATTTTATACTGACTCATATCCATCCCTCTTTTCTAAAATACGTCTATCCTTTTATGAAATGCGTGTTTATCATTACTTTATAAAAAGTTTTTATTTTCCATTACATGTAGTATTCATTACTACGTTCATATCATAACACGGTTTCAGATATTTGAAAAGGGGAAAAAGGCATATTTTATAGTTTCTTCATATTTTTCAGGAAAAATATGCCGTCACAGCTGATGCCAGAGCATCAAAATCCGTTCGTCCCATCAGTTCCCGTGCAGAATGCATCGATAAGAGCGGAATTCCAATATCCACTGTGCGGACCGGAAACAGCGTGGATGCAACCGATCCCAGTGTACCACCCCCGCGCACATCGGAACGATTGACAAACCTCTGGTATGCGATTTTATTCTGATCGCAGAGCTGCCGCAGAATTCCGATTGCCTTTGCATCCGTCGCATAAGACTGGGAACATGCCTCTTTGATACAGAATCCATCCCCAAGCACCGGATGATTGGTAATATCCATTTTCTCCTTATGATTCGGATGCAGTGCATGCGCCACATCCACGGAAAGCAGCATCCCTCCATACATCGCACAATCCGTTTCTTCCTCACTGCAGCCAAGCGACCGGTAGATGCGTTTTACCATATCATGCAATAAGATCGATGCTGCGCCCTGTTTGCTGGTATTTCCGATTTCTTCATTATCAAACAGTGCGATCAGATTGATACCATCGGTCCGTGTTCCTTCCACGATGGCTGCCAGCAGTGCCGCAACGGATGTCTGGTTATCCAGTCGCGGAGAAGACAGCAGTGTCTCTTTTATCCCCACATATGCCGGTTCTTCCACACAGTATGTATTCAGTTCAAAATCCAGAATATCCTCTTTTTTTACTGCCAGCTCTTCCGCAAGAAATGACAGGAAATAATCGGTACTCTGCTGTTCTTCTGGCAGCATATCCGCAACCGGCATCAAATCTACCTGATTATTGATTGCCACTCCCTTATTCACTTCCCGGTTCATGTGAATGGCAAGGTTTGGAATAATAAGAACCGGACGACCGGAACGATACAGCATGGTCTTCGGGGCAAACACATCTTTGCTTCGAACGATCACGCGCCCTGCAATCCCCAGCGGACGATCAAACCATGTATTTAAAATCGGTCCGCCATATACTTCCACGTTCACCTGCGCATACCGGTCTGTCACAAAATCCGCATTTGGTTTGATCCGCAGATATGGATAATCTGTATGTGCAGCTGCCATGCGCAGCATTGCATCCGCACGGAAGTTTTCTCCAACTGTAAATGCATAGAGCGTTGTTCCATGATGATTCATCATATAAGCCTTTCCTTTTTTCAGATTCCATGGTCTGGCATACTCCAGTTCCTCAAAGCCGGATTCCTCTAACGTCTCCATGGCTGCTTCCACACAATGAAACGGTGATACTCCTTTTTTTAAAACATCTATCAAAAATGATTCTTTCATAGTTATAGTTTCCCTTCTTTTCTTAAGTGATTGCATCGTTACGGTTCGCAGGGGAACCTGTGAGCAGTAACCGTGCATTTTCTATCAATCAGTGGCATTATAACACATTATGATTGAAAAGATGAAGTCACTCATGCTAAAATTAAACTATATCAGCTACCGTTTTATCGGTTTCACAATGGGGAGGTTTTTTATGCTGGCTCTTGCATTAACAAACAAAAAAGATTTTATGAATAAATTTCTCAAAACTGAAATTTTTGACCATTTTCTGCTTCAGGAGGGCATTGTCGTTTCTTTTGCAAGCTATGTGATTGATGGAACTATTACCAAAGGATTCTATACAGATACAGAAGCCGAAGAACTCGGTATTAAAACTTTTCATTTTCTTCCATTTTCCATGCTCCGTCCACGCATCTTTGACCTGATCAAAGGGAAAAAGGCTCCATCCTCCTTTAAATTCGTCCTGATGCTGTCGCCGGAAAATCAAAAACGCACCATGGAACGAATCGGAAGTTCCTATACCCCGGCAGATATTTCCGCCATGTCCATGAACATCAAATTTCAAAATCAGATGCTTACACTGACTACCGGAATTTCTTATCGCATTTTTTCTACAGATAAGACATTAGAACCGGAATGGGACAAATTTGTCAGACAATTTCTCTCACAACACGACATTTCTTTTGAAGTGCTTTAAAATCCGGCTATTTTACGAAGATTTTGCTTTACATTTCCAATTGGTTATGCTATTCTTAGCATAGTTGCAAGGCAACACAAATATATTGGAGGTACTTTCGATGAACAAAGGTACAGTAAAATGGTTTAACAACCAAAAAGGTTACGGATTCATCTCTGATGAGGCAGGCAATAACGTTTTCGTACATTACTCAGGATTAAACATGGAAGGCTTCAAGTCTCTTGAAGAAGGAGCTGCTGTAGAATTCGACGTAGTAAATGGCGAAAAAGGACCTCAGGCTGTAAACGTAACAAAGTTATAATTCCTGTGAATCATAACGCTTTATTTAATTCAGTAACACGATGTGCCTGTTCTTAAATATAACTATTTAGAATTTGCTATTGTTTTAAGGAATTAAAGAAAACCCCATCCCAACCGATGGGGTTTTTCGTTGCCTTGCAGTCGATACATCCTATTGCTTTTAAATTTTAAGGAGAGCATTTTTATGAAACGAGAATCTTTTAAATCCCGGCTTGGCTTCTTACTTGTCAGTGCCGGATGTGCAATCGGTATCGGTAACGTCTGGCGTTTTCCCTTTGTTGCCGGTCAGAACGGCGGTGGCCTTTTCGTCCTTTTATATCTGGTGTTTCTGGTAATTACGGGACTTCCCGTCCTCACGATGGAGCTGGCTGTCGGGCGTGCCAGCCGTAAGAGCGCCGTCCTCGGATATAAGGCACTCGAAAAGCCCGGAAGCAAGTGGCATATTCATGGATGGTTTGCCATGCTTGGCTGCTACCTGCTGATGATGTACTACACCACTGTCTCCGGATGGATGGTTTCCTATTGTGTGAAGTTTGCAACCGGAAGCTTCGTCTCCGGAATGACCACCGAGGATACCGGTGCGATGTTTAATAATCTGCTTGCCGATCCGATTGGGATGGGGCTTTGGATGGCCCTTACCGTTATTGCCGGCTTCCTGATCTGCAGCCGTGGTCTTCAGA
>ERZ1106976.3530-NODE-3530-length-12177-cov-3.911566_pt1 | contig 12177 bp, 8 predicted proteins | sample MGYA00403687_ERZ1106976 | MGnify/ENA primary metagenome ERZ1106976 (study PRJEB35170, sample SAMEA104062446) | human gut metagenome | biome: human gut; feature: human-associated habitat; material: faeces | place: Denmark | collected 2013-02-22 ... | reverse complement strand
CATAGGAACTACTGTACCGCATGGGAGGGGTAATTCACAGGAGAATTTGATAACTTAAGTAAAATAAGAGGTATAAAACAAATGAAACATATTATATTAGCATCTGCTTCCCCAAGAAGAAAAGAAATCCTGGAACTTGCCGATCTGAAATTTGATGTTATGCCAAGCGATGCACAAGAGATCACAACAAAAACAGCACCAAATGAAGTAGTTATGGAATTAGCATCGATCAAAGCAAAAGACATATATAAGAAGTCAGAGAAACAAAGTATGATCGTTGGAGCAGATACCGTTGTAGCATATCAGGGACAGATTCTTGGGAAACCGACAGACGAAGCGGACGCAAAAAGAATGCTTACGATGTTAAGCGGACAGACACATGAAGTGTATACAGGAGTTTGCGTCATCGAAGATGGAAAAACAAAAACATTTTATGAAGAAACAAAAGTTACATTTTATGAGATCAGTGATGAGCAGATCGATCATTATATCAAGACTGGAGAACCTATGGATAAGGCTGGGTCTTATGGAATTCAAGGAAAAGCAGCTGTCTTTATCAAAGGGATCGAAGGAGATTACTACAATGTTGTAGGATTTCCAATTGCAAGATTTTTGCAGGAAATCACAAAATAGTTATGTATTTTTTCAAAATATGAGGGGAAAACCTTTGACGATATCTATGAATCTCTGTTATGATGTGAGGTAAAGGCAAAAAATAGATATATTGATAGGAAATTTAAAGAAAGGGATTAGAAGAATGGGCAAGATTGCGATCGTAACAGATAGTAACAGCGGAATTACTCAAAAAGAAGGTAAAGAATTAGGAATCTCAGTGATTCCAATGCCATTTTATATTAACGAAGAATTATATTTTGAAGATATTACATTAACACAGGATGAATTTTATCAGAAATTAAACGAAGATGAAGATATCAAAACATCTCAGCCTGCACCAGGAGATGTGTTGGATCTGTGGGAGAAGTTATTAGAAGACCATGATGAGATCGTGCACATCGCGATGTCTAGTGGATTAAGCAGTTCCTGTGCGACAGCGGCAATGTTAGCAGATGATTACGATGGAAAAGTTCAGGTTGTAGATAACCAGAGGATTTCTGTCACACAGAGACAGTCTGTCTTAGATGCGGCCAAATTAGCGGAAGAAGGAAAGTCAGCCAAAGAGATCAAAGACATCTTAGAAGCAGACAAATTAGATTCTGGAATCTATATCATGGTAGATACGTTAAAGTATCTGAAGAAAGGCGGACGTGTTACAGCAGCAGGAGCAGCCATCGGTACAGTGCTTGGAATCAAACCAGTTTTACAGATCCATGGCGAGAAGCTGGATGCATTTGCGAAGACAAGAGGTGTCAAACAGGCAAAGAAAAAGATGATCGCAGCAGTAAGAAAAGAGTTAGAAGAGCGTTTCCAAGATGGAGATTTTGGTAAACACGCATATCTTCAGTCTGCATATACAAAAGATGAAGAGGCAGCGCTCAAATGGAAAGAAGAACTGATGGCAGAATTTCCAGGAATGGAATTCCAGCAAGATCCGTTATCTTTAAGTGTTGCATGTCATATTGGTGCAGGTGCATTGGCGGTTGCTTGGACACATAAGATTGATGATTAATAGCATTAATCTTCTTTTCATCTCGAAGAAATGTAAACAAAACATGAATTTTACATGAAATCCTTGTGTGATCATAGCACAAGGGTTTCTTTTGTGTTACAATACAGTCAATTTCGATACAATAGATAGCAGGAGATAGATGTTATGGAAATGAAAAAAGTATTAAAATACGCAATGGAGATTGGAGAATGCATGCTAGTGTCAGGAGCAGGTGTTTCAAGGGTAGAAGATACGATTTCAAGAATCTGCAAGGCGTATGGAGCAAAAGAAGCCAATGTATTTTCTATCACATCAAGTATTGTAACAACGATCGAAGATGAAAAAGGAGAAATCTTAACGCAGACAAAGCGTATCAGGTCATATAAGACAGACTTTACCAAACTGGATGAGTTAAATCAGTTATCAAGATATATGTGCAAAGAACTTCCGGAAGAAGAGGAAGTAAAACGAAAGATTTCAGAGATTAAAAAGGGAAAAGTCGTCGTTTTTACAGAGGAAGTTCTTACATCAGCGGTCATTGCAGCAGCATGGACTTCATTTTATGGAGGTGGTGTTACAGAAGGGATCATAGCAATGATCGCAGGGGCATTTGTCGCGGTTCTTGCAAGATATATTAAGATCTTAGCACCCAACGAAATGGTATTAAACTTTCTATTATCATTTTTTGTTGCAGCATTTGCATATATCAGTGCAAAATTCGGACTGACGGAGGATTATGGAAAGATCATCATCGGTAATATCATGCTGTTGGTTCCTGGAGTTGCATTTGTTAATGCACTTCGGGATATGATCGGTGGAGACATGATGTCAGGAATCTTAAGAGTCTGTGAATCGATACTGTTAGCTGTATTCCTTGCAGCAGGTTCTTTTATGGCATTGATGTTCTTAGGAGGTGTGTTATAAATGAAAGCAGAGATCATACAGGTACTGGCAAGTTTTGTTGGAAGTTTTGGATTTGCAGTACTTTATAACCTTCGACGGAAGAAACTTTGTATGGCTGGGATTTCTGGGATGGTATCATGGATCGCCTACCTTATCGTGTGGAATGAGATGCCAAGTACATTTGTGGCGAACCTGGCAGCGGCCGCAGTTGCGACGATCTATGCAGAAACAATGGCAAGGATCTTAAAGACTCCTGTGACAGTATTTTTGATCACGGGAATCATTCCATTAGTACCAGGTGGAAATTTATACTATACGATGAATTATGTCTTGGCAAAACAGTGGCATTTATTTTATTTATATGGGCAAAAAACATTGCTGATCGCAGTGGCGGTTGCGGCAGGGATCATGACAGCATCTTCTGTTTACGGAATTTGTGCATCCGTATGGAAATACTGCAAAAAAGAGATATGAGCAATCTGAGAATAAACCCCACAGATTTTGCATAAGATAAGAAAAACGAAAGTGTGCAGGTATCGTATGGAACAGGATGAAAAGTTTGAAAATCAATTAAATCTTGCTCTGGATCTTAGCGAAGAAGAACGGGAGAGATCCAAGGATTTAGATGCAGGATACGATAAAGAAACGGATCAGTGGGAGATCATATTTCGCTACGCAGGCACACTTGATACGATCAGATGGTCAGACACAACGAGGATCGAACCGTTGAGTATGGGTTATGCGATCGCCTATATAAAAGAAGACGAGTTGGAAGCATTTGGGGCAAATGAACAAGTTATTTATATAGAAAAACCGAAAAATCTATTATTAAGTCGACAGCCATCGATAGCCGCATCTTGTATGTTGTCGGTCAAGAATCCACCTCTTTCATTGACTGGAAGAGGTGTTTTTGTCGCTGTGATCGATACAGGGATTGATATTTTTCACCCGGATTTTATAGATGAAAATGGAGATACTAAGATTTATGCACTATGGGATCAAACGGTCAAAGGAAGTCCGCCTAAACCATTTCTTAACGGAAATCTCTATACAAAAGAAGAAATCAATAAAGTATTGCACTCAGAAAGTGGAAGATACGATTTTCGGAGCAGAGATCGATCTGGGCATGGAACACATGTAGCTTCAATCTGTGCCGGGATAAACGGGGTTGCACCAGAGGCAGAACTGATCGTTGTGAAATTGGGAGATACGAGAGAAAAAGGTTTCCCAAGGACGACACAATTGATGACAGCATTACAATATGTGATCAATGAAGCATCACAGGCAGGACGGCCGGTTGCGGTCAATATCAGTTATGGACATAATTATGGAGATCACAGAGGAAATTCCTTGTTAGAAAGATTTATATCACAGATCGCACAGCAATGGAAATGTACGATCTGCATTGGAACAGGAAATGAGGGAAATAGTGGAAAGCATAAACAAGGAAAGCTGATCAAAGAAGAACAAAAAATCTTATTGGATATTGCACCATTTGAGCAGAATCTAAATCTCCAGATATGGAAAGATTTCGTGGATGAGTTAAGAATACAGCTGGAATCTCCATCGGGAATATCTTATGAGATCACAGATCAACAGGGAAAGTCACAATATTCATATGGAAATACGATCGTGTTTGTATACAATGGTTATCCAACACCGTACAATGTAAGGCAGGAAATATTCCTTAGTTTTATTGTGCAGGAAGGGAATCATATAGAGAGTGGACAATGGAATCTTACATTGATTCCACGAAATATCAGAAATGGGGAATATCAGATGTGGCTTCCGGTATCCTTAGGAAGTAATCAGGAAACTAGATTTTTAGAGCCAGATAAAGAGTTTACTTTAACAATCCCATCAACTGCAGAAAATGTGATCTCAGCAGGTGCGTATGATGTCAGATATCAGTCCTATGCAGATTTTTCGGGGCGGGGTGATCAAAGATATGGTGTAAAGAAACCAGATCTTGTGGCACCTGGAGTTGGAATTTTGGCAGCAGCACCGGGAGGCGGTGAAAACAGTTTGTCCGGGACGTCAATGGCAACGCCATTTGTCACAGGAGCGGCAGCTCTTTTGATGGAATGGGGGATCATAAGAAAAAATGATCCTTATTTGTATGGAGAGCGGATCAAAGCTTATTTTCATAAAGGTGCAAGGAAAATGAATGGATTTTTGGACTATCCAAACAATGAAATTGGATATGGAAAATTATGCGTGGCAGCTAGTTTGTATAATTAGAAGAACTTACGAAAAAAAATACAAATGATATTTGTAATTTTTGTATCATATTTCCAATTTATATGATAAAATTAATAACACACTGGGAATACGAAAGGGGAAGAGACAATCATGAAAACAGAAAGATTTGATAAGAAACTGTTTAAACAGGAAGTACTCAATAATCTAAAGACTCAGTTCAGAGTTGAGCTTAATAATGCATCCCAGCAGCAGATTTATCAGGCTGTGGCTTATGCCCTAAAAGAGTGGATCATTGAGGACTGGATGGATACTCAGAAGACCTACGAAGAGAAAGACCCAAAGATTTTATATTATATGTCCATGGAATTCCTGATGGGAAGAGCACTTGGAAATAACCTCATTAATATGAGTATGTATGGAGAAGTGAAAGAAGCACTCGATGAATTAGGCGTAGATCTGAATGCCGTTGAAGACCAGGAACCAGACCCAGCACTTGGTAATGGTGGTCTTGGAAGATTAGCAGCATGTTTCCTTGATTCATTGGCAACACTTGGATATGCAGCCTATGGATGTGGAATCCGCTATCAATACGGAATGTTCAAACAGAAGATCAAAGACGGATATCAGATAGAAGTACCAGATGAATGGTTAAAGAATGGAAATCCATTTGAATTAAAACGTCCGGAATATGCCAAAGAAGTACGTTTCGGTGGAAATATCCGTACAGAATATGATGAAGCAACTGGAAGAACCAACTTCATTCAGGAGAACTATCAGTCAGTTATGGCAGTCCCATTTGACTATCCGATCGTAGGATATGGAAATCATATCGTTAATACATTAAGGATCTGGGATGCAGAAGCGATCACTGACTTCCAGCTGGATTCTTTTGATAAAGGTGAATATGACAAAGCAGTAGAACAGAAGAACCTTGCAAAGAACATCGTAGAAGTATTATATCCAAACGATAATCACTACGAAGGAAAAGAGCTTCGTTTAAAACAGCAGTATTTCTTTGTATCTGCAAGTTTACAGGCAGCAGTAGCCAAATATAAGAAAAACCACGATGACATTACAAAACTTTACGAGAAGATGACGATCCAGATGAACGATACTCATCCAACAGTATCTGTTGCAGAACTTATGAGAATCTTAATGGATGAAGAAGGTCTTGGATGGGATGAAGCATGGGAAGTTACAACAAAGACTTGTGCATACACAAATCATACGATCATGGCAGAAGCGTTAGAGAAATGGCCAATCGACTTATTCTCAAAATTACTTCCTAGAGTATACCAGATCGTAGAAGAAATCGACCGTCGTTTCGTAAACAAGATCCGTGAGATGTATCCAGGAAACGAAGAGAAAGTCAAGAAGATGGCGATCCTTTGGGATGGACAGGTACGTATGGCACATATGGCGATCGCAGCAGGATATTCTGTCAATGGTGTTGCAAAACTTCATACAGAAATCTTAAAGAATCAGGAATTAAAAGATTTCTATCAGATGATGCCAGAGAAATTCAACAACAAGACAAACGGAATCACACAGAGACGTTTCTTAATGCATGGTAATCCATTACTTTCTGACTGGGTAACTAAAAAACTTGGAACAGATACATGGGCAACAGACCTTTCTTTAATGTCAGGACTGAAGAAATATGTGGATGATCCAAAAGCTCAGAAAGAATTTATGGATATCAAACTGCAGAATAAAAAACGTCTTGCAAAATATATCTTAGAACACAATGGCGTAGAAGTTGATCCAACATCCATCTTTGATGTACAGGTAAAACGACTTCATGAATACAAACGTCAGCTGATGAATATTTTACATGTGATGTATCTGTATAATCAGTTAAAGAAGAATCCAAATATGAAGTTCTATCCAAGAACATTCATTTTTGGTGCTAAGGCAGCAGCTGGATACCTTCGTGCAAAACAGACGATCAAACTGATCAACTCTGTAGCTGATAAAGTAAATAATGATGCATCCATCAAAGGTAAGTTAAAGGTTGTATTTATTGAAGATTATCGTGTATCTAATGCAGAATGGATCTTTGCGGCAGCAGATGTCAGCGAACAGATTTCAACAGCATCCAAAGAAGCATCAGGAACAGGTAACATGAAGTTCATGTTAAATGGTGCACCAACACTTGGAACAATGGATGGAGCGAATGTAGAGATCGTTGATGAAGTTGGAGCTGAGAATGCATTTATCTTCGGTATGAGCTCAGAAGAAGTTATCAATTATGAGAATAACGGTGGATATCATCCATATGAGATTTACCAGAATGATAAAGACATCCATGAAGTCTTAGATCAGTTAGTAGATGGAACATATGCAAATGGTGATCCAGAACTTTACAAAGATCTGTACCAGAGTCTGTTATTTGGTGATACAGGAAGCCAGGCAGATATGTACTTCATCTTAAAAGACTTCCGTTCATATGCAGAAGCTCAGAAGAAAGTAGAAGAAGCATATAGAGATACAAAAGGATGGGCTAAGATGGCGATGACCAACACAGCAGGATGTGGCAAGTTCTCATCTGACCGTACAATTCAGGAATATGTTGATGATATCTGGCACTTAGATAAGATCAGATAGTCTTATATAGAGTCTTGAAATATAGTATTGAATATGATAAGTTAAGAGGAAGAGTTCCCAAAGGAGGAACTCTTCCTCTGTTCATGTAAAAATAGATGATAAAATATTTCAAAAAAATTGCAAAAATATTAAGAACGTGTTAAAATTTGAATGTAAAAAAGAAATATCAAGAATAAAGATGAAAAACAAAGAAAGGGAGTAACAAATGAGGAACATTATAAGGAAACTTGCAGTGTGCTTTCTGGCATGGATATTGGTCTGCACAACAGTTGTAACTGGGCATGGAATGCATACGGCAAAAGCAGCACAGACATTTAAGATTCATTTTATTGATGTCGGATGTGCAGATGCTGCGTTATTACAGTATGGAGAAGGAACAGAAGCAAAGTATGCATTGATCGATACAGGAGCAAACCAGTATCATAATACAAAGGATACGACGATTGATACCACAAAGACACCAGTCTATGAATATTTAAATAAGATGGGAGTAAAACATCTGGAATTTATACTTCTGACACATCCTCATCAGGATCATATTGGAGGTATGGAGAAGATTCTTTCTGATACAACGATTAAGATCGATAAGATTTATGGGAATGATCTGAATATTCAGTACTTGAAAAGCAGCGAGGATAAGAGCAAGCAGTCTTCAGATGAAACAAATTGGACAGAATTTGATACCAAAATATACAAGAACTTTAAAGCAGCTTTAGAAGCAAGAAATAAACTTGCCGAAGAAGCAGAAGACAAAACAGAGAAAGAAAATCTAAAAGTAGATTATGTAGTGCCAACTGCAGGAGAAACAATTAGTCTTGGAGAAGCAAAAATGACATTCTATGGTCCATTAGAGAATGATTATCAATATGGTAGAACGGTTGATTTGAATACAAGACAGGAAAATAAATATTCTATCGTTACAAAGATCGTTTACGGAAGCAACTCTTTCTTAATGACCGGAGATGCCCAGAAAGAAACGATCGAGAAGATCATCGCGAAGGGATATGATCTGACAGCACAGGTGCTCAAGGAGCCACATCATGGATTTCAGGATGTCACAGAAGAAGAGTTAGCCAATGGCTACCAGTATTCTGATCATAAAACAGTGATCGATGCATCACAGGCTAGTATTGCGATCATTAGTAATGGATATATGAATACAGGTGGTGTTCCATATACAAAAGTCTTAAGAGACTTATCAAAATTAGACGTCTATGAGACAGGAGACCGTGGAACGATCATTGTAACATCCGATGGCTCACAGTTATCTATCCAGACAGAGAAAGGAGATAACCAGCCAAGCGTCAAAGGAAAGGAAAGTGATGATGAAACATCATCTCCAGTGATGAAATCCATGAATATCACAGCGAACACAACAAAGTCTTTGACAGCAACAAGCGTGGATGCTGCGAATACTTATAATCGTTATGAAAAGAAGAATATCACTGTAAGATTTTCAGGAGCAGCTCAAGGATTTACAAAGTTGACAAGCATTGAATATAAGTTTGTGCCAAAAGGTGTGAATAATAAAACCATAGCATATAAGACAGGAAGTTCCTATACAGTCAAAAATGGAAATTGTGGAAGGTTTTATGTAAGATATAATACACCATTAGGATCAACAGAGATCAAACTTCCTGGATTTACAGTTGATACGAAAGCACCAACCAGTGTGAAGATCAAAGCGAATAAGTCAGGGATCAAAACACTGTCAACATCTGCAAAGAATACTTACAGTAAACGAATCAAGAAGTCTGTCAAATTTACATTTAGTGCAAATTATGGAACCAGTGGAAAATCCATGACACAGTATAAGTTTGTACCAAGAGGAAAAAAAGCTTCCAAGTACAAATGGAAAACAGCAAATAGTGTAACTTATAAGACAAGAAATAAAAAAGTTCGTTTATATGTAAGATATATTGATAAATCTGGAAATATCACAACAAAGAAGACAAACGGATTTTACGTAACTAAGAAATAACAAAGAAAACGCTAGGATGGAAGTATGAAATATTTTACAAAGAAGATCATAGCGGTACTGCTGACAGTGATGCTTACAGGCATCACTGTTTTGCACGTATCGGGAGGTCAAACGATCAAAGTTAATGCAGCACAGACATTTAAGGTTCATTTTATCGATGTGGGGGCCGCTGATGGAGCTTTGCTTCAATATGGAGAAGGAGAAAACGCGAAGTATGCCCTGATTGATTCAGGGGCTTATTCTTATGAGACAACAGATCACGATACGATCGATGTATCAGACCGTGTGCACCAGTATTTGCTGGATCATGGAGTAAAGCATCTGGAATTTGTTGTTCTAACTCATCCACACGGAGATCATATCGGTGGAATGAAGAAGATACTAGAAGATAAGAATATTACGATCGATACGATTTATGGGAATCCATTGGAGTTTGAATATCTGGAAAGCAGCGAAGATAAAGAAAAGCAAACAGAAGAAACAGCCCGATGGACAGCATTTGATACACAGACTTATCAGACATTCAAGAAGAAACTAGAGAAGAGGAATTCATACAAAGATGCATCATTGCATATCCAGTATGTTGTGCCACAGGCCGGAACATCCGTAAAATTAGGCGAAGCGGTAATGACCTTTTATGGTCCGTTAGATAATACCTACAGGTATGGAAGAGCACAGGATGCACCCAATTTAAATACAAGACAGGTAAATAAATATTCGATAGTGACGAGGATCGTTTATGGTAGTAATTCATTTTTAATGACAGGCGATGCACAGCAGGAAACGATCAAAAAGATTGTAGCTAGAGGTTATGATTTAAGTGCACAGGTATTAAAGCAGCCACATCATGGATATCAGGATGTTCGTTTGCAGGATAAACCGAAAGGTCGTTATGTATACGATTCGGATCATAAGTATCTGATCGATCGAACAGGTGCAAGTATTGCGATCATCAGTAATGGATATAAAAATGTAAATCAGACACCAGAGAGCAATGTACTTCGTGATCTGTCAGGAATGGATGTTTATCAGACATCAGATAAAGGAACGATCGTAGTATCGTCCGATGGTAAGAATCTAAGTGTGTCAGCACAAAAAGGCGGTAATGTACCAAGTCATGCGGGATATGTTGTGAAACAGAAGCGTACCCCTTTGATGCAGAAAGTTACAGTGCAGGCAAATACAAAGAAGAAAATGACACCACTTCGTTCCGATGCCTCTGCAGCATATCAGCATTATGAGAGAAAAAACATCAAGATCAGGATTTCAGCACAGGCAAAAAGCTTCACAAATCTAAAACAGATTCAGTACAAATTTGTGAAAAAAGGAACTTCCAAAGGAAGTGTACCATACAAAACCGGTACGACATTAACGCTCAAAGACGGCATGATAGGCAGGGTCTATGTGAGGTTTGTCACAGATGCAGGGATAGATGAGATGCAGCTTTCAGGAATCGCAGTAGATAAAAAAGCACCAACAAAGACGAAGATCAAGGTTAACAGATCAGGAATCAAGACATTGAAAACGTCAACAAAAACGTCTTACAATAAAAAAATCAAAAAGTCAGCCCAATTTGTATTTTCAGCATCCTATGGAATCAGCGGGAAATCAAAGACACAATATAAGATCGTGCCAAAAGGCAAAAAAGCATCCAAATATCGATGGAAAACAGCGAATAAGATAACCTATAAAAAGAAGAACAAAAAAGTGAGTATCTATGCAAGATTTATCGATAAATGTGGAAATATCACACAGCGAAAGAGTTCTGGATTCTATATTACAAAATAAGGGAAGAAAGATATAGGAAGGCTTAGCTTGTATGCGAAAAGAGAATTTGTTATACTAAGAGGCAGAAGAATTAAAAATGCAAAGCAGGAGAAAGATTATGAACAGTAAAGGAAAAGGAATCATTACAGCAGTTATAGTTGTCCTGATCGCACTGGCTGCTTTTTGCGGATTTGGATATATCAGCCAAAGAATGACAGCAAGCGAAGGAATTACATATCTTGATAAGAAAGAATATCAGAAAGCATACGAACAATTTGACCATGCAGCAGGGAAATTCACTCTCATTTTCACAAAGCAAAAGAAAGATGTTTTATTCTACGAAGGAGAGGCTCTTTATCAGATGGGAGAGTATGGGAAAGCCATAGAGATCTATGATGAGCTGATCGATCATGGAGAAAGCAGGGCATATTCTTTGAAAGCATATTGCCTTGCCCAGCAGAAGAAGCTAAACAAAGCAATAGATGTATGTGATCAGGGAATAAAAGAGCATCCAGACGATGGAGAGATCTATTGTACAAAATATGCGGTGTTAGCAAAGCAGGAGAAGTATACACAAGGGCTAAAAGTGATCGAGAGAGCATTAAAACAGAAGGAGCTTGAGAATAAGAAGGAAGTTTTATTCGCTAGAATCAGTTCGTATGAATCCATGTTTGATTTTGATACAGCATATCGTTATGCAAAATCTTATGTAAAAGCCTATCCAAAGGATGCAAATGGCAAGAAAGAGCTGACATTTTTGGAGACACGATAATTTCGTGACAATTTCATGATAAGAGTTAGGAAGGACGAAAGTCCTTCTTTTTTTTGTGCAGAAACAGAAAAGATCAATTGAAAATTGTGCAAAATATACAAAAATAGAAAGCAAAAATCATGACTTTATACAAAAAATAAAATTTTACGAAAAATAAGTTGACGAAATTTAGGTTTATGACTATAATCAAGATACAAAATAAAATTTCACATAAGACAAAAGTAAAAAAATAAATTTCGTGCTAAAGGAGGGAGAGCAATGAAGTTAATTGTATCAGCCCATGGAATGTTGGCAAAAGAGGTTGTGAATTCTGCGGGAATGGTGTTCGGAGCAATTGAT
>ERZ1106976.3525-NODE-3525-length-12198-cov-7.604711_pt1 | contig 12198 bp, 15 predicted proteins | sample MGYA00403687_ERZ1106976 | MGnify/ENA primary metagenome ERZ1106976 (study PRJEB35170, sample SAMEA104062446) | human gut metagenome | biome: human gut; feature: human-associated habitat; material: faeces | place: Denmark | collected 2013-02-22 ... | reverse complement strand
ACGCGATTATCTTCGCCTGCGCGAACCCGACGCCGGAGATCTTCCCCGACGCGGCGAAGGCGGGCGGCGCAAGGGTCATCTCCACCGGACGCAGCGACTATCCGAACCAGATCAACAACGTGCTCGCGTTCCCCGGCATTTTCCGCGGTGCGTTCGATGTGCGGGCGAGCGACATCAACGAGGCGATGAAGGTCGCGGCGGCGGAAGCGCTGGCGGGACTTGTGGGCAACGAGCTCTCCGAGGACTATATCATCCCCGCGGCGTTCGATCCGCGCGTCGGCCCCGCAGTGGCGAAGGCGGTCGCCGAGGCCGCGCGCAGGAGCGGCGTGGCAAGGCTTTGAGCCTGACCGGCGGCACGAAAAGACGCTGCCGCCGATCGTACCGCAAAACGAATCGACCTTTGAATTGATCAGGATGGAGGTCTTCTGGTAATATTGCCGCGCCGGAAGCGGAAGCTCCCATTTCATCCGCAGCGAATTAACGATGGAGACGAAGATTCCGTTCCCTAACAAAGCGGTCGCCACCAGGCAATGGAAGCTGCCGGTGCTTTCCCAAACGGCACGAACTTCTTCGCTGCTGCGCGGCAGTGAAACAAGCTCCGACATCCCTTTCCTTGTGTGCTGAACTTCAAACGAAGTGTACACGATTTTTCCCCAGCTTCATTCCGCACACTGTACTTTCTCCTTGGGACACATCAATCCCGATACTGGACGAGCCGTTTTCCGTCACGGTCACGACCTCACAGCGGAACATCGACGGTATGCCGTGCCGTGGCAACAGGAAACAACAGAAAGAAGTAAAGCCCCCCGTCCACTTCCTCTGAAATGGACGGGGGGAGCTTTTTTGCTGTCGGTTTTTCTTATCTTAACCGTGTTGGGCTTCGCCGGGGGGATATTTACGTTCAGCTTTCGCCGCACTCCGGCAGGGTGGCGGTGCCGCTGCGGGTGAGCGCTGCTGTGAAATGTCGGTTTTCCGTGCCGCCGCTTTTCTTCGCGCTGCCGCCGGTGTCCATGAGCAGGCTGAGACTGTAGATGATGTTCCACACCGGCGCGACGGCCTCCGGCGCCGCTGTACCGTCCGGCTCCTGATACTGTCCGACCATCGCCATGCCCGCGATGCCGTAGATGCCGGAGGCCAGGGCGCTGCCGAACGTGGCTGCCGCTTCTGTAAGGGAGTGGGCTTGTCAAGGACCGAGCAGATGCGTCAGCGCGTCTTCAACCGATATTTGCAGACTTGCTTCGACCTGCGGCGTTGAAACGGGCTCCTCCAGAAGCTCCGCTGTGGAAACGGGAAAGCGGCCGCCTTCACGGCTGCGCAGCAGATAGATCAGCCCAAGGGTCATCGCGCTGCGCTTCGCCTCGATGATCGCGGCCTCCGTTTCATAGCCGCCCGTCTCGCGCAGGGCGCGCACCAGTCCGCGGCGCATTTCAGCGAGATAGGTGGGCTGGTAGAAGCCGCCGAACACCGTGAAGTCGCGGAGGAAGTGCGCCTCCAGAAAGCAGAGGAACAGGCCCGGCAGCAGCGACCCGTCCCGCAGCCCTTCCGTCAGCGCCTGCGGCGTGAGAGGAACGGTCACAGCCTCGCCCAGCGAGTTTTGACCCGTCAGCGCCGCTGTGCCCGCGCTCTCCCGCAGCCGCAGGGGAAACAGTACCGTGCGGCGGTCGAGCCCCCAGAAAAAGTGCGTGCCGCTGGTGTTTCCCGTCCAGCAGCCGGAAACGCCGTCCAGAGCCCGCAGCAGCGCCGCGCGCAGCTCCCGTCGGAACAGCAGTTGACCGGTGAGCGCGGCTTCCGTCCGAAAATCTCTTTCCAGCAGACGGGCGGTGAGCGTCTCCATCGGCATCCAGAGGTACTGCGGCGCACGGTCAGTAAAATAGCGCTGGGAGAGCATGGCGTTGATGACCGTGGTCTGCTCCCGCAGCGTGCCGCAGCGCTGCACACGGTCGGAGAGCAGGACCTCGCGGCAGAAGCGCTCCAGCGCGTCGGCTGTGCGAAGCGAGCAGGAGCCGCGCCGTGTCTCCTGCCGCAGGCGGCTCAGGGCGCTGCCCACCATGTCCGGGGAGATGCCCTCCACGGCGGCCACGCAGGCGTGGCGCAGCTTGAACGGATAAAACGGCAGCCGCAGGCAGCCTCCCGGCGCGGTGCAGTCGTAGACCAACATACCCCTCGGGTAGACATTGTTGTCCAGTCTCGGGTTGGCACAGGACAGAAACGGAACGACCGCCCCGGTCTCGCCCTGCGTCCGCAGCCACCGGTCGCAGAGGATCGTGTCCTGCACGGTCATGTACTCGAACGCGGGATGGTGGTGGTTGGCGGTGGACAGGCAGCGGCGGCGCCGGAGAACATCCGCACATTCCCCGGCGGTCTCCGCGCCGAAAAGGGCGTGAAGTAGTCCCGTACCTCTGTCAGCAGGTCCTCCGAGGGCAGAATGTCCGGCAGCGGCCGGTGGTGGAGCTGTCCGAGATAGGCAAGCAGCGTTTCGCCGCCATGCCGCCGCAGCAGCTCCGCGGCTGCCGGATAATTTTCAGCAAGTGCCGTCATTTGCTCCGTCATTCTCTGCCGCCTCCAGTCGGATCGAAAGCACCGTGTTGTTCATGTTCATGATGCGCGTATAGGTCTTCTGATCGGTGAGCCGCTCGAGCAGACGGATGTTGTTCATTTGAAGGATATCCTCATCGTCCACGAACGCCAGCGGGTCGAAAGGCGCGCCGTCGTCGCGGATACGGACGATCAGGCTGCCCTCCTCCAAAAGAAGGCAAATGTCGATCATGCTCACATGCTCGTTATGGTTGATGGTGTTGAGGGCGGCCTCCTCAAAGGCGATGGCCAGCAGGACGCCCTTGTTGCGGGGGATGCCGTTCTGTTGGCAGAACAAGTCAATCTCCCGGTGGATGTCCGCGACGTTTTCCGCCTTCCCTGTGATGGAAAAGCTGTGGCAGCTCCGGTCCGCCTGATCCTCCAGCCCGAGGAGGGCGACGTTCCCGCAGGTCTGCTTTTCCCGGAGCAGCGTGACCGCGGGGGACAGCAGCTCCACCAGCAGGCACCAGACGGCCACGGCGGGGACGCTGCGCCAATGGAGCCGCGAAATGGCCGCCACGCAGAGCAGCAGAAGCAGTATTTTGAGCACCACGTTCTGCAGCGTCAGCAAAAGCACGGACAGGCGCTGCCGCTGAACGCTGGGATAGAGCCTGGCGAGCAGGTCGTTGAGCCAAAGGAAAGGAAGACTGAGCAGCATGATGCGGAGCGAGAGCACGGTGTCCGGCTCTGCGGCGATGCCGTAGGAGTTGAGAAACGGCGCGGAGAAGCAGAACAGTCCCACCATGAGCGCCGCGACGAGCGCATAGGTGTACTTGGACAAAAGGGAGAGCATCTTCCGCAGCCCGTAGAAGTCGCGTTCGCCGTAGAGCATACTGCCCAGCGTGGAGATCGTCTGCAGCGCGCCGCCCGCCAGAATACGCAGGATGAAGCGAAGCTGGCTGTACACCGCGTAGAGCGCCACGCCGATGTTGCCCACAAAGTACATCAGAAGCAGGTTCACCGTCAGGCCGGAGAAGATGCGTGAGGCCTTGTCTGTGGCAAAGGAGGAGCAGGACGAGGCCAGCTCCCGCCCGGTCTCGCGCAGGTCGTCGGCGCGCAGGACAAAGCGGAAGGTGCGCTTTTTGGACAGCAGGTAGGGAAGCACCACCAAAATGCCCGCCGCGTTGCCGAGCAGAGAGGCCGCGGCAGCGCCGGCGACGCCCGTGCGCAGATACTTCATAAAGACAACGTCCAGCACGATGTTCACTCCGTTGGCGGCAACGACCGAGCCCATGGCCAGCTTGGAGCGATCATCCAGAATGGCGAAGCTGGAGAGAACGAGATTGACGCCGACAAAGGGCGACGAGAGCAGGGTGAAGAAGGCGTAGCGCGCCACATCGTTCGCGATCGCGCCGTTGTTGGACAGGACGCCGCTGAAAAAGCCGCAGAACGGCAGCAGGCACCAGCAGAGAAGCCCGCCCGCGAGCGTCAGAAGAAGGGACAGGGTGAAGACCCCGTTGGCCTGACGGAGCCTTCGCTTGCCCAGCAGGATGCCGGCGGCGACCGGCCCGCCGGAGGAGAGGACGAAGCCGAATAGCTCCGCCACATCCACAAAGCTGTCGCAAAGGCCCGCGGCAGCGACGGCATCGGCGCCCAAAAGGACGCCGATGAGCATAAAGTCCACAACGGAGACCAGATAGGCGGAGGCGGTCACCACCGTGCCGACGCCGAAAAACTCCCGCGTCTTGCTGCGTATGATGGCCTCGTTCCGCAAGTATTCATAGCCTTTCTTTTTCGATGTCAGCATACTCATTTCCTCCCGCTCATCCGTTCTTTTCCGCTGCGCTCCCGAACGAACGCTCATTCGATGCGAAGGATATCGGAAAAGCCCGTGACCTCAAACACCTCCATCACGGCCTCATTCACGTTTTGAAGCACCATTTCCCCTTGCTGATTCATGAGCTTCTGCATCGCAAGCAGCACGCGAAGCCCCGCGGAGGAGATATACTCCAGCTTTTCCAGATCAAACACAAGACGCGAGACGCCATCGACGCTGCCGCGGAGCTCCTCCTCCAGCTTCGGCGCAGTCGTTGTGTCCAACCTTCCCTCCAAAGCGACCGTCAGAGCCGCTCCGCTTAATGTCTTTTGAATGTTCATCGTGACCCTCCGCATAAAAATCTTCCGTTGCCGCCGGCCGCGGCAGACCGGGCCGGTCGGAGACTATGGCTTGTCCTCTTGCCGCTCCGCCTTCCGCTCGAGCAGCATTTGATCCGTTTTCTGCCGCAGAAGCAGCAGCATATCCAGCTGCTCGGCGTTGAGGTCCAGCCCCCGCTCCCGGAACAGCGACAGGAGCTTTTCGCGGTACTCGCTCTCCCGCAGCGTCGGATACTGCTTTGCCAGCTCGTTGAGCTTTCGCCGCAGCTCCTCGTTGGTGTCCGCTTCCCAGTTGAATTTGGCGGTCTCCGCAAAGGAGAGCTTTTTCTTCTTCCAAGGCCAGTTCATAGAAATTGTCCTTTCCGCGCCCCTGCTCCGTCGCCGGCGGACGGCATTCTTCCTTTTCCGGAGACAGGATAGCACAGCCGCGCTCCGACGGAGCAGAAATGCCGGAATTGGTCGTTCTGCCTCCCAAATTGGTCACGGGCAAAAAAGAAAACCGCCCTCGGGCGGTTTTCCGGATTCCGTATCTATGGATTGAGAATGACGCAGGGCGGTGCAGACGCCGGCTTCAACTTTGTAGTGTACCTCACCCTGATAGCGCTCGGCGGCGGAAACGATGCTGTCGATCCCGACGCTCCGCTCCGCGGGCAGGCCGTTTTCCAGCTTCAAGTTGACGCAGGGGTTGCTCACCGCGAGGATCGTCTTTTTCCCAACGTTTCGGATGTGGACGCGGATGGGACCGGTGCTGTGCGCCGCGGTGCAGGCATGGAGGGCATTTTCCAGAAGGTTCGCAAGAATGGCGACAAAGTCCACGTCGGCGACGTCGGACTGCGCGGGCGTATCCGCCTGCGCGGTGAACGCCACGCCCGCCGCCTTCGCCTTTTCGGCGTAGGAGCGCAGCAGCTCGTTGACCATGGGGTGCGGGCACCATGCGGGAAAGCTCTCGACGGTCTCCTGCTCCTGCTCAAGATAGCGCAGGATGCCGTCGGTGTCGCCCGCGCGCGCCATAGCGGCGATGCAGGCGTCGTGGTGCCGCTTGTCGTGGCGGATGCGGCGGCTCTCCCGCTCTGCCCGGCTGACAGTCTCCATGTAGCTCGCCAGGTACTCCAGCTTCTGCTTGACGAGCGCTTCTCTGGCGTCTCTGCGCATATAAAAAATGTTGCCGATGCTCAAAACGCTGACCGCCGCGTAGGTGCATACCGTGGAGCAGAAAGCGAACAGTGTATCCGGCTCCACTCCGTCGTCCAACCGTATCCTTGACATGAGGGCTATGAACAGAAAAAAATAGATCGCGGAAACGGCGCTCAGGAGTTTCCAGCTCTGCTTCCGAAAGCCGCTGACCTCGCGGAGCAGCGGCCTGCCGTATTTCCGGTAGGCCAGCAGGATCGGCAGCGCCGTGACAATATGGAGCGCGGTGCGCACGAAGCCGTCCGCGGACACCGCAATGAAAACGGCGGAATAGCTGAGAAAGCCGACCGTCAGCGACACCGGCAGCCGCAGCGGCGCCGGCAGCAGGCCGAAGCACAGATAGAGATCCAACAGAAGGATAAGTCCCTCCGCGCCCCATAGCAGCGCTGTCCTTTGCACGGACCGGCGCCGCTTCTGCATCAGCAGGCCGGCCGCCAGCAGCGCCGCAAAGATTGCCAGTCCCACATAGAGGATCGTTCCGATGTAGCGGGGGTCTGTCATCCGTTTCTGACCTCCTCTAAGTAGAAATCAAAGTATGCCTGCTTAATTTGGGCGCGCAGCCGCCGCGGAACAGGAATGCGCTCGCCGCCGTCCATGACAAGATCCGTGCCGGAAAAGCAGCGGACGTGTGCAAGGTTCACAACGTAGGAGGCTCCGCATGGGATCATGCCGCGCCGTCCCGCCAGGCAGTCCTGCAGCTGGGCGGCGGTCAGCCGCGCCGTCAGCTTCCGGCCGGAGGCCAGAGAGAAGATGCGCCGCTTGCCGTCGGTCTCGATGTACAGCACGTCCTCCAGCGCGATGCGGTGCAGCTCGCCCTCGCAGGGGAGCAGGAGCCACGTCCGCTCCTGCCGTAGGGCGATCACGCGATCCAGCGAGGCGCTGAGCTTTTCCTGCGTGTACGGCTTTTGAATGTAGTCCGCGGCGTGGAGCGCGAAGGCGTCCACCGCGTAATCCGAGCTGGTCGTCAGGAAAAGGATGTCCGTATTTTCGCTGCACCGGAGAATGTCCCGCGCCAGCTCCGTCCCCAGCATACCGGGCATACAAATGTCCAGCAGGGCGATATCCGGACAGCCGGCCTTCTCGAAGGCGTCCAGCATCGCAAAGGCGGAGGAATAGACGGTCATCTCGATGCTGTGCTCCTGATGCGCGGCCGCATAAACGCGGAGGTCCTCCGCGATCCGCTCGCGGTCTCCGGCGTCGTCGTCGCAAATGGCTATTTTCAGCATCGTCCCGCCTCCTTCGCCGTGTTTTCTGTATTATATACCACAGCCTGCTGCTTCGCAAGCAGTCGGCCTGCCGGATCCGGCCGCTTTGCGGCTTTCCGGGCGGCATCCCGCGTGAGGTCCATTGTATCAGCCGGAAGAACAATGCGCAAGCGAAACGCTTGCGCATTGTTGGCATTGTCGGTCATCCGTGGGTCGAGCCGCAGAAGGTCCTTGCGGAAATTAAAATCGAATAGGGCTCAACGATAAAGCCGGAGTGATCGGGAGCGACGGAAAGGCCGCGGCATAAGCTGTCGCGGTGTACTGCCGTCCGCGCACCGGCGTCCGGCACGAGAAAATTACCGCGCCGTCCAATGGTATGCGATCCGGGGCGAGCCGTCCCTGACATGGATGATCCCGCACTTCTTAAAGCCGTTTTTCTCAATCAACCGCTGCATCGTCGTATTGTTGGCGTGGGTATCGACGCGGACATTGGGGGAAATGCTTTTGCAATGATCGGCGGCGCATTGGAACAGCCCGTGGACCCGCCCGTCGCCGGCCAGCCGATGGATCGTGACGTAGGGCTCGTCGTTCAGCCATTCGCCCTCCTCGATGTGTGCGTAGGTTGGCTCCGCGCCCTCGAACAGAGCAAACACCCCGTGTATGCCGGTCTCATCATATATCACCTTGCAGACCTTTTTTTGAAGGTCGGACCGGATCAGGTCCGCGCTCGGATAAGAGCGACCCCATTGGGTGGGATTTCCCGACCGGATCATGTAGTCCTGCGCGTATTCGTATATTCTCCGGATCTCTCCGAGATCAGCTTCTGTCGCATTTCGCAGGCTGAGCATATGGTTTCCTCCGCTTTCATTCGTTTTTCGGGCTTCTCCGCGTCAACCCAGCTTATCGCCGTTTTGGACCTTCTTGTCCGGCGTGATCAGCACGACACCGCCCTCGCTGTATGTGCCGAGGACAAGGACCTTCGACATGAATATCCAGCTTCATAAAATCATCAAATGCTGCCATGCTGAGCACATCCTTTCCTTGCCCGATTCCTTGCGCCCAGCATATCACAGCTCCGGACGGTTGGCAATGGGGCGCGGCAGCCTTTTTGAAAAGAATACGCGCCTGCGCGAAAGACCTAACCTTTGGTTAATGGTTTTCCGTTTTCATCCGCCGTACAATGAAGGTACGGTGGATCTTTTTATCCCCCAATACGCTGAAAAAGGAGGACGCACGCTTGAACCGGAGATACCTGTCAGCCGTTGAACCGCTGCCGGACCACATTCTGCAGGTCGATTTCGTATCTGGCAGCCGCCTGCTTCTGGACATGAAGCCGTATCTCGACAAGACCCGCTTCCGCTCCCTTTCCGACCCGCTGGTATGGAGCAGCGCCGTGACCAACGGCATCTTCGTCCGCTTCGGAAGCGTGGAGCTGAGCCACGACGAGCTCCTTTCCATGGCGGAGCAGGAGCATTGAAGCAAACGATCTGGATCAAAAAAGGAGAGAAAAACGATGAAGAATCGAAAAAGCTATTATTCCCTGCTGCTGGCGCTGGTGCTGTGCCTGTGCCTGACCGCCTGCGGCGGCAGCGGCGATACCATCGACGACGGCGGCGAGGACTACAGCGGCAATGAGGTCAACACCCCGGATTCCTTTGAGGGGATGGTCAAGGACTCCGAGCTGGCGACGAACTATGCCATGTACTGGGGCACCTGGGTCGACGCGGACAACAACAGCGAGCTGATCGTGGCGATGGCCGACAGCGGAGATGAGGTCCGCTTTGATCTGTATCAGGACGGGAGCATAGAGGCAAGCGGCTTTGTCCAGTTCTCGCAGGAGTACAGCGGCGATTATTTCTACAACGAGTTCGACGGCTGGGCCCACCACTGCTGGCTGGCCGACGACGGCACGCTGCAGATCGAAGGCTTCGGCGGCTTTGAGAAGGACGCCTCCGCCGGCGACATGGACGCGTCGGACACGGGCGATGCCGACGATGTTTCCGCGCTGGCGGGCATGTGGTATCTGGACGGCGACGTGAATGCCGCGAGCTGGATCGAGTTCGACGGCTCCGGCATCTGGACGCTGTATGAGCGCTCGGCGGAAGGCGACTGGAGCGAGGTCGACTACGGGACGCTCCGCGCGAACGGAGACAGCCAATACGAGGCGGTATCCGACGCGTATGAGGACGTGAGCTACGACCTCTATCTGGCGGATGATAACGCGATGTACTGGGGCGGCGAAAACGACTATTACCAGAGGATCTGAGCGGCGGGGAGGGAAGCGAAGATGAAGATGCGGAAAAGATACCGGCCCTTCCTGCTGGCGCTGTGCCTCTGCCTGAGCCTGACCGCCTGCGGCAGCCCGGACGGAGACATCGCGGGCGGCGACTGGCGCACCACCGGCGTGGTCGATGCCTACGGCACGATCGCGCGGGACGGGGAGGAGATCGATGTGTGCGCCTGCCTCGGTCCCAAAGCGGTGTATCTCTATTATGACAACGAAAAGCACGAGCTGTTTGACACCGCCGTGCTTCCGACTGACGAGCTTGGCGATGAGGACTGGCAGTTCGGCGAGATGTCCCTCAGCGACTTCAGCGGAGACTACAACAGCGACCTGCGGCTCACGCTCTTTCACGAGGACATGAGCGAATCCTACATCGTGTGGGAGTGGGAAAAGGGCGCCGGCTATCTCTACCGGCCGTCCGACTCCTATTTCCGCGAGAGCCGCGTGGTCGATGAGCCGCCGGCGGATGACATTCTGACGGAGCAGACGTGAAAGGAAGGCAGCCATGAAAACGAAAAAAGATAAATTCGAGCCGGTCGGCGCGGAGCGCATGACGGACGCGGAGCTGTCGAAGCAGCTGGGAAGCTATCAGAGGACGGAGAGCATCGGCATGTTGCTGGGCGTCTTACTGGTGATCGCCGGGTGCATCATGATGTTTGTGTATCGCAACATCGCTGTGATCTGCATTCTGGTCTTTGCCGGCGTAGCGCTTTTTCTGCTGGTGGCAAAGCCCGCCCAAACGAAGAAAAAAGCCCTGATGCAGCAGCAGTTGGGCGGCTTCTTCCGCACGGAGCTGACAAAAGCCTTCGGCCCGGAGCCGGAGCCGGCCACGCTGCCCATCGACCGGGCGTACCTGGCGGCGGCAAAGCTGTCGGCGGTCCCCTTTACGGAGTGTACCTTGACGGACTTCCACGAGGGCGAGCACAAGGGGCTGCGGTTCTCTGCGGCCAACGTGGAGCTGCGCCGCACCGTGGAGGAAAAATCCGGTCCCGACAACGACAACTGGATGACCCGGACCGAGACGCTGTTCCGTGGCATCGTGGTCCGCTGCAAGGACATCTGCGATCCGGCGCTGGACATCGCCCTGAACGACATGTTCCAGGAGCGGAAGAAGGACGACATCACCGACCCCGCCGCCTTCCGGAAGTACTTTGCCGCTCACACGGCGGATGGCCGGGAAGTAAACGATTTGGTCACGCCGCAGCTTCGTGACCTGGTACAGAAGCTGGAGGCATCCTCCGGCAGCGCCAAGCTGTGCGGCCTTATCCTCCGTGACGGCGATCTGACGCTGGCCCTGAACACCCGGTATGTGTTTGCGGGCGTTCCGGAGGAGCTGGATCTGCGGGACATCGACGGTATCCGCAAGTGGTTTACTGCCTCGCTGACCGGTATGGGCAATCTGCTGGATCTGATAACGGAAAGCCCCGCCCTGACGGGCGCGGCGGAATAGGAGGGTGCTATGCCTCTTTGGTTGGCCGTTGTGCTGCTTTTGCTGGCGCTGGGCGGCATCGTGCTGTGCCGCAGGTATCTGCGGCATGACCGCCCAGCACAGGCTTTGTGCATCGTGGTGTGCGCGCTGGTCGCGCTGGCCTGCGCGGTCTATATCGGCCTGACCGTCCTGCTCGTGGCGGCGGTGCAGAACCGTCCGCCCACACTCTGAAGGCGGAATAAGGCATAAGAGGACGCGCCATTCTCGACGGAAAAGCCGCCCGTTCGTTTATCGAACCGGCGGCTTTATCGTATTGCTTTGGGCAGCGCACGGTAGTATTTTTCCATTTCGCTGTACCGGAAGGCAATCAGACAGCCCGGCGGCGCGCCACGGGGAGAGCAGCACGAAGCGGCGGTCCGCTCCGGAGCGGATCAGCTCGCACAGGGCGTTCCAGTCGTTCTCGTCCTGCATATTCTGCAGGTCATCAAGCAGCAGAACGCGCCACCTGCCGTCGACAGGCGGGAGCGCGAAGCCCTCGTCACCGGCGGACAGGTGCAAAACATCCTGCCCGCGCAGCAGAGCCTCGGCGAGCGCGGTCTTACCGAAGCCGCAGGGGGCGCTGAAAAAGAGAACGCGCCCTCCGGCCATGAAGTGTTCAAAGCGTTCCGCGATGGCGGATTTAATGGTGATCTCCGGCTCGTTTCATCCTCCGTAAAGCATAATGGCATGGTTTTATCTCGTATAGCTCCATTATACACGCTCAAACGGAAATATAAATCATACCGAAGTATGAGAAAACAGACAAAACGGCGGAGATCCGTTCACTTTTTCCTTACGGGATAGCAGACCTCGGTGACGAACTCGCTCGGTGTCGGGATACCGTCCCTTGACGGCCTTCTGCGCTTCGACAATTTTTGTGCAAAAGAAATGAGACAGCCGAGGCTGTCTCATTTCGGGCGTTCGTTACTTCTTGCGGGAGAGCGGCGCGACGTGGCGCTCAACCTTCTCCGCGTGCTCAAGCGGCTTGATGAAGCGCTGACCGAGCGGATGGCGTGTGTTGCGCAGCTTGATGAACTTCTCCGCCACCTGCGGGAAGAGGGCGAGCGAGAGCACGTCCTCCTCGCTGCGGGCGAGGCCCTTGTACTGCTCGCGGTACTTCGGCAGCTCCGGCTCAATGAGGTCGGCGGGGCGGCAGGTGATGACGTCTTCGGGCTTGATGCCGGCTTTGGCGCGCACCTCCTCGTTGACCGTGCCGGGCAGCTTGCCGTACTCGCCGCGCAGCATGGCACGGGATTCCTTCGGGAAGTTCTTGTAGCGCTCACCGAAGATAATGTTCATCACGGCCTGCGTGCCGACGATCTGGCTCGACGGCGTGACCAGCGGGGGATAGCCGAAGTCCTCGCGCACGCGCGGAATCTCAG
>ERZ1106976.3518-NODE-3518-length-12230-cov-8.684764_pt1 | contig 12230 bp, 11 predicted proteins | sample MGYA00403687_ERZ1106976 | MGnify/ENA primary metagenome ERZ1106976 (study PRJEB35170, sample SAMEA104062446) | human gut metagenome | biome: human gut; feature: human-associated habitat; material: faeces | place: Denmark | collected 2013-02-22 ... | reverse complement strand
CTTATCCCACCCGATAAAGGTGTAGCCCTCTCTTGTCGGGTCGGCAGGGGCGGTGATCGCCGTGCCGTAGTCCTGCGTGATGGGTGCAATTTCACTGCCGCCGGCGGTGTCGAAGGTTATTGTATATTTATTCGTATTCCAAACGGGATAGAGCGTCAGCGCCTCGTTTTGCGTATAAACGTCTTCAAAGCCGTACACCTTTTCGCCGCCGTCAACGGTCGCCCAGCCTACTTGCGTGTAGCCTGTGCGGGTGAACAAAGCGCCTCGCAGCGTGAGATCGTCATTGTAAAGCTTAACGTCCGTTACCGCGTCGCCCAAGCCGTCTGTGCCGGGCTGATAGGTCACATCCCAAGCGTTTGTGAAGCGCACATAGGTCTTGCCGGAAAGCTGCCGGAAGATGGCACCAAACTGCTCTCTGAGTGCGTTGTTCAGCGCGGAAATCTCTTCATATGTCAGCGTGTTGTCATCCGCCAGATAGCGCTTATACACTTCCTGCATTTCAGCGGAAAGCTGCGGCACGGCAGCCTCTGCCGCATCCTGCGCCGAAGAGCCCGTAAACAGCCGCACACCGTCGCCCATATACAGATGGGCGATAGCTTGATTCAACAGCGTAATAGCCTCCGTATCGCCCGTTACGGTAAGTGAACCGCTGTCTACGGTAATATATTTCGCTGTCAGCCCGTCAGTCATGGTGACGCTACCGCCGCCATACTGGGTGTAATGGATAAGCGTCAGTGCGCCGTTCAGCGTCAGCGAGCCGCCACCGATAACGGAAAGGGTGTTACTGCTCTCGATAATTCCGGTCAGGCTTCCGACGGTATTCTTTCCGTCCAGCGTGATAAAGAGCGGGCTGCTCTGTCCGATATGCTCTTCGCTCAGGCTCACAGAGGTCAGGTCTGCATTTTTGAGCTTCAGATTCGGGAAAACACTGCCGTACCTTTCAAGCCTGCCGGTCGAATCCATTTCCAAGCTATCCTTGACTGTCAGATTCCCGGATCCCGCAAGAGAGCTGTAGCTCTCGCCCTTCGGAAGAACAAAGGAGGCAGTCCCGTCGCCGAAAATATCGGTATAATTGTCCGGTGTGACCTCGACCTCGCCGTCGCCGCGATCAAGGAACAGACCTAAGCCGCCATAGAGAACGGAGAGGCTCGAAACATCTGCCGGAACGGTATCGCCGGGCTTATAGAAATTTAGGTTTTCGTCTACCCACCACATAGGCGTGTCGGCAGAGATGCCGGCGGAAAGGGGCAGTCCCTCGGCAGAGGGTGCTTTGAAGCTCTCGCCCTTTTTCACGATGATGTTGATGCGGTTATAAGTCTCGCCGGGCATACGACCCTTCGTGAACAACTCAACAACCTTCAGACTGTCGGCGGCAAGATCTGTCGGCAGCTCAAGGACGGGGCGGAAACCGACGTCCGAGCCGGAGTACGTAGCAGTGTGGTCGTACCAGTAGCGGGCCGAATAGTACCCGCGAACCGCACGGTACGACGTATTCGAGGAATACGTCTCTTGGCACCAAGTATAGACGCCCATCCAGTTCCAAAGCTGATTATGTGCACTGCTGAGATCGATTGAATTGAAGTTGCTGTCGAGATCGGAGGACACAGGAGCCGGAAGACCCGTGATGACCTCCTCGCGGGTGACAAACCTGTCCCACTCATTGTTGGTGGGCGTGCCGCCCGCATAGGTATCGCTTCCTCGATAGTTGCTGCCACCCGTCAGGGATCGGCACTTGTACTTTGCGCCGTCAATGGTGACTTCCTTGCCGAAGATCCAGCCCACGCTGTTAAGGTCGTTCCAAGTGACATTGACAAGGATGACACGGTCGCAGATGAGCAGTGTCTTGTCGCCGTCCTTGATCTTTACCCACTGGAGCTTCTTTGCGTCGTCTGAGGGCGTATTGCCGAAGCTGTAGTTTGAAATGCCTCCGGACATTGAGGGGATATTACCCCTACCCGCGCCCGAATATGGTTCATTGTCGTTACGCCACGGCTTTGTGGGTCTTGCCAGCGCCGCGCCGTTGTTGTAAAATCCGCCGAGCTTGACGGTTCCGAGATATTGCGCCATAAGGTAGCTCTCCTTCCGTTTTGATGAAGCGGTAGGGAGCGAAGATCTTCTTCGCCAGATTGTAGGCGCAAGCCCATCGGGCGAAGCCGAGCCACGAATTGACCGATTGGACGATCGCCGCCTTCGTGATCGTGCCCTCCTGCAGCTTCTCCATCATCCGCTTGATGCGCCGCTTCTCCCGCCGTTTCGACTCGGTACGGAGAAGCAGATGCGTCGCTTTGATTTTGAAGCCGTAGGCGTTCACGCCCTGCCGCACATAGAAAATCTTGGTCTTCTGGTTGGTCTCAAGGTGCAGTCTCTCTTGGAGGAACACCTTGATCTTTGCTAACCACTCCCGGGCGATTTCCTTGTTTGGCGCTATGACGACGACATCGTCCATGTAGCGCGTGTAGAGCGTCGCACCGAGGAAGCGGATGCAGAATTGATCGAGCTCGTTGAGGTAGATGTTGGCAAAGTCCTGAGAACTCACATTTCCCAGCGGAATCCCTCTCTCACCCTCCGGCGAGCTGTCGATCACTTTGCAAAGAAGCCTGTAAAAACGGAGGAAGTCCTCGTATTTCTCGGGGTACTTCTTCTTGAGCTTCTTGAACCGCTTCGCGATGATCTGCTTGAGCACGCTGCGGTCGATGCTGTAGAAAAACTTGCGGACGTCGATCTTGATGACCGTCGCCTCGTCGCCCCACTTCATGCGGGCGACCCTCATGTCATGCTGTACGTTGAAGGCAGCTCGGATGGGGCCTTTCCCGTACATACACGCAAATGAACGGTTGACGAATACCGGGCGAAAGAGCGTCTGCAGCTCCTGATGGATGACGAGCTGCACGACCTTGTCCCGCAGCGGCGGGATGTGGAGACTGCGCTCCTTCGGCTCCATGATGATCCTGTGCCGATACTTTCCCGGCGTGTACTCACTAACGCCCGCCTGTCTCGTTTTCTCAATTTTCTTGAGATCGCGCCACAGGCGCACGTTGTTCACCTCGGAATAGAGGTCGTAGAGCACGGCCTCCCGCGTGAACTTGCGGCTGCCTCGCAAGACGGTCTTGTAGCCCGCCTCGATCGCTGACCAGCCCACGGCGTCCTCATAGCTGGAGGGTGGAGGGATCGGCGGCACGAGGGCCTTCTTGGTGTTCTTTGTGTTGTAGAGCATAATGGGGAATTTCGTCATTCGTGGCATCCTTTCCTTTTAGAACGGCTTGGCACCCATGACGCGGGTTGCTACCCACATTGTAGACCTCCCTCCGCCTCCCAATACGAGAGGGCGGGCGAAGCTCAGTCACTGTTTTTACGCCGTTTCTCAACATGGCGAAGGATTACCTCTCCCTTGAAGTATAACAAGGACACGCACCTGAAGCCGTGGCCGCAGATGACGTAATAACCTACAAGGCGGGGCGGAAACCGACGTTCGGATTGGAGTTCGTAGCATTGTTGTTGTTCCAGTTGCGGGCCGAATTGTACCCGCGAACCGCACGGTTCGACGCCAGACAGAGATAACCCTGAGTAGGTGCTGTACTTTTTCTGATGGTCTATTTTCGGTTGTTGATGAAGAACTTTTGCAGTCCTCCAATGATGCGCCCGATCTCCTCGAGCTTTCCTTGCAGTTCCAAGAGTTTCTTCTGCGTGATGTACTTCTGGTTCTTGGCGACACCTAAAAGCACGAGCAGCAGTGTCTTCTCTGCGTCCGCCTCATCCAGCCACATGAGCCGTCTGTTGACGTTCGTGAGGTTGTTGGCCATAACAGCCGCTCGGATGAGCTTGTAGCAGGATTGCTTGATCTCTTGGCACAAGGAGAACTTCTCGGAGGCGGGGAAGTTTTTCAGCAAGGGGTATATATCCCTTTCGAGAAATATCTCAGTTTTCTTTTGCAGGACTGACGGCTCTGCCATGATACACACACCTCTTTTCCCGAACGCGGGCAAGCTCGGCGTGATCACCATAATATTCGAAGCCGTAGTCCGTGAGTTTGATCCTGACAGGCTTGCCGCTGATGATGCTGTGCCCTGTGATGAGGACGTCGGCGTCCCCTGTGAGGGACAGCCCCGCCTCCGTCTGCAGGTTCAGCACGCCATCCGGCAACCCGCCGCACTTCTCGCATACCGGGGCCAGCTCCACGAGCAAGCTCCCGATGATGCAGCTTGCTTCCTTGCGGCTGCAAGCGACCTTATACATAGATTTTTCGCGCCACAGAGTCGTAAATCCCTGACGTGATCGCGACCGAGGTCACGGTGTTGAAGTTGATGAGAAAGACATTGTTGACCATGTTGTTCAGCGTCGCATCCTTCAACACCTTAATCTCTTTCTGCGCGTCGGCAATCTGAGCCTCATGGAGAATGACCGCTTCACGGTTTGTGAAAATGCCTTCGTCCATGTGGTTCATATTCACCTGACTCACAGGCGTTCCTTCCTGAATGACCTCTCCCGTCTCAATGTCTTGGACGTGATCGAGCCACCCGATTTTTTCATAGGTTTTCATTGCTGCTTTCGACCTCCACTTCTAAGATATTATATTTGAAGGCTATATAAAGCCCCTTGCCCGGTGTTTTTGTGAAGACCCGTTCGCCCGCTGACGCGATGATGTCGCCGTCTTTGTCCACGAGCTGCACCTCGGCGACGTCACCGATCACGGTATCGTCGAAGTAAATGTAGACCCTTGCGCTTGCGCCCTGCACGAAGCGGCGGAAGGGCTCCGCTGTCTGTGGCACGCCGTTGAGCGTGTAGTCCGCATGATCGACCGAGTCAACGAACCGCTGCCCGATCTTCTGGATACCGATAGAAGTCAATGTTTTCATTCTGCTGCGCCTCCTTTCGCGTTGGTAGAGCAGCGCGTAGAGGTGGAGCATCTCAGGTAGACCTTTGCACCCTGCGCCGCCTTCGAGCCCACCTCAATGTCCGAGGCGAAGCCCTGATAAATGGTGTACGCGTCGAAGTGATAGAACTCCTCGGAGGCTGCAAATGTGCCGGCTCTCGGGAAGGGATTGCCGCCGCCCGATGCGCCGCCTTGCGCCATGACCGTCGAGGCCACGAGATGTCCTTCACTGACGATATGCGGCCACACGCCGCACACGATCTCTCCGCACCTTGGATAGCGTGAGAAGCCTGTCTGAAGCCGGGATTGAATAATGAGCCCGCCGATGGTCTCCATACCGTAGGCGGGCTTACTGCTGCCCTCCTTGACCTTGCGGACTTGCCCGTCGATGACCGAGAGATTTGTGACGCCGCTGGGCTTGGAACTGTTCAGGAAGATGATGAACTCAGCCCAGCGCTCCGCATCCTGATCGGCGAACAGTTCAATCCGGCTGCGGTCGTAGCCGAGCGCGGTCAGCGCGTAGAGAACGCCGCGCCGCGTGCCGCTCCACTGTGAGATGATCCCCTTCATGGACAGGCGCGTCCGATAGGCTTCAGCGTCCTCGCCCTCCAGTCGCGGCATATCCCGGTCTTGCCCATGCACGGGGAGCATGACCTCTGAGCAGCTTGCTACGTTCGCCTCGCTGCGCACGCGGAAGATCGCCGCCTTCAGGTCGTCGAACTCGCGCCCCATGACCTTGAAGAAGATGCGGAGCTGGTTGACCGTCTTCCGGCCCTTCTTCAAGGGAGCGAAGAGCAGATCAAACATATATTCCCCGAAGGTTTCAAACTGCTTCATCCTCTCACTCCCTTTCGACCGTCACAGAGACGTCGCCGAGGGTGATGACCTTGTCCTTACCCAGCTTCACATCCGCCTCCGGCTCGGAGACCGCCGCGTTGGTGGCCCCACTGTAGCCGCTGCGGATCGCGTGGTTGATGTCGGACAGGGTCAGCTCGTTGAGCTTGCGGCTGCGGCGCACGGCCAGCAGTTCGGTGAGGATCGCCTTGACCCGGTTCTCCACCGCCTCGTCCGTGTCCGCCGTGTCGGTCGTGACCGTGACGGAGATATTCTGCGATACGGTCACAGAGGACTTCACGAGAATATTATCATACGGGCCAGCGATCTTGTCAACGGCTTCTCTTACTGCCGCAAGCAGTCCCTCCGTTGCCTCGCCCGCCGTGCCTGTCACGATGACGTCCACCGTGCCCTGCCCGCGCGGGTGGTTGCAGTCGGCCTGTGCGAACAGTACGCCGGGGACGGACTCCGCCGCGTCAATGAAGGTGTCCTCCGTCGCCCGCTGCGCCAGCTCCGACCACGAGCGGAGTGTCCGCGCCCTCGCGCTCTCGTCGTCCTCGGTGTCGCTGCCTTCCCGCACGATCCAGTCCTCGGCGTTGCTGAATGTGACGTCGCCGAGGTAGGTCAGCGTGCGCACGATCTGCCCTGCGGGGACGTTGTAGCGGCTGCCCTCTGTCTCGGCCTCCACCAGCACATCCACGGAGGACGCGCCCTTTTGCAGCGTCGCCGCCTCCAGTACGAAGAAGCGCAGCTCCTCGCCGTTGATGTCGAGGATGCTCTTGAAGACGTGGCCCTTGGGAATTTTGACCGCCTCGCCCGTCATGTCGGCGCGTCTGACGGTGATGAAGCCCTGCGTCTTCTGCGCCTTCTTGCGCTTTTTGGAGTAGTCCGCCATCTTCAGGTCGAGCCACGCACCGCCCGCGTGGGAGACGAACATATTGTTCAGCACGACGCGGAGCAATTCAATGACCTCGACCTTGATGCGCAGCACGATCATGAGCATCGTGTAGAACACGCCGCCCGAATGGAAGTTGCTGATGACGAAGCCCTCGTCCTTCAGCTCCTCGACCTTCTGCTCCTTCAGCTCGTCCAGCGTAGGCAGAGGGAGCACGGCGTCCAGTATTTCCTTGTCGATCATTCTGATACCACCTCCACGCTCACCGCGCCGATGATGACGTCCAGCTCGCGCCGCTCGTCCTCCTCCGCGAAGCGGAAGGAGCAGTGCAGCACGACCGCGTCATCCTCGAACGCAATACTGATCTCAATGCTTTCCGGGAGGATGACCTCCCGCTTCTGCAGCTTGAGCCGCACCCGCTGGGTGATCTCCAGACGGGTCAGCTCCGTGTCCTCGGACTGGATGAAGTCATACAGGCCCCAGCCGAACTCGGCGTCATAGAAGACGTCTCCCGGCTGCGTGAGCGCCTCAAGGACGATGTTCTGATACAGACACTCCAGCCCCGAGCAGAGCGGCGCGTCGCCGTCTGTGGCCTGTGTGAGCTGCCACTCGCTGTTGAGCCGGATGTCCGTATCGTTCAAGCCCGTCATAGCTCCACCTCCCCGATGATCGCCGGGGTGAGGTCGCCGTAGGGAAGCGCGACGGCCACGACCGCCCCGGCCTTGAACTGTTTCTTAGACTTAATTCCCGGAAGCGCGGGATAGTTGGTGTCAGGGTTGCCGAAGCGGTCGATGACGGTGAGTTTGTACTCGTACCAGTAGGAGGTGATGTGCGCCTTGAACACCTCGCCCGTCACTTCGTTGTGGACGATCAGTTCCTCAATGTCAAAGGCGTCGCTCTTTGCCGCCGAGTCGATGGTGGCGAATACGGCGGCGGGGAGCTTCAAATGCGGGAAGTCCTGCGCCAGCGTCTTCTTCATAACGGACGCGACCATTTCTTCGAGCACGTCGGTTTCCTCCTTTCGGGGTCAGAAATAGATGTAGGTGCGGATGAAGCCGGAGTCATTGGTCTTGCTGACCACCTTGGAGACCTCGACCTCACCGCTCACCTGCGGATGGATGAGGTTTATTTTGTGGGAGTGCTTGATGAATGGCGCGGAGACCGTCTCCAGCTCCCATACGCCGCCCGCGCGGCGCAGGTTTAGGATGTTCACGCCGCGCTCGAAGGTGTAGACCTTCTTCTGTTCCGGCTTCTCGTCCCAATAGAAGACGCCGCCCGAGAAGAAGAACGGAACACGAAGCCCCCACGCCGCATTGACGGCGTTGATCGCTTGGACGGCGGTCTGCCTCCGAATGGGGAGCATTTTGCGCGTCGGGTAGGTCTTGCTGGAGAGCTTCATCTTGGACAGGCCCGCCTGTGCAAGGAAGTACGAGATCAGCTCCTGCGGCGTGGTGTCGAGGAAGGTGTCGTTGATGATCGTCTCCTCCATGAGCAGCATCTCATCCTTCAGCGCGACCTCGTTGGCATACGTCCCGCCGTCGTAGTTGCCGGAGACGAAGCCAGTGAACACGTCCTCCAGCGTGCCGTCATAGCCGAGCTGGATGGTGACGGGGTCTTTCTTCTTGAGCGAGAGCTTCGGGCGGAACTGGCTCGTGAAGCGGATCTTCGCCCAATCATAATACGAGGACTTCGAGGAATAGATCTCAAGCTCCACGCCTTCCTCGAAGGTGTAGGAACCGGCCTGTGCCGAGATCTGCGGATAGTAAAGTTCTTTCGTTTCCACTGTGGCCTCCTTAGTACGGCATGGCGGTCACTTTGTTCATCGCCGCCGTGGCGTCTGCGTCATCCCGTGCGGGGGACTTGCCCCGTTCGTTGCTCAGGTAGCTCTTGTAGCCTGCCTTCAGATTGCTCGCCGCGCCGCCGCCGGACTTGCCGGAGCCGGAACTGGAGCCGGAACTGGAGCCGGACTTTGCCGTGATGGTCTGCGGGATGTACTCCCACAGCTCCAGCGTAGCCGTAAGCTGCCCGCGCTTGTTTTCGCCCTTGTGGGACAGCTTTTTGAAGATGACCTTCTCCACGCCGTGGGCGGCGGTGTCCTCGCTGATGATGGGGATGGGCTGCGGCACGCTCTGCCCGGGCGATCGGAAGATCGCCCGGAGCGTTGCGTATCGCTGGTACTTGGTCTGCGAGGGCGTGTCGTCGATGATCAGCTCGATGTTGACCTTGGCGTCCTCGTAGCCCGTTGCCTGTTTCGGCTTGGTGGCGCTGCCCTCGACCTCCTGCTCGTCCACCTTCGCGGTCTCAATGACCTCGATGCTTTTGACGAGACCGGGGAGGACGACGCCGTTGAGCTTGATCAGCTCGTCTTCTACATAGATCATAGCGTCCTCCTTCCTTATGCCGGGGCCGGGGCGGCGTCCTCGTCGTCGCCGGGTTCGCCGTCCTCGTTGGCCGCTGCGTAGTCCTCGACCTCCTGCAAAAGAGCGAGGAGCTGCTGCAGGTCTTTGATCTTCTTGAGGTCGACCGGGACGAGCAGCTTGTGGATGATGACCTGCTTGCCCTTACCGGAGCTGCCCTCATCGCTGCTCTCGTCCTTGTCCTTCTTCCCGCCGCCGAGGTCGACCTTCTTCTCCGGCTTGCGGTCAAGAGCGCCCTGCACCTGCTGGAGGCTCTTGTTCATCGCCGCTGCCGGGGCGTCGCCCGCAAGCGTCAGGCCGTGAGCGTAGGTAGTCATGGTGCGTTGGCCGGACAGGGTCAGTGTGGACAGTGGCCCCTCCTTCGCGTCAGAGAACGGGAGGAGGTTGCGGATCTTCTGCAAGCCGCCCTTTACGGCCTCGACCGCGCTGCTGAAGGCGGACTTGATGCCGTTTGCAAAGGTGGACACGATCCGTTTGCCGGACTCGAAGAACCACGTGACCGCGCCGGAGACGGCGTTCTTGATGTTGTTCAGGCCATTGGAGAAGGCGGTGCGTGCGTCGGTGAACTTCTGTGAGATGCCTTGGACGATGTTGCTCATGGCCGTCGAGAACTTCCCACGGATCTCCGAGAGCTTGCCGCCCGTGAGGTTGTCGATGAAGGTGTAGCCCGCTGTGTACCAGCCCTTGACCGCCTCCATCGCCGCCGCTGCGACGCCGGAAATGCCGCCGCCGTGTTCCTCGTAGGCCGTCTTGATGTTGGACAGCTTCTCGGACACGGTCGCCTTTGCCGCGTCCATGACGGAGCCGATCACGTTCCCGATGCCCTCAAACACCGACTTCGCGACCGAGCCCACCGCCGTCAGCGTTTCCTTGAAGAAGTTGATGACGGAGTTGACCGCATTGCGGAACCACTCACACTTGTTGTAGAGTAGCACCAGCGCCGCAATGAGGGCCACAATGCCAATGACGACCCATGTGACGGGGTTGGCCAGCAGCGCCGCCGTGAAGCTCCACACCGAGGATATGAGTGGTGTGAGCGCCCCTCGCGCCAGTGCGAAGCCGCCCTTGAGTATCTTGAACGCACTGACCGTTTTTGTCACGACGAGGCCGACGCCGGAGATCAGGGCGATCAGCGTGCCGCCTACGGCGAGGAAACCGCCCACCGCAAGAACGATGAGCATGATGACCTTGACGAGCTCTTGGTTCTTCTCGATCCACGAGCCGACCTTCGTCATCACGCCCTCGCCCTTGCTCATCAGGTCGTTGACCGTGGGGAGCAGGGAGTTGCCGATGCTCTCAGTGACGTTGTGGATGCGCTGCTTGAGTCGCTCGAAGCGTTCCGGCTCCGTCTCCTGAATGGCGGAGGCCATCTGCTCCGTGACCGACACGCCCTTTCCGAGCGAGCCGTACATATTGACGATGTTGTCCTGCAGGTCGCCGACCTTGTTATACATCAGGTCGATGAGCGCTACGGCCTCGGTGTCGCCGAAGGCTTTCTGCAGCTCCATCTTTTCGGCGGCGTCCATTGTCTCGCCGAACTTGCCCCGCAGGATGTCGAGGATCTCCGGCATACTCAGGAGCTGGTTGTTGGCGTCTGTGAACTTGAGCCCCAGTTCCTCGCCGCCCTTGGTGGCGCTGCGGAGGAAGGCTTTGTATTTCGTGCCCGCTTCCGCGCCGCCCATCGTTGCTTGCAGCATAACGCATGATAGAAATATTCCGAACGATCTTGCAGACAAAGACGGACAGCGGATTGGGCCTGTGCGGAGGGATCGCATTCCAAACACCGAGATAGGCATCATTCACGCATTCCTCTGCGTCCTGCTGATCCTTCAAAATGCTGCGGGAAAGATTATGGCAAATCGCCCCATATTTGCCGTCCAGCGCTTCGATTGCAAGCTCAGAACGTGCAAAGAACAAATCAATGATCTTAATATCATCCACAAGGAATCACACCCTTCTATTTATTACCTTGCAAATTGGGGTGAAATACTACATCAAAGCAAGAATTTTTATCGGGAATTTTGGAAGATTCCCTGTTCTCCGCTGTCGTATTGCTGTCCCAACATAAAAAGCAATACGACCAGCAAGATCTCATTTCTTCACCCAGGCCGGTTTTTGTTCCATTCTATAGCAGATGTGCGGGGATATCAAACCCTCGAAGGATTTCAGAATATGTTCGCTATGTCATTTGGAACGAATGCTTCTGCTCCGACTGCCTTTTCCCAATTCCTCGAAATATGTACAGGTCTGCGGTGCATTTTTTCTAAGGCTCTCCATCATTTCCGAATCGTTGCCGTGGATGATGCAATAGGCAAAGCAGTCTGCGAAGTATTCTCTGGCGTTGGTTTTTGCGTAATCCCGCAGCCCGGAGTTCTGCGCTTCTGCAAGATATAGCTGTTCATACTCTGCGGGGAATCCCCGCGTCCAATCGAGAAAATGTCCAAATTCGTGGAGCGTCGCGCTGGCCTCCGAGATGTAAAGGGTTTTCTGGCTGTAGTTGGTGGCTCCAATGCAACTCATGTTCAGTTGCTTGCTGAGTTCGCTGATGTAGTCGAAGTCGATACGGTATGTCCAGCCAGCGGCGTTGAAGGCGGCAAGCATCGGCTCCGGCACCTGCCGCAGCGCCAGCAGGTAGTCGATGATGTTGACGCCTGCCGTGTTTACCAGAGCCACCGGCGCGGGCGGAGCCTCCACGGTGAAGGCGCGGGTCAGAATGGCGTGAAGGAGCATGGCAGCGTCCCTGCGGGTAACGATCTCATTTGCAGTGTTCGCCTCGCCGCAGAGCTGAAGCTCCTTCCCGATGCGGATGCAGTTTTCATAATCGGGCAGCGACACGCCGCCCGCATAGAGTACGCTGTCGTAAACGGGGATCTTGGCTGCGGCAAAGGCGCTTTTGAGCAGCGCTCCCCGGCATAGCTGGATATTGGGAGCGGAGAGTGCGGTTTCGTTCAGCCAGCCCTGCCGGTAGGCTTCCACGACGCTGCTTCGACCTACATCCTGCCAGCTGTCACCGATAGTTTCCGCACCATAGGTGCGGCAGAGCATGACAGCCCACTGCTCCACAGTGATGAGCTGTTCCGGCGAGAAGCAGTCATTTCCCGTTCCGGCAACGATCTCACATTCTGCCAGATATATCACGCTTTCATAGCAGTCCGCAGTCTCCGGCACGTCATCAAAGCCTGTGCAGGCAGCAGAAGCGGCTGTGGGCAGGATC
>ERZ1106976.3487-NODE-3487-length-12352-cov-19.719769_pt1 | contig 12352 bp, 10 predicted proteins | sample MGYA00403687_ERZ1106976 | MGnify/ENA primary metagenome ERZ1106976 (study PRJEB35170, sample SAMEA104062446) | human gut metagenome | biome: human gut; feature: human-associated habitat; material: faeces | place: Denmark | collected 2013-02-22 ... | reverse complement strand
TGCGTGACCACGATCCCGAGGAGCTGTGCTTCTACTCCAAGGCCACCACGGACTTTGAGTTCCTGTTCCCCTTCGGCTGGGGCGAGCTGTGGGGCGTGGCCGACCGTACCGACTACGACCTGACCCAGCACCAGACCGTGTCCGGCAAGGACCTGACCTACTTCGACCCCGAGACCAACGAGCGCTACATCCCCTATGTGGTCGAGCCGTCCCTGGGCGTGGAGCGCAGCGTCCTGGCCGTGCTGGTGGACGCCTACGACGAGGAGGTCGTGGACGCGGAGAAGAACGACGTCCGCGTGGTGCTGCACCTGCACCCGGCCCTGGCCCCCTACAAGGCCGCCATCCTGCCCCTGAGCAAGAAGCTCTCCGAGCCCGCCCGCAAGATCTACGAGGACCTGTCCAAGGAGTGGATGCTGGACTTCGACGAGACCGGCTCCATCGGCAAGCGCTACCGCCGCGAGGACGAGGTGGGCACGCCCTTCTGCATCACCGTGGACTTCTACACCGTGGGCGATGCCGAGCACGCCGGCGACAACTGCGTCACCGTCCGCGAGCGCGACACCATGGAGCAGGTGCGTATCCCCATCAGTGAGCTGAAGGCCTATCTGGCCGAGAAGCTGGCCTATTAAGCGTAAAAAAAGAAAGCCCCGCGGGGCTTTCTTTTTTTGCTCACATATCCACGATCTGCAATTCGCTCTCGTCCACCTTCTGCATGTCCTTCTTGTTCATCATGTCGTACATACAGGGCACCACGAACAGCGTCATCAGCGTGGCGTACAGCAGTCCGCCGATACAGACCACGGCGATGGGCTGCATCAGCGCCGTGCCGGCGTTTTTCGCCGTGGCGGTGACGATCAGGCCCAAAATCGTGGTCAGACTGGTCATCAGGATCGGCCGCAGGCGGGTCACGCCCGCGTCGATGATCGCCTCCCGGCGCTCCATGCCGGACAGCCGCTGCTGGTTGATGTAATCCACCAGCACGATACCGTTGTTGACGATGATGCCCACCAGCATCACAAAGCCGATCAGGCTGATGACAGATACCTCGATCCCCGCGATCAGCAGGGCCAGGAAGCCGCCGGTAAAGGCCAGCGGGATGGTAAACATGACGATGAACGGGGATTTCAGCGACTGGAACTGTGCCACCATGATGAAGTACACCAGCACCACGCCCAGCAGCAGCATCAGCAGCAGCTGGCTCATGGCCTCCATGATCTGCTCGTTCTCTCCGTTGAATTCCGCGGTGACGCCCTCCGGCAGCGTCAGACCGCTGACGGCCTGCTGCGCCGCGGAGGTCACGTGGGTGACGTTGTAGCCATCGGCGATGGCGGCGGTCACGGTAACGCACCGGCGCTGCTGGTCACGGGAGATGGTGTTCATGGACACCGTCTCCGTCACGGTGGCCACATCGCCCAGCTTGAAGGTCTTGTCCTCCTCACTGCCGCCGGTCAACTGCCCCGCGGCGCTGCTGCCGGTCATGCCTGAGGCGCTGCCAGTCATGGCGGAGGACGCGCTGCTCTCCGCCGACAACTCCAGCTCCAGCAGGTTCTCCCGCTTGAGGACGCTGCCCTCCGCCGCGTCCACGGTCAGGTCCATGTCCTCGCTGTCCAGCGTCACATCAGAGACGCTGGCGCTGCTCTGCAGCGCCGCGGCGATCTGCATATACACCTGAGCCACGGTCAGACCCTTCTCCGCCGCCGCCTTCCGGTCGATGGTCACCTGCAGCGCCGGGGCCGAGGCGTCCAGCCCGTCGCTGACCTCGCCGACGCCCTCCACCTGCTCCAGCCGCTTGGCGATGGTCCGGGCGCTGCTCTGCAGGTCCGCCATATCGCTGCCGAACACCTGCAGCGACACGCCGCTGCCGGTCATATAGCTCATCATACCGCTCATCACGCCGCTGGCCGTCACCTCACAGGGCAGGTCGGCACACAGCGTCTCGATCTCCTTCCCCGCCACAGAGCCGAAGGTCCCCTCCGGCATGGTGATGTAGCCCTCCACGTCATAGCTGCCGCCGGAGGTGCCGCCCATGGCGCCGCCCATGTTCAGGCCGCCCATGGTGCCGCCGCCCATCATAAAGCCGGCGTCCTGCACGTCGTCCACAGTCATCACCCGCTCCAGCACCTCGTCGGCCAGCCGTACCGCCTCCTCGCGAGAGGTGTCCTCCGGCATGGTGATGGTCAGGGACAGGTTGTTCATATCCATCTCCGGCATAAAGGTAAAGCCGCGGCGCAGGCACGCGCCGGCACTGGTCACCAGCAGCACCAGCGACAGCAGCAGCACGCCGGCCTTGTGGTCCAGCGAAAAAGCGATGGCCTTCCGATAGGCGGGATAGACCTTGTCCAGCAGGCCCGGCTTCTGCACCATGGGCCGGCGCAGCATACCGCTGGCCATCGCCGGCACCAGTGTCAGCGCCACCAGCAGGCTGGCCAGCAGCGAGTAGGTGATGGTCAGCGCCAGGTCGGTGAACAGCTGGCGGGTCAGGCCCTCTACGAACACGATGGGCGCGAACACGCACACGGTGGTCAGGGTAGAGGCCGTCACCGCGCCCAGCACCTGGCCCGCGCCGGACACCGCCGCCTGAATGATGGTGGCGCCCTTGGCCCGCAGGCGGTAGATATTCTCAATGACCACCACGGAGTTATCCACCAGCATACCCACCGCCACGGCCAGACCGCTCAGGGAGATCATGTTGATGGTCACGCCGGTGAAGTACATAAGTACGATGGCAAAGATCACGCTGACGGGGATAGATACCAGCGTGATGACCGTTGGCCGCCAATCCCGCAGGAACAGGTACAGAATGACCACGGAGAACAGCGCGCCCCACAGCAGCGACGAGGTGATGGTCTCCACGATCAGGTAGATATAGTCGCCCTGGTCCATCAGCGGCGCGAAGGACAATCCCTCGTACTGGCCCTCCAGCTCCTCGAACCGTGCGCTGATGTTATTGGACACCTCCGCCGTGGCGTAGTTGGACTGCTTGGTAAAGGTGATGAGAATGCCGTTGTCGCCGTTGACCTTGGTGTACAGCTCCCCGGCGTTGTCCGTGACCACCACGGTGGCGATGTCGCCCAGGGTCACCGGCTCGATGCCGTCCATGCCCAGGTCCAGCAGCACCATATCCTCCAGCTCCTGGCGGGAGGACACGTTCTCGCCCACGGATACCATGTATTTCACGCCGCTGTCGTCCTCAATGTACCCGGCAGGCATGGCGAAATTCTGTGCCGTCAGCAGCTGGCTGACGGCGGAGATGGACAGCATACCGCCCACGTCCGTCTGGTCGGCGATGGACTTGTACGCCTCGTTGATCTGGTCCATGCCGGCCTCGATCTGGGTCATGGCCTCATCCAGCTGTATCTGCGCCTCCGTCAGCTGGGTAATGCCGTCGATCAGGGAGAGCGTCAGGTCATAGACCTCACTGGTGACCTCCCGCTTCAGCTCGCCGCTTTCCAGATCCTGCATCAGCTTATCCAGCGTCGCGTTCAGCCGTTTCAGCGTCTTTTTCAGCTGTTCCAGCTCCTCCTTCCCGGGCACGGTGATGGGCGGCTTACCGGGATCCGGATCCGGGTCTGGCCCCGGGATCTGGCCCCGGGCCTCCTTCAGATATTCGTACAGCTTATCCACCGCCGCGCCCGCCTTGGCCGCCGCGCCGGCGGCAATGGCCTCCTTGGCCTCATCCAGCTGTGCCTGTCCCTTTTCCACCTGGTCCTTGGCCTTCTGCAGATCCAGCTTCGTCTTGTTCAGTTCGGTACGCACCGCATCCGCCAGCTTCTCCGACAGGGCGTCCAGCTTGGCCTCGTCCAGTATCACATGGGCCTCCCGGGTCACGGCGCCGCTGACCGAAATGCTGGCCACGCCGGACACGCCCTCCAGCTTGGGGGACAGCTCTCCGGTGACGAAATCGCTGAGCGCGTACACGTCCATGTCCTCCCGGGACACGGCGGCCACCATCACCGGCAGCATGGAGGGATTGATCTTCAGCACATAGGGGGCGGAGACGGTGTCGTCCCAACTGCCCTGCAATACGGAGATCTTCTGCTGGATGTCCACACTGATGGTATCCATATTGGCGCCGTCCTCGAACTCCAGTATGACCATGGATACGCTGTCCTGGCTGGTGGAGGTGACGGTCTTGATCTTATCCAGCGTAGCCATGGACTGCTCCACCGGCCTGGTGATGGACTGCTCGATGGACTCCGGGCTGGCGCCGGGATCAGAAGTGACGATGATGACATAGGGAAAGTCCATGTTGGGCAGCAGATCCGGTGTCATTTTCAGATACGCCACCACGCCCAGCACGATAATGCCCAGCACCGTCACAAAGATCGTCAGCGGTTTTTTCACGCTGAAGCCGGCCATATCCGTCCCTCCTTCTTCCGCCTGCAGCGCCCACGCACCCAGGGTAAAACTGTAATAATGTGTAAGTGTACCATCCCCGCCGCCGACTTGCAAGCGGAACGGCGCAGAATTCACGAAAGCGTTACAAATACAGGGTTTTTTCGGGAAAATAGTTCGGAGTTCGTAGTATTCTTTGCGCCGTCTTTACGCGTCCGGACGATGAAAAACGCGGACGCAGGTGCGTCCGCGTTTTTCGCAAATAAGAAAGAGAAAAGGGAAGAAAACAGCAAAATCAGCCGGTGCCCCGTTACAGCAGCGTGCACAGCTGGCGCAGCTCGGCGGCCAGCCACACCGGCATCAGCATGGCGGTGACACGGCACACGGGGTTGATGTTCCCCGTCAGCAGGCACACCAGCGTGAACGCCAGAATAACCGCGATCACAACAGCGGCGATCGCCTTTGCCGGGGAAGTCTTGGTTTTCGTGTTTGTCATAGGGAACAACTCCTTTTGCGTCGTTTCCCGTCGTTCCCCGCCGCACACAGACGTATCCCGTCGTTTCCCGTCGTTCCCCGTCGCACACAGACGTATCCCGTCGCTTTCTGTCGCAATGTGTCGAATACCGTCCTATCCCCGCCGCAGCTGGCCCCGGATCAGCCGCGTCACCGCGTCTGCCAGCCACCCGATGGCCGGCAGGCGCTCCATGGCCTGTCCGTAGATACGCCGGGCGTCCGGCACCTCCCGGTCGCTGCCGGTGAACAGGCACACCGGCAGCACGCCCCGCAGCCGCAGGGCCGCGGCCTCCGCCGCCGTGTCGTCCACGCCGCGCTTCCCGGTGTAGGCCCATCCGCCCAGGCCGTTGGGTATCCGCTGGTCGTCGTTGGGGCTGGCGTCCGAGAGCACCAGCAGCAGCGACTGCTCGCTGCGCCGCTGCCGCAGCAGCCAGCCCATGGCCCGCAGGGCCAGCCCGTCCCGGTTCCACCCCGCGGCCACATAGTCGAATACCCCCTCGTTCTGCTCCGGATGGTCATAGTCCCGCAGCACCCGCAGCACCGTGCAGCCGCTGACGGAGCAGAACGCCGTCACCCGCACGGGGATGCGGCACCGGCTCAGGCTCTCCGCGATGAGATACGCCTGTGTGGCCAGCTTCTCCTGCTGCCGGTTCTGCGAGGCCGAGCCGTCCAGCAGCAGGTCCACGGACAGCTCTCCCGGCTCCTGCGGCGACCGGCGGGAGAACACCCGCTCGTCCCCCAGCGCCCCGGCGCGCCAGGCCAGCTCCGGCCGCAGCCTCCCGGCGCGGCCCGTACCGCCCTCGTCCTCCGCCCGCAGCAGCAGCGTGTTCTGCAGCTTCTGCGTCAGCTGTGCGATGGCCAGCTTGTTTTCCACCAGATGCTCCTGATAATACGCCCGGTTCTTCTCCCGCTGCTGCCGGAAGTGGGCCGCGTCCCAGGCCGCCTCCGGCGCGGGCGCGCGGCCCACCGGTTCGCCGCGGGTAAAGTGCAGCCGGCAGTTCTTGTGCACGCCGGTGCACAGGGTGCGCTCCGCCTCACTGCGCTGCCCCGGCGTCAGCATGGACGCGCCGAAGCAGTCCTCCACATACCGCCGCAGGATCGGCTCCGGCGTCCGGCCCTGCAAAAAGCTGAACAGCGTCTGCTTCTGCAAGCCGCCGCTGCCGCCGGGCGCATCATGTGACAGCGCCCGCAGGGCGTTGGGCCGCACAAAGTGCACGCCGCCGCTTTTGTCCCGCTTTCGGCCTACCCACGCCGCCCACTGGCGGTCGTCGGCGGCCCGGCGGGCGCGGCGGAACCAGGTGTACAGCACGCGCTCCGTCCGCTGGATCAGCTGCACCTCCGTGCTGTCCCCCGGCGCGGCCAGCTCGTCCAGCAACGGCGACAGGGCCGGGTCCTCCGGCTGTCCCAGCACGCGGCAGGCCCAGGCCCGGCGCACGGCGTCCCCGTTCATGCCCTCGGCCACCGGCGTCTGCGCCAGCAGCCGGCGGGCATAGTCCCGCCGCAGCGCCGGCAGCAGCGGCCGTTCCGCCGCGCCGCGGGCGAACACCGCCCCCTCCAGCACCAGGAAGAATATGTCCGTGTACAGTGCCTCCTGCGCCGACCGGTGAAACTCGTTCAGCAGCGGCCGGAACCGGTCAAAGTCGTAATACCGGCAGGCCAGGCCCAGCACCGTATTGCCGTACAGCTCGGCATCCCCCGCCCGGTCGAAGGTCAGCAGCTCCGGCTTGCGGGCATAGTCCCCCCAGCCGTTCCACACCTGATTTTCCGCCCGGCGCGTCTCTCTGTCCTGTCTGTCCATATCAGTCGAACAGCTTGTCCCGGGTGGCGTCCTTGGGCAGGCGCGCCCACACCGCGTCCGCCACCAGCTGGCGCTCAAAGGGCTCAAAGGCCTTGTTGATGATGCCCAGGTCCAGCGCCTGCCCGGAGGGTATCCCCTTCTCGATCAGGTGCAGTGCCGCCAGCAGTCCCCGCAGGTCCAGCGCCTTGGTGGATATCTCACCGCTGTCGCACTTGGTCCGCAGGTCCCGGAACAGCGCCGTCAGCTGCTCGGCCCACTCCCGCTTCAGGGTGGGGAAGCTGCGCCGCAGCAGCTTCTGCAAATTCTCGTCGGAGATCACCGGCATATCCACCACCACGAACCGGCTCACCAGCGCCTCGTTCAGCTCACGGGTGCCGGCGTAGCCGTAGTTCATGGTGCCGATGAACCGCGCCGCGTCGTCCAGCTGTATGCGCTCATACCCCGGCACGTCGATGACGCGCCGGTGGTCCAGCGTGGCGTGCAGCACGGCCAGCGCCTCGTTCTTGGCCATGTTCACCTCGTCCAGCACGCCGAAGCCGCCCAGCCGCGCACAGGCGCACACCGGTCCCTCCCGGAACACCACCTGCCCGTCCTTCAGCGTGTCCGCGCCGATCAGGGCCGCCGCGTCCACGTTCACATACATGGACACGTCCCACACCGGCCGTCCGAACAGCGCCGCCAGGTCCTCCGCCAGCACGTTCTTTCCGGTGGCCTTCGGCCCCGCCAGCAGCAGGTGCTCACCGCACAGCAGCGCCGCCGCCGCGCTCTCCCATACCTCCCTGCCGTAGTAGAGATACTTCGGCACGGGCACGCGCTCCTGTGCCTCCGGCGTCAGGGGGTGGGCCTCCCGGAAGCGGCGTACCTCGTCCAGCAGGCCGCTGTCCACGCCCTCGTCCCGCAATTCCTTCCAGATATCCATAGACTCGCCTCATTTCTTCTCCGGATGATGCCAAATTATACTCCCGCCGCCCGCTAAGTGTCCGTTAAGGATGTGCGGTCCGTCCCCTTTGTCATATTCGCCCGCGTTCCGCCATATAGATAGAGCACAACGGCATGGGAGTGTTGCGTTATGCGAGACGATCTGGAGCAGCGGGCCAAAGAGCTGGCCCTGTACATGATAGAGAACCGGACCACCGTCCGCGCCGCCGCCAAGAAGTTCGGCGTCAGCAAATCCACCGTACACAAGGACCTGTCCGAGCGTCTGGCCCTGTGCGACCGGGCGCTGTACACACAGGTAAAGGCCATACTGGACGAAAACCGTTCCCAGCGGCACATCCGCGGCGGAATGGCCACGCGCCGCAAGTATAAGGGGATATGAAAAAAGGGACGGCGGCGCCGTCCCTTTTCCCGTATAAACCAAAACGGACACCCTTGCGGATGTCCGTTGCGTTTGGTCATTAGCCAATGTTGTTCAGCTTCAGCGTCAGCGCGCTCTTCTTGTGGGCCGCGTTGTTCTTGTGCAGCAGGCCCTTTGCAGCAGCCTTGTCGATCGCCTTGACCGCCACCTTGTAAGTGCCCTCGGCCTCGGTGCGATTGCCTTCAACGGCAGCAGCCTCGAACTTCTTGATAGCAGTCTTCAGTGCGGACTTATTGGCTTTGTTGCGAGCATTTCTCGTCTCTGCCACCAGAACACGCTTCTTAGCAGACTTGATATTCGGCAAACCAAACACCTCCCCGACTTGAATTTTTTGTGCAGCGAAAATAAACACTTCCACGCAGGATGATATTTTAGCATCTTTGCCTGAAAAATGCAAGACTTTTTTGCAATTTCCGCGGCAGTTTTTGTATAAAAGCGATTTCACCGGCCATGCTACCCAAAAGCCACAATATTTTGTGTTCAGAAGGGAGCGTTGACCACTACTATGAACCTCTCGCGTACCGATCTGGCCGTGGAAACAGCGGAGGCGCTGCCCACCGGCCGGGATATGTTTGCCCCCGGCACCGGCGTCACCAAGTCCGAATGCCTGCTGTGCGGCTGTCCCGTCACCCGCATCCATGTCCGTACCCCGGCGGGCGCCCGGGCCATCGGCAAGCCCGAGGGCCGCTATATCACCATCGACCTGCGCCCCGCCCTGTCCCGTCAGGAGGCGCTGACCGGCCGGGCCGCCCTCTGCCTGTGCCGCGAGCTCCGCGACCTGCTGCCGCCGCCATCGGACGGTCCCGCCCTGGTGGTGGGCCTGGGCAACGACGCCATGACCCCCGACGCCGTGGGGGCGGCGGCGCTGGAGCACCTGCTGGTCACGCGGCACATGGTCCGTTCCATGCCCCGGCAGTTCGGCGCGCTGACGCCGGTGGCGGCCCTGGCCACCGGCGTGCTGGCCCGCACGGGGGTGGAGACGCTGGAGCTGATCCGCGGCGCGGCGGACCGCCTGCACCCCTCGGTGGTCATCGCCATCGACGCGCTGGCCGCCCGCAGCCGTCACCGGCTGTGTGCCACCGTGCAGTTGGGGGACACGGGCCTGATCCCCGGCAGCGGCGTAGGCAATCACCGCAAGGCGGTCAACGCCCGGACGCTTGGCGTGCCGGTCATCGCCCTGGGCGTCCCCACGGTCATCGACGGCGCGGCCCTCTGCGGCGACGAGGACGCCCCGCCCTCCGGGTTGTTTGTCACGCCCCAGGACATCGACCGCCGCGTCCGTGAGCTGGGCCGGCTCATCGGCTATGGCGTCACCCTGGCGCTCCAGCCCGGCCTGACGCCGGAGGATGCAGCGGCCCTGCTGGGATAGCCCTTGCAAAATCCTCCCCGACGCGGTACAATAGGACATCAAAACTTCGGAACGGGAGGTATCGCACATGGAATTCAACCCCCAGATACAGCTGGCCGGCCTGCTGGAGTGGATGGCCGAGCAGATGAATGCCTGCCACGGCAAGACCGCCGTCATCGGCATCTCCGGCGGCAAGGACAGCTCCACCGTGGCCGCCCTGGCCGTGGCCGCCTATGGCCGCGAAAACGTCCTCGGCGTCCTCATGCCCGACGGCGTCCAGCCGGACATCGACTACTCCCAGGCACTGGTGCAGCACCTGGACCTGCCCCACACCACCATCAACATCCACGACGCTGTTCAGGGCGTGCTGAACGAGATGGAGAAGGCGGGCCTGACCCCCAGCCGCCAGACAAAGGTCAATCTTCCCAGCCGCGTCCGCATGGCCACCCTGTATGCCGTGGCCCAGTCCGTAGAGGGCGGCATCGTCATCAACACCAGCAACCTCAGCGAGGACTGGGTGGGCTACTGCACCATCTACGGCGACAGCGCCGGCGCCTTCTCCCCCCTGGGGATGTACACCACCGAGGAGGTCGTCGCCCTGGGCCGTCAGCTTGGCCTGCCGGAGAAGTTCCTCATCAAGCCGCCGTCCGACGGCCTCACCGGCCTGACCGACGAGGACAATCTGGGCTTCCCCTACCGCGCGGTGAACGAGTACGTCCGCCGCGGCGTGGTGGACCCGACCATCAAGGAGCGCATCGACGCCCTGCATCGTGCCAGCCGCTTCAAATTCCAGACCCTTCCGGTCTACCACAACGGCCTGCCCATGGCGCTGACCGACGAGACCGATTATTATAACTGAGCCTCGTTTCCTTTTGTGCGTCTTTTTTCTCTCTGCCTTTTGAGAATACAGGGCTTTGGAGCCTTCCGGAACACAAAGGCACACCATGACTGCCTCAAAAGTATAAAAAAGAGCACATAAGCAGCACATGCAGAGGACAACCAGGCAAACGCTGCGTAAACCAAAAAGCAAGCAAACATACGTTGCCGAAAGCGAAAAAAAAGCAGAAACACCCCGGCCATTAGGCCGGGGTGTTTCCGTGTGTTTGTGTTAGGAGAGAGAGAAAATCACATCAGGAAGTGTTGTTCCTTTGGATGATGCTATAATACCCTCTAATTTTGGCCGAATCTTGAAGCGGCCATGAACAATTTGTGAATTCTGCCTTTTACGCCGCGTTTTTTCCACAGCAGACAGCGCATTTCACTGAAACTTTCTGCTCTCGGCCACAGCCATCTGGTCGCAGCGGTTGTTTTTTTCGTTCTCCGCGTGGCCCTTCACCCAGTGGCAGCGCACCTCGTGAATATCGGTCAGCGCCAGCAGCTGCTCCCACAGGTCCGGGTTCAGCGCCGGCTTTTTGTCGCTCTTCACCCAGCCCCGCTGCTGCCAGCTTCTGGCCCAGCCCTTTTCCAGCGCGTCGATGACGTACTTGCTGTCGCTGTACAGCTCCACCACGCACGGCTCCTTCAAAAGCCGCAGCGCCTCGATGACGGCGGTCAGCTCCATGCGGTTGTTTGTGGTTCGCGCCGCGCCGCCGGAGAGTTCCTTCTCCGTTCCCTTGTAGCTGAGGATGGCCCCCCAGCCGCCCGGACCCGGGTTGCCGCTGCAGGCTCCGTCGGTGTAGATCGTAACGGTTCTCATATATCCTTCCTTCACTCCACCCCAACGACCCGCACCGTTCCATCCTGCACGGTAAAGCGCACGTTCTTTCCTGCGTAAGCCATGCCGTACACGCGGTCGGGGTCGTCCTGATACCGGGGCCGCGGGTCGGCGGCCAGGGCGCTCAGCAGCCCATGGCGCTGTCCGCTGTCAAACTGCGCCAGCAGCTCCGGGGGAAAGTCCACCGTCAGCACCGCGCCGGCATCGCCGCCGGTAAAGCCGCCGGCGGCGTCGGGATAGCTGTCCGCGTAGGCCAGATAGGGTTTGATGTCTACGATGGGCGTTCCGCTGACCATATCCGCGCCGCGGACATACAGCACCGGACCCTCCGGCTCGTCCAAGGCCACACGCTCCAGCTCCACGGCGGAGAGCCCCAGGCCGTTAGGCCGGAAGGGCGAACGGGTGGCGAACACGCCCACGCGCTCGTTGCCGCCCAGCCGGGGCGGACGCACCGTAGGCGACCAGCTCTGCCGCTGCGCCCGGTCAAACTGCCAGATGAGCCAGATGTGTGAAAAGCCCTCCAGGCCCCGCACCGCATCCACGTCCCGGAAGGGCTTTTCGAACACGATGCGTCCGGGGCTGTCGGCAATGCCGCTCTGCCGCGGCACGCCGAACTTCTCCGCAAAGGGCGTCTCTATCCGCGCGATGATGTCCAGCACGGAGCCGTTCACAGCGGGGCCTCCTCCGGCGCTGGCTGCTCCTTCTCCTCGGGATCGGCCAGAGCCAGCGAGATGACCCGGTCGCCCTCCTCCTTGAAGCGCATGACGATGACGCCCTGGGTGGCACGTCCCGCTACGCGGATATTTTCCACAGGTGTGCGGATCAGGATGCCCGCCGCCGTTACCAGCAGCAGGTCCTCAGTGCCATCCACCACCTTCATGCCCACCACCGGGCCGGTCTTGTCCGTGACCATATAGTTGCGGATACCCATGCCGCCGCGGTTGGTAATGCGGTACTCCTCAATAGGCGTCCGCTTGCCGTAGCCGTTCTCGGTGATGGAGAGGACGGTCTTACCCTCGTCGACGCGGGCAGCGCCGATGACGTAGTCGCCCTCCCGCAGCCGGATGCCCCGGACACCCACGGCGGTACGTCCCATGGCGCGCACATCCGTCTCGTCGAAGCACACCGCCTGCCCGTCGTGGGTGGCGATAAGCATACGGTCATGCCCCCGGGTCTCCGTCACGGAGATCAGCTGGTCGCCCTCGTCCAGCGTCAGGGCGCGGATGCCGTTGTTCCGCAGGTTCTTCAGGGCGCTGACCTCCAGACGCTTCACCGTGCCGTTCCGGG
>ERZ1106976.3481-NODE-3481-length-12363-cov-4.368541_pt1 | contig 12363 bp, 10 predicted proteins | sample MGYA00403687_ERZ1106976 | MGnify/ENA primary metagenome ERZ1106976 (study PRJEB35170, sample SAMEA104062446) | human gut metagenome | biome: human gut; feature: human-associated habitat; material: faeces | place: Denmark | collected 2013-02-22 ... | reverse complement strand
CTCGATGCCGCGCTCGGAGAAGCCCAGTTCACCGAACTCCTCGCGCACGGGTTCGTCGTCGACATAGAGCACGGCCCTGATATTTTTCAGCAACAGACCGTCGAGGTAGCCGATCTGCGGATGCGACGAAACGAGCGGCGTCAGCGAAGGACGCACCGGTTCGACGGTATGTCCCAGGTCGGCCGCAAAGGTGTAGCCGTCGCCCGTGGAACCCGTGGCGGGATAGGAAACGCCACCCGTGGCGACAATCACCTGCGGACATTCCTCCTTGCGTTCGAAACCGCGCCTGTTGATATAGCGGACGCCGAAGACCTTATCACCCAGGGTCATGATCTCCGTCACGCGCGTATTATAAATGATCTTCACGCCGTTCTCGTAGCAATATTCCAACAGCGCATTGGCGATGTCCCACGCCTTGCCGCTCTTGGGAAAGACGCGCTCGCCGCGTTCGATGTCGAGCTTCACCCCGGCCTTTTCGAAGAAACGGATGGCGGCGCGGTTATTGAACTCGGCGAAAGCCTGTCCGAGAAATTCCGCGTTGGTACGCACCTGCGCGGCAAACTCCTCGGCCGGGCGGGCGTTGGTGACGTTGCAGCGCCCTTTGCCCGTGATACGGACTTTACGGCCCGACTTGTCCATCTTTTCGATCAGCAGCACACGCTTGCCGTCGCGCGCCGCCGTACCTGCGGCCATCATGCCCGCTGCCCCAGCCCCGATGACGATCACATCGTACGGCCGGATTTCTTTTTCTTCGATTTGTTCCATACGGCTGCAAAGATAGACAATAATTCTTTCTTTCCGGAAAAATTTTTCCTATCTTTGCGGCCGAAAAAACCGTTCTAAACAGATATGTTGAGCAGAAGATTACTCCGTATAAAGGTCGTCAAGGCACTGTTCGCCCACCTCAAATCGGGCGCCGACAACATGATGGCATCGGAAAAAACGCTGATGGCGTCCGTCGACAAGGCCTATGACCTCTATTTCCAGATACTGATCCTCCCCGTGGAGATCGCGCGTTACGCCGAACAGCGTCAGGAGCTGGCCAAACAGAAGAAACTGCCGACATTCGAAGACCTCAACCCCAACACCAAGTTCGTGGACAACGCCGTGATCCGCACCATCGCCAACAGCGACGCGGTGAACGATCACGTGGCGGCCCGCAAACTGGGATGGGAACGCTATCCCGAACTGATCCGCACGCTCTACGCGCAGTTGACCGAGAGCGACTACTACAAGGACTACATGCAGCGCGAGGAGCGCTCGTTCGACGACGACAAAAAGCTGCTCGAGGACTTCTTCAAGGAGTTGCAGAGCTGCGAGGCGCTGGACGACGTGCTGGAGGAGATGTCGATCCTCTGGACCGACGACCTTCCCTACATCGTGATCATGGTCCTGCGCACGCTTTCGAACCTGCGCGTCTCGCACACCGAACTGAAGGTTCCCGCGAAGTTCAAAAGCAGCGAGGACCCCGAATTCGTCAAGACGCTGTTCGAAAAGTCGCTGGTCAACTACTCCGCCTTCCAGGACTACATCGAGAAGTTCACGGCCAACTGGGACGTGGAGCGCATCGTCTTCATGGACAACCTGATCATCGGCACGGCGATGGCTGAGCTGACTTCGTTCCCGTCGGTTCCCGTCAAGGTGACGCTCGACGAGTGGATCGAAATTTCGAAATACTACTCCACCCCGGGCAGCAGCACCTTCATCAACGGCGTGCTGGACAAGATCGTCGAGTCGCTGACCGCGGAAGGACGCATCAAAAAGGCCGGGCGCGGCCTGATCTGACCCCTGCCGGCCATGACCCGCATGCTCGCGATCCTCGCCCTGGCGGCACTCGCCGTTGGCTGCGGCACATCTCCCCGTGCGGTCGAACGCAAGGGCCGGATTATCTCGCTAACGGATTCGATTCTCACCACGGGAGGCACGGACACCGTGCGTTTCGGACGCCTCGGGTCCGGCGAAATCGCCGTGCTGCGCCTCTGGCTGGCCAACGACGCGAGCCGTCCCGTGGCCATCGCCTCCTACCGGCGCAGCTGCGGATGCACGACGCTCGAATTTGACGCACAACCGATTGCACCGGGCGACGCACGGCAGGTGACGCTCACCTTCGATTCGCGCGGCGAACGGGGCTGGCAACTCAAGGCGCTGGACATCACGCTGGCGGGAGGGCAGCGGCCCCTGCGGCTGTTCGTGGAAGCGGACATAAAATAAATCCTTGTTTATTCGGCAATAATTTGTACCTTTGCTTCGTTCAATGGAATAAACACTTAAAACGAATACAATTATGATTAATTTTCTTCAGACGGTCCCCATAGAGCCTCAACCGGGATTCATGCAGCAGTACAGTTTCATTATTATGATCGGCCTCATGGTGCTGGTTCTCTGGTTGTTCATGTGGCGTCCCGAGGCCAAGCGCCGCAAACAGATGCAGGAGTTCCGCAACGGTCTGAAAAAAGGCGACAAAGTCATCACCGCCGGCGGCATCTACGGCGTCGTGAAGGAGATCAAGGAGACCACCCTGCTGATCGAGGTCGACGGCAATGTGACGCTGCGCATCGACAAAAACATGGTCGTAGCCGACAATTCGGACCTCCAGCGTCAGTAGAGATAACCCGCGCATAAAAAAGAGCTGCAAGGATTTGCAGCTCTTTTTTCACACACCTATCCGAACAGGTGCAAGGCCCCGACGTCGATGATCCGCTGGTTGGAACTCCCCCGGAAATCGAGCGACAGATCGCGCAGCGCCTCGACGTAGCGTCCGTCGACCAGTGTGTCGATCCACCGCAAGCACTCCCGGCGGGCCGGGTCGGCCAGACATTCCTCAAGCGTATAGCCCGTATAGCACCAGACGTTCTGCCCGGTGCGCTCCTTCACCAGCCGCAGAAAGGCCGCCATGGCTTCGGGCTGCAACAGCGGATCGCCGCCGCTGAGCGTCACCCCGTCGAGAATCGGATTCGCGGCGATTGCAGCGCAGATGGTTTCGGTACGCTCCACGGTCAGCGGCTCGCCCCGCCGGGGATCGTGGCTCTCGGGGTTGTGGCAGCCGGGACAACGGTGCGCGCACCCCGCGAAATAGATCGCATAGCGCAGCCCGTAACCGTCGGAGATGGTTTCGGGATAGATGCCGATGATTCTTAATAATTCCATTGCGTTTTCATAACATGAATACAACTCCGTCGGTCGCGATTCACGGCGGAACGCCGTGTTTACAAATCTGACCCACCTCTAAACTTTAGGCGGGGACTTGCCGCACGCGACCGGAGACGGCGGCAAAAAGGAATTCTTCCGCCGGGTGAATTTTGATTTTAGGCGGGCGGACAGGGGACCACCAACGATTATCGCAGAGCGGTTTTCGGGCTTCGTAAAGTGGGGCGAAGCAGGAGCATACGAACGTATGTAACTGTTTCGCCCCGCAAGGGAAGTGCAAAAGATGCCGGTGAGAATCGAAATTACCGGTGCTTTACCCGATCGCGCTCCTCGGCCTGCTTGGCCGAGTTCCACGATTCGAGGCTGCCTGTCAGGTAACCCGTGATGCGGCGCATGCGCAGGATGTCGTCCGAACCGCAGACGGGACATTTCGAGTAGATCACCCCGCGGTGGCCGCACTTGCGGCAGGTGTCGATCGGATGGTTGATCGAGCCGTAGCCGATCCCCTCGTCCTGCATCACCTTGACGATCTTGAGGATCGCCACGGGATTCTTCCGGGCCTCGCCGTCGAGTTCGACGTAGGTGATATGCCCGCCGCGCGTGATGGCGTGGAACGGCGCTTCGAGGCGGATTTTCTCGACGATGGAAACCGGCTCGCGCACGTCGACGTGGAACGAGTTGACGTAGTAGTCGCGGTCGGTGACGCCCGGAATCTCCCCATAACGCTTGCGGTCCATGCGCGTGAAGCGTCCGCTCAATCCCTCGGCCGGGGTCGCCAGCACCGAATAGTTCAGCCCGTATTTGGCCTTGTACTCCTCGACCACGCGGTTCATCACCGTCACGGCGTCGTAGAGCGTCTGCCACGCCTCCTTCGAGGTCGCATGGCCTTCGCCGTAAATCGCCACCATCGCGTTGTGTCCGCCGATGAAGCCGATGCCCAGCGTGCCGTGCTTGAGCACGTCGCCCACCTCGTCGTTGGGCTGCAACCGGCCGCCGCCCTTCCAGACATCGTTCGACATCATAAACGGGAACTGCCGCGCAAGGGCCGTGCGCTGGAAGCAGTAACGTTCGTAGAGCTGCTCGGCCATCATCGTGGCGGTCTTGCGCACCGATTCGAGGAAAATTTCGCGCGCCTCCTTGCGGATCGCGTGTTTGTTGCCGTCGGGAATCATGTCCCCGGCCTCGCGCATCGCCTCGATGGCCAGCCGCGGCAGGTTCATCGACGTGAAGGAGAGGTTGCCGCGCCCCCACGACGACTTTTCGCCGTGCAGATTCTCGAAGACGCGCGTACGGCACCCCATCGTCGCCACCTCGTAGCGGAAGCGGTCGGGGTCGTCGATGCGCCACTTCTCGTGGCGGTTGAACGGTGCGTCGAGAAACATGAAGTTGGGGAACAGCGCCACCGACGTGGTGCGGCACGCCTCGATCAGCAGGTCGAAGTTCGGAGTTTTGAACTTGATCTCCCCAGCCAGTGCCTTGTCGAAGTCCTTCACCGCTGCGGCATAGTCCTCTTCGGACCACGAAACGCCCTCCTTGACCTTGAAAATCTGGATCGGGAAGACCGGCACTTCGCCGTGCCCCAGCCCCTCGATCGTGGCGGAAAGCAGTTCGCGGATGACCATGCGGCCCTCGGGCGAAAAGTCCGTGCCGTAGTTCACCGAGCTGAACACCACCTGGTTGCCGCCGCGCGAGTGCATCGTATTGAGGTTATGGATGAATCCCTCCATCGCCTGATGGGTCTCGCGGCGCGTCGTGTCGTAGGCCTGCCGCCAGATGCGTCGGATGTCCTCATCGGCGACCTCCACGCCCGACTGGCGCAGGGCGGCGAACAGACGCCCCACCGCCGTCTCGCAGGGTTCGATCGTCGGCACGTGTTCGGCGACCAGGGCCTTCAGCTCGGCGCGCTCCAGCGTCACGCCGCCCCGCACGCCGCACAGGAACAGCGTCATGTCGGTCAGGTGACGGCGGAAGGTTTTCAGCACGCCCGGGGCCATGAAATGGTCGAACGCCGGGATCGACTGCCCGCCGTGCTGCTCGTTCTGGTTGGTCTGGAAGACGATCGTGGCCAGCGTGGCGTAGCTCTGGATCGACTGCGGCGTGCGCACCGAGCCGTTCTTCGTCGAGAATCCCCGTTCGTAGATGTCACCCAGATCGTACTGAATGCACGTCGTGGTCTTCGTGGGATAGTAGTCCAGGTCGTGAATGTGGATGTCCCCGTCGCGGTGGGCGCGGCCGTGACGCACGCCCACCAGATATTTCAGGGCGTAGTCCTTGGTGATCTCCGAGGCGAAGGTCATCATCTGCCCCGCGGGCGTGTGCGACGACATGTTGGCGTTCGAAAGGTTGATGTCGTTCTTCTCGACGGTCACGATGCCGTCCATGACGCTCTTGATCGACGAGCGGCGGTCGCGTTCGACGTTGCGCCACTCGCGGTAGATGATATAACGTTTGGCGATCGAGGGGTTGCGTTTCATCAGCCGCTCCTCGACCATGTCCTGAATCTCCTCGACCGAAATCTCGGCCTTCGTAATTGCCGCCGCCACGTCGGATGCGATCTGCTCGACGGCCTGCCCCTCGTCCGTTATGCCGCCCGCGCGAAAGGCCTTCGTGATGGCGCGGACGATTTTATCCAGAGAAAAAGGCTCGGTTTTACCATCACGTTTGATGATGGAAATCTGCGTGTAATCCATTGTAATATGAGTATATACGTTTCACAACAGGCCCCGTTTCCCCGCAGGGCCGACATTGCATGCGCAAAGGCAGGTCTTCTGACTCGCACCGACCCGCAGGCAGCCTTCCCGTCCCCCGCGGGACAGTGGCTCGACGATTCGCCTGCGGCATAAAGCGCATACAGCAGCGGGAACTGTCCGGGATTCGCACCCGATTCCCTCTTATCCTCCGCCCCGGCGGGACGAAGGATACCTTTGCGGGTCACAAAAGTCTCCATTATTCCCCGACTTTCAAAATTCCGGAGCAGGAAGTTTTCAACATTTTGTGAAAGGCTCTGAATTTCGTATCTTCGCCCCCGCAAACCGGAAAATCGTAACTCCATGACACAGAAAATAACACACGTCTGCCAGGGAACCTGCTCCCGGCAAATCGACGTCGAACTCGAAAACGGCGTCGTCCGAAGCGTCTCCTTCACGGGCGGCTGCCACGGCAACCAGCAGGGAATCGCGGCGCTCGTGCGCGGGATGACGGCAGCGGAAGCCGTCGCCCGGCTCGAAGGCATCGACTGCCGGGGCCGCGGCACGTCGTGTCCCGATCAGCTGGCAAAAGCGCTGAAAAAGGCGTTATAAAACGCCCCGGCCCGGCCGGGTACGGATTTTGCACTCCGAAAAGCGTTCCAAAATGCAAGACTATGTATTTTCTATGGTATCTGCTGATCGGACTGGCCGCCGGATGGATCGCCAACCTGATCGTCAAGGGAGGAGGTTCGGGACTCTTCGTCAACCTGATCGTCGGGCTTATCGGAGGCGTACTGGGCGGCTGGCTCTTTTCGCTCTTCGGATGGGTTCCCGTCGGCACGCTGGGCAGTCTGGCGACGGCCGTCATCGGCTCGGTCATCCTGCTGTGGATCGCCGCGCTCATCTCACACCGCAAGATCCGCTAAACAAACGTATGCACGAAAAAGGCGGTCGCATGACCGCCTTTTCGTGTTGAGCTGCCGGGATTCGAACCCAGAACGACAGAACCAAAATCTGCTGTGTTACCATTACACCACAGCTCAAACATTCGCTCGAAAGCGACTGCAAAGATAAACAAAAAATCGCAAAAACCAACCCCCGGATGCAAAATTGGCAGGGACAAAACCGGACCTCTGCCGGATTTTTCGTATCTTTGCTTCAGTTACCCTGTAAATAAACGCAAACGATATGATTCCGACAATGATTCTGCTCTTCGTGGTGGGCTATCTGTTCATCGCGCTGGAGCACAAAACCAGGATCGACAAATCGGCCGTCGCCCTGCTGATGGCCGGAGCGATCTGGACCGTGTTCAGCCTCCTGGGCAACGACCCGCACATTCAGCACGAGCTGGTGGACCAGCTGGGCGACACGTGCGAAATCCTGGTCTTCCTGATCGGGGCCATGACCATCGTGGACCTGATCGACAGCTACGGCGGCTTCAACGTCATCACCGACCACATCACCACGCGCAACAAGCGCAAACTGATGTGGCTGCTGGCGATCATCACCTTCTTCATGTCGGCCGCACTGGACAACATGACCACCACGATCATCATGGTCATGCTGCTGCGGCGGTTGATCGCCAACAAGAAGGAACGGTGGATTTTCGCCAGCGTGATCGTCATCGCCGCGAACAGCGGCGGCGCCTGGTCGCCCATCGGCGACGTGACGACCATCATGCTGTGGATGCGCGGCAACGTCACGGCCGCCAACCTGATCGCCAACCTCTTCCTGCCGTGCCTCGTGTCGGTCGTGATCCCTGCGGCCATCGCCAGCCGCTACGTCGCCGACCGCCCCGCCGCCGCGGTCAGCGCCAAGGCCCTCGCATCGGGATGCCCCGAATGCATCGGTCCGCGCCTGCGTCTATTCATCCTTATTGTGGGCGTCGTAAGTCTGCTGTTCGTGCCGGTGTTCAAAAGCCTCACCGGACTGCCGCCCTACATGGACATGATGGTGTCGCTGGGATTCATGTGGATTCTGACCGAAATCATCTACGACCGCAAACGCAGCATCCGCAACATGGAGGAGTCGATCCAGCCGCGCGTATCCAAAGTCCTCAAGCACATCGACATGCCGACGATTCTCTTTTTCCTCGGCATCCTGATGGCCGTGGGCGCGTTGCAGACCGGCGGCGTGCTGACCGACATGGCCGACTGGCTGGACAAGAATGTCCACGAAGTGTTCACCATCGCGGGCGCCATCGGCATCCTCTCGTCGGTGGTCGACAACGTGCCGCTGGTGGCGGCCTGCATGGGCATGTACCCGGTGGCCGACGTCGCAACGGCTGCGGCGAGCGCCGACCCGGCTTTCGCACAGAGTTTCGTGGCGGACGGGCTGTTCTGGCACCTGCTGACCTACTGCGCCGGCGTGGGCGGCAGTCTGCTGATCATCGGCTCGGCGGCCGGCGTCGTGGCGATGGGACTCGAAAAGATCAATTTCGGCTGGTACCTCAAACGCATCTCGCTGCTGGCCCTGTCCGGCTATCTGGCGGGCATCGCGGTGATCTGGCTCGAACACGTCCTGATCGGGCTTTGACCGAAAAGTTCCGGATGCGTCGTGCGCCCAGAATATTGCCGATCACGGGTTTGCCCCATAACAGTATAATCAGAGGTTGGATAAAATATTTTTATCCAACCTCTGATTTACAGCCAAATTATCAGCAGTTTGTAAGTCAGGAACTCCAATATCAATTTAGTAAGAGTACCCTTGCGGAATCAATGCCAGATGTACCCCGGAAGATGTGGATAGACCATTTTTCAACACCCGACATTCGATATCGTGAAGTACGGGTTCATCGGTATCCGACGCAAAATCAACGGTAAATGTGAAGCCCTCACCCGTGTACGGAGGCAGGGTGCTGCTCCATACATAAGTGACAGAAGAATCGTAATTTTCAATAGAACACGTTGCTTGCCCTTCTCCACGGGCCAAATACGCTATATTCCATTTATCATACCCCAAACCCATCATCGAAAGATCGCCGGGTTCCACCTCCGACAATGAAGTCCCGATGTTTGGAGCGGTGGGAGCGGGCCCCGAAACCGCTGATACAGCTGCATAGGCATTTACCAGACCATAACCCACAAATTGGTTCCATAATCCGTTCAATCGAAGCGGATCGACACCATAAGTGTTGCCGCCGATCTTTCGGGTAGTTTGTTCGATAATATTGCGTACCCGCCATACCGAAAGATCGGGATCCGTTGCCCATATCAAAGCCACGATGCCGGAAACATGGGGAGCAGCAAAAGATGTGCCCGACACACAAGTATATCCACCGGTCACATCTGTTGTCCAGATTTCACGCCCGGGAGCGACAACATCCAATGAAGAACCATAACCGGAGAAATCCGATTTGTACCCATTCCGATCTATTGCACCTACTACTAACGTTGCAGAAGGTGCTCCCGCTGCCGGCTGTGATACAGCACTGCCTTTATTGCCCGATGAAAAAACAACGATGCATCCTTTACCATGAGCATATGTTATAGCATTATTGATTTCGGATATTGGAGAAGATGTATCAAATGACCATGAATTATTAATTACGCGCGCACCATTATTTGCGGCAAACCGAATTGCATTCGCAAAATTGGTCGTGGTGGAGGCAGCTATGCCAAGCTCGTTATCAGTATAACAAATACTGATGGGCATGATTTTCACTCCGGATGCAACGCCTGCAATGCCTTTGCCATTATTAGCCGTGGCTCCGATAACACCGGCAACCTTTGTGCCGTGATCTCCGTATAGCCCACTTGGAATTCCTCCCGTGTGAGCGTTGTAACTGACATTATACAAATGTAAATCATCATGGTTATTATAAACACCGTTATCGACAACCGCAACGATAATATCGTTGATATATGGAAAAGCAAAGGCATTCCTTGCGTTCACATAATTGATATCGATCCCCGAATAAGAGACGTTTTTCAGATTCCATTGATAGCTGAAATAGGTATCGTTCGGAGCGGCGTCGGGCATCGACTCAACGATAAACTCGGGTGTTGCATACTCAAACGCGCCCGATTCATACATAAAATTCGCCATTTCGAGCGCATTCCCTTTCGACTCCTTTGTACACGAAAGATAATAGATACTCGGGTCGAATTCGTTTTCTCCCAATATCTCCAGATTATACTCTTCCGCGATTTTTTGAAGTTTGGCAAGGTCTTGCTCTCCTGTCAGTTGTACGCTGAATACATTCGTTATGCCGAGATCGGCTCCATCGCTTGTTTTAAAATAGGGAGCCTCATACACTACATCCTGCGGGTTAATCGATTTTTGTTGGGCGTTATCCAGCGTAAACGACGTAAGACTTTTTTGCATGCGGAACTCTTTTGACGATCTTATGCCCAGCGCAGCATAGTTATCAATAGTTCTGGTATTTCCCCTACGGATATTTACGGCCGATTTGCGAACACTTTCAAATTTTGCGGTTTCAACCAAAACATACGACTTGTTCTCGTTGACCGTTAGTGGGATTTTCACACCGTCACACCAAATAATAATAATAATCAGACGAACCCACAGACGCACGGGTCGCGGGAACGTTTTCTTGATATTCCTCTGACAAAATGTCATCCTGGCAACCATAAAATGTTATGACTGCAATGATAAGAGAAAGCAGCTTTTTCATGATATAAGAATATCTAAATTATGATTTTGTTGACAGTAAGCGTTTTTTCGGGAAGTTTGTCGTATAGTCCCCAGAAATAAAAAATAGTCATAATCGCCGGAGTCCCACCCTTCAGTTGCTTATACACCAAATTCAATGTCATCTTATCGGATTCGGTATCGACGACCTGCTTCTCGAAAGAGTATCCGGGATGCCCCATCCAATGCTGTCCAATAATAAGGGTATATTTGTCAAAGTCGATTACTGGCAGCTCGACCGAAGGAGGTGCAACGGCCTCGAACTCTTCCATGCTGTTGATCACAAAACATTCGATGTCGCGATCATCGATCTCGCTGAAATTGAATTCCGGCTCGGGATGCGAACTGGAACTCGAAGGCAGATAGGTCTTGAAAAAAGCCGATACGTCCGCGGAGGCTGTGACGGGAGGAGTGCCGATATATTCGGATTCTTCCGAGTCGTTGCATGCGACAAACCCACCCAGTAGAAGCAGGGCTGCTGTCAAAGTCAAAATGCGAGTTTTCATAGTTTGAAGTTTAAGGATGAAACATTAAAGGCAGGTTCGCGAGAGTCTTACGGATAATTACAATATGTAGTTGTAATGGATGTAGGGCAAAAATAACGAAAAAAAAATCAATTATGCAAATTCAACCGCCAATAATTCAGCAAGATTAAGTAGTATAAGCACAGAAATTTACAGGCATCGGGCGACTTGAACAGAATTGTACACAAACGAAAAGGATCGAGCCCTGTCCAAACACGGAGCCCAATCCTTCGATCCGGCATAAATAACTACAAATCAAGCTGTACGTCTTTTCGCAGACGCAGAAGATCCGGAGCTTTTCCGTTACTTTACCTTGGCCATGAATTTTTCCCGGTCGACGATGTAGCGGACATGGATGCCCTCGCCGATCAGCCCCTCGGCGTCGCGGGCCCCGACGTTGAAGGTCAGTTTGCGCCCCTCGACTTCAGCAAGCACGGCCGTGGCGGTGATTTCGGCGCCAAGTCCCGACGGCTTGATGTGCGTGACGTTCATCTCGGAGCCGACGGTGGTCGCGCCTTCGGGAAGTTCGCCGGCAACGGCCGTCATGGCGGCGTTCTCCATCAGCGCCACCATCGCGGGGGTGGCGAAAACCGCAAGGTCGCCCGAACCCATCGCGGCGGCCGTGTTGCCGGCGGCGACGGTTGCGGCGCTGCGGGCGGAAAGTCCTTTTTCAAGCATAATATTCGCTGTTCGTAATTCGTTTATTGCGGTGAATCGTTATCTTTGCCGGAGACATCCCGGCAAACCGGATGCAAAACCGCACGGGTTTTCGTCCGGACTCCGCCGCAAAGGTACAAAAAATTCGCCGCCGTTGAAAAAGTGGATACTCCTCATCGCCCTGCTCGCCGCCGCGCTTTCCCAAGCGCAGGCGCAGGGAGGCCGTGGCTTCTGGCATCAGGAGTGGACGGTCGAGAAGGGCGATTCGATCCCGCTGGTCCACGTCCTGCCGGTCTACGTCTTCAGCCGCCCGGTCGACCTGCGCCGCTACCGCCGGCTGGTGGACGCCGTGAAAAAGGTCTACCCCATCGCGCAGATCGCCAAGGCCAAGATGGCGACGATGGAGGAGGAGTTGTGCCGCCTGCCGACCAAAAAGGCCCAGAAGGAGTATATCAAACAAATCTACCACGAGATCAAGGACGAATACACCCCCGTGCTGAAACACATGACCCGCACGCAGGGCCGCGTGCTGCTGAAACTCATCGACCGCGAAACCGAATACACCGCCTACGAGGTGTTGAAGGAGTTCCGCGGCGGTTTCGTGGCGGGATTCTGGCAGGGCGTCTCGAAAATCTTCGGCCAGAACCTCAAGTCGGAATACGACAAGCAGAACGAAGACCGGATGATCGAACAGA
>ERZ1106976.3470-NODE-3470-length-12428-cov-6.631941_pt1 | contig 12428 bp, 9 predicted proteins | sample MGYA00403687_ERZ1106976 | MGnify/ENA primary metagenome ERZ1106976 (study PRJEB35170, sample SAMEA104062446) | human gut metagenome | biome: human gut; feature: human-associated habitat; material: faeces | place: Denmark | collected 2013-02-22 ... | reverse complement strand
GAAAGCGCGGGTGCAACAAAAAGAGCAGTGCCAATGCGACCAGGACAAGCGCCGCTGCTGCACAGACGATGAGCAGAATGCGCTTTTTGACATTTTTTACAGCGGTAGCGCTCATGCCTTTTGCTCCTTTCTGCGCAACAGAATCGCAAAAGCAAGCATGGCAGGAAAGAGCGAGAGGCTGATCACACTGCCGCAGCCGCCTGTGCGGTCGGTGTCGACGGTAACGGTATCGGTCCGGGCAGTGTCGGATTGTTCGGTCACGGCGGTATCGGTTGCGGTCAGATCGGTTCCCGGTGCCGGGGTATCTGGTTCTTTCCGCGTGGCTGTTTCCTGCGTTGTCTGTGTGCCGGAATCAGGGGACGGTTCTCCGGTTTCCGCTTCCGTTTCTGTTTCGGATTCCGTTGTTTGCGGTGCCTCTGTGACTGTAAAGGTCAGGAGCGCCGCGAGATAGTACCGGACGGAATTTCTCCTGCCGCTGACCGTAGCGCGGATGGCAAGCGTGTGGGTTCCCGCCGACAGCTGATCCGTCTGCAACGTGACAGTGTAGGCATTTTTACTGGAACCGAGGGTGCTCGGGCGGTAATTTTCCCTGTAAGCGGTGCAGATTTCCGGATTCTTCTCGCTTTCCGTTTCCTGCCATGCACCGCCGTCGACTGCGTAGGCGAAATCGCCCAGCGCACTGGTGCTGACAGAGAAGCCTTCAATCGTGAGTGCTTCTCCCGCTGTAACCGGATCCGTCAGCGTGGCACAATAAGGGGTATCAGGTGAGCCTTCCGTGCGTTGCGGGGAGCGCAGTCCGGACAGGGTGGAAAAGCCGCTGTCCGCTGCGGCAAAGGTCGCGCATGTTCCGCCTGCGGGGTCGGCGCACGCTGTCTGGGGCATGTCGTCGTAAACCGGAATCAGAAAATTGAAGGGGAGATCCAGGCAGTCGGAGGAGACAAGGGAGGTATAGAAGGTGCGCGCCTCGCTGAAAGCGCCGGAGATGTTTTGCATGTACTGTCCCCAGAAATTGCGCTTGGAGCGGGGATCGACATTGAACTTTTGCAGGTAGAGCGTATTCTGGTAGTCGTCGATGTACTTTTCACGAATCCGGAAAGCGCCGCCGTACAGTGCTTTCCACCGGGTATCCCAGGAGGCGCTGCCGTCCCATGTCTCTTTCATGGCTGCGGTTCCTTTTTGCGCTTCTTTCATAGCACCCAGATAAATCTGAAAATAGCCGGTTCCGGCGGCACCGATGTTGAAGTAATTGTAATAGCCGTTATAGGCGAGCAGATCGTCCTTGGTATATCCGGAAGAAGGAGCTTTGATCAGCTTGCCGTTTTCTTCCTGTATGTTGTTTTCATAATAATAGGCGAGCCGGTCACCGCATGCGCCCGAGACCAGTACCCCTGCCTTGACGCCCTGCTCCTGCCGTACCCGTGCGGCAAGATGAATGGGGTCGACGCCGAGCTCTTCTCCCAGTGACACAAAGTATTCCGCATAGGTCATTCCGTTTTCCAGTTTGGTGTCTGCCATAAAGGTGCCGGAAAGCGCGGTTTCAATCATGTCGGGAGTGACGGTGTTGCCGCTGTATTGCAGGTTCTGAAACTGAAAAATGTCTTTTTCGTTGAGAAAATTGCGCGGATCCATAAAGTACGCAACGGTTGCCGCGGATGCCTGATACCAGCCGGAATCATAACGTCCCGTATTGGTTTCGTGCCGGTAGGCGGTATAGGCATCCCCGGCGCTGACCAGGTTGGTTTTGGGATTTTGAGTTTCCATCTTCTGGACGTAGTCCCATGTATAGGTTTCCTGCAGATCGGTGATGCGCAAGGGGGTAAAGGTCCAGTTTGGGTGCAAAAAATGCAGGGTTGCCAGCTTTTTCGCATATTCCGCGGGAAATCCGGTGTCTATGTAGGATTGTATCTGTTGATCCATTTCTGTAGATTCTCCTTGCGCAAAGGCAGTCAGGGAAAGGGTGGAGAGCAAAAGACAGAGCAGTAAAACGAGGGAGAGGGTGCGTTTATTTTGCTTGTTCACAGGGGGAGTCCTCCTTGTTTTGCGGAATGATGGGGGAAGGGTAGTACCGGACGGAGCCGTCCGCACAGAGCGCGGCAACACGGTATTCGGAGCAGTGCAGGCTGACGGTGTCGGAGAGGGCGGAGAAGAAAAAGGTGTAGGGGTCGGAAAAGCCGACGGGCAGGACGGTGCCGTCCTGACGGATCAATGCCACCGCATCCGGCGACGCGGCGAGTGACAGAATGCCCTGCGCATTGCGCAGAATCTCCGGGTGGGGGGCGTCTGACGTGAAGCGAAGCGTTCCGTCGCGGCAAACGCCGACCGTAAAGGTTTCTCCGCAGGCGAGATCGACAATATCCGTCCAGTCCGCCGTTTCGCATTGCCCGTAGCGGTTGTCGCCGTATGCGGATACGGTGCCGCCGGTGTGCAGAAGTGCAAGGTGGAACAGCCCCCATACCGCGCGCAACGCATCGGTGACGGAAGCGGTGTCGCACTGCCCGAAGCGGTTGTCACCTGCCGCGATGACGGTTCCCCTGTCTGTCACAAGAGCGATATTGTAAGCAGAGCAGGCAAGGGAAACCGCAGTTGCGCCGTCTGCCGGCACGGGGAGCGACGGCGCACGGGCAGAGGCAAAGACATTGCCGTCTGTATCCAAGGCGGCAAAGAAGAAATTGCCGCAGGCAAGCGCGCGGATGTTCTGCCAAAGGTCTGTGCCGTCGGCGCCGCGGATGTACAGCTGTCCGTCGGGATCCAGATACAAATCGTTCTGCAGGGTAATGCCGAAAGAGTCGGCAAATGCCGCAATGGCGGCAGGGTCGCCCACATTTTTGCCGATGCGCGGGAAGATTCCATGTGAGGCAGTCGGTGTGTACAGGGGAAAGCCGGCAACGCCTGCGCGGTCACAGCGGTAGAGCATGCCGTCCGCACAGACGGCATAGAAGGCTTCTTCTCCTGCGCCGATCCAGCGGATGCCCTCGGCGTCGGGGATAGAGGCTGGCGGAGAACCCGCAAAAACGACGGTTCCGTCCGCGCAAAGTCCCGCACTGTAATCCGTTGCAGCGGCAATCATCACAATGTTTTTCCAACTGCCCGTATCGCAGGTGCCCGTCCGGTTGTCTCCGCAGGCGCAGACACTGCCGTCGGCACACAGCGCAAGGGTATGTCCGGAAGCACAGACGAGGGAAACGACATTGCGGAACGCATCGGTTTCGCACTGCCCGTACCGGTTATCCCCGCGGGCAAAGACCGTGCCGTCCGCCCGGATACCGGCGCTGACGGCATTGCCGCAGACAATCGCCACAGCATCCCGGATATCCTGCAGATCCAACTGTCCGCAGAAGGATTGCTCGCCGTTTTCATCAAAGCGGCAGTCGGCGCCCACCGCAACCACATGTCCGTCCCGGCACAGTCCTACGGTATGGTATGCGCCGCAGGCAATTGCCGTGATGTCGGAAAAATCGGAGGTATCGCATTGCCCGCAGGTGTCGTCGCCGTATGCGAGCACCTTTCCGTCCGGGGTGCGCAGGGCGATATGGTCTTTCCCGCAGGCAATCTGTGCAAACGGGATGCTGTCCGGCAGGGTGATATTCCCCTCGGACGCCCAAACCGTTCCGTCCTGCCTGCGGACAAACATCTGACGGTCACAGGCAGCAATTTCAATGCCATCCGGGCAAAGAAACGGAACAGGAGAAGGGGCACCTTTGCCGTTGACCGGCAATACGTTGCCGTTCTCATCCAAAAGGGTCGAGCAGTCTCTGTTGACCGATACCCGCGCGGCATAGCGTGCACAGTCGCGGCGGATTTGCGCAAGACGGTACGGGTCGCAGACCGCAGGGAACGCGGGTTCTGCGGCGGAAGCCCCGGAGGAGGAAAGATCGGGAGACGACAGAGCGGCGTTTTCGGGGATGCCGGGTTGTTTTTCAGAGGAGGCGGCATCGGAGAAAAGACAGAAATCGGCGGTTTCGCATTGTCCCTGCCGATTGTCCCCGGTTGCCAGAACGTGACCGTCCGCAGTCAGCGCAATGGTGTGCGCATCTCCGCAGGCGATTGCCACAACGTCCGAAAAAGACCCGGTCCGGCATTGCCCGGCAAGATCTGCGCCGGTTGCAACCACACTGCCGTCTGCACACAATCCCACCGTGTGGGCGCTTCCGCAGGCGATCGCGGCAATCTCGCGGAAGGATTCCGTGTTACATTGCCCCAGGCTGTTATTGCCGGTCGCCACGACGCTGCCGTCCGCACACAGCCCGATGGTATACCCGGCACCGCAGGCGACGGCGGTCAGATTCTGCCAGTCGCCGACATTGCACTGTCCGTAGCCGTTTTCACCGCAGGCAACGGCAGTCCCGTCGGCACACAGTCCCGCGACATGATCTTCGCTGACGGCAAAGGAGACAATATCACGGAAGCGGAGCAGTTCCTTGATCGGAAACGGTATGGCGCCCGCGGCGCGCATGGTGCGTCCGTAGCTCAGTCCCACCACGAATTTTTCCGTGCAGGCAATTGCCGTGATGTCCTCCCAGTCGGTCACACGGCACTGTCCGGTGGTATTGCTTCCTTCCACCAACAAAGAGCCGTCGCCACGCAGACCGTAGGAAACGTCTTTTCCCGCGCAGACTGCCACAACAGACTGCCAACGGTCGGTATTACAGCACCCGCCGTGATTGATGCCGACGGCGCTGACGGTTCCGTCCCCGTGCAGGGCGAGCAGATGTGTACTGCCCAGACTGACCGATACGACATCGGACTGCGGATCCGCGCGGCAGAGATCGGGGGCGGTCAGGAGGTTGCCGGCGGCAGTGATTGCCGCACTGGCGTACGGCCCGCACGAGATCCGGCGGCTGTATTTCCGTGCATCCGCGGCACGCGCACGACGGCGCGACAGGCGCAATGCGCGCTGTTTTTGCAGGCGTTCGCGATCTTTGACAAGCAGGGAAAAAAGCGGAAACAGCTTCCAGGTGCCGGTTTCGCATTGCCCGGCGCGGTTGTCGCCGACAGAGAGAATCCTGCCGTCGCGGCGCAACAGCGCTACGTGCGCCGCACCCGCGGCACACATGACCCATGCGGAATCGCGTGCCGGGTCGTCCTCCGGTGTGTCCGGACAGAGCGGGAGCAGCTTTTCCGGAATCGGATAGGGAGAACCGTCCGTGCCGATTGCAATCACGCCGAAAGGGGTAGGTGTAACCGAGGAAAAGCGCACTTTTTCCGTCTGCCTGCGCTGTTTCTGCCCAAGCCCCGGAAGACTGTACAGCCTCCCGTCCCGGTCAATGGCACAGATGCGGTTGCCGTCGGTTGCGGCAAAGACGAGGTGCTCCCATCGTGCGCTCCCCGCAAAGCGTTTCTTTTGCCTGCCGCACAGGTGCAGGTGCCCTGCCCGGTCGATTCCCAGTGTCAAGGCGCCGCCGCAGCAGAGAAAAACAATCTCTTCCCATCCGACCGTATCGCACTGCCCGGCTCTGTTGTCACCCAGGCAGACCACGGTTCCGTCCCGCCGAAGCGCGGCGGTATGGCGGGCGCCGCAGGCAACGTCCGTTACCCCGAACAGATTGGAAACATTGCACTGCCCGTACAGATTGTTCCCGGTTGCGCAGACCGTACCGTCCTCCCGGACGCCTACCGTAAAATCCGCACCGCAGGAGATGCCGGTGATCCGGTTCCAGGTATCCGTATTGCACTGCCCGGCACGGTTGTCGCCGGTGCTGCAGACGTGACCGTCCAATGCCAGGGCAACGGTATGTGCCGTCCCGCAGGCGAGCAGACCGCATTGCAGATTCGGTTGCCGGTTTTCCATAGGCTTCCCCCTTTCTTTTTGCCGATTGTGTGAGGACAGTGCCCTTGCAATGTCGCCACAATACAGAATCAGTATAACATACAGAAACGCACAATGCAAGCGATTTCGACCAATTTCGGAGATACGCACAATTTTTTTGCCGCGCGTTTGTGGATCCTTTTTACGCAAAAGAAAAAAGAGAAACCGGATGATTCCTCTTCCGGAAACGGCTGCCGGGGAAGGCGGGAGCCGGCGTGGGCGGAGCGGAAAACGCCGCCCCGGAAAAAATCCGTTGCGGCGTTCAAAATTTCATTTTCTGCGCACAAGCTTTTGCAGTTTGCCGCCCAGGAGTGCCGCAAGAAAGAGCTTGACGGCATCCGGCAGGATGTAGGGAAACACGCACTTGACCAGCGCATACCAAAGACCGCTCTGACCGGTCTGCGGTGTGTAGACCAGTACAAACCAGACGGTACCGAACAGATAGACCAGCCCCAGCCCTGCCAACATGGAGAAAAAGCGGAGCAGCAGGTTTTTGCCGAAAAAGCGCAGAAGAAGACCGGTCAGGACGACGGCGGGAAGGAATCCGATCAGATAACCGCCCGTTGCACCGAACAAAACGCCGATGCCGCCGTGAAATCCGGCAAACACGGGAGCGCCAATCAGACCGAGGCAGAGATACGCCAGAACGGAGACGCTGCCCCAGGCGGTGCCGAGCACGGCAACGGTCAGAAAGACCGCAAAGGTTTGCATGGTGAAGGGAATGACGCCGGGGATAATCAGTTGTGCCGACACGGCGATGACCGCGCAGAACAGTGCACAGAGAATCAGGGAAATCAGAAATTGCAGTCTGGATTGGGTCTTCATGGTGCCTCCGGGAAAACAGGTTGAGCGAAATAGGGGATGCGGTAACGCAAAATCAGCGTTACCCAAACGCGAACATTATAGCAGGGAAAAACGGCGCTGTCAATGGGCAGATTTTACCGGATGTCTGCTTTTCGCAAAATATCGGCAATTCCGTCGCATACGTCGCGTGCCAGCAGGCTGCGCCCGCCGCGCGCGGATTCTGCCAGATCGCCTGCTATTGCGTGTACGAGAACGGCGCAGGCGGCACTGTCAAAAACGGAAACGCCGGTACCGAGCGCGGCGTGCTGGGCAAGCAGTCCGCCAACAAGACCCGCAAGCACGTCGCCGGTTCCTCCGGTTGCCATGCCGCTGTTGCCGTACGGGCACAGGCGAACGGTGCCGTCCGGAGCGGCAAGGGCGGTATGCGCGTCCTTTTGGATGACAACCGCCTGAAATGCCGCGGCGCAGTCCCTGGCGCTTTGCGGAATGTCGGCAAGCACCTCACTGACGGAGCGGGAGAGCAGACGCGCGGATTCGCCGGGGTGCGGCGTGAGAACGGTCTGTGCGCGTTGTTCCGGCACAACAGCCGCAAAGAGCGCCGGATTCTTTGCAAGCAGGTTGAGTGCGTCCGCGTCCAGCACCAGGGGAACATGCACCTGTCCGAGCAGGGAACGGAGCAGTTGTTCAGCCGCTTCGTCCGTTCCGATGCCGCATCCGATCACGACCGCATCCGCGCGGGACAGGGCATTTTTTATGATCTGCGGGTCCGGTTGGTTTTCGGGGTAGGTGGTTATAATGGCTTCCGGCAATGCGGTCGCGAGGATGGTGCGGTTGCACGCGGGGGTCAGAATTTCCACCAGCCCCGCGCCGGACAGATATGCTGCAAAGGCGGACAGATAAGCCGCGCCGCTCATCAGTGGGGAACCGACCGCCAAAAGAACTCTGCCGAAGCTTCCTTTGTTGGCACGCCGCGGGCGCGGGGGCAAAAGCGGAAACAGATCCGTGCGCTCCAAAAGATGTGCGGTTGCAGGGGTGGGAAGTGCACCGGTTCCGATGCCGATGTCCGCGGTGTAAACCTCTCCCGCGTATGCAGCACCGGGGAAGAGGACCTCCCCTCTTTTCGGATAGCCGATGGCAAGTGTGACGGTTGCCGGCAGGACGGTGCCCAAAACCGCTCCGCTGTCTGCGTGCAGTCCGGAGGGAATATCTGCCGCAAGCACGGGACAGCCGCGTGCCGCCGCCTTTGACAGAAGTGAGGCGCAACGCCCCGTGATCGGTCGGCTCAGCCCGATGCCGAATACGGCGTCCACGATCACGGTGTCTGTGGTGTCCTCCGGCAGGGTGACCTGTACGCGCAGTCCGTTGGCAAGGGCATTTGCGTACCTGCGGGCACATTCCGGACTCATTTTGCCCGTGTCCGGCTGCCCGTCCGCGGTCATCTCTCCGACATAAACGACAACGGTCGTCGCTGTCGGAAGGAGATTTGCCAACGCAAAACCGTCCCCGCCGTTGTTTCCGCTGCCGCACAGAATCAGAGTGCGGCTTTTTTCACGCAGGGCGGGGTGAGTCCGGAGCGTTTGGAACAGTGCCTGCGCCGCGCGGTCCATCAGAACGTGTGCGGGAACTTTCTCTGTTTCGGCGTCGTCGCAAAGACGCATTTGCCGTGCGGTCAGAATCGGAATCATGGTTTGTTTTGCTCCTTTTTCGGCGGAGCCCTTGACAGGGCGGAATTTGTTCGTTATAATAGCTGCATCGGCGGTTGGCAAACCAACCGGCAACGGGACATTTTTTGTGGGGGGAGGTGCGGCAGTGGACGCGGTTTGGAGTTTTCTTTGGTATTATGTACGGATACTGTTTCTGACGGTCGGGGTGTTCGTGATGTGCGGACTGGCGGTCGCGGGGTGTGAGGCGCTTGTCAGGCGCCTGCTGGGCGGCGGTTTCGGGTACCGGTTGGTGATCGCGACCTCTCTTGTCGGGACGCCCGTTCATGAAACCGGGCATGCGTTGATGTGCCTTTTGTTCGGACACCGGATCAGTCGGATGGTGCTCTGGCAGCCGCGCAGTCCGGATGGCGTGCTGGGGTATGTAACGCATACCTACCGTAAACGCAATCCCTATCAGATGCTCGGCAATCTCTTCATCGGTATAGGTCCGATCTTTTCGGGACTGGGGATGATTCTTTTGCTCCTGTTTCTGTGTTACCCGGACGCGTTGCATACCTATCTTGCGCAGACCGGCAGTGCGGTTGCGGCAGGGGAGGGGGTGGCTTCGCTCGGTGCGCGGGGGTGGCGGCTGTTTTGTGCGCTCTTTACGGAAAACAGTGTGCATCCGGCACTGCGGGTGCTGACGGTTACGGTGATCTTGTGCGCCTGCCTGCACATCAACCTGAGCGTTTCTGACATCAGGGGCAGTCTTGGTGCGTTCCCGCTGTATCTGCTACTTGTGTTTCTGTTTGCGCTGCCGACCTTTTTGTTCGGAGAGGCGCTGTGTGCCGAAATCCTTTACGGGCTCGGTGTTTATACTGCAGTTGCTGCGTCGCTGTTCTTTATTGTGTTTGTCTTTTCCGCCGTACTGGTCGGAGGGGCTTTTGTGTTTTTCTGCCTGCGCAAACTGTTTGCGCGGCGCTGAAGAACCTTTTGTCGCTATTGATAAAATACCCGCCCGTAGACATTTGCCGGGCGGGTATTTTGTTGCAATCAGGAAGGATCGTTTGCCGAGGGTTCTTTTTCGGCGGCGTTTCCTGCTTCGGAAGCGCTCAGCTCCGCGAGAATGGCGGCGTGTATGGAATCCAGTTCCTCGTCGCTGAAAATCTCATTGCCGAAGGGATTGTTCGGGCTGTTGACGAATTTGGGCCCGCGCAGGGGTCTGCGGGAGAGCGCAAGCAACGAAACAGCGGCAACTCCTTCCGCAAGCGCCAGTCCCAGGCGTGCTTTCTTATGTCCGGTCATTGCACATGCGGCAAGGTTGATTGCGCAAACGGCAAGACTTGCCCCAATCAGGGTTTCGGTGCGTCTGGTCATTTTGATTTTCATGAAAAAGCCTCCTTCGGTCGTTTATTTATTTTCCGCATTGTCCGCGGAGATATATTTCAGATATGCATTGATAAATCCGTCGATATTGCCGTCCATGACCGCATTGACGTTTCCTTCTTCATAACCGGTGCGGGTGTCCTTGACCAGTGTATAGGGCATGAAGACGTAGGAACGGATCTGTGCGCCCCACTCGATGTTGGTCTTGTTGCCCTGGATCTCTTCAATGGTGTCCAGACGCTCACGGATTTTGATTTCCATCAGCTTTGCTTTCAGCATCCGCATTGCGGTTTCTTTGTTCTGCAACTGGGAGCGCTCGGTCTGGCAGGCAACCACGATGCCGGTCGGTTTGTGAATCAGACGCACGGCAGAGGACACCTTGTTGATGTTCTGACCGCCCGCGCCGCTGGAGTGAAAGGCAATGAAATCATAGTCTTCATCGCGGACCACCACCTCGTCCAGCTCCTGAAATTCTGGCATGACTTCAATGGAAGCGAAGGAAGTGTGTCTGCGTCCTGCCGCGTCAAACGGGGAAACGCGCACCAGTCTGTGCACGCCGTTTTCGCTTTTGAGATATCCGTAGGCGTTCTCGCCCTCGACAAAAATCGTTGCCGCTTTCAGTCCCGCTTCATCTCCGTCCAGCCAGTCGGTCAGTTTGTACTTGAACCCATGGCGGTCACACCAGCGTGTGATCATGCGGTAGAGCATCTGGCACCAGTCCTGTGCCTCGGTGCCGCCTGCGCCGGGGTGGAAGGAAATAATTGCGTTATTCCGGTCATACTGCCCGCAGAGCAGTGTTTCGATCCGCTTGTTTTCCGCCTCTTCGGAGATTTCCTTGAGTTCCGTCTGGATTTCCTCCACGGAATCCTCGTCGTTTTCTTCAATTGCCATTTCCGCTAAGGTAATGGCGTCCTCCAGGCGCGCGCAGAGCTTGTCATACGCGGTGATTTTATCCTGACCCTGCTTGATCGCCTGCAACACCTTGGAAGATTCCGCGGTGTTGTTCCAGAAGGCGGGATCCTGCGTGCGGCTTTCCATCTCTTTGACCTTGTCTCTGGTTTCCTCCAGGCGGAGTGCCGCGCCCAATTCCTTGATCGGCGCCCGCAGGGCAACCAACTTCTGCTTTGCTTCTTCCAATGCAACGATCAACGTAAAACCTCCATCCGCCCCAATCGCCGGGGCAATCAATCTCTCTTTATATTCTGCCCCAATAGTATAACATATTTTCCCTCCTTTTTGCAAGCCCTTTTGCGCATTTTTTTATGTCGTCATCGGAGGGGGCGGAATGCAGGGGCGTGGGCGGATTCAGCGGGATTTATAATAGAGCATGCAGTGGCAGTACCCTTCAAAGTCCGGGTCGGCAATCTGCCGTTTGAATTCCTCGCACATGCATTTGTATTCTTCTTTTCTTTCTCTGCGGCAGGGACAGTAGCCGCCGGTGCGTTTGAGCCCCTCACGGACGGTTTCGACGATTTCCTTGTCCGGATTCAGTGTAATTTTCATTTTATGACTCCTTTTAGCAGATGATATCATATGATAGCATAGCAGCCGTGTTTTGTATGTGACATCGTTACCGCACGTGGTGCGAAAAACCTACCGTATCATATCACAAAAGTAGGAAAATGTCAATAGTCCGCAGGGAAAGAAACGCCGTTTGTCGGGAGAATTCTGTGCGATTTTGTGCAAACAATCGCCTGATTTTACTTATCGCTTGGACTTATTTACAACAGATTGTCTGTTTCTATTGACAAAATTTGCATATCATGATATAATCTGCTTGTAGCGTATCTCTTGCCACGAGAAATCCCGTAATGATAGCTTTTAACCGCGGGTTGTTATGACCAGGGTCGCAGATTTTCTGAGTGATTGATTTATGGGGTAGTGTTTTGAACAGAAATAACCGAGAGAAAGAGGGGTGTCATGATGAAGAAATCATCCGATTATTTTTGGTTGTGGATGCCAATCGTATTCTGTTTGCTCTTATCGTTGGGGTATTTCATTGTCAATGCGTTAACGGATTCCCACAAAGATAATCCGGGGGCGGTTATATATGCGCTGCTGTTTGTGGTGTTTTACGGACTGATTGCGGCACCGGTCATGTCAATCTTGTATTGCAAAAAAATACGCAACATGGGCTGGAGAAAATACCTTTGCTGTCTTTATAATGCCGCGGTGACCGGCATGTATTTCACAATATGCATGTTCCCGCAGGATTTCAGGGGAGTGGTCTATTCCGTGTTGAGTATTCCTTCTCTTGTCGTATTCCTTTCGGGTTTGCTTTGCGGGGGAGTTACATTGATGGTTTTTGATTTGAGGAAATCCAAGGATCGTGTGTCTTAATGTGTATGATCGCAACAGATGCGGCGGTACTTCCGCCGCAAGCTGTCCGGTGTTAGCTGCGGGAGGGGAAAATGGAGAGAATGAGGACAAAAATGAAAATTTTACAATCAAAAAAAGTACATACGGTTCTTGCAATCCTGCTGTGTGCGGGAATCATGCCGATAACGTTATTGGTGTACCGGATCTCATTTGCGTATTGCCGTTCGGCTCCGATACTGATACATTTTTTGCTGCCGCTCTGCCACTGCGTGTTGGGCGTTCTGTTCGCGGGGGCTGTCAAGGAACTGCGCTGTCGGCATTTGTATAACATCCTGTACCATTCATCGGGGGCTTTTGCGTTTTTTGCTTATTTTGAATGGATGGCACCGCCGAATTTGAATGACTATAATTACATTAATATTACCTCTTTTATATATCAGATTCCGGTGATTCTGTCAGCAATTGTTTTT
>ERZ1106976.3456-NODE-3456-length-12470-cov-11.216996_pt1 | contig 12470 bp, 9 predicted proteins | sample MGYA00403687_ERZ1106976 | MGnify/ENA primary metagenome ERZ1106976 (study PRJEB35170, sample SAMEA104062446) | human gut metagenome | biome: human gut; feature: human-associated habitat; material: faeces | place: Denmark | collected 2013-02-22 ... | reverse complement strand
CACCAGAACGGCCAATCCGAGGGGCCGTCCGCCGAAGGAAAAGGCGGGTGAGCAAGCATGAGCAACGAGCAACTAATTCGCCAATATTATGACGGTGATGAAGCTGCACTGGAAAAGCTGTACTATAAAAACATCGGTCTGATCCGCGGCATCGCCAAGGAAGCCGCGGCGGAGTTTAACTGCTTGATGACGGATCAGCATCATCCAAATCAGTTTTCCGCGTATACGAAAACGATTCTGGACGACCTCTGCGGCGAGGGCGCGTTGGAGTTCCTGACACGGATACAGAGTCGGGAGTATGACGAGAGCCGCGCCGCGCTCACCACCTATCTCTACCCGCATTTGAAAGGGCGTATGACCCGCTGGCTGGAGCAGAATATTGGCTGCATGGCGTTGAGCAAGGATGAGATGGCTGCCGTCCGGCAGGCGCAGAGGATGTATCATGTTGCATGGAAGGATACCGGCGAAATTGCGGAGGAGTTGGGCGTTTCCGAGGCTCGCGTCAGCCGGTATGTTCGCTACAACACCCATTTCCTCGGTGTGCATGACCTTGTCCCGGAGGGCTATGACGGCGATCCCTACGAGCGGCTGATGCCGGGGATGCTCTCCATTTCGGCGGAGCAAGCCGTGTACCGCAAGGTCTGCATTGAGCTCCTCCGGGAGCTGTTTGACACCCTGCCGAAGAAGGACAGGGACATTCTCGGCAAGACCTGCGGCGTGTTCGGATACCTGGAGACGACCTTGAAAGAGATCGGGATGTATCACATGATGAAGGAGTCCGCCGTGGAGAAGGCGAAGAGCCGTGCTGTCGAGAAGCTGAGAGAATCCTATCCCGGCAGCAGACTTCAAGTGTGGAGGACTGTTCATCGTATGATGCGATGGCCGGTCCCGCCGCCGGGGGAGGACAGTGAGCTGCGGCGCAATTTCCCGCAGTATGTTCGCGCTTTGACGGAGGTCTATGGCGTGCTGAATGAAGCCGCCTCAAATATGGATCAATTTGCTGAGTAAAAAACTATACAAACATTTGTACAGCCAACTATGTTATTATCCTATACAAGCCCATCCGCAGATGCTATACTCAAGTAAAGTAAGCGAAAGAAGGGATATGTACCATGCTGACGGAAAAAGCCAACGCCATCTGCCTCTTGGAAGTCCTGAGAGAATACTCCGACGCGGAACACATTCTGCCCATGCGGGAGATCATTGGAAAAATGCAGTCCCTCTACGGCATCAAAATCGACCGCCGCACCGTTTATGGGGCCGTTGCGCTTTTGATCGAGCTCGGTTACGACATTTCCATTTACGAGGACAACGGTGTCGGCTATTACCTCCGCAGTCGGGAATTGGAGCAGTCGGAAGTCCTTCTGCTGACCGACGCGGTATATTCTTTCCCGTTCATCCCTGCAAAGCAGACCGAGCAGCTTGTCCAGAAGTTGCAAAAGCAGCTTAGCGTCTACCAGCGGAAGCGTTATCGCTATCTGACCATATCGCGGCAGGACCGCAAGACCGACAACCGGCAGGTATTCTGGAACATTGAGCAGTTGGATGAGGCGATCGCGCAGAAGAAAAAAGTCCGGCTCGGCTATCTCCACTACGGGCTGGATAAAAAACAGCATGAGACAAAGACCTATACGCTCAGCCCCTACGAAATGGTTTACATGAATGAGCGGTATTACCTCATTTGTGTTCCCGACCACGCGCCAAATACACGTCTTTACCGCATTGACCGCATGAAGGACATTCAGATTTTGGATGATCCACGCAGCGAGGCCGTCGCCCGTCAGGAGGCACAGAATGCTGTCTATGCCTATGTCGGCGCACCTGAGCGCATCGTCATGTACTGTGACCGCGCCATCTTAGACGATGTGATCGACCGCTTCGGCACGGATGTACAGATCCGTGAACGCGACGAAAATACTTTTACCGCCGGTTTCACCGCGCCGCCGCGCGGCGTCAAATTCTGGGCGCTGCAATACCTGCCGTATGTGGAGGTCGTAGAACCTGCGTGGCTGCGGGAGGAGATCATCGAAAGCCTTGGAAGGAGCAAGTATCTTCAATGATACTGAATTTGAGATGCAGAGACAAAGAGGGCAGTTAAGAATATCGCTCAACTTTGACGGACAGAGGGAGAGAAAAAATGAGTGCTGATTTTAACAACTATCAGAGATCTGCGGATAAAATACGCGAAGCGGATTTCAGACGTTTATCACAATACAGCAAAAGCAAAGAAGAGATATCTGAAATATATCGTGAATTTCAGGAGAGATTCTCACCGAATTTTTTAAACTCGCTTGAAGGCAGCGAAATTCTTTATAATATCTTCCTCAACGGCAATGAGAAAGACAGCCTTTGTCATCAGTTGGAGTATGCGACTGATTATTTCGGAAGTATCGCTGGCGGGGCAGCTTTCAAATACGGTTTATTCCAAAGCAAAAAAGGCGGAAAGTGGAAGACAGGATATTCTCAGAATCAAGTAGAACTGGAAGAAACTCAGGCAATATTACGCGGACAGGAAATTCGAGACTGCATCATAGCTGGCTGGCAGATCATTCACGATTTTCAACTTGCGACAGTTGAGGACTATGAAGCTTTAGACCGGCAGCTAACTGAAAGACTTGGGAAATTAGCAAATTACTTATGGATCAGGAAATATTATCACATGATGTTTCCCGATAAGTTTTCATGCTTTTATTCAGAAGGATATCAGAAACATGTGCTATATGGTCTTGGCATTCGTCCGAGCAAAACCTATTGCGGGAGGAGTGGACAGCTTGCATTGCTGGCCAAAAACGCAAACTTACCGGCAGTACATTTTGCCGAAAATTGCAAAGACCTGTTTGGCAATGTGAAACACTTTTATCGTTTAGGATCATCAGATGACAGTGGCAATTATGCTGAGCGTTGGCAGAAAAACGGAATGATTGCCATAGGATGGCCTAAATTGGGTGACCTGCAGAAGTGCGACACACGAGGAATACTTGATCGGAGAATGATAGCGGAAAGGCTTAGCCATATTTATTATAACGGTAATGAGAGTACTTCTTCTCGTAAGGCGGGGGAAATCAAGAGCTTTTACGAGGCTGATGCAGACTCTGTGTTTGTTGTCATGGATGGGGGAAAGCTGCTCGCTTTAGTCGATAACACATCGGCATATTACTATGACTCTTCGGAACCAATGGCACACTGCAAGCACGGGATATGGCATATGTGCTTCGCGCAAGGCGAAGATCTTCCTGAAACAGAAGGCTATCTCTCGACCTGCACGGAATTAAAGAAAGAGAATAATCTTCTGTTTCTCTATGATCGGTATTATCAGATGAAAGACTATGATAGCAGAGAATCTATTGATGCAACTCCGAAAAGCAATGTGCCACATTGGCTCCTGACATGGAATCCGAGCGTTTGGGAGTGGTCAGATTTTCAGGAAGCCGTAAAATCCGCAAGAGAGCATAAGACGTGGCCTGAAGAATGGCGGTGTGCAAATACACACGTGAAATCTGGTGACCGAATCTTCCTTACTATGCTTGGAACTGAGAAGAACGGAGTCATTGCGTCTGGTTTTGCAACAAGTGAGCCTTTTGAATGCCCTCACTGGGATAGCCAGAAGGCAGATGCTGGGCAAAAAATCAATAGAATAAAAATTGCTTTCGATAAAATATTGGACTATCGCAACGAAGAAATTCTCTCGCAGAAGCGGCTGCAAGAAGAATTTCCAGATCAAAAATGGAATCCGCAAGGCTCCGGCATCGCTATTAAAGATGAGTATTGCATGCGGCTCGAGGAAATGTGGAAAGAGGTACAAGGCAATGCGGAGGGAAATGTGAACACACTTAATGCAGTGGCGAAGCCGTTCAACAAACAAGACTTCTTGAAAGAAGTATTTATGACCCCTGAGCAGTACGATGAGTTAGAACATTTGCTGGAGTATAAGAAAAACATAATTCTTCAGGGGGCGCCCGGCGTCGGCAAAACATTTATGGCAAAAAAACTTGCTTATTCATTGATGGGGGAAAGGGACGAATCTTGTATCTCCGTTATTCAATTCCATCAGAGCTATAGCTACGAAGATTTTATTATGGGCTATAAGCCTACTGCTAATGGCGGTTTTGAACTTAAGAAAGGTGTTTTTTATAAATTCTGTAAGGAGGCTGAAAAGTCACCCTCAAAAAAATATTTCTTTATTATCGATGAGATCAACCGGGGAAATCTCAGCAAGATTTTTGGCGAACTGCTGATGCTAATTGAGAAGGACAAGCGCGGAGAGAAAGTAAAACTCGCGTACAACGATGAACTGTTTTCTGTGCCGGAAAACGTCTATATAATCGGAATGATGAATACAGCAGACCGCAGCCTTGCAATGATGGACTATGCGCTTCGCCGCCGTTTCAGCTTTTTTGACGTTGAACCCGCTTTTGATACTGAAATGTTCCGAAAACATCTTGAGAGCTATATTCATACAAATGGCATTGTAGAGAGAATTATAAATCGTTTCGGGAAGCTCAACCAAGAAATTGCTGACGATCTCGGAAGAGGATATCGCATAGGGCATAGCTATTTCTGCGAGGGTCCAAATGAAGGACAAACTGACGATGCGTGGTATAAGTCTATCATAAAGTATGAAGTATCGCCGCTGCTGGATGAATACTGGTGGGATGATAAACAGAAGGCAGAAAATTGTAAAAAAGAATTGTTGAAGGATTGATTTCATGAGTTCTCAAAAAAGTCCGATTCCCATTAAAAATCTTTTTTATATGCTTTGCTATGCATGGAATGTACTTGCTGTAAAAGATGATGTAATGAAAGTCGGCGGCGATGACTATGATGATGCTTACAATCTTTTGGCTCGGATATTCTCGCATGGCATTGACAAATTGATTCGTTCAGGCTTTTATCGATCCTATGTTGAAAGGAAAGAAGAGCTCCCATCGGTAAGAGGGAAAATCTTGCTTCAGGACAGCATAAATGCCATGTCTATCTATCGGACAAGGCTTGTCTGCGAATATGATGAATACTCCCTTGACAACTTATTCAATCGGATCTTGAAGTATACGATCGATGCTCTGCTGAGAAATCAAAATATAGACGCCGAGACGAAGAAAACACTGAAAAAACAGTCAGCCTTTTTTGACAGCGTTAAAGGACAAGCACCGACAAAGGAAAAAAGGCAGCAAATCATCTTCAGTCAAAGTAATGCATCGTATAGGCTTCTTATCAGCATCGCAGCGATGCTATATGACAATACAACAGTGAACGAGGAGAATGGGGAAATAACCTTCAAGGATTTTTTCCGGCAGAACCAAATGCATAAGGTCTTTGAAAGTTTTATTCTAAATTTCTATAAGATTCACTTGAGAAAAGAGAACTATCATGTTCATGCTCCTAAAATTAACTGGCATATAACGGGAAATGCTAAAGAGATATGGGGAGATTTCTTTGAAATCGCCGACAGTCCAGGTGACCGCCGAACAGATATCGTTGTTGAGAATAAGTCTCTCGGAGTGCAAATGATTTTTGACGCAAAATACTATCAGCAGACCTTTGTGGATGCCTACAGGAACTCTGGTGATAAGAGAATAAGAGTCAGCCACTTGAATCAATTAAGAGGTTATCTTATCGATTCTGAATTTGACGGCAGAAAAATTGGAGCATTACTTTACCCAATGGTGAATGATGACCTTAGCCGAGGTGTTGTCCACGCAATAGAGGGAACACCGATTATCGTAAAAACAATAAATTTGAATGATAATTGGAGAAATATTGAGGAAGATTTACTCAATTTTGTTTACCGCATAGAGAGTAGTGCTCAAAAAATAACCCTCTGATTTTTTTGTTAAAACGATTTTCGACAAGTTGATTGACCGATTCTGCACAGGAAAATACAAGAGATAAAATCATCGAAAGCCTTGGGAAGAACAAATAATTGACTTTCACTAAGGAGGTCTGACAGATGGATACATTTGAAGGAAAATCGCAAAAACTTCGAATCGACATATCGAGTATTGAAATTGAGAACAATAATTCTTCATCTTTCAATAGAAAACTTATTTCTTGCGATAAGATCACCAAGGTTGAGCAACGAGGAAACTCCGTTTTAATCAGCGTTAGCAACGGCTTATATACATCGCCCACAGAGATTGCGTTCAACGACTATTATGTCGCAGTACGTGCCTGTCGTGCTATCTATAATACAACACCTATGTCCCGCCCCATCAGCATTGATGGTAATACGTTGTATATAGGTGGGCGATATAGCTTTCATGGAAAAAGTATCCGCATGTCGGACATTCAAGAAGCGTCTGCAAATCGTGAAGGGGAACTGACCATACGGTGTAAACGTAGCTTTGATTCTTTTTCTATTCGAAGAAAAAACTCCTATGAGGCGCAAAAGGAAGCTGACATGATCAACAATTGGCTCCAAAAAGCACAGCGCCGATCCAGCCAAAGCGATCATTCCTCGTGGATTGCCGCATCAGGAAGATCTTTCTTTGCCTCAAGCACGAAAACCTCGCAGAAATCAACTCAAACGCGAGTGCAGCCAAAGGTTAGGCGAAAGAAAACGTCCATATTTCGGAATATTGCAGCAATTGTCATCGTCCTCATCCTTTGTAGTTTTCTCAATGGAGTAATAGATAATGATAAGTCTGCTTCCACTCCGGTCTCAACCAAAACAGCAATGATCGATTACATTGGTTTGACGGTCGGTGACATTGAAGATCGGTTTGGCACTGACTACACCGTCGATTACTGGGATGGTGGATACAATATGTTCTATTCCGATGCGAGCGGCTGTCCTTATGTTTTCATACTTAACCCACCGGACGAATTCGACGGCGATAGACCGGATAAAAGCTATGCCATCACCGGTGTTTCATGTTCTGTTTTGGATGCCGCCGTATGGGGAACTGCAAAGATTGGAATGTCCCACGACGATTTTGCAGAAGCCATCGGGCAGCCATATACAGTTAGCATTCCGATTGACTGGGAAGATTCACTGCCTGGTAATGTTCTGATCATTGATGCGGATGGTAAAAATGAGCTCCAAGGTGGACCTCACAAATTATTTCTTCTGGAAGATAATGAAACGGTGGTATTTGTTTCCCTTTGGAAGATTCCGACAGACTCATAAATAAATGTGATCTTATCATGACAGAAAACGATCGCATATGGAGGCAGGTTTGTCGGTATGTTTGCATGGAGCGAGACCACGCCGAGCGGTGAGCACATCTATAAGCGCCTGGCAAGCGATATGAAACTGAAATAGAACTACGCGCAGTGCCCCTGTACAGACAAATGTACAGGGGCGTGCTTTATAATACAGATACAATCGAACAGGAAACCATGTTTACAGAGGGAGGGGCAGAATGGAACTCGAAAATGAGCTTTTCCTTGCAACGATAGAGTGGACTTGGGAATGTTGTCTAAAGCAAAAAGAGAGCGATAACGAAAAGAGCGTTACTCTATGCAAGACATATAAGGGCGGAAAGTTCGGATTACTTCAAGCAGTTAATCATTCCGGAGAAATAGAATATTGGAAAATCATCCCATATCGATTTGATGATATTATTTACATGGGAAATGGCGTATTCTGCCTGTTTCAAAATCACCAACATTTAATAAAAAGGCTTTTCCTTTCAAAGAATTATGATGTCCGTGTAGAGCATGTTGATCAATGGGCTTTTTCTGGTCTTATCTGGATGGATCAGTCGGGGATCGTTATAGAGCAGCGCTATGATAACGATAAGTCCGTCTATAACTCACGAACAGGTCACAGCTTAGGCTTTTTCAAACAAGTCGAAATTACGCATGGTTATGCCTTGGCCAATGATTGGCATCAATATGTCTTGATTGATCTTACGACTGATAAGACTGTACGAGCAAACCGCGATTATCCATACCACTACCTTTGCGATTATCAGGACGGCAGTATTTTCCTTGCCGCACCGGATAGTGATGAGCCATCTATCTCTCATCCGATGGAACTCGTTTTCTATCATCATGACAATCACAGCACTACCGCCTTTGAACTGACCGTCCGCCCTGATATCGTTGCTACGCTTCAAGAAGAGAAGTTTGTGGCAAAAGAAATGTCGCTATATTGGGATGAAAAACCGTTCATTCTTCGGCGTGAAGATGGCAGTGCAATTACGCAGGAAGAAGTCTTAAAAGCCAAATCCATCAGCAACTTGCTTCGCCGCACGGCGGACTTTTGTGGGAACAACCTTTGACATGGCGCTACTCTGCATCGGATGCAGTATCGCCTTGACATATTCCGCCCACCTGCCTTATCATACTCTTATAAAATCAGTCCTTTGCAGTAGCGTACAGCCTAAAGTCAATGTCTTTAGGAGGGTCAGCGAGTCGCTGCCTCGGTTTTTTAAGCAGAGATCAGCTTCGCACAGCGAAGCCCGATCTGATGCGCTCCGGCGAATTACAAATCACTTCATGATTCAGGATTCGCCTCCGCTTCATCAGACCAATTTGTACTGCAAAGGGCTGATTTTTATTTTGGAGGATACCGCTCATGAAAACAAACGGATGCTCTGTGACTTTTGAATCGTGTGATGCCGCTTTTGTGAAGAAGTTTGGTCCGGCAGCAGCAGAAAATATGGTTTTGGACTTTCATGCGGTACACCCTGCGCTTCCTTTTCTCTATGACGCGAGTCAATTGGCTGACTTTTTAAGTGTGAGCTGCGGAGCGCTCAACCATCTTGTCAATCATATTCAGGATGCATACCACCCCGTTATGATTCCGAAGCACAGCGGCGGCTTTCGCCAGCTGCACATTCCGAACGCAAGACTTCTGTCCTGCCAAAAACAAATCAATCGAAATTTTCTTTCGCACTTCCCGGTCTCCACTTTCGCCACCGCATACAGAAAGGGAGGATCAGCTCTCAGAAATGCAGAACCGCATGTCGGTAGGAAGTATCTGCTCAAACTGGACATCACCGATTTTTTCGGAAGCATCTCCTTTGAACAGGTCCTCTGCGCAGCTTTCAACACCTGCTATGTATCGAAGCAGGTCGGCTATCTGCTTACCTCGCTGTGCTGCAAAAATGATGCTCTTCCGCAAGGCTCACCGACATCTCCGGCACTCTCCAATATCGTCATGCGTCGTTTTGATGACCAGATCGGTCGCTGGTGCAGCCAACGCCAAATCACCTATACTCGCTACTGCGACGATATGACCTTTTCTTCCGACCGTCCGCTTTACGGAGCCTATCAAAAAGTCAAAAAAATGCTGTTTGAGATGGGCTTTGAATTGAATGAAGCGAAAACACATTTCATCAGCAATGCTGACCGGCAGACAGTAACAGGCCTGGTCGTCAATGAAAAGACATCCATCCCTAACGATTACAAACGCGCACTGCGCCAGGAAGTCCATTACGCATTAAAATTCGGGGCGGAGGATAGTGTCATACGCGGCCACCGATCGAACTTTATTGAAGACAGTGGATCGAGCCGGAATTTGGCCTATCTTCTGCACTTGATGGGTAAAGTGCGGTACGTTCTGCAAATTGAGCCAGAAAACCGATGGTTTCAGGATGCACAGAAAAAGTTGAGCGCGCAGCTGTAAACACGATATGGTAACACTGCGCAATCGCTGATATCTCAATACTGTTTTACCTTCCAAGTACTCAATTACATCAATGCATTCAGCAAAGCATCCTGTACAGACAAGTGTACAGGGTGCTTTGCTATAGTAGCAGTAGGTTAAATTTAGTCTAAGGAGGAGAAATTTCGTGAAAGATCAGCCTTTGTACGATTTGAGGACTTGCTGCGAAGATGCTCTGCGTGAATTGTACCCGGCAGGCATCCCGAATGAGGTATCCCTTCGGCTCGAACGAGAAATAAACTGTTTGTCACAAAAGCCAGACTACATTGACAATTTCCTTCTGTTCAAGGAACTCAGTCAGACTGTCAAACAAGCCTGTGGAAAGTTATATCTGGCAGGGACAATAGCCAATTCGATTCTGGTCTATCTATTAGGTGACCACGATCTGAATCCTATGCCAGCACACTATTACTGTCCCAACTGCGGCTATTATCACGAAGAATCACAGGCAGTTGTCGGATTGGATCTGCCCGAAAGAAATTGCCCACACTGCAGATCTGCCCTGCGTAGAGATGGTTTTTCGCTGCGGGAGGAATATGTGTGGAAGGCTTCCTCTGAAATGACTTTCGAGTATCGGATGACCTCACGCGTGATTCCCCTTGCCCGCAAAGTCATTGAACGGCATTATGCGGGGCAGCATCGGCATACGGCATTGCTCGGCTGGCAAAACAGCGACCAGTTGGAAGTATCTGGCATGGTCATTCTCCCCGCTGGGAAGGGCCTTGCAGATTATCAAGAATTTGTCGGCATAACTCAGGACGGCAAAGAGTGCCTATGCTACGATTGGCACCTTTTTGAAAGAGAAAACCTTAAGAAGATTTTACTTTTAAGACTCAACCTCTTGGATGTACTCGACAAAGTGCAATGGGAAACCGGCGCTCTGGCTGATGACATAACGCCAGAAGAACTCTATGATGTTTCCTGCCAAGACATCCTCAACACATTGGTTCTGGAGCAGGGCGAATACAACGTGTTATTCAAACAGAAGCCAAAGACATTTCGGGAAAAGATGAATCTACTTTCTGCCACCCATAATACTTATCACGCAGAAGATAGCTGCGATTCGTTTGTTTCTTTTCAAGAATTCTCGGAAAATCCGCTGTTTTTGTCTTGCCCAATTTATACTCGCGATGATGTCTTCGACATGCTCCGGCAGATCTATAAGAATGCAGGCGAAGCGTTTTTTGATGCGGAAGACGTGCGCAATGGAAGGGGCCATAATGGCACTTGCGTCTTTAGCGCTGAGGTACCAGAGGAACTTAAGGAGATCGCCCAACACGTTAGCTATCTTTTCCCACGCGCATTTGGGCAATGGCATATGCTTCAATACATGCGCCTTGCCAAGTATTTGAAATTAGACCGCCGTGCGTATTGCAAGGTGTTGTGGGGATCGACTGGATGTCATCATAATTAAATCCTAATAAAAAAGACATCCGAGAAGTTTTGGTCTTGGATGTCTTTTATGTCAGCAGTTCTTTTCATTCTGTTTCATCTTGTACGCTTTGCTTCGCCGAAACGCTGGAAGTGCACGACCTCACGCGCACGCAGGAACTTGATGACATCGCTGACGTCCGGATCATCGGAAAGGCGGAGAATATTGTCGTAGGTCACGCGCGCCTTCTGCTCTGCTGCAAGGTCCTCTGTCAGGTCGGCGATGGTGTCGCCCGTAACCTGCATGGTGCCGGCGGACCAAGGCGTGCCGGAGGCAAACTGCGGGAAGACGCCGGCCGTGTGGTCGACAAAATAGGGGGCGAAGCCCGCCTCGCGGATCTGCTCCTCCGTCAGATTGCGCGTGAGCTGGTGGACAATGGTGCCGACCATCTCAAGATGCCCCAGCTCCTCTGTGCCGACTGTGGAAGTCCAAGTGCCACAAGCACGAAAAACCCTTGCGCTGCAAGGGTTACAGGCCGAAAAAGAGAACGAAAACGCGAATGTGCAAAATGCCGGTTGGCTCCATTCCTTTGACGCGGACTACCACTATCGCGGCTCCGACCTTCACTACCATGTGAATGTGTCCGCCGCGCTTTCGGATGGAGGGGCGGTATGGTGAAGGAATTTATCTCGCAGCTTCCGCCGGACAAGCTGTCGCCCTTTGCAAAGCATCCCTACCAGGTGCGGGAGGACGCTGCCATGGACGAGCTTATCGAGAGCATCCGCACCCACGGTATTCTGTCACCCTTACTGGCCCGGCCAAAAGGGAAGGACTACGAGCTGGTCAGCGGGCATCGGCGGCGCTTGGCGGCGCAGAAATTGGGCTTGTCCACCGTGCCGGTGCTGGTGCGGGAGATGACCGACGCTGAAGCGGTGATTTTGATGGTGGACAGCAACCTCCAGCGGGAAAACCTGCTGCCCAGCGAAAAGGCATTTGCTTACCAAATGAAGCTGGAGGCAATGAAACATCAAGGGAAATCAACTTCGTGCAAAGTCTGCACGAAGTCAAGAACAGATGAAATGATTGGGAAACACGAATCTGTTAGCGCAAGAACTATTCAGAACTACATTCGTCTGACCAACCTTGTTCCGCCGCTGCTTCAGATGGTGGACGATGGACGCATCGCCTTTTCTCCCGCCGTGGAGCTGTCCTATCTCACCCGCGACGAGCAGGCGGAGCTGTGGGACTTGATCGGGCGGGAGGACGCCACACCATCGCTGTCACAGGCACTCCGTATGAAGCAGCTCTCCCGCGAGGCAAAACTGACGCCGGAGGTACTGTACGCCATTCTCACTGAGGAAAAGCCCAATCAGAAAGAGCAAATCCGCATCAAAACCGAGTCGCTGCGGAAGTATTTCCCGCGCAATTACTCTGCGCAGCAGATGGAGCGGGAGATCATCAAGCTGCTGGAGGCCCGTTACCGCG
>ERZ1106976.3455-NODE-3455-length-12474-cov-4.718013_pt1 | contig 12474 bp, 10 predicted proteins | sample MGYA00403687_ERZ1106976 | MGnify/ENA primary metagenome ERZ1106976 (study PRJEB35170, sample SAMEA104062446) | human gut metagenome | biome: human gut; feature: human-associated habitat; material: faeces | place: Denmark | collected 2013-02-22 ... | reverse complement strand
CAAGTGCAGAGTTTGTCAATAAGGTTATTGTCGGCAATGTCACATTAACGAAAGTCGATGAGGACTATCCCGAAAATAAATTGACAGGTGCTGTATTTACAGTTTATAAATCGGACAAGAAAACCGTAGTCGGCACATTAAAGGAAACCGAAACAGGCGTGTACAGCCTTGAGGGACTTGTATACGGTGACTACTATGTACAGGAAACAAAGGCTCCCGAATATTTCGTCCGTGATGTGAATTTCTACTATTTCCAGATCTTAAATGACGGCGAAACCGTAGAAGTTTCCAACGATGAGCTTGGCAAGGGTACGTTTATCAACTCACCTCAAAAGGGCGAAATCAAGATTGTAAAGACTTCATACGACAACAAGGTCGAAGGAATACATTTTGAAGTAACCGGAAAGACATACACAGGTCAGACTTTCAAGAAAACATACACAACCGACAAGAACGGTATAATCCGTATCAACGATTTAAGAGCCGGTGAATATACCATACACGAAGTTAAGGATTCTGCTTCTGCCGGCTATCTTTTACCGGATGATAAGCAGCTTACGATCGACCGTGACGGTGCAATGCTTGTTACAGAAATGCACAACAGCAAGATACCGGACAATCCCCCGACAGGTGCAAGCGAGGACAGCTTTACGCAGACGGCAGTTATTATCATATCAATGGTAATGATGAGTGCGGCTGTTGTGCTTGTGTTCCCGCTGTCAAAGCGTAAGAGAAAACGCTAAGCAGCATTTAATATTTTATTGTCACCGGGCGGCAGAAAAGCTATGCCGCCTTTGTGGTGGCGATTAAAGGAGGAGAAAGATGAAGAAGAATCAACCATATCATTCTCAGGTGCAACTACGGCTTACCAATCGTGATACCGGAGAGGTGATTTGCTTTAAATTCAAATCGGAACATTCGGATCCGAAAGTTATTTGTTGCTTTGCTATAAATGAACATCTTAAAGAGGGCGACTATTTGATTGAGATTATGTAAGAATGCTTGCTCGAAAACGTGCTATAGGTAGCACATTTAAAGGAGGGCGTAATGGCAAATAAAAACAAATTGCGGCACAAAAACAGCAAATCCGTCTTAAAGACCGGTCTTATACTTATCTCCGTTATAGGTGTAATCACATTCCTGATTATATCTTATCTGATTTACAGCTTACAGTGCTACGCATACGACAACAACATATCATCGGATAATTTAAATTTGTCGGTACTGATAAAATCTATGCCATATTGGACTAATCCAACTTTTACAGCACCTTTTGACATCGGTGCAATAATGCAAATGCACGGTTCTGTTTGGTATATTTACGTTGTTGCTTTGTCACTGCTTGCACTTATGCTATTCAGTAAAAATTACGATGATTACAAAGGCGTGGAAGCCGGAAGTGCCGATTGGGCAACTAAGCGTGACGAAAAGGACAACAGCGATGAAACCGGTATTCCAATCGGAAACAAGTTCTATGTTACCGTTAACAATCCGCATGGACGTTACTATGAACCGCATAATCTGAACGAAATACTAATCGGCGGTCCCGGTGCAGGAAAAACATTCAGAAAAATCAAACCTGATATTATTCAGATGTATGGAAGCTATGTTGTGACCGATCCCAAAGGTGAGCTTTACAGAGATACTGCAAAGCTACTTATGGATAATGGGTACAAGGTGCGTGTGTTTAATCTGATAAACATCAAAAAGACCAACGCATACAATCCGTTTGTTTATATCAATGATGAGCAGGATATTGTTGTTTTGGCAAACACCTTTATTAACGCCTCTGCCGGCGACGATGATAAAGAAGATTTCTGGTCGGGGTCTGCAAAGTCATTGTTGACTGCGATAATGATATATCTTTGGAAAGCTGAAGGCGAGGTGAAATGCTTTGGTCGTGTAGTCAGACTGCTTAACAGTATCACATATAAAAATGGAAGAATAGACGAATTGTGCGAATTGGCTCGTTGCCTTAATAAACACTCAATCGAGCATCCTTGTGATGCTGCTACAATTAACTGGAACGGTATTAAAGGCACTCCCGAAGAAACGATGGGCGGCATAGCTAAAACGTTGTCTACTCGTCTTGACTTATGGGCAGTAGAAGATGTCAACGACCTGACTGTAATTGATGAAATGGACTTTGATAACATCGGCGTTGAAAAGACGGCTATATTTCTGATAGTTCCTCCTGCTGATACAACGTACAAGGCTATTTGCAATATGTTCTATTCACAGCTTTTCTCTCGACTGATGTACTGTGCTAATTTCAAGCATAACGGCAGATTGCCATTGCTCGTGTCAGTCGAACTTGACGAGTTTGCAAATATAGGACGGATACCGAATTTCGATAAAATCACTGCCGTTATACGTTCAAACAACATCAGGGTTTGCGTTGTCTTGCAGTCGCTTCCTCAACTAAAGGCTTTGTATAAGGATAACTGGGAAAGTATTATAGGTAACTGCTCACTGTTTACTTATCTCGGCGCACCTGATTTAGAAACCCGAAAGTACATAGTAGAAAAGCTCGACAAGACTACTGTACGAATAGACACAAGGGGACACAGCCAAGGAACAACAAGCGGCGGCAGCAGTTCAGATAACGAAAGCTATCAAGGTCGTGATTTACTGACTACATCTGAACTGCTAAGAGCGTTCAAGGCTTCACCGAAAATCAAAAAGAAATACGGCGGATATATGATTGAGTTTCTCGACGAATATCCGCCGTTTTGGTTATATAAGTTTGACACATTATCACATCCGCTTATCAGTAAAGTCGGTAGTTCATTTCCAAGCGGAATACCAAACAATACCGATATAAATGAGATGTATTCTGATAATGAGCAAATACAGAAACTCAAGGAGGTGAAAACAAAAATGGCACAGCTTATGGAACAGTCAGTGTCAGAAGAAAAAGCAATGCGTGAGCAGTCCGAGCAGAAACAGGCGGAACAAGAACGTGTCGAACAAGCAGAACTACAGCGACAGTTTGAAGAAGCCGCAAGAGATGCTCAGCTTAGTGAACATCAGAGCGTGCTTGCTGAAATCGACGAAGAAGAATTGATAGCCGATTATGAAATTCCGACTATCGACGAATTTATAGGATAGGAGGTATCTATATGGCACCAATGTTAGAAGATGAGATTATGCACGATGCTGAAAAGATGAACAGTAAAGTTGCCGGCATAGCTCGTACAGGCAAACAGATATATGACTTCATCGAACAGTTGAAACGTGCGAAAAATGCTGCTCCGGAAAATTTAGATAACGGTTTACCGTTTTCTTTTTCCGGTCAGATTACCGACCTCAGCTATTTCAATACGAATGATATTCTGCCAAAAGAGGTTATAGACAGTATCCCTGATGCAGAACTTAAAGAAGCTGTCATATCCAATCTCGAACTGGCGGAAAAGCAAGGTTTGATTGATGTAGATCTGAATAACGGTAATATAACGTTGACAGATAGCGGCAGAGAGTATATCAATAATCCAAACTTCATTCGTGCGGCTAACATAGACAAAGCACGATCGGCTATTCGTGCAATGGAAATTCAGCACGGATTAGAAAGCGATACAATCAGATACGGTATAACTCTTGAGGGTACAGATCGAGATTTGCAATTCTTCCGATTTGCGTCTAACCTCGACCTTGAAGAAATCACGCTGTCGCCCGATAAGAAAGCGGCTCTGCAAGTTATGGAAAATATCTCTAAATGGGAAAAAGACGGGCTTGTGCAGTACAATTCTGACAACACAAGCATATCACTTACAAAGCTCGGTCAGAAAAAGCTATACAGTGATTTGGCAGACGGTGTTGATTTGATTGACGAATCGGTAATAGCACCAAAGAATCTTTCATCCGGAAGTTTATCAAATGCCGGTGCGGGTAGTATGGCAACGCAAGCAACTTCTCAAACTGCAGTTCAGACTACACAGGTTGCTTCGGCAACTGCTACACAAGCTACTACAGCCGGCGCAACTCAGGCAGCTACTACAGCCGCCACTACAGCCACAACAGCGGCTTCGTCGGCTGTACCGGTTGCCGGTGCAGTAGTGGTTACAACAAAAGTCATTTCAGATACGGCTAAAAAAATATCAGATGCGATAATTCGCAGATAAGGAGATTTTATTATGAAAAAGGCATTCAGAAAAATAGCAAAGGCAATTTCAATCACAACCACAATCCTTCTTTCAAGCGTATTCCTTGCGTTTTCAGCATTTGCCGAAGGTGGTGGCATTGGCGATGCACCCTCTTCTGTAAACACTGCTACATACAAGACCCTTGTAACACTCGTTTTTTGGGTTGTACGCATAGTCGTGCTCGGTTTAACTGCAATACCGGGACTGGTTAAGATTGCACAGGGCGTCGGAAATGAGGATGTGCGTGAACGCAACGGCGGCATATCGCTATTGGTAATCGGCGGTGCTCTTTTTGCGGCAACATTTGCGATTGAGGCTTTATTCTAAGAGAGGTAGATATGAAAAAAATCAGCATCTTTCTTATATGCAGTCTGCTGATGATTTTCGGTTTATCATTTTCTGCCTGTGCGAATGCAGTAACAACCGGTGGAGTAACAGCAACAGCTGTTGCTCCAAGAGCGGTTGACAGCTCAGGAAATATAATTGATGTATCAGAAAATATAAACCACGTTGAACATACGGCTTTTGCAAAAGAAAACGCCACAACGACAGAAACCACCACCACTAAGCCTGCATATAATCAAGAAGAAATGAAAAAAGATCTTGAAGAACTCGGCAAAGAAGATATGGCTGCTTCGACAATAGGTATATTTGCATGGGTAAAAGGACTTGTTGATTGGACACAAGGAATTATCAATGCACTGGGAATATACATTAAAGCCGGAATAGATAGTCCTTGGGGATTCGATCTTAACGGTTTCGTTGATTTATTTGCACCGTTTTTCAAAACTATCGGATATGGCATACTTGTACTGCTGTTCGGAATTAATTTAATTCATTCTGCTATGCAGTTTGAATTAGTTAATTACAAAGGTGTTATAAAAATTCTTGTAGGGCTTTTATTGGCAAAGTTATGGGTAGATTTATCAACAGATATTTGTATAGCCCTTATCGATACCTGTACAGATATTGCGTCAAGTGTATTTACAAGTGCTGATGAAATGATAGTTTTTCCGTCATTTGATACGCTTAAAAGCACTGATACGGGATTATGGATTATCGGCGAACTGCTTAATCAGTTATTGGATATTGTATTGCTTGCTCCAATTATAATCGTCGCCTTAGCAATATTAATTATATGCGGGCTCATAATGATAAAATTAATGCTCCGTACTTTTGAGTTGGCACTATATTGCAGTGTATCGCCTGCTTTTTTTGCATGCCTGTTAGGTGATGCGACAAAGGGATATTTTAAGCGCTTTATTGACGGCTTGCTCAGCTCGGCGCTCTCGCTTGTATATATGGGATTAATATATCTTGCAGGATCGTACTGGTGCAAAGTTCTCACAATGAATAATGTAGGTGTAGATTCGCCTATGGACGTCTTGGTTTGGCTGTCTTCGGCCGGACCGAAAGTTTTAGTAGTGCTTGCTATGGGATTTTTAATCTTAAAGCCACCGCTTGCATTACGTCAGCTTACAGGAGGTTCTTAATGATAAAATGCAAAGTAACAAAGAAAATTATGCAGGAACCCGGAACTGTAATGGGCTTTTCAATAGGGCAGGTGATAATGCTGATTGTAGGATGTGCTGCTACAATCGGCACGTTGCTTTTGCTGTGGCTGGTGCTGAAAATCAACATTGATATAATTATGTGGGTCGTATTTTTGGAACTCGTTTTATTCATCGGACTTGGAGTAGTCCGTATTCAAGGGTTGACTGTATTGCGATTTATTGCTTCAAATCCCACAAAAAAGCGACCGTTTGACAGTAAAGGAGTATTCAGTGATGTCGATAATCGATAATTTATTTAACGGCTGGGCTAAAAAGAATGTGCCGTTTGGTTATGAAAAACGAATTGTTATGCCAAAATCCGCACAGGATACAATACCATTTTATGAAGTGTACGATAATGGGTTGTTTCTTACCGGAACAAACACATTTACATTGATATTCGCATTTTCAAATATAGATTATTCTTTGCTCCGTGACAAAGAGCAAGAAGAAACCTATCAGCGTTATCAGCGTTTATTGAATGCACTTCCGGTCGAAATCAACTTTCAGGAATTTATTATGAATTCTTCTGTTAATACCGCAAAGCTCAGGGATATACTGATAAGCAACAATGAAGAGATCTCCGGTGATTTACTGGATGATTACAATAAAAATCTTGAAACGTATATCACAAAGTCCGAAGACGCAACAAGTGAGAAAATAACTCTTGTTGCAATGTCGTACACGCCTAACGAAACCGTAGATAATGTAAACATACTGTTTCGTTACTATCGGGAATTGCAAAATTTCTATGCGGCAATGGGCAGTGAAACTCGCCAGCTTATGCCCGAAGAAGTTTTCGCAATTCTTTACGAATATTATCATCCGTTTGATAATACCGAATTTCTGTTGCCATCCGATATATATTCACGTGGCGGATCCATAAAGGACTATATTGCACCATCAATGTTTGCATTCCGCCCCAAAGAAATTGAAATCGGTAATTCGTATACAAGAATAATGTATATGGCTCGATATGACCGCACGTTAGACGACGAGTTTATAAGAGATATTCTTGATAACAATTGTAAAGTTGCTGTTTCAAAGCATATTAGGCATATAGACAAATCCGAAGCACAGGATAAGGTTAAAGACAACATATACTCACATCAAGGCAAAATTCAGGCACGCCTTGAAAAAAATCATAAAAAAGGTCTTAATTTTGTGCCATATCATTGGATGGAGCGTGAGCGTGAGCTTGAGGATTTGCAGGAGCGACTTTCCGATACAAACTGTGAGCTTTTCAAGATAGGCGTATATATCTCACTGTCTGCGGCTACAAAAGATGAGCTTGACGAGCTGACAGAAGCAATACGCTCTAAAGGTAAAAAACATCAGGTAGTTATTGATTGTTTGGTGCGTCAGCAGGAAAAAGCGCTTAATTCCGTCTTACCGTTTGGAATAAATCATTTTGATACCGCCAACGGAAACAGCGTTAACACTTATGTGTTATCGGATGCCGCAGGTATACTGATACCATTTTCTGCACGGTCATATTTTTCAGACACCGGTCTTTGCTACGGTATGAACAAGCATACAAACGCTATCATTGTTCTTGATCGAGCAGAAGAAATGAACGCTAACGGCTTCATTCTCGGTACATCGGGTTCGGGCAAATCTATGTACTGTAAATCCGAAATCATAGATACCATCATACGCTACCCGAAGTCAGAAAAGATAATTATAGATCCTGACGGAGAATACTATCCTATCATCAAACAGTTTGGCGGAGATACGCTAAAATTATCGGCTGATTCCGAAACGAAGATTAACATATTCGACACTGATATAAACATCAGCGAAAACGGCACTTCTGCTGTCGCAATGAAATCCGAACTGATTATGTCAATCATAGAAACAGCACGAGGCTTTCCCCTGTCTGCGGCAGATAAGTCAATCATCGACAGTTGCGTCAAAGAAGTTTACGCTGATTATGTGCTTAATAACGGTAATCCGGAATTCATACCTACGTTTGTTGATTTTTATAATGCTCTTATAAACAAAAAGCTACCTGAAGCAGATCAGATAGCTCTTGACATTGAGCTGTATGTTAACGGCAGTTTTAATACGTTTTCGGGCAAAACAAACATTCATACGGATAACAAATTGTTATCAATTGATATATCCGATATGGGCGAGCAGTTGCGTCCTGTAGGCTTGCAGGTTATTCTTGAGTATATATGGCAACGTGTTCGTGACAACAGAACAAAGGGCGTTCAGACTTGGGTATGGGTCGATGAATTCTCAATAATGTTCAACGATGGCAACGACAAAGAAACAGTGCGTTCTGCCGACTTCTTTCAAAAGGTTTTCAAACGTATAAGAAAATACGGCGGTATTCCTACAGGAATAACTCAAAATATTACTGAAGTGCTTGAATCGGGTCAGGCGAGACTTATGCTGTCAAACTCAGAGTTTGTTGTTTTGCTTCAGCAGAAGAAAACCGACCTTGATAAGGTGATAGAGCTGTTCAACTTATCTCCGTCACAATCAAGCTACTTGAAGACCGGCGAAAAAGGCACAGGATTGATTGTAAGCGGTAAAAAGATTATACCGTTTGACAGGCGTATATCAAAAGACAGTTCTATCTATAATCTTTGTCAGACTGATTTTAGGAGAGATGTTACATGAAGAAATTCCAATTGAAATACTCTGCACCTAAAACAAAGGTCAACTCCGCTGGAAAGGTTGAGCAACAAAATCAGAAAAAACCGGACCGTTATTGTGATACCTGTAGCACAATAACGGATATAATAAGCAAAGAACCGCAATCGGAAGAAAAAAGTTATAAACTGACAGGTTCGGCACTGTTTAATAAGATGTTTTCGGATATAAAAAAAGCTCATATCCCTGTATGCTCATTTTCCGTTTACGATAGTGATTTTACTTTCTGTTATGGAAATGTGATAAACAACCGAGCTGTCCTTCTGAATTATTATTCATTATCATCAGTTGCCGTTATCACGGCGGCTGATGGTATTCTTTCAGATCCGGCTCTGCGTTCTCGGCTTGTTTATAGGCTTTACCTTTCGACAAACAGCTATCTTATGATTATATTTGATTCGTTTGCTTACGAAACATTTAAAGATGAAAATCTAAAGATTATATCATCAATGCTTGATGAATTGAAAATTACACTAATACAGCAGAAGGCGGTGAATAAATGAACCTCGTTATAATTGCGGGAAAACGCAGTGTGCGTCCTCTTGAAACGGCTCTAAAAAAATCGGAGCAAACTGTAACAGTGGGTAAATATACTGCTGTCAAGCCGAATACTGCGGCTGAAATATTCGAAAAATACCGTCCTCACGGTATTTTGATCAGTGATGATGCTGCGTCAAAAGGCGTGTCGCTGATAGACTTTCTTAGCATTGTAAAAATGCGTTACGGCTATATGCGTGTTATATTTGTTTGCAATAACACCGATAGCTTTAACAAATACGCCTCTGCTTTATATTCGATAGGCGTATATGATATTGTTATGGGCTATGATCCTGCCGCTATAGATAATGCTATTTTATTTCCCAAAACGGATAAGCCTGATATTTTGATGTCAGAAAAGCCTTGTGATACCGAAATACATTATCCTAATCGGCAATTCTGCGAATACAGCAATTCCTTCGGAAGTATGAATTTGAACTATAAAGGTGCTTGTGACAGCTCTTATTCGGGACAAACAGTGCGATTAGATGAAAGCTATGAACGAATCCAAAGAGGAAATGTTATTATATCGGTATTCGGCTATTATTCTCGTTGCGGATGCACATATACAGCATTTGACCTTGCGTTTTACTTACGCAAATATGAAAATGCAAAGGTGTGCGTAATTACATCAGTGACAGAAGAATTGTGTAACTATTTTACGGTTGATATTAATGCAGTTAATCAGAACGGTTTGAACATTGATGATGTGGTTATCTATTCGGACTTCAATAAGATAAGCGGAACTTTTGATTATATCATCTGTGATGACAGCACTAAGTATAACAATAATGCGTACATACACATTTTGCTGTGCTCAGCGGCAGATTGGGATATGCCGATTTTAACGAATTATATCAACGATGTTATTATCCCGAATAAAGTAGACGTAAATCTATGCTTTTTTCCCGTAACGACAAATAAGTTTATTTCCATTAATAAACAGTTGATTAAGTCAGGATTTAAAGCGTATATGCTCGAGCCTTCGGACAACTGGATGGCAACCAACGCAAATAACAATAACGTTTACAGCAACATTCTAAAAGCCTATATTATAAGTTGATTGTGCTACAGGTAGCACAATCCGGAAAGGAGAAATTATGATAGTAATTTATGCCGAAAAATACAGCCTCGGTCGGACAATAGCCGAGGCTTTAGGTGCATACAAAAAAACAGTGAATCCTAAAGAATCGTCTATTGCACACTGGGACTTAAATCTTAACGGTGAGCAAGCAATCCTTTGTCACGGTGCCGGTCACTTATGCGGTTTAGCTCCGGCTGAAGATTATGACGAACGTTATAAATTCTGGAGCTTCGATAATTACCCGATTATACCCGAACATTTTATTACAAGAGTAAAAGATAATAATTATTCCAGGCTTGCTTGTGATTATGTTAAGCAGTTCTTTGATAAGGCGGATCTGATAATCAATGCCACTGACGCAGACCGTGAAGGCGAATTGATTTTTGCATATTTATACGAAGTCTTGCATTGCACAGTACCATACAAAAGAGTGTGGATAACAGATTTAACGCCTTGTAAAATCAGAAAAGCATTTGCCGAGTTGCGGTCAGCTCAAGAGATGAAGCCGCTTGAAAATGCAGGACGCATACGATCCGCAACAGACTGGCTTGTGGGCATTAACACATCTGTTGTAGCTACATTGAAATTCGGCGGAGCTGACAATGTGTTCGCCTGCGGACGTGTAAAAATGCCGACACTTGCAATGATTGTTAAGCGTGAACGGGAAATAAGCAATTATATTAAAAAGCCGTTTTATAAAATAGTTGCCAATATCGAAGCAAATGACGGTGCAAAGTTTACTGCTGAAGCAGCAGATAAATACGATACCGAAACGGCGGCAAAGACTGCTATAGATGAAATTAAATCAAATACAGCAAAAGCGATAAAAGTCGAGGTGTCGCAAAAGCAGACATCCGCTCCGCTTTTATATAACACTACACATTTGCTTGCAGATTTATCAAAGTGTACGGATCTCACAATTGATATGCTTACAAAGCTCGTTCAGAGCTTGTACGAAAACAGATTGATAACATATCCACGCACAAGCTCGGAGCATCTAACAGATGCAATGAAAGATGAAACGGTAAAGATAATAAAGCTACTGTTTGAAATGCCCGAATTTGCTAAATATGCTATTCCTGTCGACAATTTTGCACCCTGTACACGTCGGCATTATGATGACAGCAAAGTCGATTCGCACACCGCTATTACACCGACCGCTCTTGTGCCGAATGATTTAAGCGGTATGTCGGAAAATGAGCGCAAGGCATATACTTTACTTGCATTATCAATTATCCGTACCGTTTATCCGAAAGCAGTCACAGAAAACATCAAAGCTGTTTTTCAAATTGATAATCAGCTGTTTACAGCAATCGGAACGAATATAATCAATCCCGGTTGGTTTGCTGTTGATGCAACGCCGGAGGTAACCGGGTTGCCCGAAATCGTTAAGGATAACGATTATAAAGTTATCGGTTTCGATGTCAAAGAGGGACAAAACGAGCCGCCGAAATATTACACCGATGCGACATTGCTTACAGCAATGGAGCTTGCCGGAAATAATATCACAGACGAGCAGACACGGAGCTATATAAAACTGACAAAACGTGGTCTTGGCACAGCCGCCACACGTCAGGGCATAATTAAGGAACTATATGACAAAGGATATATTGCCCGCCGAACCCGGAAAAACGGTAACGCTGTCAAAAGCATTATGCCGACCGAAAAAGGTATGTATATAATCAATACGCTCGAAAAGATAGTACCGGATATGTTGTCTGTTGATATGACGGGCGATATGGAAATGGAACTTGATAAAATTGCCCGAGGAGAATCTGACGGCAATAATTATCTGAATGAATACAAGAAACTTGTGATTAAGTGGGTCGAACAGATTAAAAACAGTGACACATCAGCAATGACGGGCAATACGCTTATTTGTCCGTTGTGCGGTAAACCTGTAATCAAGAAAAAAGTCGGTTGGTGCTGTACAGGTTATTCCAAAGATAACCCGGATAGTTGCAGGTTTTATATTGCAAATGAAATCTGCGGTAAAAAAATATCAGATGTAATCGCCAAAGAGCTTACATTGAAACGTTCGACATCTATCATCAAGGGTTTTACATCTCAGAGCGGAAAATCATTTGATGCAAAGCTAATAATCAAAGATGATAACACTATTGGCTTTGAGTTTCCCGAACGCTTAAAATGCCCGATTTGCGGAAAAGAAATGGTCAAAAGTTCAAAAGGTTGGGTCTGCACCGGCTATAGAAGCGGTTGCAGTTTTTTTATAGCCGGAACTATATGCGGAAAATGTATCACAGAAACGATTGCGGCTATGCTGTGTGCAAATAAACGCACAAGGATAATAAACGGGTTTACATCAAAGGCGGGCAAAGCATTCTCGGCGGCTCTTGTTGTTAAAGACGGCAAGATTGATTTTGATTTTCCCGCCAAGTCGCAGAAACGGAACAAATAAAACCTATGAGCGTTCTTATAACAATTTTATTAGCCGTAATTATAACACAGGCATTCCGCATTCGACGTCTGAAAA
>ERZ1106976.3453-NODE-3453-length-12477-cov-4.624457_pt1 | contig 12477 bp, 9 predicted proteins | sample MGYA00403687_ERZ1106976 | MGnify/ENA primary metagenome ERZ1106976 (study PRJEB35170, sample SAMEA104062446) | human gut metagenome | biome: human gut; feature: human-associated habitat; material: faeces | place: Denmark | collected 2013-02-22 ... | reverse complement strand
TCAAAAAGTGGGCGGGCAAAAGCATAAGCGAAATAGACGTAAGAAAAACCTATCATATAAACGTGCTTGCGATTAAAAAAGGCGGAAATTTGAAAGTGCTGCCCGAAGCCAATTACGTTTTCGACCAAAGCGACCACATCATAGTCATCGGCAAACCCGCGGACGTTTTCAAGCTGACAAACCGCACCTGAAAACTGCGCCAATCCGTCCAAAAGAAATAAAGGACGCTGAAAATTTCAGCGTCCTTTGATTTTTAATTTGAATTTTTCCGCTTGCAAACCGAGCGTCTCAACCGAGATACTCTTCGATAAAATGCGAGCAGGTCGCCCCGTCGGCAGCCGCCGTCACAATCTGCCGCAAAGGCTTGGTTCTTACGTCGCCGACGGCAAACACGCCGTCCACAGACGTCTTAGTGGTTTCGTCCGCGAGGATATAGCCGTTTTCGTCAAGAGCGAGCTGTCCCCTGACCAATTCGGTTTGGGGCTGTCTGCCCACAGCCACGAACAAAGCGGCGCAGGGTATTTTTGTCCGCGCGCCCGTTTTTACGTTTTCCGTCACGACGCCGCCAAGCGCTCCGTCGCCTTCAAGCGCGACGACGCGGCTGTCAAACAAAAATTCCACCCCGCAGTTTTTTAACGCGTCGGTGTATACCTTGGAGGCGCGAAGGCGGTCTCTGCGGTGCACGAGATAAACCTTTTCGCATATTTTGGACAGATAGAGCGCGTCCGCCGCGGCGCTGTTTCCGCCGCCCGCAACTACGGCGACTTTGCCTTTGTAGCGCATACCGTCGCACACCGCGCAGTACGCCACGCCTTTGCCCGTAAGCTCTCTTTCTCCTTCGACGCCCAACAGTCTGGGCTTTGCCCCCGTAGCAATCACCACCGCTTTCGCGTTCAGCTCCCCCGCCGTCGTTTCGACTGTTTTGGGAGACGCTTTGAGGTTTAACGACTTTATCTCGGCGTAAACGGTAACCGCGCCGAACCTTTCCGCCCCGCGCTGCATTCTCTCGCCCAATTCGAAGCCGTCTATACCGTCGTCAAAGCCCGGATAGTTTTCTACCGTTTCGGTAGTCGCCATCTGTCCGCCCGCGGACATCTGCTCGACAACGGCGACGGTGTAGCCGCTGCGCGCCGCGTACATTGCCGCGGTGTATCCCGCGGGACCTCCGCCTGCGATAATTACGTCATAAGTTTTGTTGTCCATTTTTCACCGACATTTAAAGCACGCCGTTGGCTTTCAACCAATCCTCGGCTTCCGCCTGAGAAGCAGGGTTGGACGCCTGAGACCTTTCCTCTCCGCCTACAAACAGCACGAGACGCGGAATGGTGTCGACATTGTACCTCTGCGCCACGTCGCCGTGCTCGTCCACATTGATTTTTACGAAATCTATTTTGTCGCCGTACTGCTGCTCCAATCTGTCGAACATGGGAGCCATTCTGCGGCAGTAACCGCACCAGGGCGCCCAAAAATCCGCGACCACGGGCTTGGCAGCGCCCAGCACCTTCCGCTCGAACTGTCCGCTCAAAATTTCCTTAACCATTTTTCTGACCTCCGTTTTGACTTTCGCATTTCAGCCTCCGTATAGTTTGCCTCTTGCGTCGGCATAAAATACCCTTTTGATATACTTTATCACGGAAGCGAATTCAGTCAAGCGTTTTCAACCTTTTTTCCGTAAAATCTCTGCGTTTGCTCAACAGCCTACATCAGCCAAACGTACGCAGCCGAGCCGACGTCAATTATCCCATCTTCGCCTCCCGAAATATAATACACCTGCACCAAAGGGTTGCCCGACAACAGCTGACTTTTATAAATTATTTCTTCAAATATAATATAATTCTGCCCGTGGCTCTGCGCAGACGCAATCAGATTTCCGCCTATGTAAACCCGTGCTTCGAAATTGGTTATTATCGGAAATCCGTCTACTTTGTTATAATAAGAATTTGCATACCAGAATATCGAAACCCTGAGGATGTTGTAAGGTAAATCCCGCTCGGGCTCTGCCGTCATTCCTCCCGCAAAATCTCCGGAAGCGTTGTTGTGGGACGAAAACATCAGCGTATTGTCTAAATTATCGAGAACCTTACCAACATCAGCATACCGGCTCCCACTCCGGATAAAAATCCGTTTGCATTTTTAGGTGCGGTTGTGTAATTTGCCGTAGAGGTATTTGCATTAAGCAAGGAATGCACCATTTCCGGAAATAACTTTAACGAAGGTTTTTTATTCATCATAATTGCGACAGTGCCGGTCACAAAAGGTGCGGCAAAGCTGGTTCCCATGTTTCCGTTGCCGTGAAACCATATTGTCTCTTTGGGGATATGCGGCATACCGTATGCCACCAACGTAGGCTTCGTTGCCGCCATTTTGTCTGTATTTTTAGATGAATAACTCGCTAAATTTCCTTCATAGTCGGTTGCCCCGACGGTAATCACATTTGCGGCATTTCCGAAGCAAGTGATTCCGTCGCCGTTGTTGCCGGCGGACTTTACTACGACCACCAAGTTTTCTTTGGTAATTGTATCTACATCTCCTTCGTATTTGCAATATTTGCCTTCAGGATAATTGACTAAATCATTTGCCGTTCCGGGAAGATCTTGTATTTTTTGCGAAAAGCCAAAACGGCTCGATAATCCCTACGTTTATGCCATAACCTTTATATTCAAAATCGTCTTCAGACACAAACTCGGCATTCATTGAACCCAGCGTCTCATCCTCCCAGCTGCCAAAACTGCTCATGGGCAGGATTTCCGATTCCGTACTTAACGATTGTTCAAAAATATGATTTTCGACAGAAACAGCCGAAACTTTGTCATAGCGGAGCAATTTATTTATTATACCGGCTATTTCACCCTCGTTCATGTCTTCGGTGCGCAGCTTGACGCTGTTTGTCAAGTACAGCTTTTCAAAAAGCATTTCGCTCATGCCTGATTCGTCAATAAAATTTTTTAACTGCGTTTTGTAAAAATTCTCCCTTTTATTCCTCAAATTCAATATGAAAGCGTCCTCCATGCCTTCAGGCACAGAACTCCTCTGTTCCATCAACTCCGCAAACAATTCCGTTTCCCCGAAGCTTTCTTTAAATTCTACCGACACGGTCGTGCCTACATTTTCCGACACAGCCTTTGATATTTGTTTCAAGGTCAGACTTTCTTCGCCGACAAAGCCGCAGCCCAAAAAAATTTTCTCGGAAAAATCGTTTATTTTTATATTTGATACCAAAGGATACGCCATAATTGTCAAAACCGATATCAATGCAATCAGACATACAGAAACTTTTTTTGCTTTCATACGTCACCTCGTAAAACATTTTATATATTGTTTATGATTTTGAAATTAATAAAAGTAGACAGGTAAAAGCTTAGTGAACTATATACGCTTGTGATAAGCTTGGACTTTCTTGCTTCCTCTGCTTTGATCATAAAAAGATCCAATAAATCCTCGCCATAAAAATATGTAGGCTCATAAGAAACGGAGTTTTCCAAATACTTCCTGTGATAAAAATACCCATCAAAGCCGAAAAAAGCCTCCAATTCTTTATAAAGCCAATCAGCGTCTTTCCCCTGCTCTTTGTTTTTCTTGCGCAAATAATCTAAAAATTCCTTTTCTGCGGGGGCGTCGGATTTTTTACCTAAAACATCGTCGGCAAAGTCAATACTAGCAGAATGTACAAATTTTTTTAAAGCATCCAACTCCTCGTCAGTAAGATAAGTATTTTCGTCAAAATTCGTAGACTGACCGAAAAAAACCGAAGACACGACAGCGGTCGTTTCGTACATATCGGAAGGCTTGGTAAGCTCGGGAAACAGCTCGGGCTCGAGCTCTTCAAAATCCGTGCGTTTGTATGTAAGGCTTTTTACAAGCGGACTTTTGCTTGCTTCTATTGCCGCAAGATAATCCTCCGTCGTCATGTATTCGTTAGCGCGTTGGGAGACGATTCTTCCCAAATCTCCCGTCAGAATAAACCTGCCCGTCAGCCCCAGCTTTTTTATACACTCCTGATTGAACACGGCGTTTTTCTCACGCTCCGTTTCTTTTAAAGACATCTTTTCTTTTGTTTGCTCTGCAAACTGCCTTAGCTCGACGTCCTCTATACCGTCCGACGTCAACAGCTCCGTATTCAGCAGCATTTCGCCGCTTTCGTAAGGAAACGTCTGCGCCGCCACTTTTTTGAGAACTTTTACCTTTTTGCAGTCGAAAGCGTATTGTTCAAGCGTAAGCCCGTCCGCATTATCTCCCCAAAAGAAAGTCACTTTGTCGCTGTACGCCCAATTACCTTCTCTCACCTCATACACCTCGACATATTCCCGCTTTTCGCAGCCGGCAAACACGGCTAACGACGATACGAAAAAAATCGCAACCACTGCCCACAGCCACATCTTTTTCATTTTTTATTTTCCTCCTGTTTTTTCAGGGTATGCCCTTTTTTATTTTAACCGATTATATTAACTGTGTCAATAATCATATTATGCTGTTTTGGACGCCGTAAGACGCCGTAATTTTATGATAATTTTTAAGTATTGCAATTGATTTTTACATTTACCGTGATTGAAAAAACCGTCCGAAAGCAATACGCTTTCGGGCAGTAAACATTCAATCAAAAAGCTCCGAAAAATTTTAACAGCAACACTACCCCCGCAATCACCGCCGCGCCAAGCAGCGAAACAACCGACACCTTCAACGGAGAAACCGGAGCGCTCCCCGTAATCTTTCCCGTGCAGCCGTTTACGTATTGATTGTAAAGCTTGTCACGGTATTTCGTTGCGGTTATGTAAACGGGCATGAGCATATATTTGAAAGATTTTCCGACATGGTTCATGCTCATGTTGAGATAATCCACTACGTCGGCGTTGTAGGACGCAATAATCTGACGTCTGATTGTTTCGCGCATCCTGTCCTCCGCCGTTTTGAACGCCGTATACGGGTCTACGGTGTAATTGTTTGCAAAAAAACCCGCAAGAAACTCCGAAGAATAAACCACGTATCTGTTCTGCGGAAAAGGCTGCAATTTGGACAGATTTTTGTCCGAAACGAAGGCGCCTCCGTTTACCGTCACGTCGTCGAAATAATTTCGTCTCGTGCCGCTGACGTTGAAATAACGCACTTTGACTTCCGTATGCGTGTTGCCCTTGCTGTCCCGCCGCGTTGTGGTGTAGGTTTTCCCGAGACGCCCCGCATATACCGTATCCGTCGTGCTGTCAAACGTCCACACGGGATAATATACGCCCCTGATTGTGTTGACGTTTATGTTTTTTTTGAATTTTGAAGGCGCGAAAAAACGCTTTTTCAGCCACTTTTTGCACGCTTCGAGTCCTTTTTGCCTGTCAAGCGAAAAGGGAATAAGCGAATCGGGTTTTACGCCGTCAAAGCAATGCTCCTCCAACACGAGCGGGCTGGAACAAAAAGGGCACACGGTGGCAATCTCGTCCCCCTTGACGGTCTCCGTTGCGCCGCAGTTGTCGCAGCGCACCGTTTTAAGCCCCGCCTCCGCCCATCTGTGTTCCTCAAGCTCGGAAAAATCCCTCTCCGTCACGTTTGTGTCGGCGGCTATATCCACTTCGCTTCCGCAATGGTCGCACACAAGCTTTTGCGCGGAAGGCTCGTACCGCATATTTGCGCCGCAGCCGGCACACTTGAACGCCTCCGCGTCCCCCTCGGAAATCCTTTCCGCACTGTCAAAGGCAAGCGCCGCGTCCCTGTTTTTCATAGTTCAACCTCCGCGCCGTCCGTCAAGGACGGCGGCTTAGCATTTTTTCAGTTCTCCACCTTGGTTCCGCACTCGGGACAGAACTTTTTGCCCTTGACGTCGGCTCCGCACTTGACGCATACGCTGCCCGACGATTGCTTTGCGCCGCATTCGGGACAGAATTTTGCGCCCACGGACATAGCCGCTCCGCACTCCCCGCAGTATTTCTGCTTGGGCTTTGTCTCCTGCTTGGCCGCCGCGTCCTGCGCGTTGCCCAGATTTGAAAAGGCGTTGTTCATCGCGTTGCCGAAGGCTCCGCCCATGCCCACGCCCATAAACGTGCCCACGGTACCCGTGTTGCGCGCCGCGTCTCCCAGCGCATCGGCGGCCTTTTTCTGCGTGTAGGTGCCCATTTTGTCGCCGAGTATGCCGAGGCTCGTTCTCTCGTCCAGCACCTTTTCCACTTCCTGCGGCAGGCTTATGTTTTCGATTGTAAAGGAAGTTATGTCAAGCCCGTATTCGCGGAACTTCTCCGTTATGTTTGTTCTGCACATCGCGGAAAACTCCTGCAAATTCGCCGCCATGTCAAGCATGGGAATCTTGGACTCCGCTACCGTATCCGCCATCTGCGACACAAGAAGACTCTTCAAGTGGTCGTTTATGTCCGCGACGGTAAAGGTGCTGTTGGTGCCGAAAAGCTCCTTCAAAAATCTCTCCGCGTCGAACACTCGCATGGAATAGGTGCCGAAAGCCCCCACTCTCACCATACCGAAATCCGCGTCGCGCATGGTAATGGGATTTTTCGTGCCCCATTTGAGATTGGTGAACTGCTTTGTGTTGACAAAGTAAACGTCGGATTTGACCACAACGTCTCTTCCCTGATAGAGCAGCGCTCTCAACCCCGACAAAACGGGCAGATTGTTGGTGCTCAACGTATATTGCCCCGGCTGAAAAATATCCGCGATTTTTCCCTTGTGGACAAAAACTGCAACCTGCGACTCCCTGACGGTGAGCTTGGAGCCGCTCATGATTTCATATTTGTCGGAAGGCATCTGAAAACGGTACACCATAGTATCGTTGCCGTCGTCCTTCCAATCAATCACCTTCCACATCTGGCTCTTGAACCAACCCATAAAAAAACCTCCTTTGCCGCAAGGCAAAACACTGTACTTTTGTTATTATTTTATCATAAAAGCCCGAAAAATGCAATACTGTGCGAAATTCTATTGTGATATATTTGCGCACAAATCAAAAACAAACCGACGCGATTTTTAAATTTTTTTGTCAAAACCGTTTCTTTTGGACGTATAATATGTTAGAATAAAATTGGCATTTACCGAATATATAGAGCAAACATTCTTTTAACGGGAGGGCGGACCGATGTTTCAAGTAAAACGGGACGCATAAAATCTTTTTTAAACGCTTGCGCCCCGAATTTTGTTTCCCAAAGATAAAAAATAAAAAAACAACAAGGAGAAAAATATGAAATCCACAAAAAATAAGCGCATGACCGTTGTCTGCGTATTGCTGGCAATGATTTTGTTTTCGGGCGCAATATTCGCACTCGTTTCCGCGCCCGTCAAAGCCGACTCTTTTTCAGAGGACGATATGCCGTCGCTGGAAAAAGTGTTTTATTACAGCGACAACCCCGATTGTCAAGACGTCTGCGACTATATCGAGCAATGTTCGGGAATAGAAGACATCACTCTCATTTACAACTCTTCGAGAGACATAGACGATTTTATCGAATATTACAATCGAGACGACTTTTTCGTAAGCAACTCTTACGTTATATTCGAGATGAGAAACGGCTTTCCGACGCCCGCCGAAAAAAACGGCACAAAAATAACGGATATTCTGTCGGATGTGTTTTCCTATATGGAGTATTACGGTTGCAAAATCATGTTTATTTGCGGAACAGACGAAACAAAATTTGTTTACGAAAACGAATTTTTGGAATACGTGGACATACATATAAACACCGATACTTTAACCACCTTTTTGGAAAGCATTATTTACAGATGGCAGGAAAACTGCGGAACCACCTCGGTCAGCGACACTACGTTCATACTAGACAAGAATTTTTCAAATATCATAGAGCCCGAGTTTTGCGACCAAAACAGTTGGTTTTTAAGATATTATTTCATGCCTTTTATCAGACACGTGTACATGGACGAAATAAGGAATTTGCGCCACACCAATTACAGAGTTCTGCGGGACAACAATATCCATATTCTGTGCGAGACGGACAACGGTTATGTCGAAATGGTAAACTGCATTTATCTCGACGACAGTTTCAACTACGAATATATGGAAATTTTTGGAAACGAAAGAATAATCGCCATAGGCGCCACATGGACTGGCACGGAATACTCCCAAAGCTGGTTAGACGGAGTAAACGAATTTTTAAACGAATACGGTGTTCCACGAAACAGAGTAAAGCTGTACATGTACGGTATCAATCTTAACGAACTGTCTTTCGGTTTTTATGAAAAATTTACTTGCAGAGATTTGGATTTCGATTTGCAGATTCTCGACGACTTCCTCCATGACAGAGAGCTTTTTAAGTACGACAACCGTGGCGGCAGATGCGAGGTCACGCACAGACCGACAGTTCAAGGCACTAACCCATGGATGGTCGATATATTGGAAGGTCAAGGCAACGATGATTATACGAGTTTTGTAAAAGCATTGAAATTTTTTAAAAACGGCGAAGCTGACGAATACGAAAACAGCGACAAGGAGTATTATGAAAATTACGACGAAAGCTGGGGACGGAATGACACTTATTAATTCGGACAATTTGCCGTATAAATAAAAAAGGAGGAAAAAATGAAGAAAAAAATTCTGCCGATGTTCTTTTTGCTGTCTTTGGCAATAGGGCTGTGTATAGCCGTGTCGGGCTGCTCGGCGCTCAAGCTGAAAGCGCCCGCAAATCTGCGGGTGTCGGACGACGGTTTTTTGTCCTGGGACGAAGTGGACGGCGCCGCCGCCTATCGCGTATTTATAAACGACGGCGTTTTCGATACGGACGAAAACCGTCTGGATATATTTTGGCTCACCGACAGCTACGACGTGTATTTGATTGACGTTGTTGCGCTGGACGCAAAAAACAGGATAAAATCCGAGTCTTCCGAGCTTTTTGAATACGATTTGCAGGACTCGGGAGGCTGGACGCTGCAATACAACGGGGAAGGCTATGACGTCGCGGGCACGGAGGACAGCAAAAACGTCGTGAGCGGAAAAGTCATTTTGCCCTCGGTCTACAACGATTTGCCTGTGACGGGTATTGCCGACGAGGCTTTCATGCTTTGCAAAAACCTGACCTCTATCATTATTCCCGACAGCATAACGGAAATAGGCCAAGCGGCTTTCAACGGTTGCACCTCTCTTGCGCGGGCGGAGCTGCCCCGCCGAATGAAAAGTCTGGAACGCATAGCTTTCGGCGGCTGCAAAACCCTGACCGAGTTGAAAATACCCAAAACCGTGCAATACATAAGCGGCGAAATGATGAACGGCTGCAACGGCATAACGACTCTCGAAATAGAGGAAGGCAACGAAATTTACGAAAGTCAAGGCAACTGCATAGTAAGAAAGGCGGACAGACAGCTCGTATGCGGAACGAAAAACTGCGAAATCCCCGAAAATATCGCGAGCGTCGGGGAAAACGCTTTTTACAATATGGACATAGAAAAACTGTCCCTTCCCAAAGGAGTGGAAAGCATAGGCACGGCGGCGTTTCAGTATTGCGAAAAGCTTAAAGAGCTTTGTCTGTCCGACGGCTTGAAGAAAATAGGCAGTCGCGCTTTCAGCGGCTGCGCATTCGACTACGTGTCTATACCTATGAGCGTAGAAAGCATAGGCGCCGATGCCTTCAACTTTTTTCACGGCTTGTCGGTCACTCTGCCAAAAAGCGTCAAAAAGCTGGGCGCAAATGCTTTCGACAAATACGTAACCATTTACACCGACTTAAAACACGACGAAAACTACCCCGAAGACTGGAAGCTGCCGGAGACACAGATGGATTTTTCATTTATTTATTCCTTTGACAGTTACGCCCCGGCTTTCCCCGTAAAGCAGCGCATAATCACCGACTGCGTATTTGTCTGCGAGGACGGCGTGCCCTACGTCGACTCGTTTAATCCGGAGCACAACTTGGATTCGGACGCGGGAAACTCCGACAATCCATATCAGGTTCCCGGCAGGGCGGGCTATGTGTTCGGCGGCTGGGCAGACGGCAACGGAAACGTAGTCTGGCATACGGAGTTTCATATCTTTCAGAAAGTTTCGGGAAGCGCCCCATCTTTATCGGGAGCCGATTTGAGTTATACGCCTAAAAGCAAATACATCCTGTCTCTGTCCGGTCCTGCCGGAGAAATCCCGTCGGGAAACCTGCTTTACGCCGTCTGGACTCCCTCAAATTGAATCTGAGACAAAACAAAAGTCAAATCAATTTAAACGCGGTCTTTGACAGACCGCGTTTTTCGTCGCTTTGTCCCGACAGACGCTTAAATCTAAACGCAGAGCCGCCGACTTGCCGACAATCAAAAACTTGTCAAGCGGAGATTAAGATGCTATAATTTCAGATATGAAAATAATCCATTGCGCCGACCTTCATCTCGACTCCAAGCTCGCGGGACTGAGCCACAACAAAGCCATTGCCCGCAGGCAGGAGCTGACCGACACATTCAGAAGCCTTGCGGCGCAGGCTGCCGAAAACAAAATAGACGCCGTCGTCATAGCGGGCGATTTGTTTGACGACAGGTTCGCGTCGGCGCGCACCAAAAACGAGGTCGCGGATATACTCGCGGGCTGCGGCTCCGTGCATTTTTATCTGCTTGCGGGCAATCACGACGGAGGCTTCGACGAGGCGTTTGTCAAAAGACTGCCCCCCAACGCGCATATTTTCGCAAAAAACGGCGTGACGCGCTTTGACCTGAACGAGGTGAGCTTTTTCGGCGCGGAGGGCGAAAGCCTGTCCCCCGCTCTATTGGAAAGCATCGAAATGGAGCCGTCCCGCTTCAACGTGCTTGTCACTCACGCAGACCTCGCGGCAAAAAGCAGTTACGGAGGACTCGACCTCAGACTGCTGCGGGACAAGCCCGTAGACTATGTTGCGCTGGGGCACATACACCGCCCCTATCTGACGCGGGCGGGACGCGGGCACGCGGCTTACTCGGGATGTCTGGAATGCAGAGGCTTCGACGAGCCGGGCGAGCACGGATTTTATCTGTTGAAGACGCACCTTGCGGCGGACGACCCCAACCGCATAATTTTCGTGCCCTTTACCCGTCGGGTTTGCTACGAAATCAACCTTGACGTATCGGACGCGGGCAGCCGCACGGAGCTTGTCGAGAAGCTTAAAAGCGCTCTTTCGGGAGTGCGCTCCGACGATATGCTGAGCTTAACCCTTACGGGAGAAGCCGCCGAGGGGCTGGACGCGGAAACGGCGCTCACGCCGTTTCTTGAAAGCAATTTCTATGCGGTAAGAATCAAAAACAAAACCAAAATAAAAATAGAGCCTGACAAATACGCCGACGACGTGTCCCTCAAAGCGGAGTTCGTGCGCACGGCAATGCAGGCGGGGCTGGACGACGAAACGCTAAGGGACGTCCTTAAATACGGCTTCAACGCGCTGATGAACGAGGAGATCGATTTGCTGTGAAAATCAGGGAAATTTACGTAAAAAGCTTCGGATGTCTTTCCGACTTCAAAAAGGAATTTCACGACGGCTTCAACGCGGTGACCGAGAACAACGGCTTCGGCAAAACGACGCTGGCAACCTTTGTCAAGGCTATGTTCTACTCGCTCGGTTATTCCCGTTCAAGCGCGTTGGAAGAAAACGAGCTAAAACGCTTCCGTCCCTGGAACAGCACGGAAAAATTCGGCGGCAGCGTGACATTCGAGCATGACGGAAAGCTTTATCGGATAGAACGAACCTTCGGCGCCACCCAAAAGGACGAAACCGCTTTTCTCGTGGATTTTGAAAAAAACAAAAAAACCGACGTGAGCAAGTCCGATTTGGGAAAAAGACTTTTCGGCATAGACGCGGCTGCGTTTGAAAGATGTCTGTACCTGCCGCAAAAACAAATAGAAATAAAAAGCAACGACAGCTTTGTGGAAAAGCTGAGCAACCTGCTCGACAACGCGGAGGACAACAACAACTTTTCCGCAGCGACTGCAAGGCTGAGAGAGTTTTCCAAAAAGCTCAGGCTTGAAAGAGGCAGCGGCGGTCTGCTCTTTGAAACGGAGCAAAAAAAGCGACAGCTCGAAGCGCAGCTGTGCCGACAGCAGGAGGCGCAGCGCAAGCTGGACGAAAACCGCAGACAAACTCTCGACGCGCTGCGCGCGGCGGAAAAGGGAAGCGCACGGCTAAAAGCCCTCGACGCGCAGCTCAAATCGCTGGAAAAACAACGGCAGAACGCGCAGGCGGCGGGACTCAAACAAATTGTTCTTCAACGGCAGTCCGAGCTGGAACAGAAGCTGGACGCGCTCGAAGCAAAGCAGTCCGAGCTTAAAGCTCCGCAAAAAAAGCCCTCCAAAAAATTTACTCTTTGCGCCTGTGCGGGAGCGCTGGTTCTCGCCGCGCTGTCCGTGCTGTTCTTTTGTCTCAATCAGGCGGCGGCGGGCGGCATTTTCGCCGCGCTGCTCGCGGCAGGCGCGGCAGCCTGTTTTTTTGTGAGAAAAAAACGACTGAAAACGCTGGAAGAAAATTTCAGAACGCAAAGCCGAGCGCTGGAAGCCGAAAAGCAGACGGTCGTCGGACTGCTTGAAAAAGCACGGCGGGAGCTGAC
>ERZ1106976.3452-NODE-3452-length-12479-cov-4.506842_pt1 | contig 12479 bp, 15 predicted proteins | sample MGYA00403687_ERZ1106976 | MGnify/ENA primary metagenome ERZ1106976 (study PRJEB35170, sample SAMEA104062446) | human gut metagenome | biome: human gut; feature: human-associated habitat; material: faeces | place: Denmark | collected 2013-02-22 ... | reverse complement strand
GCCACTGGGAAACCGGGAAGGCGGGCGAGCGAGGAAACGGAGTCAGGATATTTCACCGGATGGTATGTTTCCGATTAAAACGCTTTGATATTCTGAAAATACCGTCAGAGCAGCCTTTGGGCTGCTCTGCTTTTATTTTTCGGGAGCTGCGTCTCTGGAAGTTCGTTTTGCGAGATTCCCCCATGAATATTTTCAGGAGGGCATGGTTATGCAAAAAACGTTCTTCCGAGCCCGCGCAGCGGCCGGGCTCATCTCTCCGGGCGCACACACGGAGGGACAATCGTCGTGAAAACAGGAATAGGAATGTTTTACGCCGTGGGCGTCGGCCCCGGCGACCCGGCGTGGATGACACGCCAGGCGTGTGACGTTCTGGGCTTCTGCCCCGTCATTGCCGCGCCGAGATCCGCTTCCGGGGACATGCCGGCGCTGGAGGTAGCCCGCGGGGCCGTCGATCTGAGCCGGAAGTCGATCGTACCGCTGAAATTTACTGCGGCACGGGCACGGTCCGCGCGAAACGCCGAGTATGTCCGCGCAGCGAGCAGCATCGCGCGCGTGCTGGACGCGGGCTTAAGCGTCGCCATGGTAAATCTCGGCGATGTTTCGATCTGCGCCACGGCGTACGACGTGCTTGACGAGCTGCGCCGCCGGGGATACGCCACGCAGATGATCCCCGGCATCACGAGCTTCTGTGCCGTGGCTGCAACGCTCGGCACCAGTCTCACCGACAGGGACTCGCCGCTGCATATCTATCCGGATGAAACAGAGAATCTGGACATGGCGCTGGAGCTTTCCGGCACAAAGGTACTGATGAAATCCGGCAAGGCCATCGGCGAGACCGCCGCGGCGCTCTCGTGCCGCGGTCTTGCAAAGGAGGCCTCCATGGTCGCCGACTGCGGTCTTCCCTCGCAGCGCATCTTCAGCGAGATGACCGATCTGCCGGAGAACGTCGGCGTCTCTTCCACGGTGATCGTGCCGGAAGGACACAGAGCCGCGCGGAAAAAGTGAATACAAAATGCGCCGGAACAGGCTTTTCTGTTCCGGCGCGTTGGTTTTTATGCTTTTTTTCCGCTGCGGTTCTTTTCCCAGAGCACCGCAAGGCCGATGAGCAGCAGATCCGGCTCGTACCGGATCTCCCGGCGGCAGAACGGCGTGACGCACCCGGCGAGACCGCCGGTGGCGATGACGGCGGCGGGAGCGCCGAGTTCCGTTTCCATACGCTCGATCATCCCGTCGAGCAGGGCAGCCGAGCCGTAGATCGCGCCGGACTGCATGCAGGCGACGGTGTTCGTCCCGATGCACTTTGCGGGCGCATCGAGCGAGACACGCGGCAGCTGCGACGTATTGCCGGAAAGCGATTCCATCGACAGGCGAAGCCCCGGCACGATCGCGCCGCCGGCAAAGCGGCCCTGCGCGTCTACGGCGGAGATGGTCGTGGCGGTGCCCATGTCGATGACGATGAGCGGCGGGCGGTGCAGATGCAGCGCCGCGACCGCGCCGACGACGAGGTCCGCCCCGATCTGGCCGGGATCGTCGAGCCGGATGTCCAGCCCGGTTTTGAGACCCTTGCCGACAACGAGCGTATCCAGCCCCGTGAGAAGCTTTACCGCCCGGCACAGCGTGGACGTGAGCGGCCAGACGACGTTTGAGAGGATCGCGCCCTCAAAGCTCTCCGGCTGAAAGCCCGCAAACGCGAGGACATTTTTCATGCCGACAGCGTACTCGTAGTCGGTCTTATTCACGTCCGTCGCCATGCGCGCCACGGCGCGGATCCTCCGGTTTTCGATGCAGCCGAGAACGATGTTCGTGTTGCCGGTGTCGATGGCAAGGATCATGGCTTCAGTTTTCCTTTCTCCCGATGCGGATCAGCCGCAGAATGACGGGGCTGAGAACGATGTTGATGCCAAGTTCGGCAAGGAAGTTGACGCCGACGAGACCGATGATCATAAACCGGCCCACGTTATCGCCGAAGCCGAGGTTCTGCGCCATATCAGCGAGCATCGGCAGGAAGAAGATCCGGCAGCCGAGCAGAAATACGCCGCTGTTCACGACCGGGCAGACGATGGCCGCGGTGACAGCGGCAAGCGTGCGGTTTTTCTGAGCGAGCCACGCATACACGAGCCCCGCCAGGCCGCCGCAGGCAATGCCCTTTACGAGCACCGTGAGCAGCGTTCCCGGCACGCTGAAGGCGAAAAACGCCGCGGCGTCGCCCGAGAGCAGCACCACCATGCCGAAAACAAAGCCGAGCCACAGCCCCGCCGCGCTGCCGTATACCGCCGCGCCCACCACGATGGGCAGCGCCACGAGCGACACCGAGACCGGGCCGAACCGGATGAAGCTGCCGAGCAGCTGCAAAATGACGATCAGCGCCGTGAAAAGCGCCAGACCCGCCAGACGCCGGGTCTTTTCCTGAGAGTTTGCGTTCATATTCAATTCCTCCTGCTGTTGCTCCCTTAGTATGTGCCGTGCGGCACGGGATGCAGCGCATGGCATATTATAAAAGTAAAGCCCCTCTGCGTCAAGCAGAGGGGGATATTTTATAAAGAAAGGTCTCTTATACCAATTGCATAATAATCTTTTTCCGTAAAAGCGGAAATGGGTTTTTCCATTTCTATGGAATACCTTCGCATGGCAGTAAACTCTTTTTCTCCCCGCGGATTCGGCGGCAGCGTCCACGGAAGCACAACATATCCGCCGGCACGCTCGGCAGCTTCATCAAGCTCCCGCATTTCCTGCCACTTGCGTTCGTCCAAGGTTAACCCTCCTCAAATCTCAGGGGATTCAGTCATTTAAAAGTGCTCCGTGATCTCCATGGTTCCGGCTTTGGGATCAAACAGAAAGACCGTTCTGTGGTTCGGCTTTGAATTTAAATCCCCGCCCATCCAGATTTTCGGTACCCCGGACGGGTAGTACTCCAGCGGGCGCGGTGTCCATTCCTCTATTGCGATCTCGTACATATTGTTCGCCAAAATGTCGAAAGACCAGCATATGTGGTCCGCATTTTCCCGAACCCATTTTTCACCCCACAGCTCAATATATTTTTCTTTGGCCCGCTTTCTTGCTTCCATCCTAGTCATACTGTTTCATCTCCCTTTAAAGTCCGCTTTTTTGAGGCAGAGCACCTCGCAGCGGTCACCATCATACTTTCGGATGCCAAGACGGTCAAGAGCCGCCTTTCATGCTTCTTTCTCCTAAAATCTTTTATTTTAAGATAGATGCTCCATGATATCGTTGCCGGTGTCCGCGCCGACGAGCGAGCGGACAAGACCGAAACGGCGGCAGTCGTAGCGCGGGAATTCCTCGCTTGCAAGCGTCGGACGATGGGCGTACTGCAGCTGGCTCTCGTGGCAGAGCATGGCCTCCGAAGCAACTTCAAACGCCGTTTTGCCGCCGAAGCTCTCCAGCGGCGTTTCCACGTCGAGGATGATCGGGTTTTCGTCGGCAAAGTGGAGATACAGCTTCGGCGTATCCCATACGCCGTACTGCGCGGCGCTCTCGGCATCGTACGAAGCATCCGCGGCGTACACGACGGCCTGTTCAAGCGCGAGCGCGTTGAGCCGGTGCGCGCCGTGGCCGTATTCGCCCTCGCGGTCGTGCCCGACGGCGACGAGCGGCTTGAACCGCCGCAGCAGTCCCACCTGATAGGCGATGACGTTTTCCTCGCCGAAGCTCTGCTGCGCCGCCTCAAGCGAAAGAACGTAATAGTCCGGGAACGGCCCGATGACCGGATAGTTCCGGATGCCCATCGTCCAGAGCGCGTCCAGAAGCTCCTGCGGGCGCGGCTGCCAGTCGTAATGATTCACGAGATACGCCACCTGCACCGCGAGCCCCCGATCCACGCACTGCGCGGCGAGCGCGCCGAAGAAGATAACGTCATCGTCCGCGTGGCTCGGAAAGAGAAGCACATCCGCCTGTTCGCACGGCGGCTGCCAGACCTGCACATCTGCCGGGGCCGCGCCGGTCGTAAAGAGGCGCACCTCGCAGAGCGGCGAGAGGCCGGAAAACTCGATATCAAGCTCCGTCACCGCCTCCGGCAGCGCGAGATACTCGTGCAGAAAGCCGTACTCGCCGCCGGGGACGTCCCCCGCGGCGGTATGGACCGTGAATGCTTCGCACGGGGTATACCAGTAAAGATAAAGCGCGGCGATGGGCGTTTCGGAGGAAATGCGCAGCGTGTTCCCGGCGCGGTAGTCGATGCGGGAGGTGCGGTCGCCATCGCGGAGGATCGGCGTGTAGCCGCCGATGCTGTCCGAGAGGGAGACGCCGTCCGTGATCTCCGCCGCGACCGGCTCGGGCGTGGGTTCCGGCGTTGCAGTCGGTTCGGGCGTGGGCGTGGGCGTCGGCTCCGGCGTCGCCGTGGGCGCGTCCGTCGGCGCGGGAGTAGCCGTCGGCTCCGGCTGCGCCGGTGCGCCGCAGGCGGCAAGAAGCGCGCAGAGCAGCGCGAATATCAGAAGAAGAGAAATACGTTTTTTCGTGGCGGGTGTCCTTTCTCCCGCGGTCGGCGCGGGGTGGGTTTGGGAGTATTATAGGACGTTTTGAGGCAAAGCGTCAAGGCACGGTTTTCAAAGGCTCCCTTGTGCAAAGGGAGCTGCTGAGCGAAGCGAAGCTGAGGGATTGTAGTCTTCAGAAAGCGACAATCCCTCCGTCTTTTGCCTGCGGCAAAATCCACCTCCCTTTACACAAGGGAGGCATTGCTGCTCTCCGCCGGGAAGCGTTTGAGCAGTTTATAGATCGGCATGAGTTTTTCGTAGGCGTCCAGAAGCACCTGCGGCAGCTCGCCTGTGTAGAGTGCCCCGCCATGGTCGTATTCGGCGCAGAGACTGATCCACTTGCGGTTGTACCACGGGTTGAGCACTTCGCCTACATCCTTTTTGAGCCGCTTGTACGGCTCGCCTTGGAGATGGAATTCGCTTTTTGCCACGCGTTTGGCAAGCCGCTCCATCTCGGCGGGATTCGCGTCGATGTACCGGCGCAGCGCCGCCATCTGCTCCGCGGTCGCGGTGTAAAACCCGACGCCGTAGCTGAAGGAGGCGGGGGAGAGCTCAAACCAGAACACGGGGCTGTTGTGCCGATCTTCGCCCGTCCAGAGCGTGAACCAGAGGTGGTCCTTGTACGGCCCGCGGCCGAAGAGCCGCCGCGCGTCGCGGTAGATGCGCGAAATGTGGAGGCAGTACGGCTCGTCCAGGTGCTTTTGGCGCATAAGCGCGAGCGTTTCCTTTGCAAGCGCGTCGAACGGCTCCTTTACCGCGCGCAGAAACTGCTCCTTATGCGCTTCAAACCACGGCTTTTCGTTGTGGAACGCGAGTTCCCAGAGAAATTCTCCGGTCTCGCTCGTAAATCCGGTAAATGGCATAGTGTGACCTCACGATAGAAAGCGCCGGGGCGTTCGCCCCGGCGCTTGGATTTTGGAAAAGACGGCGATCAGGCCTTGCCGTCGCAGCCGAGCACGTCCACGATCTTGTGGCGGACCATGTCGTGAATGGCGGTGCGGGCGGGCTTGAGATAGGCGCGGGGATCGAAGCCCTCGGGGTGCTCGTCAAAGTACTTGCGGATGGAGGCGGTCATTGCAAGGCGCAGGTCGGAATCGATGTTGATCTTGCAGACGGCCATGGTAGCGGCCTGGCGCAGCATCTCTTCGGGGATGCCGATGGCGTCGGGCATCTTGCCGCCGTGCTCGTTGATGATGCGGACGAATTCCTGCGGCACGGAGGAAGCGCCGTGCAGCACGATGGGAAAGCCGGGCAGACGCTGCGCGACCTCCTCGAGAATGTCGAAGCGGAGCTGGGGCTTCGTGCCGGGCTTGAACTTGTACGCGCCGTGGCTCGTGCCGATGGCGATGGCGAGACTGTCGCAGCCGGTGCGGGTCACGAATTCCTCGACGTCCTCGGGACGGGTGTAGGAGCTGTCCTCGGCCTCGACGTGGACGTCGTCCTCCACGCCCGCAAGCGTGCCGAGCTCGGCCTCGACGACGACGCCGTGGTCGTGCGCGTATTCGACGACCTGGCGGGTGAGGGCGATGTTGTCCTCGAAGGACTTGCTGCTGCCGTCGATCATGACGGAGGTGAAGCCGCCGTCGATGCAGCTCTTGCAAAGCTCAAAGCTGTCGCCGTGGTCCAGATGCAGGGCGATCGGAAGACCGGTCTCCTGCTCGGCAGCCTCGACGAGCTTGACGAGATAGGTGTGGTTGGCGTAGGCGCGCGCGCCGCGGGAGACCTGCAGGATGACGGGAGCTTTGACCTCGGCCGCGGCCTCGGTGATGCCCTGGACGATCTCCATGTTGTTGACGTTGAACGCGCCGACGGCATAGCCGCCCTCATACGCCTTGCGGAACATTTCCTTTGTGGTTACGATCGGCATGATATTTACCTCCGTTACATAAAGTATATGGATACGCTCTTTTGTACATCGGCATTATATCAGTGTTTTCGCGCCGCGTCTACTGCCGAAATACTGTTTTTTCTCCCCTTTGCCGAAAAGAAACTGGCGCGTTTGTGAAAAATTCCAAAAATTTTCGCTTTAGCATTTTAAATTGTTTCGCATTTTTCTATTGACGCATACTTATGCAGCGTGCTATGATATGCCCATCTTTTGAAGGAGGTGCCGCATGAACTGCTTCGGTTTTGGTTTTTCGATGAACAGCGCTTCTTCCGCCGCAAATTGCGACGGCTCTTGTGCTGCGCGCACTTCCTCTCACTATGCGGTTATTGCGGGCATCGCTGCGGCGGTGTCCGTTCTTTTTATTTCCGCCCTTCTCAGCCTCCGACTGTCCCTTGGCCTCCTTGGGCTTATTCTGCTTATTACCATTATTGTATCCATTATTATGATTATTTTCGTTCTGCTTGTACGCAATTTTTCCGAGCACCGAAAGAGATAAATCCGGTTTGATAAATCCGGCCTTGTCCTTTCGGACAGGGCCGTTTTTATATTCATTTTTGTGTTTAAAACCATTGGAAAAGGAGAAATGAAACAATGAAAAAAGTAGTATGCATGGTACTCGCCGCCGTAATGCTCATGGCATGTCTCGCCGGCTGCGGCTCCACCCCCGCCTCCACGCCCGAAGATTCGGCTTCCGCCGCGTTCAAGATCGGCGGCACGGCTCCGCTGACCGGCGGCGCCGCCATTTACGGCAACGCCGTGAAGAACGCCGCGCAGATCGCCGTGGACGAGATCAACGCCAAGGGCGGCGTCCAGTTTGAGCTGCGCTACGAAGACGACCAGAACGACCCCGAAAAGGCCGTCAACGCCTACAACACGCTGAAGGACTGGGGCATGCAGATCTCTCTCGGCTCCGTCACCTCCAAGCCCTGCGAAGTTACCTCCGGCGACACCTTTGCCGACCGCATCTTTGCTCTGACGCCGTCCGCCTCCTCTGTCGCCACGACCGAGGGCAAGGATAACCAGTTCCAGATGTGCTTCACCGACCCCAACCAGGGCAGCGCCTCCGCGCAGTACATCGCCGACAAGGGCCTCGCCACCAAGGTCGCTGTCATCTGGAAGAACGACGACGTTTACTCCAAGGGCATCTATGAGACCTTCAAGGCCGCCTGCGATACGCTCGGCATCGAGATCGTGAGCGACACCACCTTCGCCGATGGCAACGACACCGACTTCTCCGTCCAGATCGCCGATGCGCAGTCGAAAGGTGCGGAGCTCGTGTTCCTTCCCGTGTACCACCAGCCCGCTTCCCTCATCCTCGCGCAGGCCGCAGCCGCCGGTTATGAACCCGAATGGTTCGGCGTGGACGGCATGGACGGCATCCTCACCATGAAGGGCTTCGACACCGCTCTCGCCGAGGGCGTCATGCTTCTGACCCCGTTCAACGCCGACTCCACCGACGAGCGCACCGCCGCCTTCGTCAAGAAGTACCAGGATATGTACGGCGAAGTTCCCAACCAGTTCGCCGCGGACGCCTATGACTGCGTTTATGCCTACGCGCAGGCTCTCGAAGCCGCCGGCGCTACGCCCGACATGAGCGCGGCAGACCTCTGCACCAAGATGATCGAGCAGTTCACCTCCATGACGTTTGACGGTCTGACCGGCGACGGCATGACCTGGAACGAACAGGGCCAGGTCACCAAGAGCCCGAAGGGCATGGTCATCCAGAACGGCGCTTACGTCGGTCTGGACTGATCGGGAAAAAGCCCGACCCACGAAACAGCTATGGGACGGAGGACACCCTCCGTCCCATTCCCCGCGGGAAGGCGCGCAGCGGAAAGAGGCCACACCGAAGCCTTTTTCCGATGCGCATTTTCCCCTGTCCCCGTATTTTAACTTAGAGAGAAAAAGAGAAAGAAATTGACCCGAAAGGGGTGTCAGCCTTGAGTTTTCTGAACTTTCTGATCAGCGGCGTCAGCCTCGGCAGCATCTACGCGATCATCGCCCTCGGCTACACGATGGTCTACGGCATTGCGAAAATGCTGAACTTCGCCCACGGCGACGTCATCATGGTGGGCGCGTATATCTGCTTTTTTGCCTGCACCAAGTTTAATCTTCCACCGATCGTCGGCGTGATCCTTGCCATGATCGTCTGCACCGTTCTCGGCATGACGATCGAGAAGCTGGCGTATAAGCCGCTGCGTGCGGCGACGTCGCTCGCGGTGCTCATCACCGCCATCGGCGTGAGCTACTTCCTCCAGAACGCGGCGCTGCTGCTCTGGGGCTCCAGTCCGGTCGTGTTCCCGAACTTCTTCAAGTCGGCGGGCGGCGAGACGGGTATTGCCCTCTTCGGCGGTGAGCTGCGTGTTTCGTATGTCGCGCTCGTGACGATCGCCGTGTGCGTTGTCATCATGGTCGCGCTCTCGCTCTTCATCGGCAAGACCAAAATGGGCAAGGCGATGCGCGCCTGCTCCGAGGACAAGGACGCGGCGCGGCTCATGGGCATCAACGTGGACGCGACGATCTCCATGACGTTCGCCATCGGCTCCGGCCTTGCCGCGGTCGCGGGTGTGCTGCTCTGCTCGGCGTATCCGACGCTCGTCCCCACGACCGGCTCCATGCCCGGCATCAAGGCGTTTACCGCCGCCGTGTTCGGCGGTATCGGCTCGATCCCCGGCGCTCTGCTCGGCGGACTGCTGCTCGGCGTTATCGAGATCATGGCCAAGGCGTACATCTCCACGCAGATGTCGGACGCCGTGGTGTTCGCGGTGCTGATCATCGTGCTGCTCGTCAAGCCGTCCGGTCTGCTGGGCAAGCAGGTCCGCGAGAAAGTGTGAGGTGGGTACGATGAAAAAAGTTTTAGCCCGAATGAAAATCAACCGGCGGCAGTGCATCACATATGCCTTTGTGATCGCTGCGTATATCGTTCTCCAGATCCTCTCCGGACAGAAGGTGCTTTCCTCCACGGCGCGCGGCATGCTCGTGCCGATCTGCGCTTACGTCGTTATGGCGATCTCGCTCAACCTCACCGTCGGCGTGATGGGCGAGCTGTCGCTCGGCCACGCGGGCTTTATGAGCGTCGGCGCCTTCATGGGCACGACGGCGGCGGTGTCGCTGCAGGGCGTTATTGCGAGCGCTCCGCTGCGTCTCGCCATCGCAATGGTCATCGGCGCGATCTTCGCTGCCATCATCGGCTTTATCATCGGCATTCCGGTGCTGCGTCTCCGCGGCGACTATCTCGCCATCGTGACGCTTGCCTTCGGCGAGATCATTAAGAGCATTTTCACGAACCTTTATATCGGCCTGGACAGCCGCGGCTACCACATCCGCTTCCTGCAGGCGCCCGAAAATCTGGAGGAGGGCGGAAAGCTTATTCTCGGCGGACCGATGGGTATCGGCGGCGTGCAGAAGATCGCCACGTTCACCGGCGGCTTTATCCTCGTGATGCTCTGCCTCATCGTGATCTTCCATCTTGTGAACAGCCGCACGGGGCGTGCCATTCTCGCCATCCGCGATAACCGCATCGCCGCTGAGAGCGTCGGCATCCCCGTGACGCGCTACAAAATGACCGCCTTTGTCATCTCCGCTTCCATGGCGGGCGCGGCGGGCGCGCTCTTCGCGCTGAACTACTCCACGATCGCCGCGAACAAGTTCGATTTCAATGCGTCGATCCTCATTCTCGTGTTCGTTGTGTTCGGCGGGCTGGGCAATATGCTCGGCTCGGTCATCGCCGCGGCGCTGCTCACGGCGCTGCCCGAGGCGCTGCGCAGCTTTGCCGATTACCGCATGCTGATCTACGCCATCGTGCTCATCCTCGTGATGCTCGCGACGAACAACGACGATTTCAAGGCGCTGCTGCGCCGCGTGATCCCCGGACGGAAGGAGGAGAGGGAAGATGTCTAAAATGTTTGAAAAGGGGAAAATGGTCGAATTCCCGAGCACAGCCATCATTCCCGAGCGCGATCTGGACAAAACGCCCGTGCTCGAATGCCGCCATCTCGGCATCGATTTCGGCGGACTTCGCGCCGTGGACGACTTCAATCTCACCATCGGCCGCACCGAGATCGCCGGTCTCATCGGCCCGAACGGCGCGGGCAAGACCACCGTTTTTAACCTCCTTACCAAGGTCTATCAGCCGACCCGCGGTACCATTCTGCTTGACGGCATGGACACCTCCGGCAAAACGACTGAGCAGATCAACCGCATGGGAATTGCCCGAACCTTCCAGAACATCCGCCTTTTCAGTAACCTCACGGTCGAGGACAACGTGAAGATCGGCCTGCACAATCAGGAGCCGTATTCCACGTTTGAGGGCATTTTCCGTCTGCCGCGCTACTGGCGGCAGGAGCGCACCGCGCACGAGCGCGCGCTCGAACTGCTCTCCATTTTCGATATGCAGGACATGGCAAACGTGCAGGCCGGCTCGCTGCCCTACGGCGCGCAGCGCCGTCTGGAGATCGTCCGCGCTCTGGCAACGAACCCGTCGCTGCTGCTGCTCGATGAGCCCGCCGCCGGCATGAACCCCTCCGAGACGCAGGAGCTCATGGAGAACATCGTCAAGATCCGCGACATGTTCCAGATCGCCGTCATGCTCATCGAGCACGACATGAAGCTCGTTATGGGCATCTGCGAGGGCATCTGCGTACTGAACTTCGGCAAGGTGATCGCCAAGGGCACCGCAGAGGAGATCCAGGCGAACCCCGCCGTGATCGAAGCCTATCTCGGCAAGAAGAAGGAGGGCTGACGCATGCTTCTCGAAGTCAAGGACATTCAAGTGTATTACGGCGCGATCCACGCCATCAAGGGCGTCTCCTTCGAGGTCAACGAGGGCGAGATCGTAACGCTCATCGGCGCGAACGGCGCGGGCAAGACGACCACGCTCGACACCATCGCGGGACTTCTCCGCAGCCGCGGCGGCGACATCGTTTTTCAGGGCGAGAGCATTGCGCACAAGGCGCCCCACCTGATCGTCAAGGACGGTCTGGCGCTCGTCCCGGAGGGACGGCGCGTGTTCGCGCAGATGACCGTGGAGGAAAACCTTGAAATGGGCGCGTTCACCCGCGCCAACTCCACCGTCGAGCCGGGGCTCGAAAAGGTGTACGAGCTGTTCCCGCGCCTGAAGGAACGGCGCCGTCAGGTCGCCGGAACGCTCTCCGGCGGCGAACAGCAGATGCTCGCCATGGGCCGCGCGCTGATGAGCGCGCCGAAGCTCATGATGCTCGACGAGCCCTCCATGGGTCTTGCGCCCATCCTTGTGGAGCAGGTGTTCGATATCATCCAGTCGCTGCACAAGGCGGGAACGACGATCCTGCTCGTTGAGCAGAACGCGCAGATGGCGCTCTCCATCGCCGACCGCGCGTACGTGCTCGAAAACGGCAAGGTATCCCTCTCCGGCACCGGCGAGGAGCTCGCAAAGAGCGAGCAGGTGCAGAAGGCCTACCTCGGCGGCTGACATACGCAATACGAATAAATCGCCTCTTCGGATGTTCTTCCGAAGAGGCGATTTTGTATATTGTTTATTTTTGATTCAGGTCCTTCATCAACTGCAAAATGTGCTCGGCGTGATCGGAGCGCAGCTTTTCAAATTCCGCCAGCAGCGAGGCAGACTGAAACGGGGAAGCGGAATCCGTATTGAAGAATTTGTCCGGCGTGATGCCGAAGTATTCACAGATGTAGAAAAAGCCCGCCATGGACGGCAGCGTATGTTTGTTTTCAATCTTGTTGATGTAGCTTTCGCTCTGCCCAAGCGAAAGACTCATATCGCGGGCGGAAACGCCCTTTTGGCTGCGCAGCTCCGCGACGCGCTGGGGAAACCACTCCATATAATCCATATCGCCACCTCCTGTGCGGTAAATAGTATAAATCTTCGGAAGTGATGATATGGGGAACCACAGGAAATGTTTTGTTGACATGTAGAAAATAAAGATATATAATCAGGAAAAGCAGGGATTAAAAAGCCATATCACAAAATATTAACTGGAGGGACGACCATGTTTGACAATGTCGGAGGAAAAATCAAAGCGCTCGCGGCGGTCCTCGGTTGGATCGATTTTATTGCCGGGTTCATCATTGCATTCGCGTTCTGGGCGGGGGAGAAAGGGTTCTGG
>ERZ1106976.3451-NODE-3451-length-12488-cov-4.712781_pt1 | contig 12488 bp, 11 predicted proteins | sample MGYA00403687_ERZ1106976 | MGnify/ENA primary metagenome ERZ1106976 (study PRJEB35170, sample SAMEA104062446) | human gut metagenome | biome: human gut; feature: human-associated habitat; material: faeces | place: Denmark | collected 2013-02-22 ... | reverse complement strand
ATGGTCAAAATTGCGGATTTCATCCGCAAAACCCGACTTCGTGGGGCAGTCGCACTAACGTGCGACAGCCCCTTCAGAGCATTTTTGATTTGTCTAAGTGCAAGGTTTTTAAGGCAATACCGCCGGATGCACAGCAAACGCCTTTAGCGCATATTCCTGCGTCTTTTCCATCATACTTCACAAATTTCGTCGGCGGAGGAGTCGCGCTCCTGCCTCCTAAATTGGTATTATGGTGTTTTGCAGAATACAGGTAAGACTTTATCATAAATCCGGGTTAAGCTGACTCTTAAAATATACGGTAGAAGGGGTTTCGCATTTCTCATTCCTCGGAAGAAAACCGGGCAGGCGTTTTTAGTTCGGCAAAATTCTTATTATCAGTATAACTTTTATGATTACGCCTCTTATACGTTAATCGGATTTTCCGGCACAGCCGGCTGAGGAAAGAGCTTTACATCGGATGCGGTATAGGTAAGAGCTTTACATCGGATGCGGTATAGGTTTAATGCTTATTTTTGTTTCTATGATGCGGAGTTATTCCAATAGAAAAATAAAAATCGGGCAAGCGCACGACCCGTTGCCCGTATACCGGATGAATTATATTGTATTAAAACTCCGGTTAAACTCTAATTACATATTGCTTTCCACATATTCAACGATGTCGCTGACTGTTACGAGTTCCTCGATATCCTCGTCGGGAATGGTAATACCGAAGCTTTCCTCCATTGCCATAAGCATTTCAACAACATCGAGAGAGTCTGCTCCGAGATCCTCCATAATTTTAGTGTGTTCGTCGATGATATCGGTATCGATCTGAAGCTGACGCGCAATAATTTCAACAACCTTGTCGTACATAGTATTTTTTGATTCTTCCGGCAAACGCCGTTCAACCTTTTCCCTGCGACCGTCTTCCTGACGGCAGGCAATATTTTTTCTTAAATAAACATATAAGATTATATCATATAAAATAAAAAATGCAAGGGCTTTTTATCTGAAAATAAAATTTTTTGTTCTTTTTCCTCGTTTGCTTGAAAAATTCGGAGACAGGGATTATTTCCTTTTAAACACGAGAGCTTATGCCAGAGTATAGTAGCTTTATTCTCGGCCGCCGCTGCATTTGATAGAGATAACCCCTATAGTTTATGATCTTGAGGGAGGAATATTGGAGCAGGGCGAGATAGGAATCAACTATATTAATGTCTGCATAATAACAAAAAACGGATCCCCCTATTTCAAGAAAGATCTGTTTTTTTGTAATTATTTTAGGATTTTCCTCGTTAATAAGCTTACAACCAGGAAAGAGAGTATTCATTGAAACCTTCAGTTCTAAAATGAACCCGACGTGTTGTTTTGAGAAAGCAGATTAGTATCGCTGAATACATTATCCCTGCGATGTAATGCTGTTTATGATTTCAGGGATCACATCGGCGTTTTGTTCCGTTGCGGAGGGCCATCCCAAAACGGCAACCCATAAAAGTCTGTTTGAGGGAGCATCGAACTCTATCATGTATAGATCATATACAAATTTTGAAGTGCCGTAATCTCCCGTATAGGATATGGAATAAATGGTTTTCCCGTTTAGTTTTTCGGTCTGCATTTCATCTTTTACAGCAACGTTTTTCTGTGCTTCAAGGAGTAAGCTGTTCTGTTCTTCAAAAAGCTCTTCAGCAGTTGAGGAAATGTCTGATTTTAAATATCCGTAGATATAGCAGCCGATGCTTTCGTCTTTGGCGTTTGCCTGATAATCAAATTGACTGCTTACTTCTGTCCATTCTTCGGGGATGCTCAGACGGATTCCTATGCTTGGAACGGAGATGTCTTTCATCTTTACGGAATCTGTATTCTCGTTCCCCTTTGCGGCTTCTGCCGTCATGCTCTCTGCCATAGAGCGGATCAGCGTGCCATATGTATTATAATCTCCGGAATTCATGGAAACACAGATATAAGCAAAGCTATCCGAGCTGTCAAATTCAATTATGGCAACATAGTACTCAAAGGTATTTCCGTCCTTGTCTGCTTGATAAACCGCAGAACAAATGCTTTTACCGTTAAGATTATCTGTTTTCTCGGCAACCGTTACCTTTACATTGTCTCTTTTTGAAAAGAGATCGTTTTTTTGATTTTCGAAAATATCTCTTACTGTAGTGCCGTTGCTCAAATTGGCTTTTGAAAATCCGAAAATTCCAAAGTATAATGATTTATTTTTGTTTGTAAGCTGCAGATCAAAGGACGAGTCGTTTTCTTCAAAATTGTTCGGAGCGGAAATTTTAATACCGTATTCCTCCACTTCGAAGGTTTGGGTAAGCTCTGCATTGTCATAGACAGCCTTTTCAAAATTACAGGAGAAAAAACCAAAAGAACAGAAGAGTAAAATTGTGAGAAAAAAACTGATAAAACGTTTCATTTACGGGATTTTCCTTTTCAAAAAATAGTTTCTTTATTATAACGTTAATCGCAAAATAAGTCAAGAATATGCTACCAAAAATCAGTTGTGCATATCAACGAATTTTTCTGCTGATGAATTTTGAAAAACCGCCGCAGGAGTTGATATCTGCGGCGGCTGTCGGGATTCTGATTATTGCGGTTTATAGCTGTCCTTTAAAGTAACGGTTCTTATGAAGGTGTTGGGATGTTTGGAATCGGGAGTGAAATAACCCGTACGGACAAATTGGAAGCGTTCTCCCGGCTTTGCATCGGCAAGAGAGCGTTCAATCTTACAGTTCTCAAGCTTCTTTACAGAATCTTTATTTAAATAATCGTCGTAGGTTTTATCTTCGGGAATCTCTCCTGTGTTGGCTATTGTAAAAAGCTTGTCATAAAGCATTACCGTTGCCGATTCGGAGTATTCTGCCGAAAGCCAGTGAATCGTTCCTTTGATTTTTCTGCCGTCAGCGGGATTGCTATTTCTTGTCTCAATATCCGCCGTACAGCGAAGCTCGGTTATATCTCCCTGACTGTCTCTGACGATTTCGTTCAGCTTTATAATATACGCTCCCATAAGCCGGACTTCTCCGCCGGGCTTTAAACGGAAGAATTTGGGAGGAGGAACCTCGGCAAAATCCTCTCTGTCGATATAAAGCTCTCTTGTAAAGGGAAGCTCTCTTGTTCCGGCATTTTCATCGTTGGGATTGTTGCTGACGCTGAAGTATTCGGTTTTGTCCTCGGGATAATTTGTAATCACGACTTTTAAAGGATCAAGCACCGCAATACGGCGCTGCGCGGTCATATTAAGCTCGTCTCTGATACAGTGGTCAAGCAGTTCGATATCGACAATGCTGTATGCCTTTGCAACGCCTGCGCGTCTTACAAATTCAAAGATGGAGGAAGGAGTGAAGCCGCGGCGGCGCAAGCCGCAGATCGTAGGCATACGCGGATCATCCCACCCGTCCACCAGCTTCTCCTCAACAAGCTTACGGAGATAACGCTTGCTCATTACGGTATAAGTAACGTTAAGACGGGCAAATTCTCTTTGCTTGGGCTTAGGAGAAAACGAGCCGATATTATCAACAACCCACTCATAAAGCGGACGATGGTTTTCAAATTCTATTGAGCACAGAGAATAAGTAATTCCCTCCAGCGCGTCCTGAATCGGATGGGCAAAGTCATAAAGAGGATAGATACACCACTTATCTCCCTGACGGTGGTGAGCGGTATGAACAATACGGTAGATCGCAGGGTCGCGGAGATTGATATTAGGAGACGCCATGTCGATCTTGGCGCGGAGAGTGCGGCTTCCGTCGGGAAACTCTCCGTTTTTCATTCGTTCAAAGAGGTCAAGATTTTCTTCAACGCTGCGGTCGCGGTAGGGGCTGTTTCTTCCTGGTTCGGTAAGAGTGCCTCTGTATTCTCTCATCTCGTCGGCGGAGAGATCGCAAACATAGGCTTTGCCGTCCTTGATCAGCTTTACGGCATATTCATAGCATTTGTCGAAATAGTCCGAGCCGTAATACACACCTCCGTCTGGGATCGCACCCAGCCAGATGAGATCGCTGTATATCGAATCTACATACTCGGTATCCTCCTTGGCGGGATTGGTATCGTCATAGCGGAGGTTAAACTTTCCTCCGTATTTTTTTGCGGTGGAATAGTTAATATAGATCGCTTTTGCCGATCCGATATGAAGATAGCCGTTAGGCTCCGGAGGAAAGCGCGTGTGGACGGTGGTATTATATCCGGATGCAAGGTCGGCGTCAATGATTTCGTGAATAAAGTTATTATCGGTTTTGAAATTGTTTTCTTCCATGGCGAAGGTTCCTTTCATGTGTGCATTGGGGGGACGCGTTTCTTTACATCATCGCTTTCATTCTTTCGACGGTACGTTCCTTGCCGAGAATATGCATGACGGTATACAAATCGGGGGAATTCATCTTTCCTGTGACGGCAATCCGGATAAACATAGAGACGTCGGCTACGCTTCCCTTGAAGGCGGAGGGATCTGCCTTATACTCTTTCATATCGGCGGCAAAGCCGAGCGAGGCGGAGATTTCCTTTATTTTATTAAACCAGGTGTTCATATCATCGTTTTCATCATAGGAGGAAAGAAATCCGCTGAGAACGGCAGAGATATCGTCCTTTGAGAAGACTTCGGGGTAGGCGTCGAGGATTTCAAAGTATTTGTCGTAGAAGAAGCCCATATAAGGCTTGGCGTCGGTCCAGACGGTAAGGTCCTTTCTCGGCTTTTTTCCGCCTCTTCCGATGGAGAGTATCGACTTTGCGTAATCGGGATCAGCGGTCAGTACGGCGGAAAATTCGGGATCAAATTCCTCTGCCCAAACGGTTAGACCGCTATAAACCTGTTCTGCTGTCATACGGGAAAGAACATTTTTTGATACATCATTGAGCTTGTTGAAGTCAAACAGACAGCCTGATACTGACATTTTTTTGATATTGAACGGGAAATCGGTATAGCACTTTTCGGGGTTCTGCATATGCCATTCCTCGTAGTTGGAGTTGAGCAGCGTCATAACATACTCGCAGACTGCTTCCGGACTGTAGCCCATACGGGTATAATCGTCCATGTTGGCGCCCATATCGCGCTTGGAGAGCTTCTTTTTATTGCCGCTTTCGTCAAGGCGCATAATCTGCGCGATATGCATATATTTCGGAAGCTTAAAGCCGAGATAGCGGAAAAGCTGAACATGCTTCGGCAGGCTGGGAAGCCACTCTTCTCCTCTTATAACGTGAGTTGTCCCCATGAGGTGATCGTCAACCGCGTGCGCGAAATGGTAGGTCGGAATCCCGTCCGATTTGAGAAGTACGAAATCCTCGTCGTTTTCAGGAAATTCAAGCGTGCCTCTTATCAGATCCCCGACTTTTACGGTGCGTTTTCCATCTCCGTCGGAAAGGATTCTGAGAACGAAAGGATCGCCCTTTTGGAGATGCATTTTGACTTCCTCAATAGTAAAATTACGCAGGGCAAGCATTTTTTCCTTTTGCTCCGCAGCGGCTTCTTCGGTCCAAACCTTATTTTTGACCTCGGTCTTTTTATCAATGGCGTTCAGCTCCTCAAGCTCAGCGTCGGTAGTGAATACGGGATATGCCTTTCCCTCCGCGACAAGCTTTTTTGCGTATACATGGTAGATGGGACCGCGTTCACTCTGCTTGTAAGGACCGTATGTCCCGTTATCCGTGATTTTCCCGTCATCCCCGATTGAAGCCCCCTCATCGAATTTTATTCCGTAACGGGCGAGCGTGCGGATAAGAGCCTCTGCAGCGCCGGGAATCTCACGCTTTGCGTCGGTATCTTCAATGCGGAGGTAAAATACGCCGCCGGACTGATGTGCGAGTCGTTCTCCCGTCATGGAGGGGAAAAGTCCTCCGAAGTGGACAAATCCCGTAGGGCTTGGAGCAAAACGTGTAACCTTTGCCCCCTCCGGCAGCTTTCTTGCCGGATAGCGTTTTTCAAGATCATCGGCAGTCTCCTTTGCGTTCGGAAAGAGCAGCTCAGCCAGATAATGATAATCCATTTTAAAATCTCGTCCTTTCGGTTATTGTAAATACAGGTTGTTTTCTTTTTCGTATTGCAGATGTGTTGACGCTCCGTGACCGGGAAGTACACGGTAATCGAAATCAAGCGCTTTCAGCTTTTCAAGTGAACTCATCAGCACGCTGTAATCTCCTCCTGGAAAATCATATCTTCCGATACTTTCTCTAAAAAGGGTATCGCCGCTGATTATGGTGTCCTCTGAAATAAGGCATATTGATCCCGGTGTATGTCCCGGTGTGTGCATAACTTTGAGGGAGCAGGAGCCGAAGGTCACGGTGTCTCCGTCAGAAAGCAGAATTTCAGCCGGCTTGGGCGGCTTGTCCTCTCCGGAAAAGCGAAGCATCAAATTCTTTTCGGGATCGCATAATAGGTCGGTGTCATCGCGGTGTATCAAAAGGGGGGCGCCGGTGAGTTCTCTCATACTTTCCAGCGCGAGAATATGGTCAAAATGAGCGTGTGTCAGAAGAATTTTTACTATTTTCAGATTCTTGGATACGATAGCGTCTTTCAGTTTTTCAAAATCTCCGCCGGGATCGATAACGAGAGCTTCTCGACTGTTCTCGTCGACAGTGAAATAACAGTTGGTTCCCATTGCTCCGACCGTGTATTTATATATTTTCAAGCTGTGTTTCCTCCCGCGTTCAGATTATTATTTGTGATAAGGTATTGTAATATTATATCATAAAAATTTTGAATTGTCTATACAAAATATGAGGTAAACGCGGAAATGGTAACACAGATTAATGGTTGTCAATCGGCAATATCAACTTGACAAGAAAAGTAACACAGGGTATAATTATTAAAATTAAGGCAATACCGCACAATGATTGTTGTGTAGCTGCGCCGCCGGATTGTTCATCAGACAATCCCGATTGAGGAGGAAAGAGTGACTCCTCTGCCGATGAAATCTGTGAAGTATAACGGAATAGATGAAAGCAAAGGCGTTAGCCGTGCCCTACGCGGTATTGCCTTATCTTTTGAGTTGGTTCCTTTATACTAAGAGGGAAAGCTTCAGGTTATCTGAGCGAGGGAGAAGGAACAGAGTCTTGCCGTGCCTTTGCATGTAAAGGATAATAAGTGAAAAACGCTGACGGTCTCCTTCCTTCTGAGAATGAAACAGCCGATTGTAAAAGTTAACGATTTATAATCAAATCTGTTTTTTCAATGGCTTTGCCGACGAAAAACGGGCAAAGCGAGTCCGCGCATCGAGGGGGCAAAGTTCCTTGATTTTTGTCGCAGGAGATAAACGTGCGTATTTCCGCCGCACAGCTCTCAATTGTAAAATGTGGTTTTACAATTGGCTGTCTGAGGATAAAAGGGAAAGATGCCCTTGGGAAAATCTGAAAAGGGAAACGCAGGGAAAACGATGAACGTCCAAATCCATTTTTATCTCAAATGAATTTTGTAGAAAAGTTATTTTTTACTGCCGGCGATTATTTTTCGCTGTAAACCAATTGATGACGGCCATACCAAAAGGGGAAAGAAAAATTCTCAAGCCTTGACCGTTTTGCGGCAGCTTCCCCAAACTCCGGTGTGATGTATCGGATATGCAAAATTGCCGAATTTTGTTTCTTTCAAGCTTTTCCCGTAAGCATTTCTTGTGTGGGAGAAACTGCGGAATGAGATTCTCTAAAACCTATTATAAAACTGATAAAAGGGATTTTTTAACTACTGTATTTTTTGAAAAATAACGGATATTTTTCTGATAGGGAGAAATAGGGCGAAAGGTATATTGAGCTTGTATGAAAGTACCGCTGTTTTATGTCCAAATATCTCCCAAAAAAGGAAAATGCCCCGTTGTTGTTTCCTTCGGAAATACAGAAACATTTCATTACTGTTTGTGCCGCCGCTTGGGCGGCGGAATGGAGATTAAAATGACAAATATGCCGACAGCAGAGATGATAAGACCAAGAAGCTTTGACGATATGGTAGGGCAAACGCATCTTTTCGGCAAAAACGGTACTCTGCGAAAAATATGTGAACAAAATTATCTTCCGAATATGATATTCTACGGTCCGCCCGGAACCGGAAAAACTACAGCGGCAGGAATTATTGCCGCAGGTTCCGGTATGACTTTACGAAAACTGAATGCGACTACCGCTTCGCTTTCCGATATCAAAGAAGTGGCTGCGGAAACGTCAACGCTGATCGGAAACGGCGGAATTCTGCTGTATCTTGATGAGATACAGTATTTCAATAAAAAGCAGCAGCAGTCTCTCCTTGAATATATTGAGGACGGAAGAATCACGCTCATTGCTTCGACAACGGAAAATCCGTATCTTTATGTATACAATGCCATTATTTCACGTTCCGCAGTGTTCGAATTTAAGCCGGTTGAAGCGGAGGAAATGATACCCGCTTTGAAGCGTGCGCTTCAACTTATGAATTCAAATATCGGCAGAAGCAAGAGCGCTGAAGATGAAGTTCTGCTCCATATTGCAGGCTGTGCCGCAGGGGACGTAAGGAGAGCGGTAAATCTTCTCGAAAACGCCTATTTTTCTTCCGGAAAAGAGCTTACCAAAGAGACGGTAAACGGCTTTATTCCATCTGTTATCGGAAACTTTGATAAAAGCGGGACAGTGCATTATGACTTGCTATCGGCGCTTCAGAAGTCGATAAGAGGCTCTGATCCCGACGCCGCAGCTTTCTATCTTGCCAGGATACTGGAGGGAGGGGACTTGATCGGCGCCTGCCGCAGGCTTCAGGTAATCGCCTGCGAGGATATCGGACTTGCCTATCCCGCGGCGGCTCAAATTGTGCTCTCCTGCGTTCAGATGGCGAATAATCTTGGTCTTCCTGAGGCGCGAATTCCTTTATCGGAGGCAGCCGTGCTGCTTGCTACCGCTCCCAAATCAAACAGCGCCTATCTTGCTTATGCTGCAGCAGCGGAGGATGTTGCCGCCGGACGGGGACAGACTATACCTCCCTATATGCGCCCATCGAATCAATACGAGGGATACCAATATCCCCATGATTATGAAAATCATTATGTACCTCAGCAATATCTTCCCGACGATATTAAAGACAAAAAATATTATTTCTACGGAGAAAACAAGACGGAACAAGCAGCAAAGGTATATTGGGATAAAATAAAAAATAAAAAATAGGGATATCATGGAACAAATCTCTTTGCTCAGCGTCTAAATTGATAAAATTCTTCAGTTTGTAAGGCAATACCGTCGGGTGCACAGCTAACGCCTTTATTGCGCATTTGCTTTCATCTTTTCCGTCAACCTTCACAAATTTCGTCGGTAGGGGAGTCGGCTCTTGTCTCCTTAATTTGTATTGTCTGACGAAAAATTCGGCGGCGCAGCTGCACAACAATCCTTGTGCGGTATTGCCTTAAATTCAATCAAAGGAGTATCGTTATGAAAGGAAAACAACGCTGCAGAATTCTGAAGGAAATCCGAAAAGAGATAGCCAAAAGCAATGACATCGAATACGTAGTTTCCGAATGTAAGCATCAGGGAGATTGCGCAGGGACCTGCCCGAAGTGCGAGGCAGAAGTGCGGTATCTCGAAAAAGAGCTTGAAAAACGGCAGAGGGCTGGAAAAGCGATCGTATTTGCCGGAATAACCGCCGCAACCGTTACCGCGTCGGTCGGATGCTTGGACCGCAGTATAGGAGCAGAACAAGGTGATTTGGCTCTTGACTCGCAAACGCTCTATACCGAGATTAGTGATGGACTGCTTTTGCCTCCGGATTCCGAATCCACAAATGTTATCGATTCAATAGAACTACCTATGGGACAAATTCCGGTTTCCGAATCCACAAGTGTTATCGATTCAATGGAGGAACTTATGGGAGAGCCGGTCTTATATAGGAAAAGAGTTGACAACATTTCCGCCTGCCAACCGGATCAAAGTGAAAAAAAAGAGATGCCTGAGCTTTCCCAGCTTCTTGATATGGATGAAGCACAGATTTTGAACTCTCTCGCCGGCTTTAAGAAAAGCGACGTATTATCTGCTTGGGGAGACAGTATTGCCGATACCTATCTTGAAAACGGCAATCGGTTTCTGCTTACTGAAGAATATATTGAATATACTATTGATGTCTACTATAATGCCAATGGAGATATCGATATCCTGGAAATAATATTCTGATGAATATAAAAGCTCCTTTTTTTGCCGTTTCCCGACACCGTATCGAAACGGACGGGAAAGGCGTGACTACGCTTGTCGGATTTCACGGATGCCCTTTGCGGTGCAAATACTGTCTTAATCCCGAAAGTACAAGCGAAAAAACACCGGTTTTTTGTTTGACTCCGGAAGAATTGTATCAGAAGGTCAAGATTGATCAGCTTTATTTTCTCGCAAGCGGAGGGGGAGTGACCTTTGGTGGGGGAGAACCTCTTCTGTACACCGATTTCCTGAACAAGTTCAGAGAACTGTGCGGGAGAGATTGGCGTCTCTGTGCCGAAACCTCGCTTGCCGTTCCCGAAGAAAATCTGAGGCTTGCGGCGGACATTTTCGATAGCTTTTTCATTGACTGTAAGGATACCAATCCCGATATTTATTTTCGATATACGGGAAAAAGCAACGAGAGAATGCTGAAAAACCTTTCTCTCCTTGCTTCTCTTGTTCCGAAGGAGCGGATCACCGTCCGTTTGCCGCTGATTCCGGGTTTCAACTCCGATAGAGACAGAGAAAAAAGCGAAACACTTCTGCGTTCACTTGGGATAATTCATTTTGACCGATTTACTTACCGCATATCGGAACAGAAAAAACAATCGATAAGTCTGTAATACAAAAAGCAAGAGCTTCTTCGCACAACTGCAGCTCTTGCTTTTTTCGTTTTTTCAGAGAAGGCCCCGCTTTTTGCAATCTCCGCACACACCGTAAAAAACGGTTTTAGAGCTGTCCACAGAAAAGCCATGTTCTTCCTGCATATGCTCCGCTATACGGCTCAGTTCCTCACATTCGACATGAATCAGCTTACCGCAGCCTACGCATTTGAGATGAAAATGCTCGCGGCAGCTTTTCTCATATTCGGTGCCGACAAGCTGATAACAGGCGGCGGTCGTTCCGTCGATAACATATTTTCGCAGATTTCCCGTTTCAGCCAGATGGTCTATCATACGGTAAACCGTTGCCTGACCTATCGCATTCCCGCGACTATTCAAGCGTGCCACAATGTCAGAGGCGGTAAAATGCTCCCCACCAAGCTCCAAAATACAGTTTAGTATTTCCTGCCGTTGCTTTGTCTTATATATCTGTTTTTCACTCATTTTTTTACTTCACTGTTCTTTTTGTTTTTTCTGTTCCCAAGCCATATTGCTATGCACAGAGAGACTGCGGCAATTACGGCGATTGATGTCATTATAATACCGATTCTCTGGGTAGACTTTGCGGAATCGGATACTTCAGGCTCAACGAAAGCTCCCCTTTCGGCGATTTCGCTCTCGGAGCGTTTCGACTCGTTTGAGTATGATGGTCCATCGGCAGCCGTGTCTTCAGTGATTATGATATGTGTTGAAGAGCTGAAATCAGCTGCTGAAGTTTCTATACCTACGGAAGTTTCATCGGGTAATGTATGATTCGATTCGGTTACATTTTCAGGTGTGACAGGTACCGTGGTTTGAGTGTCTTCCTCTGTACCGGATGAGGCTTGTTTTTCTGTTGTAACCGCAGGAAGTGTAGTATTCTGTTTTGTTTCAAACGATGTTGTTTCGGCGGCATCTGATCCTGCCGATACTTCGCAGTCAGTTGTTTCAGTCATTGTCTCGGTTGCTTTTGTCGGCGGTTCCGTTGATTCGACCGTTTCAGGCTTTTCCGGTACTAAGGCTTTTCCGATATAAGCGAGCAGAGCAGAGGCGATGGCGTCGGCAATCAAATCAAATTCTGCGTCAAGCTTAGCGTTCTCCGCTTCGTTGTTGATAAATCCAAGCTCTATTAATATGGCAGGCATTGCCGTTTCTCTAAGCACCGCAAAATTTGCCTGCTTGACTCCTCTGTTATAAAAGCCCAGTGAAACAAGCGAATTTTGTACAGCCGTTGCAATTTTTGCCGCCGGAGAAGCTGGGGAAAGACTCGAATGATAATATACCTCCACGCCGTTTCCGACAGTCGATGCCGAATTGCGATGGAAACTCACAAAATATTCCGCCCCGACAGCATTGGCATATTGAGCACGCTCGCTCAGACTTACTGCTGAATCATCGGCGCGCGTAAAAAGCACCTTTTCTCCCGACCTTTGAAGCCGCCGGGCGACCGCAATTGCAATATTGAGATTGTCTGTTTTTTCAAGTCTTCCCTGATAAGTTGCTCCCGGACTTGTGCCGCCGTGACCGGGATCAAAAACCCAATAATGTGCCTGTGCCTTTACCATCCCGTTCCGAAAGGGTAAAATAGCAAATATCGCAGTGAGCACTGCAGCAAGAGAAACAAGCCGAAGTGCCGAAGACGTTTTTTTCATACTGGTTTTCCCTTAAGATAATTTTTCGTTAAGGCGATACCGCACAATGATTGCTGCGCAGATGCGCCGCCGCATTTTTTTGCCAGAAGAT
>ERZ1106976.3443-NODE-3443-length-12545-cov-2.305925_pt1 | contig 12545 bp, 11 predicted proteins | sample MGYA00403687_ERZ1106976 | MGnify/ENA primary metagenome ERZ1106976 (study PRJEB35170, sample SAMEA104062446) | human gut metagenome | biome: human gut; feature: human-associated habitat; material: faeces | place: Denmark | collected 2013-02-22 ... | reverse complement strand
GATATGCTCTCCCCCGCAGAGCGAAACCCGCACACGCACACCGAGGCCGTCGCGCAGATGAAGCGCTTCTGCACGGAGCGCGGCGCGTGGATGGACGAGAATATCGACATTCTGCGCCAATACAGCCACGAATCCAAAAACAAGAAATTCAACCACTGAGAAAGCGAGGGCGGAGCCGTGAAAAAATTTATCATCGCGCTTTCCGCTCTGATCCTGCTCTATCTTGCTTATGACACGGCGCGCTACCGGCTGGGATGGTACATCGACCTGAAGCCGGACGAGCCGGGGACGGCCTTTATGACCACGGATACGCAAAGCATTTACATGGATCGCGGCAGCGGTCCCGAGCCGTTTATCGTTAAGGGCGTGAACCTCGGCGTGCTGTTCGATGCCCGCATCGGCGGCCAGGGCGTTTCGGCGACGCAGGCCCTGATGGATCGCTGGGGTGCCTCGCAGGATTCGGCCGATGCCCGGGAAAACGGCGGTGTCTGGATCTCCGAGGATCAGAAAGTCCCCGATGCCAGGGTCTTCTACGCCAACAACGGCAACGGGCTTTCGATGCTTTCACACTACGTTTACAGCATGACCAACGTCCGCCTGCGTGAACTTACTCTGGGCTACGACCTTCCTTCCAGGTGGTTCAACGACAAGATCGGCATGACCGTGTCGCTCGTCGGCCGCAACCTGTGGATGCTCTACAACAAGGCGCCGTTCGATCCCGAGATCACCGCGTCCACGGGTACCTATTACCAGGGGCTCGACTATTTCATGCAGCCCAGCGCCCGTACCATCGGTTTCAGCGTAAGACTCCAATTCTAAAATTTCAGACCAATGAAACGATTCAATCATACAATAGGATTTTTCGCCGCTGCGGCGCTTGCCGCCTGTACCGGGGACTTCGAATCCTTCAACACCAATCCCGATGCGGTGCAGTCGGTCGACAAGAAGACCTACATCACCACCATGCAAATGGATGCCGTGATCCCGTGCAGCGACGTGGGGGCCAACGAGTTCCAGCGCGCTTGCAACCTGATGGGCGACGCCTTCGGCGGCTATCTCTCCCCGATCCAGGCCTTCAACGGCGGCAGCTATACCTGTACCTACGACCTCGACGGTACGGACTATAACAACGTGCCCTTCTCGGTGGCTTTCACCAATGTGATGCCTGCATGGCTCAACCTCAAGTACGCCTACCAGAACGGGCAGGTTACCGACGACGTCTTTGCCGTTGCCGAGGTCATCAAGGTGATGGCCCTCCAGCGTACCACCGACATCTACGGCCCGATCCCCGTTTCGAATTTCGGCCAGACCGAAAACCCCTACGAATCGCAGGAGACCGTCTACAAAAACCTTCTCACGGATCTGAATGCCGCCATCGTGGTGCTCAAGGAGTATGCGGCCAATGCCGCCGACGCCAGGCCGTTGCAGAAGGTCGACGCCGTTTACCAGGGCGACTATACGAAATGGCTCAAGCTGGCCAACTCGGTCAAGCTCCGCATGGCCATGCGCATCCGTTTCGTCGAACCTGCTCTTGCCCGAACCTATGCTGAGGAAGCCGTCAGGGACGGGGTGATGACCGCTTCGGACGACGGTGCGTGGCTCAAGAGTTCCGGTTCGGTACAGGTATACAATCCGCTCGAAGAGGTGTGGAACGCCTATAACGATACTCGTATGGGTGCGACCATCGACGCTTATATGAACGGTTACGCCGATCCGCGCCTGCCGGCCTATTTCAAAACCTGCGAGGATGGCAAGTACCACGGTGTCCGCAGCGGTCTCAGCTCGATGCTGAAGGCGGACTATACCGGACTTTCGGTGCCCAACGTCGCCAAGGATACGCCCGTCGTGTGGTTCCTCGCTTCCGAGGCCGCTTTCCTGCGGGCCGAAGGCGCCATGCTTGGCTGGGACATGGGTGGTGACGACGAATCGTTCTACAAGACGGGTATCGAACTGTCGTTCCTCGAACGCGGTCTTACCGCGGCCGCTGCGGCCACCTATGCCGAGAGTGCGAGCGAACCCCAGGCATTCGAGGACGCTTCGGCCGCCTCGACGAAATACAACGCTTCGAAACCTTCGTCCGTCTCCCCGAAATGGAATGCCGGCGCCGGGGACGAGGAGAAACTCGAACGGATCATCACGCAGAAGTGGATCGCCATGTTCCCCAACGGGCAGGAAGCCTGGTCGGAATTCCGCCGCACGGGCTACCCCAAGGTGATCCCGATCGTCAACAACCTCAGCGGCGGCAAGGTCGATACCAACGTCCAGGTGCGCCGTATGACCTTCCCGCGTTCGGAGTACTCGAACAATGCCGCCGGCGTGGCGGCTGCCACCGCACTGCTCGGCGGAGCCGATACCGGCGGTACGAAACTCTGGTGGGATAAGAAATAATGAACCTAAAAACAACACGAAAGATGAAAAATTTCTTGAAATACGTCGCGGCCCTTGCGATCGTGGGTGCCTTTTTCGTCGCTTGTTCGGATTGGACGGATCCCGAGCGTGAAATTACGCAGCATCCCGACCAGCAGTCGCCCATCCTGCGCGATAATGCCTACTACCAGGCCCTGCGCGAATACAAAAAGACCAAGCACAAGATCGCTTTCGGCTGGTACGGTTCGTGGACGGCCGTCGGCGCATCCTACCAGACCCGCCTGCAGAGTGCTCCCGACTCGATGGATATCATCTCCATCTGGAGCCAGTGGCATTCGCTGACCCCCGAGCAGATCGCCGACAAGGAGTTCGTGCAGAAGATCAAGGGCACGAAGGTGACCTTCACGATCTTCTCGGACAAGATGCCCGAGCCGTTCCTCACCGAGATCGGCGGCGGCGAATATACCGACGAGGCCATCGAGGCCTACGCCAAAGCCTACTGCAAGGACTCGATGGACAAGTACAGCTACGACGGCATCGACGTCGACTACGAACCCGGCTACGGCGCTTCGGGGCCGTTCGTGGGACATGACAACGAGCTGTTCAGGAAGCTGATCCTGGCCATGAGCAAATACGTCGGCCCCAAGTCGGGGACGGGACGCCTGCTTATGATCGACGGCGTGCCCTATGCCGTGCATGCCGATGTGGCCGACTGCTTCGACTACGGCATCGTGCAGGCTTATAATTCTTACGGCTATACCGATTTGCAGGATCGCTTCGACGATGCCTATAAGAAAGGCTGGAAGCCCGAGCAGTATATCTTCGCCGAGAACTTCGAGTCCCTCTGGAAAACCGGCGGCGTGTCGCATGAATGCCGCGACGGCCAGTGGGTCAACTCGCTGCTGGGCATGGCGCGCTTCAACCCCACGCAGGGTTTCGGCGCCGGTTTCGGTGCCTATCACATGGAGTATGAGTACGCCAATTCGTCGATGCCTTACAAGTATATGCGCGAGGCGATCCAGGATGTGAACCCCGCCGGCGGCGACCTGATCTTCACGCACAAGTTCAAGAACTTCGAGCTCGAAGTGGAGTGGAAAGTTGCCAAAGGCAGCAACTCGGGTATCTTCTACCTCGGCCAGGAGGTAGCCACGACCAAGGACGGCAAACAGCGGATGGAGCCCATCTACATCTCCTGCCCCGAGTACCAGGTACTCGACAACGAGAACCATCCCGATGCCAAACTGGGCGTCGACGGCAACCGCAAGTCGGCTTCGCTTTACGACATGATCCCGGCCGTTCCCCAGAACGCCAAGCCCTATGGCGAGTGGAACAAGGCGAAGATCATGGTTTACAAAGGCACCGTGGTACACGGCCAGAACGACCAGAACGTGCTCGAGTACCACCTCTGGACTCCCCAGTGGACGGAGATGCTCGAAAAGAGCAAGTTCAGCCCCGAGAAGTGGCCCCTGGCATTCGAACTGCTGAACAACTGCGGCGGTGCACAGCGCGAAGGTTACATCGGCTTCCAGGATCACGGCGACGATGTATGGTTCCGCAACATCCGCATCAAGGTGCTCGACTAATTCCGTTAACAACGGTAACGTATGAAACGTAAACTGTTTACAGCGGTTTGCATCCTGCTCGCTTCGGCAATTGCTCCCTACGGGGCATTTGCCAAAGCGAAGAAGGACGCAAAGAAGGATATCGGTATCCAGCTCTACTCGGTCAGGGATCTGATCGGGAGTTTCGGAAGAAACCAGCACGACTACAAACCCGTCCTGAAGGCACTCGCCGACATGGGTTACACCAGCATCGAGGCCGCCAGTTACAACGACGGTAAATTCTACGGCAACACCCCCGAGGAGTTCAGGCGCGACGTGGAGGCCGTAGGCATGAAGGTGCTCTCTTCGCACTGCGGCAAAGGCCTCTCCGACGAGGAACTGGCTTCGGGTGACTTCTCCGAGTCGATGAAATGGTGGGATCAGTGCATCGCAGCCCACAAGGCCGCAGGCATGGAGTACATCGTGACCCCGTACCTTCCCGTCCCCAAGACGCTGAAGGAGATGCAGACCTACTGCGACTACCTCAACGCGATCGGGAAGAAGTGCCGGGAAGCCGGAATCAAATACGGCTACCACAACCACGCCCACGAATTCCAGAAGATCGAGGACAAGGCTGTCATGCTGGACTACATGATCGAAAACACCGACCCTGAAAACCTGTTCATCGAACTGGACGTATACTGGGCCGTGATGGGCAAGGCAAGCCCCGTCGACTATTTCCACAAATACCCCGGCCGCTTCAAGATGCTCCATATCAAGGATCGCCGCGAAATCGGCCAGAGCGGTATGGTCGGGTTCGATGCCATCTTCGAGAATGCCAAGACCGCCGGTGTGGAAAACATCATCGTCGAGGTCGAGCAATACAGCTACGATGTGGAGAAGAGTGTCAAACTGAGCCTGGATTACCTGCTCGAGGCACCTTTCGTGAAGGCTTCGTACAGCAAATAACCCCTCCGGAAGCATGAAGACGATATCCGGCTGTCTGACGGATGGCCGGATATTTCTTCGCTGAAAGATACCTTCCGGAAAACAAGCAATAAACCCTACTATCCCATGGAAGAAAAGGAAATGACGTTCTGGGCGCACCTCGAAGACCTGCGCTGGTCGCTGGTACGCGTGGTCGCCGTCTTATTCGTGTTCGTTGTCGTCTGTTTCTGCCTCATGCCCTATCTGTTCGACAATTTCGTACTGGCTCCCACCACGTCCGATTTCCCGCTTTACAGATGGCTGTCGAAACTGGGAGGCGGCAACCCGCTGCTCCCCGATTTCAGCAACGACCACTTCTCGGTAGAACTCATCAACATCAACGTAGCCTCGCAGTTCCTGACGCATATCAGCACTTCGTTCTGGTTCGCGCTTGTACTGATATTCCCCTACCTGACGTTCGAAATATGGCGGTTCGTACAACCTGCCCTGTTCGACAACGAAAAGAAGAGCGTCGGGTTGGCATTCGCATTCGGGACATTCATGTTCTTCCTCGGATGTGCGGTCGGTTACTTCCTGGTCTTCCCCTTCACGTTCCGATTTCTGACCGAGTATCAGTTGAGCCCGCTTATCACGAACCAGATCTCGCTGACTTCCTACATGGGTAATTTCCTGATGCTCATTTTCGTAATGGGCATCGTCTTCGAGTTGCCGCTGCTGGCATGGCTGCTTTCGAAACTGGGCCTCGTGACAAAGACATTTTTCCGGAAATACCGGAAACATGCCGTAGTCGTCCTGCTAGTGCTCTCTGCGGTCATCACCCCGACGGGCGACCCGTTCACGCTGATGATCGTCTTCCTGCCGCTTTACCTGCTCTATGAGCTGAGTATAAAGATCGTCCGGGCATAGCGGGCAACGACACACGATTTGCCGGCTTTCGCCGGCATACGAATTACGGCCGGGAATTACCCGGCCGTAATCGTTAGACGGGGACACCCTGCCGGATCAGCCGCCCTGCCCCTCCGCCTGAGGTGCATTCCGCATCGAAGCCCGGTACTGCGTCGGTGAAACGCCGTAACGCTGCTTGAATGCCCGGTTGAAATAGGGAATGTCCGTAAAACCCACTGCATAGCAGATTTCGGAAATGTTTTTGGAAGAGCGGGTCAACATCGTGCAGGCCATCTGCAACCGAAAGACATTCAGGTAGGCGACAAACGACTCGCCGGTCGCCTTCTTGAAAAACAGGCAGAAGGCCGTCTTGTTCATCGAGGCATAGGACGCGATCTCCTCGAGGGTTATCTTACGGTGGTAATTCTCGACGATGTACTTGTAAACGTCCTGCAGGCGCTGCTTGTTCTTATGGATTTTTGCCCCGCGGAATTTCCCGGGCCCGATGGGGCGGCAATGCCCGTCCTGCGCGATCAGGAAAAGCAACTGCAATAACGTCACGAACCGTTCGGGGTCTGAGCTGCGCTCAAGACCCGCCAGTAATTTACGCACCCTGACCGCCGTTTCGCCAGTGAGCCCGACCGCCTGGCGCAACTCCTTATAAAACCGTACGACGGGCTGGAACTCGGGCGAGAGCTGCGACAACTGCACCAGAAACTCCTCGCCGAATTGCAGCGAACCGTTTTCGATCATCCCGTCCGGGGCGCACAATGCCTTGTCATAGACCCAGCCATGCGGAAAATAGGGCGGCAACACGACGACTTCCCCCTCGCGGAAGGGTTCCGTGAAGTCGTTGGTCACCCGCTGGCCGTTCCCGCTGAAAACCACCGTAATCTCGTATTCGGGATGCTGGTGGTATGGGAATTCGTCCCGGTACCACAGCCTTTCGTGGCGGTAAGTGAAAGAGCGGGAGGCACCCTTGAATATTTGCCCGCATGCAACAGTTCCCATCGGTCTTATGCAATCATTTTTTGCGAATATAAGACAATGTTCCGGAAAATCGGAAAAAACAGGGGAAAATTTCGCAGGCACACCTGTTTCAGCCCCGATCAGCTCTGCAACCGATATTCCCTGGGGGTGTAGCCGACATGGCGTTTAAAGAAGCGTACGAAATGCTGCGGATACTGGAATCCCAGTTCATAGGCCACCTGCCCGATGGTTTTGTTCGGGTCGAGAAGCCCCTCCTTGGCCGCGTCGATCATCTTCAACTGGATATACTCCTGGGCCGATTTCCCGGTCTCCTTTTTCACCAGATCGCCGAAATAATTGGGCGACAGGCATATTTTGCTTGCAAAATAGCGTACCGAAGGCAACCCTTCCTTCGCAGCGGCGCCTTGGGTAAGGTAATCGTCGAGCAACCGCTCGAAACGTGCCAGGACATCGAGATTCATGTCCCCGCGCGTGACGAACTGGCGCTCGTAAAAACGCATACAATAGTCGAGCAGCAGTTCTATATTGGTCGCAATAAGCCCCTTGGTATGCTTGTCGATGGCGTGGCGTAGCTCCATGCGGATTTTTTCCAGGCAGTCGAGGACAATCATACGTTCTTCCTCCGACAGATGCAAGGCTTCGTTGGACTCATAGGAAAAAAACGTATATTTCTTAATCTTCTGCCCCAGCGACGTACCGCGGATAAAATCGGGATGAAACAGCAGCCCGACCGATTTCTTGGGAATACCCTCCACGTCGGTATACCCCACCGTCTGCCCCGGAGCGATGCAGATGACCGTCTGGTCGTCAAAATCATAACTCGTCTTGCCGTAGTTGATTCGGCATCCCGCCGTCTCCTTGAGGAATACCGAATAGAACCCCATCGTCATCCGGTAGTTTCCCTGGCTCTCGGCCGTATCGAACGAAACGACGCCGACCTGCGGGTGGCGGGTCTCGAACCCGAAGAGTTTGTTATACTGGTCGACCGTGTCGATTTTCAGGATTTCTTCCATATTTTTTTCTTTACCTTTTGCAAAGATAGTGTTTTTGCAGATTCGGCCCACATGCCGGGCCGCCGAAACAGTAATTGGGGTAATATTATCCGTAATAGGGGTATATTACTGTACATCAGCATATTTCACAGTCGACCAAACCAGTAATCAGGGTAAATATATCCGTAATACGTATACAAAACGAATGCCCCGCGGGATGTAGTTTTGCAGTGTGGAAAAAACATCAAACACAATAGAGCCATGAAAACAAAACTGAATTTCAACATGTGGATCCCGACCCGCATCCTTTTCGGGGCGGACGAACTGAAAAACCTGCACAGGCAGCAGATGCCCGGAAAAAAGGCGCTGCTGGCAATTTCGAACGGCAAGTCGACCCGAGCAAACGGCTATCTGGCCGCCACGGAGGAACAGCTCCGGCTGGCAGGGATCGAAAGCGTGGTATTCGACCGGATCGAAGCGAACCCCTTGAAATCCACCGTCATGGCCGGAGCGGCAGCGGCACGGGAGCACGGGTGCGACATGATCGTCGCATTGGGAGGCGGCAGCGTCATGGACGCCGCGAAGGCCATAGCCCTGATGGCATCCAACGACGGCGACCTGTGGGACTACGTTTTCGGCGGGACGGGCAAAGAACAGCAGGCCGGACACGCACCGTTGCCGCTCATCGCCATAACCACGACGGCAGGAACCGGGTCGGAAGTCGACCCGTGGGGAGTCGTAACCAACGAACAAACCCATGAAAAGATCGGCGTCGAAGCCGGATTTCCCGTACTGGCCGTAGTCGATCCGAAGCTGATGCTCACCGTGCCGCCGAAATTCACGGCATACCAGGGGTTCGACGCATTGTTCCACAGCGTGGAGAGTTACATTTCGAAATTCGCCAACCTCGCAAGCGACATGTACGCACTGACCGCCATCGAGCATATCGCCCGCAACCTGCCGCGCGCCGTGGCCAATGGCGACGATCTCGAAGCTCGGACCCGCGTGGCCTTCGGCAACACCCTTTCCGGCGTGGTGATGTGCCTGAGCGCCACGACCAGCCAGCACTCGATGGAACACGCCATGTCGGCCTACCACCAGGATCTGCCCCACGGCGCCGGGCTGATCATGCTCAGCAGGGCTTACTTCTCGTTCTTCATCGACCGGCACGTCTGCAACGAGCGTTTCGTACGGATGGCCCGTGCAATGGGGATGGAGCAGGCCGCACAGCCCGGGGATTTCATCACGGCGCTCACCCGCTTGCAACAGGCATGCGGCGTCGCCGACCTGAGGATGTCCGACTACGGCATCACCCCCGGAGAGTTACAGCAAATGACGTTCAACGCATTCGACACAATGCCCGGACTGTTCGAATCAGACCGGCACAGGCTGAGCATCGACGAATGCACAGCCATCTACCGAGCCGCCTATAAATAACCCGAAAAAACGACACGATCATGAAACGACCATTAATTCTGACAACAGCCATACTTATGATACTCGGCACGAACACATCCGTCGCACAGGGCGATGCAGACAATTTCTACAAAAGCAATTCGGTAAACACCGAGAAAGTATCCTTTTCCAACCAATACAAAATGAAAGTAGGCGCCCGGCTCTTCCTGCCCAAGGAGCTGGAGGAAGGGCGAAAATACCCCGCCGTCATCGTCGGGCACCCGATGGGCGCAGTCAAGGAACAGAGCGCCGGTCTGTACGCCACGAAACTGGCCGAATGCGGGTTCGTCACGCTGGCACTCGACCTCTCCTTCTGGGGTGAAAGCGACGGAGAACCGCGCAATGCCGTCCTGCCGGATGTCTATTCGGAGGACTTCAGCGCGGCGGTGGATTTCCTCGGCACCCGCCCCTTTGTCGACCGGGAACGTATCGGCGTTGTCGGGATCTGCGGCAGCGGCAGCTTCGCCATCAGCGCTGCGAAGATCGACCCCCGCCTGAAAGCCATCGCAACGGTCAGCATGTACGACATGGGGGCAGCCAGCCGCAACGGGCTGAAACACGCCCTGTCGCCCGGAGAGCGCAAACGGATCATCGCCCAGGCTGCCGAACAGCGTTATGCCGAATTCCTGGGCGGGGAACCCCTTTACACCGGCGGCACAGTACACGAACTGACGGCCGAATCCACGCCGATCGAGCGCGAATTCTACGAATTTTACCGTACGCCGCGCGGGGAGTTCACCCCAGACGGGGCCACGCCGCGCACGACTACGCACCCCACACTGACCAGCAACGTGAAATTCATGAACTTCTACCCCTTCGCCGACATCGAGACCATCTCGCCGCGGCCGCTGCTCTTCATCGCAGGTGAGAATGCCCATTCGCGGGAGTTCAGCGAGAACGCCTACCGCCTGGCTGCCGAGCCGAAAGAGCTTTACCTCGTGCCGGATGCAGGGCATGTCGACCTCTACGACCGGACAGGCCTGATCCCGTTCGGGAAACTGGAAACATTCTTCAGGGCTGCGCTGAAATAATCCCGCTGCGCGGGCAACAGTCCCGGAAGCACACCGGGATGCCGCACCTGTCCGGCGCCCGCGTACCCGGGATCGACCAACCTGTAAAACCAATAAAGAACGACTATGAAAAAATTATTGTTACTGCCCCTCATGCTGCTATCGCTGGTACTGCCGGCGGCATGCGGGGAATCGGGCGACGACCCCGCCCCTTCCGGAGGGCACCCCGGTCAACCGGAGACGCCCGGCGGAAACGAGGGCGGCGACCCGGGCGAAACATCGCTGAAAATCGGCATCACGGTCGGCAGCCGCACGATTACCGCCACGATGGAGGACAATGCCGCCGCACGGGATTTCCTTTCGCGCCTGCCGCTGGAGGTGACGTTGTCGGATTACAGCAACGCCGAGAAAATATTTTATCCCTCGCCGGCGCTAACGACCTCCAAGGTCGCACGCGGCTGCACCCCTGCACCGGGCGACATCACGATCTATGTCCCGTGGGGCAATGTGGCCATATTCTACAAAAACGGATCGAGGAGCAACGACCTGATCCGGATCGGGCGCATCGACGGCAACGGAATCGAAGCCCTCAGCATCCCCGGCTCGCTTAGCGTCCGCATCGAAAGACAACGACGGGAAACACCGGAAAACAATAGCGAACAAAATCCGACATGACGGAGCGGAAGAAGCAGTCGTCGTATGGCTTTGCAGCCCCGGAGCGAGCTACATTACGGGCCAGGCAATAACCGTCGACGGCGGATATACGGCCATGTAAATTCAAACTAAAAAACAAGAACGATGCAGATAAAAAACGCCACCTACGGAGGCGAACGCCCGCTGTTCGCCTCGCACGGCCTGCGCATGGAGCACGTAACCATACAGGCCGGCGAATCGGCACTCAAGGAGTGCTCGGACATCGAAGCCGTCGATTGCCGTTTCGAAGGCAAATACCCGTTCTGGCACGTCGACGGGTTCGTCGTCCGGAACTGCCTCTTCACCGAGGGCGCACGCGCGGCGCTGTGGTATTCGCGCAACCTTACGATGAGCGACACGCTAGTCAAAGCCCCCAAGATGTTCCGCGAGATGGACGGCATCCGGCTGGAGAACGTACGGTTGCCTTTTGCGCAGGAAACGCTCTGGCACTGCCGCAACGTGCGGCTGCGCAACGTGCGGGTCGACAAGGGCGATTATATCTTCATGCACGGCGAAAACATCCGCATAGAGGATTACGCGCAACGGGGCAACTATTCGTTCCAATACTGCCGCAACGTGGTGATCCGCAACGCCGTCATCAATTCGAAGGACGCTTTCTGGAACACCGAGGACGTGACGGTCTACGACTCCGAGATCAACGGCGAGTACCTGGGCTGGCACTCGAAGCGGCTGCGGCTGGTCAACTGCAAAATATCGGGCACCCAGCCTCTGTGTTACGCCACGGATCTCGTACTGGAAAACTGTACGATGGCCGACGACTGCGACCTGGCGTTCGAATACTCGACATTGCAGGCCGCCATAGACGGCCCCGTCCGCAGCGTGAAGAACCCCCGCAGCGGTTCGGTCACGGCCGAAAGCTACGGGGAGGTCATCCTCGACGGGAATGTCAAGGCACCGGGCGACTGCCGTATCGCAACGTGGGACAAACAAAGCAACTGCGCATAGCTGGAATGCGATTTCGATGCCGGGAAACGGAGCATCGGGCATTTTTTTTGTAAATTCGGAATAAAACAATATCGTCATGAAAAAAATATGGGCCTATATCCTCCCGACGGTGCTGTGTTTCGTTCTGGGGGGACTTGCCGGATGGTTGCAGCACGACGCGATCAACGAATGGTATCCGCTGCTCGACAAACCGGCGCTAACACCGCCCAATGCGGTTTTCCCGATCGCATGGAGCATCATCTACCTCTGCATGGGCATCTCGGGCGGGTTGGTACTGACCTCCGGAGCCCCCGCCCGTAAAAGTGCGGTGAGGCTGTGGTTTTTCCAGTTAGGGTGCAATTTCCTGTGGAGCATACTCTTCTTCGTCTGCCGCAGCCCGCTGCTGGGCATGGCGGACATCGTGGTGCTCGATGTCCTGGTGATCCTCTATCTCGTCCGCAGTGCAAACGTACGCGCCGCTGCCGCATGGCTCTTCGTCCCTTACCTCTGCTGGCTCCTCTTCGCCACCTACCTCAACGCCTATATCCTCGTTGCGAACGGGACAGGGCTGTAAACCGGGGAAAGGCGCGATGTGCAGCAGGACGAAGATTTGAAAAATCCCCGGGAAGGAAACTCCCGGGGATTCGACGGCGTATCGCATAAGGCGGCTATTACAGCAACGGCAACCTGCCCAGCATATCCCTGAGCCGGATCGCCGT
>ERZ1106976.3440-NODE-3440-length-12559-cov-19.316539_pt1 | contig 12559 bp, 7 predicted proteins | sample MGYA00403687_ERZ1106976 | MGnify/ENA primary metagenome ERZ1106976 (study PRJEB35170, sample SAMEA104062446) | human gut metagenome | biome: human gut; feature: human-associated habitat; material: faeces | place: Denmark | collected 2013-02-22 ... | reverse complement strand
TCGCGCTTGAATGGGGTTCAAGAGGCCGCTGGTTCGAATCCAGTCACTCGGACCAAGTCGTCGTGGACTGCGCAAGTTCACGACGACTTTTTTATGCTTCGCATCAAAAAGTCATCTTTCACTTGTTCCGTCACTCCTCCGCTCAAACTCACAATCGCTGCCGCTGGATTGTGGTTTTGTTTTCAGTTTCAGCAGTTGATCTATAGTGTTCACATGGCACAGGCAAAAGGACTCGAAATCGAAAGATTTCGAGTCCTTTTCTAACTTTTCAAGCAAACGCTAGACCGTTGCGACAGATGCCTCATAACACGTTGCATATGTGAAGGGCACTAAATGGTATCGAGTCGATTTTTGCTTCAGTGACGGCATGATGACGGATATCTATTGCGACTGCCCATATCCGGAACTCTGCAAGCATGAGGTGGCCGCAGCATTCACGCTTCGGATGCTGTTCGAGCAGCCGCAGTTCAAAGATATCAGCGATTTTATGGCGATGGACCACAGGGCTTTCTGGCAGCTGGCAGCGCGCACAGACAGCATCTGCCTCTGATTTTGCTGCGGAAAAACCGGTTGCGCCGCTGTTTCTTCTTTGCTACAATGAAAACAGCATGGCAGGAAGACGCAGTGTGCAAAAACAGGAATGATGGGGATGGGAGCATGCACAGAACAGAAAATGTGGAACTGACCGTGGTGTGTCTGCTGGAGGACGGCGGCAAAGTGCTGCTGCAGAACCGGAAAAAGGAAGACTGGCACGGTTGGGCGCTGCCGGGCGGGCATGTGGCGCCGGGAGAATCGTTTGTAGACGCTGTAATCCGGGAGATGCGGGAAGAAACAGGGCTGACGATCCGGAACCCGAAGTTGGTCGGCGTCAAGCAGTTCCCAATCGAAGCCGGCCGGTACGTTGTGCTGCTGTTCAAGGCTGTGGAATGGGCAGGAACGCTGACGTCATCGGAGGAAGGGGAGATGAAGTGGGTAGAATACAGCCAGCTTCCGTCCCTGAAAACCGTGGACGATCTCGAAGAGATGCTGCACATGATGAACGCGCCGGGACTGACGGAATTCCAATACCTGCTCTGCGGCGGGGAATGGGTTGTATCCATTAAATAGAGGAGGCAGTTATGCGGTATCTTACAAAGGAATGGTACATCGCCTGTCAGGCTGACCCGATGACGCCGGAGGTGCAGAAGCAGCTGGACGAGATTGACCGGGCCTATTGCGCCGCGCAGACGCGCGAGACGCTGCCGGACGGGCTGTTACAGCAATTTTTCTTCCACGACGGCGTGGTGCGGGAAATCATCACCGGGACGGATCTCACGCTTCGCATTGACAGCCCGTATTCCGAATACCATACCGTGACCTTCCGCGGTGCAAGGCTCAAGCAGGAGCCGCCCCGTGTCGGTGCGGTCTGGCTGTACCGGGAACTTTACCGGCATAAGAGCGGGATGGGCTACGAGGTGCACATCCTGTTCGATGCCCCGGCAGGCCCTGCGCACCAGGGAATCCGCCCATCCGACTTGATCGATACGAAAATCATCTGCGACGAGATCGAATTTGCATAAAAAACCGGCCCGGACACGAATGTGTCCAGGCCGCGACGGTGAGCGGATCTGGCTCCTGCAGTATGACGGCTTCATGGTCGAGTTCCGATGTCTGCTTCTGCACCTGTGCGGATATCTCCGGTTCCTGCCGCAGCTGCTGTAGAGCAAACCGGACGCCGCCGATGGCACACGATATGCACAGCACGGCACGTCCGCGCTCGCATACCGGCGCAGAATGCACTCGCGCTGTGTGCGCAGGAGTTGCCGGAACTGCTGCATCTGACGTTAGAGTCGTGACAATCTGCTTTGCCTGTGCTTCAGAGTCGGCCTCCGAGCGGACGAGCCGCAGAAGCTTCTGCTGCATGCGGGCTACGCGCAGATTTATGACTGGGTCCCGCGTGACAGCATCCTGTTCTACGCGCTCGACAACGGCATGAGTCTTGTCGCCTGCAACCAGCAGCTTGACGAGCGCGGCGAAGCCATTTTAGGTTGACCGATGCGCCCCATCTGCATTGAATTTAATCTTACATAGTGAGAACCCCCGCAGAGCGGCTGGCCGGGCCGCCTCTGCGGGGGTTTTTAAGCAAATAGGCCCTTTTTGACGAAATTGCCAGAAATATTTCTAAAATGGAGAAATAATCCTTGCATTCACTGGAAATGTCCGGTACAATCAATATAGAGTAGTGTATACTTCGTACCATGAAAGATACACACAGATGAGAGAAAACACACAATGGGAGGAAAAATGGCATGAAACGATCAAAGCGAATCCTTGCCCTGCTCCTGAGCATGGTCCTGTTGCTCGGGATGCTGCCAATGTCTGCATTGGCGGCGGAAAATGAAGGTGAAGAAGAACTGAAGCGTTATACAGTGCTGGTGCTGGATACATCAAGCACGGCAACTTTTCTGCATGATGGCGAGCCAATTTATACGGCGGATACTGCGATTGAATATGTGAAAAAAGCGGCAATGAAATTTATTTCATCGCTGGTCAATGCAGATGGGACAAACTATGTTGCAGTAGTTTCTTTCAAGGCGACTGCGTCCGTTGTATCGGGGTTTACAGATGACACGCAGGCACTGAATAAAAAGGTAGGAGAACTGACGGCGGCTGATAACATCCGGGACATCTCTGCTGGCTTGGAGGCTGCGGATGCCTTGATTTCGACGGTTCCTGACGGAGAGCATGTACGGAAAAACGTGGTGTTGTTTACTACGGGTATGACCAACAATGGCGATTACAGCTATTCCGGACGATATGATGAAAACACAGTTGGAAGTAATTGGCGCCGCACCGATACAAATATCCGTCTATATGCCTATGCGAACCATGCAATTTCTGTCGCAGAAGCGTTAAAGCAGAAGGCAACGCTGTATACGATCGGACTGTTTCAGACAATGGAAGGCATGCCTGAACAGGGAAAAGACATTGTTGAGTTTTTTAAGCTGACAGCAAAGGATCTGGCAACGTCGACTGATTATTATTACCCGGTAGACGACCCGGATGATTTGGAATTTACCTTTGGCGATGTAGCTGGAGATATTGTCAATGAAAAGAAAATCATAACGAGCAAGTTCAAGTGGAGCGGAGAGGCTAAAAAGGGAGGAGATCAGGAGAGCATTTGCTACTACTCAGATGATTATTTCATGGAAAGTTCCACAATTATGAATTCACACCTTAGAACAATGTCGATTGCATTTGTGTTGTCAAGCTTTGCGAGCGAGGATAGTGATACAACTTGGGAGCAGAAAAGTAATTCAGAAAAGGACGAAGAAGCAAAAAAAACGGAGGATATTGTTTTTTCAAAGACTGCAAAATGGAGAAATGCCAGAGACTTGCTGTGCGGTAAAGAGAATGATAAAGACTATCCTGGATTGGGCTTCGGAGACGAAACATTTAGAGTGAATGATTTCTGGATGAGTAAGCCAACTAGAGATTCGATCGGTGTACTGGCTGCAAATAAAACTCTACGCGATGGTAGTACACTGGTCGCACTGGCAATCCGCGGCGGTGGCTATGAGCAAGAATGGTCCAGTAACCTTACTGTTGGACTCTGGGATGAGCATGAAGGTTTCGCAAAAGCGAAAAGAGATACGCTGGATTTTCTGGATGAATACCTCACGGAAATGAAGATCACAGGACCAATCAAGCTGTGGATTGTCGGCTATAGCCGCTCGGCGGTTACGGCCAATATGGTTGGTGGTGCGCTCGATTCCGGATACCAACTTGCAAATGGCACGACCGTTGCGTTTGATGACTTGTTTGTCTACACCTTTGAGCCGCCGCAGGGTTCAATGAAGAGCACGACACGCGGGAATTACTCTAACATTCATAATATTATAAATGGAAACGATCTTGTTGCAATGGTAGCACCGTCAGCATGGGACTTTGCAAGGTTTAACAGCAACAATGACTGGATTCCTAGTGCTGCTGGTACCAGAGATTTTATTAAATATCGTAAAAATATGCTTCGGATGCTTGAAGCTATTGATGGAATGCAACCGACACCGGCATTCGATTATAAAATTAGAGAGTTTCTTCCACTGAGTAGAGTCAAAGTGGACTGGAAAGCAATCTTACCCGGCGGCGAACCATTTATTTCAAGGGAATTCTATAACGTTTCGACACATACTGCACTCTGCGCAGTTATAGATTATTTGGCAGACGATGTACTAGAGTCACGGGCAACTTACGTTGCGGACTGGCAGGCCGGTATGCGGACATTTATGTATCTATGGAAAGGTGGCAGTATCGTTAATATATTGGGAGTGAGAATGTCTCCAATCGAATTTACAAAGGACATTTTCAGTAAATTAACGTTTGAACGGATTATGGAGATTCTTGCTCCTGCATATAAATTTAGCTTAGATCCACGCTATACACTGGACAAACGTGAAAAAGAAATCCGGGAAAATATCAGGGCTTTCGTTGCGGAAGCATTGTCAAATTACAATTTGATAGGAACTGCCGAATGGCTGATAGGACTCGAGGAGGCACTGAATGACCTGCTTTGGAGGCTAATGTGGTCTAGTGCCAAGGATGCTTTGTTGAATAATGGAACCAAGGTACAACTGTTAGCAGATTTTATATACTTGATCGTCGAAGACAGCGTTTTCCAGCCACACTACCCAGATATCACATTCGCTTGGATGATGTCAATGGATTCCTATTATAACGGAGAAGACGTAACAAAGTCTAATCAAGTAACGCGAGTGGTGCATATCAACTGCCCGGTCGATATCAGTGTCTACGATGGAAGAGGAACGCTGGTGGCATCAATCGTCGGCGATGAGCCACAGGTCATTGATGGGAGCGCAATCCCGGCGTTTGTCAATACAGACGGAGAGAAGGTCGTTATGCTTCCGCCAGATGAGACATATGAGATTCGGGTGGAAGCGACAGCAGAGGGCAGTGTGAATCTTGGCATTCAGGAGTATTATTTCAGTACGGCGTCTGTCAACCGTCTGCAGAACTATTACAATATCCCTGTTCAGACAGGCGAACTGATTAAGGTGCGGCTGCCGGAACTGACGGAACAGGAGCGGACATCTGTTTGTTCGGATGGCTCCGATGCACAATATCAGGTTTTGCACGGAGAAACGACACTTACACCATCGGAAAGCTATACAGGCGAAGATGCGCAGCGCAGCTATGAGATCACAGTCACGGTTGACGGTGAAAACGGCATGGTCAATGGTGGTGGTACATTTGCGCATGGTACATTTGCGCAGCTGGAGGCATTCCCTAGAAACGGTGCGGAGTTCCTTGGATGGTATCTTGACGAAAACCTTGTTTCGACCGATGCTGTCTATCGATTTGCTGTAACGGAAGACATGGCGTTTACGGCAAGGTTTGGAGATGCGGCAGAACTGTACACGCTGCATGTCTCCGCTGAAAGTGGTGGAACGGTAAAAAATGTGACGCTTACAGTTCCCGCAGGTGTGCAGATCAACCTTGTTGCGGTTGCAGATCCAGAATACACATTTGCGTTCTGGAAATCCAATGCTGGCACAATAGAAAATACCAGAAATGCTGATACATGGTTTACAATGCCGTCGGAAGATGCACAGGTTTTCGCAACATTTACGAAAAACGGAGAACCTGATGAGCCGGAAGATCCGGAAACGCCGACACCTGTGATCCAGCCAAGTGGCCCGTCTTCACAGCCCAAACATGAAGAAAACTGCCCGGGGCGGAGATTCCAGGATGTTGATACGACTTTATGGTATCATGCAGCAATAGACTTTGTGCTGGAGCAGAATTATATGAGCGGTACCAGTCAGACAACTTTTGCACCCAATGGGGCGCTGACGCGTGCTATGCTTGTGCAGATTCTCTACAATATGGAACAGAAGCCGGTAAGCAATGGGAGTGTCAGCTTTAAAGATGTAAAAGCGGGCGACTGGTATAAAGCGGCACTGACGTGGGCGATCGAAAACCAGATTGTTATGGGCTATACGGACGGAACGTTCAGACCGAACGATGCGATCAGCAGAGAACAGCTGGCAGCAATTCTGTTCCGGTATCATGCTTATAAGGGAAGGGAAGCAGACCAAGGAAATGATCTTGGCATGTTCTCTGATGCAAAGCGTGTTTCAGCGTGGGCAACTGATGCGATGCAATGGGCGGTTGCAAAGCAGATCGTTAATGGCAAGGGCAATGGCCTGCTCGATCCGCACGGAGCGACAACGCGCGCACAGGCTGCACAAATGCTGATGAACTATCAGAAAAGTTTGGGATAACTATCTGCGCGAAAGAGCAGAAAGTAGTATTGCCGCAAAGTCTGATATTCACGGAACGATGTAGGTAGGTCATTTTTGCACGAAGCCCGGGCACTTTACTGTGCCCGGGTTTTGTCTGTCAAGATGCTTTTTGCCCTGTTATCAACGTAAGTGTCAGAATGCCGACTGCAGCAGCCGGGTTGCATGTTTGGCCTGCTGAAGATAGATGTGCCGGTTGGCTGCAGTCGAGGCGTAATATCAAACAGTGCCTGTAGAAATTTAGAATCCTATATGTCCTATACGGAAAAAACAGATGCCAGCCTAAATTGGAGTTCTTGGAGGCTATGACAATGTCTCCTTAGTCGGTCAATCCGGCTGGGGCCGACACGGCAAGCTGACCAGCGCCGCGCGGACAGCATTGCGGGTGCAGCATAGCCAGTGACTGCACCAATAGCACCGGAACAATTCCGTTGAGAACGTTTTCAACGGAATTGTTTTATCCTGCCTGCTTTATTTTTTACTGTTCTGCCCGACCAGACGGAGCACGGCCATTACGGCGCCGTACAGGATGCCTGCGATTGCCCAGATGAACCAGCTGTATTTGGGCTGCGCGTTGCCATACGGCCCGAAGGTGTAGAACATGAAAATAGCAGTCACGATCAGCCAATAGCAGACACTGACCGTCCCGATCAGGCGGCTTTTGGACTTTCTCTGGCGGGTGTAGTCGCCCTCCTCCAGCAGCTTTTCCATCGCGGCGGTCTGCGTTCCGGCGTAGACGAACGCGATGCAGGCCAGCGCGACAAAGCCCAGCAGCAGGCACACCGCGCCGATGTACATGAGATCTGAGCCGGAAAGGCACATCGCCAGAAACAGCGGCAGGACGGACATGATGCACAGGATCGTGCCGATCATGTTCAGACGGTTCGCCGTGGGCTGGAAGTCCTGCTGGCGCTGCCTGACCATGCCGCTTACGCCGTATTCCGTCTCAAACGGCTCGGTTTCCAGAAACGCAAATTCCCTGACCTGCGCGCCGCTGGACAGGAAAATGCCGACTGCGGCGGCGACCAGAATGATCAGCGCGCTCATGCCGATGCCCGCCGCCGCGTTTTCCGTAACGCGGGCGGTGTATTCGCTCAGCCCGCCGAGCAGGATCAGCGCAATGGGCGAGATCACGCACAAAAACGTGGCCAACGCCAGCCTTGGCGCGGCGGCGCGGCGCAGTTCCAGATAGCGCGAGGCCTCCTCCATGCTCACGCGGCGGCGCTGCGGCTGCTCGGGAAGGCTGGACGCAGGCTCCTGCTCTTCCAGTTCATCCTTTAATAAGTAATCCGTGCTGACGCCGAAAACGCGGCTCAGCTGGACGATCTTGTCGAGGTCTGGAACGGACTGCGCGCCCTCCCATTTGGATACGGACTGCCGCGAGACGTTCAGCTGCTGCGCAAGTTCCTCCTGCGACCAGCCCGCCTTTTTCCGCAGGGCGATCAATTTGTCTGCAAAGATCATGCGTGTTTCCTCCTCTGGTTGATGCCGCTATTCTACGGGATTTTGCAGTTGCATGCCAGCAAGTCCGCCTGAAAATCTGTCAACTGCCGGTTGCGGCACTGCAATTTCAGGATTTCTTTATACTTCGTTTACAAACTGTTCACCACAAACCGGGCAAAATCCGGTATCCTTGGAGCATAAGGAAGCTGCTTCACGGAAAGTTCCGCGGAGAGACAACAGCAGCCTTTCAAATAGACATTCATCCATTTCTCCTCTCTTTTCTCTTTTTCTCTCAAGGAAAGCCGCCGGCAGCGCATGCCGGCGGCTTTTCGCGTCCTCAGCGCGCGGCGAACAGGAAGCCGCTGCGCAGAGAGTGTGCCAGATTGAACCGGCGTGCTGCTGTTTCGCCTTCAAACCGGATATCGGCAAACGGGCCGTCTATGGATACGATACGGCCCATGCCGTATTTTTTATGCCGGATGACGCTCCCCGGCCCGAGCGTCTGCGCGTCCGGCATCTGTGCCGCAGCAGGCAGACCCGGTGTCTGGAAGACGGCCTCGCGGCTTCGTTCAAGCAGCATCTGTCCCGCACGCATGAGCCTGTCACCGTCCGGAAATGCAAGGAGCATCTCGTCTTCGCACTGCGCCAGAATGCGTCCCTCGCCGTGCGTTTCGTGGCGATAACGCAGACCACAGGCGTTTTCCGGCACGATGGCAGCGAAATCGTCCTTTGCGCGCACCGGAACAGGCAGATAGCCCTGCGCCTCCCTGATAAACGCGGATGGTGCATCCGGGTAATCGAACAGTGTCAACTCGTCCTTTGCCCGCGTCATGGCGACGTAGAAAAGCCTGCGGTCTTCTTCGTACTCCCGACGCTCGTCCGCCGTTCCGTCTGCCGCGTCCGGCCGGGACGGGAGCACGCCGTCGTGGATATCCAGCAGATACACCCGTTCATATTCCAGCCCCTTGCTTGAATGGATCGTTGAAAGCGTCAAGCGTGCATCCGGCGCGTCCGTATGTACGCGGATGGTTTGCCGCAGCGTGTCCAGCCGGGCCAGAAACGCCTCCGCCGACGGCTCCCGCGCGGCAAGCATCTGCAGAATGAAATATTTTCCGGGATCGAGCCGCCGTTCGGTCACAAAACCGCCGTAGCCCAGCGGGCCCCAGATCGTGCGCATCAGCGCTTCTCCGGGCAGCGTTTCCAGTGCCTCGAACCCCGCCTTTAAACGCCGCACGCGTTCAAGTCCCTCATCCGATAATCCTGCCTGCGCCAGCAGGCAGTCCAGAATCGGCGTGTTTGTACGTCCGCTCTGTATGCAGGCGGCCTGCGCCGCCTCCTTGGAGATCAGGGCACCGAATTTATAATAAATGCGCAGAAAGCGTTCCGCGTCGTCCGGCGTTGCGGCGAAGCGCAGAATGTCCTGCACGTCGCAGACAATGCGGTGGGTAAAAAAAGTGTCGTCAAAGCTGCGGCAGTGATATGGAAGTCCGGCGCGCTCCAGCGCGTCGATCAGCGGAAGGGCGCTATCGTTGTTGCGGTACAAAACGGAAAACGGCGCGCCCTGCTCCCCAGCCAGCGCCAGCAGATACCGGTACTGCGCCTGCCGCGAGGCTGCGTGCGCAAGATGCACCCGGCGGCCCTTCGCCCTTGTTGCGCGGATGGTCTTGGAATAGCGCTCCCGGTTTCCCTCAATAAACATGCCTGCCAGCCGCAGAATTTCCGGCGTAGAGCGGTAATTGTCCTCCAGCAGCAGCGTCTTCGCGCCCGGCCAGACCGCAGAAAAGCGCAGCAGCGCCTCCGGATAGGCCGCGCGGAAGCCATAGATGCTCTGGTCCTCGTCGCCGACCATGAAGAGATTCCCGGTCTTTTGCGCCAGCAGTTCAATGATCGCATGCTGCACGCGGGATGTATCCTGCGATTCGTCCACGCAGAGATAGGGATAGTGTTCCTGAAATTCTGCCAGAATTTCGGGCCGCTTTCTGAGAATCGCCAGCGCGTAAGCCATCTGATCGTCGTAATCCATCTGCCGCGCTTCGCGCAGCGCGGCACAGTAGCGCGCGTAGAGTTCGGCAAAGTGCGGCAAGCTGAAGTCCTGCGCGGCGATTTCGTCCGTGCTTAGCATCATATTCTTACAATAGGTGATCGCCGTGCGCACCTCGCGGATGGTACTGTCAGTGGGATATTCGCCGTTCAGTTCCTGATAGATGCGCCCGACCAGTGAGGCCAGTTCTCCGGCGTTCTCCAGCAGTTCAAAGGCTGGGCCGCGCTGCCGTCCGCAGACCTCAATGATTTTAGCTGACAGCCCGTTGATCGTGCGGAATTCCGGCGTTCGCCCGGCAAGGTCCGGGAAACGTGCGGTAAAGCGTGCGCGAAGTTCCCGCGTAGCAGCGACGGTGTAGGTCACGGCCAGAATGCGTGCCGGGTCGATGCCGCAGCACAGCGCCATATAGCCGAGCCGCGTCACCAGCACTGTCGTCTTTCCGCTTCCGGGCACGGCCAGCAGCAGAACCGGCCCCTCCGTCTCCATGACAGCGGCCTTCTGCTGCTCACTGAACTGCGGCATATAGCGGGCGGTAAATTCCTCCTGCGTCATACGGACAGTTCCAGCACGACCGGGCAGTGGTCGCTGCCGAGCACGTCCGTGCGGATTTCCGATGAAACCACGCGCGGCAGCAGCCGTTCGGAGACAATAAAATAGTCAATACGCCAGCCTGCGTTATTTTCGCGCGCATGGAAGCGGTAACTCCACCACGAGTATACGCCCGCCAGATCCGGGTGCAGACGGCGGAACGTGTCGGCAAAGCCAGAGGACAGAAGCCGCGTCATCTTTGCGCGCTCCTCGTCGGAAAACCCTGCGTTCTGCCGGTTTGCTTTCGGGTTTTTAATGTCGATCTCTTCATGTGCAACGTTCAGATCGCCGCAGTAAACAACCGGCTTTTCCGCGTCCAGCCGCAGCAGATATGCGTGCAGCGCGTCCTCCCACTGCATGCGGTAATCGAGGCGCTTCAATCCATCCTGAGAATTGGGCGTATAGCAGCAGACAAGATAAAATTCTGGGTATTCCACAGTGATGAGCCGCCCCTCGTGGTCATGCTCGTCGAGTCCGAGTCCATACCGAACAGAAAGCGGGGCCTGCTTTGTCAGAATCGCCGTGCCGGAATAGCCCTTTTTCTCGGCAGAATAAAAATAGCGGTGATAGCCATGCAGTTCAAAGACCGCCTGCTCCGGCTGAAGCTTTGTCTCCTGCAGGCAGATCACATCGGCGTTTTCCTGCGTGCAGTAGTCAAGAAAGCCCTTGCCGAGACAGGCCCGCAGACCGTTGACATTCCAGGATACCAGTTTCATAGATACCTCCAAGTGAAAAAAATCTTCCCATGAGAGGGAAGAGTCAGGGTGCATAAAGACTTTGCGGATTTATAGGGCAGTACGGATTTGCGGCAGTCCTGTAGGGGCCGATGCCCACATCGGCCCGCTGGGAAGTTGCGACTTTGCCGCAGATTTCCGTAAAACCGGTACATTCTGCGGGCGGACAGAGTCGCCCGCCCCTACAGGAGAGAGCGGGGGGCGTTGTAGGGGCCGACGACTCTGTCGGCCCCAAAAATATAACGAATTCGCCGAGAATTCCCGTAAAACCGGTGCAATCTGCGCGGGCCGATGTAGGCATCGGCCCCTACAATGAAATTTGGTGGTGCACACGGGGGTGCATCGGTCTATGCTTTTCGCCCCTGCCTGCTGCAATCCATCAGGCGCTTTGCGCCAGTTCCCTTTCAGGGGAGCCTTTTATTCTTCCGGCTCCTCCGCGGCTGTCTCCGGCAGCTGCATATCGTCGAAGGCGTTCTGTGCGTCGTCGAAGATCACCTGTACCTCAGCGAACGCGTCCTGAAGCCGGGAAAGGCCGGTGGACAGGTCGGCTGCCAGCGCGGCAATCTCCTCGCCGGAATCCATATAACGGGTACGGGCGTCCTCGCAGAGATTCGACAGTTGCGCATAGATGCGCCGGGCGCGCACAGCCGCGTTGCGTTCGGTTTGCTCGGCGCGGCGGTAGGCGGTCAACTCTTTTTCGGTAAGCGACGGTTCCTGCACCGGTTCATCCGGTTCATTTTCTGTTTCCGGCTCTTCCGGCTGCGGCACCGGCTCCGACGGCTGCGGGTCGGGGCGCGTCAGCAGTTCCTGTTGCGCCTCTTCGGCCTTTTTCAACTGCTCCGCCAGATCAGAGCCTTCCTGCGCGAGCGCGTTCACCTGCCCGGAAAGCGCGTCGTTGTCCGCCTGTGCCTGCTCCAGACGCTTCTGCAGACCTGCCAGTTCGACCTGAAGGCGCGCATTTTCAGCGGCAAGCTTATCGCGCTCGTCAGTCAGCTTGCGCAGGGCCTTCTGGTGCTCAATGGACGTCGATTCGATATAATTGACAACGTCGGTGCGGTTAAAACCGCTGACCGCCGTGCGAAACTTTGAAAAATCAGCCACCTGCTGTTCCTCCTGATCTCCGATTTTGTCTCAGTATATCACGAAAAGCGACAAAAAACAACTGGGCGTGCCGCCCGTGCGCCCGCTTTCGCACAGATTTTATGAATTGTTCACAGACGCTGGTTTTTCATTTGTATGATTGCAGACCGGCAGAAAGACTGCTATAATAAATCGCATCTGAAAGACAGCGAGGGAGCGAACGATGGAATACAACAAGCTGATCGCCGAGATGCACACCGGCGACGATGTAGAGGGGTTCTATGTCCTGAAAGACGCATTTTTGAAGACGACGGCGGCGGGGAAGCCGTTTTTATCCGGCGTTCTGGCAGACCGATCCGGTGTGATCGATCTGA
>ERZ1106976.3439-NODE-3439-length-12560-cov-6.581527_pt1 | contig 12560 bp, 9 predicted proteins | sample MGYA00403687_ERZ1106976 | MGnify/ENA primary metagenome ERZ1106976 (study PRJEB35170, sample SAMEA104062446) | human gut metagenome | biome: human gut; feature: human-associated habitat; material: faeces | place: Denmark | collected 2013-02-22 ... | reverse complement strand
CGTGTGCGGCTAACAGTCGGAACTATGAAAATATTGATTCTCAACGGCCCGAACCTCAATCTGCAGGGGCGGCGCGACACCGGAGTTTACGGTACGCAGACCTTCGAAACCTTCTTCGAACGGCTCCGGTCGCTCTATCCCGCCGTCGGATTCGGCTACTTCCAGTCCAATATCGAAGGCGAGTTGATCGACGCCGTACAGCAGGCCGACGGCGTTTACGACGGTGTGGTGCTCAACGCCGGGGGATATACCCATACCTCGGTGGCGCTGCGCGACGCGGTGTCGGCGGTGTCGGTTCCCGTCGTCGAGGTGCATATCTCGTCGATCCTCGCGCGCGAGGAGTTCCGCCACGTCTCGCTGCTGGCCCCCGTGGCCAAAGGCTCGATCATGGGATTCGGGCTGGATTCCTACCGGTTGGGAGTCGAAGCGCTGCTGCTTGGCAACGAAAAGTAGAAAGCCGCTTTCGGCAGCATGCCGTTTGCATAGGAGCAGGTGCGGGCTGCCGCTTTCGTGGATTCGGGAGTGTTTCCTGTCAGAGCGGGAACGGCCGGCGTTTCTGCCGCGCAGGCGGCAGCGGGTTCCCTCGGAGAAGGGGGGGGGCTGGAATTGTAGAGGCGGCTTAAAGCGGCTGCCGCGTAAATATGTCGATCACACAATAATGTTCAAATTATAAGCATCATACGTTTATGTACAGAATGAAAAAAACCAAGATCGTTGCGACGATGTCGGACTTCCGCTGCACCGAGGAGTTCGTGAAGAACCTTTACGACGCCGGTATGGACGTCGTGCGCGTCAATTCGGCACACGTGACGGAGGACGGAGCCACGCATATCGTCGAGACCGTACACCGGGTGAATCCGGCCATTCCGATCATGATAGATACCAAAGGGCCTGAAATCCGCGTGACGACGATCGCTGACGAATACGGCAACAGCATCAATTTCCGGGTGGGCGACCGGGTCGCCGTACGGGGTTCGGACGGCAGCGACATGACCACCCGCAAGGTGGTTTATATGAACGTGCCGACCATCGTGCGCGACATTCCGGTCGGGGCGCGCATGCTGATCGCCGACGGCGAGCTGGAAATTCGTGTGGTGGAGAAGACCGACGAGGAGCTGATCTGTGAGTTCGTCGTGGGCGGCGCGATGCGTTCGCGCAAGAGCGTCAACGTGCCTGCGGTGTCGATCGACCTGCCTTCGGTGACGGAGAAGGACCGCCGCTTCATCGAGTGGGCCGTGAAGAACGACGTCGATTTCATCGCACACTCGTTCGTGCGCAGCGCCAAGGACATAAAGGCCGTGCAGGAGATTCTCGATGCCCACGGCAGCAAAATCAAGATCATTTCGAAGATCGAAAATCAGGAGGGACTCGACAACATCGACGAGATCATCGAGGCGTCGTACGGCATTATGGTGGCGCGCGGCGACTTGGGCGTGGAGCTTCCGGCCGAAGCGATTCCCAACACCCAGCGGCGCATCGTCGAGAAGTGCATTTGCGCGAAGCGCCCGGTGATTATCGCCACGCAGATGCTCTATTCGATGGTCAAGAGTCCGCGTCCGACGCGCGCCGAGGTGAGCGACGTGGCGAGCGCCATTTACGAGCGCGTGGACGCCGTGATGCTGAGCGACGAGACCGCCATGGGCGACTATCCCGTGGAGTCGGTCGAGACGATGGCCCGCGTGGCCCGCGAGATCGAGCGCGACGAAACGCATTTCAAGCCGATGATCGACATGGACATGGTCTCGGTGAACCACGAGATCACGGCCCAGCTGGCCCGCTCGGCGGTGCGCGCTTCGACAAACCTGCCGATCAAATACGTGGTCCTCGACACCAAGACCGGCCGTACGGGCCGTTATCTCGCTGCGTTCCGCGGCCGGAAGACCGTGATGGCCGTCTGCTACCAGCTCCACGCGCAGCGTATTCTGGCGCTGTCGTACGGCGTGGTGCCGATTCTGCGCAATCAGGAGCTGCACGACAAGTATCATTTCTTGGTCGATGCGCTCGAATTCCTCGATCAGTACCGCAAACTCAAGGGCGAGGATCTGCTGGCCATCGTGGGCGGCAGCTTCGGACCCGACGGAGGTGCGTCGTATGTCGAGATCGCCAATGTGGACAACATCCGCCGGCGCAACGAGGAGATCGTTGCGGCGCAAAAGTGTTAGCCGTTGAAAGGGGAGCTGAAGGATAAGGTCGCCCGCGGCGTGGCGTGGAGCATGGCCGAGAAGATCGGTACGATGCTCCTCCAGATGGCCGTGAGCCTTATTATCCTGCGCCTGCTGACCCGCGACATCCTCGGCGTCATGGCGATTCCGACGGCCGTGGTGGCCGTGGCGCTGGTGCTTGTGGACAGCGGTTTTTCGCAGGCGCTGATCCGCAAGGCGGCCCCTTCGGCGGACGATTACAAATCGGTTTTCGCCTTCAATATCGGGGTATCGCTGGTGATGTACGCGCTTTTCACGGCGCTGGCGTTTCCGGCGTCGCGGTTCTACGACATGCCCCAGATCGCGCAGATCGCACCCGTGTTTTTCCTGCAGCTGCCCATCGGGGCGCTGTGCGCCATTCAGAATACGATCTGCGTCAGGCAGTTCCGTTTCGCGCTGTTGTCGAAGGTGACTTTCGCCTCGTCGCTCGCGGGCGGACTGGCGGCGATCGGCCTCGCACTCGCCGGGTTCGGGATCTGGTGTATCGTGGCCCAGCGCGTGCTGCAGGCGGCGGTGCGGACTCTGCTGTTGTGGTGGCTGAGCGACTGGCGGCCCTGCGGGGCGTGCAGCCGCGGACCGCTGCGCGAAATGGCTCCCTTCAGTTTCAGCCTGATCGCCACGGACCTGATTTCGACGTTCTACAATAAGATTCCGCAGTTTTTCCTCGGACGGCTCTATCCGGCCGATACGCTCGGTTCGTTCGATCAGGCGATCAAGCTCAAGGATCAGCCGACGATTTCGGCGATGCAGGCCGTGCAGAGCGTCACTTTCCCTGCGCTGGCCAAGATCAAGGACGACGCTCCGAAGTTCGCCGAGAGCTATCGGCAGGTCGTGATGGTGGTCTCCTACGTTCTTTTCCCGGTCATGCTGGGCATGTCGGCCGTGGCGCACGACATGTTCGCTGTCCTGCTGGGCGAGGAGTGGATGCCTACGGTGCCCTATTTCGAGACGGTATGTCTGGTGGGACTTTTCTATCCGATGTCGATAATCGCCTACAACGTATTGAAAGTCAAGAGCGGCGGTGCATTGATCGTGAAGCTGGAGATCGTCAAGAAGGTGATTATGACGCTGGTGTTCGCCGTGACGATTCCGATCAGCGTGCAGGCCGTGGTATGGGGACTCGTGGTGATTGCATTCTGCGAAATGTCCGTCAATGTCCTCGCCACGACCAAGTTTACGTCGCTGTCGCCGGGGCGTTTCGTGCGGACGCTGCTGCCTCCGCTGCTGGCGGCCGCCGCGATGTACGGCGCGGTGCGGCTGACGGCCCGCGCGATTCCGGAGCATGCCCTGCTGCGGCTGATGGCCGAAGTGACGGCCGGTGCGGTCTGTTATCTCCTGCTGTCGGCCCTGTTCCGGCTCGAAGCCTTCCGCGAGGTGGCGGCTATTGTCCGGAAGCAGTTTTTGCACCGTTGATTCGCAGGCTGTTTGCGTGTCGCTTTGGGTGCGCATTCACGGAATAACGGTAAAAATAACCGCCGGTTATACCTTTGGGGTGTAACCGGCGGTTTTTGTCGGGGTGGAAGACCCTCCCCGGCCGTCAGGCGTAGACCTTCGGGGTGATGACGCCCCGAAGGACGACCAGCGCGTTGGTGACGAGTGATTCGAGTTCGTTCTCGCCGGGGTAGACCGCGATGGGGGCGATGAACGAGCAGAATTCCGAAATGTACTCCACGACGGATTTGTTGTGGGCGATGCCGCCCGTCAGGATGACGGCGTCAACCTGTCCGCCGAGGGCGGCGGCCATGGCGCCGATCTGCTTCACGATGCCGTAGCACATGGCGTCCTTCACCACGCGGGCTTTTTCGTCGCCCTGACCGATGCGCTCCATGACCTGTATCATGGAGTTGGTCCCCAGATGCGCCACGAGACCGCCTTTGCCGGCCAGCATCTGCTGGATATCGTGCCGCGTGTAGCGGCCCGAAAAGCAGAGATCGACCAGTTCGCCGGCTGGAAGGGTTCCGGCGCGCTCCGGTGCGAACGGTCCGTCGCCGTCGAGGGCGTTGTTCACGTCGACGACGCGGCCCTGCTTGTGTGCCGCGACCGAGATGCCGCCGCCGAGGTGGGCGACCACGAGGTTCGCCTTCTCGTAGACGATGCCGATGCGGTCGCAGTGCAGGCGGGCCGTGGCTTTCTGGTTGAGTGCGTGGAAGATCGAACGCCGCGGGCAGTCGGGATGCCCGCTCAGGCGCGCTATGTCGTCCATTTCGTCCACGACCACGGGGTCGGCGATGTAGGCTTTGATGCCTGCGGTCGCCGCGATTCCGTCGGCCAGCAGACCGCCGAGGTTGGAGGCGTGCTCCATCGTGGCGTGCTGCAGGTCGCGGCGCATGGCGTCGTTCACTTCGTACACGCCGGCGGGAATGGGTTTGATGAGGCCGCCGCGGCCGATTACGGCAGCGAGGGACATGATGTCGAAGCCGTGTTCCTTCAATGCCGTGAGGATCATGTCACGGCGCCAGTCGAGCTGGTCGATGATGTTGGGGTAGTGTGCGATCTGTTCCGCCGAGTGACGCAGGGTCAGATCCAACAAAGGCCGCTCCTCGTCGTAGAGGGCGACCTTCGTTGAAGTAGAGCCGGGATTTATCGCTAGAATTTTGAAGCCCATAAATCGGTTCCGGTTAATTAGGTTGGTGGGTTAGGTTGGTGGGTTGGTTCAGGCTGCCTTACTGTTTCACGGCCAGACAGGCCAGCGCGATCGAGTAGAGCTTGGTCTTGCTGGTGTCGCCGCGCGAGGTCAGCACGCAGGGGACTTTCGTTCCCATGACCATGGCTGCCAGTTCGCCGCCGCAGAGGTGCGTGACTGACTTGAAGAAGACGTTGGCCGATTCGAGGTTGGGGAAGAGCAGGCAGTCGGGATCGCCCGCGACGGACGAGCCTTTGACCTTCTTGTGTTCCGCAACGTCCTTGTAGAGCGCCACGTCGAGAGACAGGGGACCGTCTACGACGACGTCGCCCAGCTGTCCGCGGTCGCCCATTTTGGCCAGCAGCGCGCCTTCGGTCGAGGAGATGACGTTGGGAAGCAGCTGTTCCGACGGAGCGATGCAGGCGATTTTCGGAGTCTTGATGCCCAGCAGGTTGGCCGTGCGGGCGAGGTAGCCGATCTGCACGGTTTTCTGTTTGAAGTCGGGCAGCGGAATGACCGCCACGTCCGATATGACGAGCAGTTTGTGGTAGCAGGGCATCTCGACGATCGATACGTGGCTCAGCACGCCTTTCGGGGGAAACAGTCCTGCTTCCTTGTTGAGAATGCCGCGCATGTATTTGTCGGTCGAGACCAGTCCCTTCATCAGCACGTCGGCATTGCCGGCGACGACGGCCGCAACGGCCTGCTGCACGCACTTGACGTCGCTGGCTTCATCGACGATGTTGAATGCCTTGATGTCGATGTCGTTCTCGGCGCAGACCTGCTCGATAACGCTTTTTTCGCCGAAAAGCGTAGGCTCCACGAGGCCCTCCTTGTAGGCTTCGTAGACAGCTTCCAGCGTATGCGAATCCTGACCGTATGCCACGGCCAGCCGTTTTTTACCTCTTTTTCTCGCCTCCTCGACGATTTCAGTAAGATGTTGGATCATAGTTGTGGAAATGTGCTTTGAAAATTATTTTACGAGATTGTATGTGTCGGTAGCGATGACCAGCTCTTCGTCGGTGGCGATGACGGCCACTTTGACGCGCGAACCGGGAGTGGAGAGGATTTTGTTTACGCCGCGGGCGCCCTTGTTGGCCTCGCGGTCGAATTCGACGCCCATGAATTCGAGACCCGTGCAGACGCTTTCGCGCATCTCGCACGAATTCTCGCCGACGCCGCCCGTGAAGACGATCATGTCCACGCCGCCCATTTCGGCTGCGTATTCGCCGACGAATCTGCGGATGCGTCCGTAGTGCATGTCGCGGGCCAGAATGGCGCGGGGATTACCCTCGTCGTAGGCGCGGTCGATGTCGCGCATGTCGCTCGAAAGGTCGGTAAGACCCAGCACGCCCGATTTCTTGTTCATCATTTCGTTCAGCTCGGCGTAGGACATGCCCTCCTTTTCGCCGATGAAGGTGACGGCGCTGGGATCGACGTTGCCGCAGCGGGTGCCCATGACCAGCCCGTCCACGGGCGAGAAGCCCATCGACGTGTCGAACGACTTGCCGTTCAGCACGGCCGTCACCGAAGCGCCGTTGCCGATGTGGCAGGTGATGATCTTCGAATTCTCGAAGTCCAGTCCCGCGAGCTTGGCGCCGGTCTGCGCCACGTATTTGTGGCTGGTGCCGTGGAAGCCGTATTTGCGCACGCGGTATTTGTCGTAATAGGCGTGGGGCAGCGCGTACATGAAATTGACGGCCGGAATGGTCTGGTGGAACGACGTGTCGAAGACCGTGACCTGCGGCGTTCCCGGCAGCACCTTCTCGATCGAAAGCACGCCTTCGAGGTTGGCGGGATTGTGCAGCGGTGCGATCTCGAACAGCGAGCGGATTTTGCTCTTGACCTCCTCGGTGACGATGCAGCTTTCGGGGAAGAATTCGCCGCCGTGGGCTACGCGGTGGCCGACGGCTTTCACCTCGTCCAGCGAGCGGATGACGCCGTGCTCCGGGTCGGTGAGGGCGTCGAGCACGAGTTTGATGCCCGTCGTGTGGTCGGGAATCGGACGGTGCAGCTCGAAAGGCTGTTTGCCGACGGGTTTATGGATGAGGTCGCCTTCCGGCAGGCCGATACGTTCCACGATGCCTTTTGCGAGCAGTGTGCTCGATGCGGCTTCCATGTCGATCACCTGATACTTGATCGACGAGCTGCCGCAGTTCAATACCAAGATTACCATTGTCTTTCTATGTAGTTAATTCCTAAATGTTGTTCCGATCCACATGCCGAGCGCTGCAAAAACGATGCATACCGCGACGCTCAGCGCCACATAAATCGCCGCCGCATTGTAGCATCCGGCCCGCAGCAGGCGCACCGTGTCGGCCGAAAAGGTCGAAAAGGTGGTGAAGCCTCCGCAGAATCCCACGATGAGCAGCCAGCCCAGCGTCTCGGAGCTGGTGGCTTCCAGCAGGATGCCGATCAGCAGCGAACCCGCGGCGTTGACCGTGAACGTGCCCGCCGGAAATCCCAGCAGCGTCTGTCCGGCCAAGATCCCGCCCGAAAGCAGATAACGGACGATGCTGCCCGCCGCGCCGCCGAATCCCACGGCCATAAGTTCACGAATCATAAGTTAAATATACATCTAATTTTAAGGATGTGCAAATTTACGGAAAAAATGATTACGAATCGTTATATTTTTTGTTGTTTTTCGGGGTAAATCCGATGCGGAAGGCTTCAGGATTCCCGGATCTGCCCGTCGCCCGTGACGACGTATTTGTAGGTCGTCAGTTCGGGAAGGCCCATCGGACCGCGGGCGTGGAGCTTCTGGGTCGAGATTCCCACTTCGGCGCCGAAGCCGAACTGGCCGCCGTCGGTGAAGGCCGTCGAGACGTTGACGTAGACGCAGGCGGCGTCCACGGCGCGCGTGAACTGCGCGGCGGTCCGCTTGTTTTCGGTGATGATGGCTTCGCTGTGGCGCGACGAGTAGCGGGCGATGTGCGCGAGGGCCTCTTCGGGCGATGCGACGGTCCTGACGGCGAGTTTGTAGTCGAGGAATTCCGTGCCGAAGTGCTCTTCGGAAGCGTGTTCCAGCAGGTCGGCGGGGTAGTGTCCGCCGAGGGCCGCGAAAGCCTCGGTGTCGGCGTAGACCGTGACGCGGGCGGCGGCCAGCGGGGCGCAAAGCTCCGGCAGGTCGGCGAGCCGGTCGCGGTGGACGACGAGGCAGTCGAGGGCGTTGCAGACGCTGACGCGCCGGGTTTTGGCGTTGCAGACCACGGCGCGGCCTTTTGCGAGGTCGCCGTCGCGGTCGAAGTAGGTGTGGACGATGCCGGCGCCTGTTTCGATGACCGGGACGCGGGCGTTTTCGCGCACGAAGCGGATCAGGCCCGCGCCGCCGCGCGGAATGACGACGTCGACGTAACCCACGGCGTTCAGCAGCGCTCCGACGGAAGCGTGGTCCGAAGGAAGCAGGGTGAAGGCGTGTTCGTCGATGCCTTCGCTGCGCAGGGCTTCGTGCAGCAGGGCGGCGATGGCTTCGTTGGAGTGACGGGCGTCGCCGCCGCCCTTCAGCACGCAGGCGTTGCCCGTTTTGATACAGAGCGAGAAGATGTCGGCCGTGACGTTGGGCCGCGCTTCGCAGATCATGCCGACCACGCCGAACGGAACCCGCCGTTTGACGATGGTCATTCCGTTGGGCCGGGTGCGCCGCTCCAGCTCTTCGCCCTGCGGCGAGGGCAGGTGCGCGACGGCTTCCATGTCGTCGGCGATGGCGGCGATGCGCTCCGGAGTCAGCCGCAGACGGTCGCGCAGCGGCGAGTCGGGGGCCATGGCTTCGAGGTCGCGGGCGTTGGCTTCGAGCAGGCGGGGCGTATGCGTGCGCAGCAGTTGTGCGGCGTGCATCAGCGTGCGTCCGAGTCGTTCGGTTTCGGTCTCGGCCAGAAGCGTTCCGGCCTGACGGGCGGCTTTGAACAGGGATTCGTATTCCATAGTCGTCTTATTCGAGGTAGAGGTAATCGCAGTGGACGAGGGGTTTCAGCCCTTTGCGCCCGATGTTGCGGCGTGCGGTTTCGCTGTCGCACGAGATGCGGCCCACGGCCAGCTGCGTTCCGTCGGGCGAGAGGATGCGCACCAAATCGTCGCGTTCGAAATCGCCCTCGACGGCCGTGACGCCCACGGCGAGGATGCTGGCGGCCTTGCTGGCCCGGACGGCCGCTGCGGCGCCTTCGTCGATGCGCAGGACGCCTTTGGCGAAGCCTTCGCTGCTGGCGATCCACATTTTGACGCCCGACGCCGTGTGCGGGGCGGGTTCGAAACGGGTGCAGAGCACCTCCTCGCCGGTCAGCGCCAGAGCGGTCAGGATGTTGTCGCGGCGGCCGTTGGCGATGATGACTTCGATGCCCTCGCCGGCCACGCGCGACGAAATGCGGCTCTTGGTCGCCATGCCGCCCCGGCCCCGCGACGAGCGCGCCGGGTCGATGTACCGCGAGAGGTCTTCGGAGGGTTTCACGCGGCGGATCACCTGCGACGAGGGGTCGGAGGGCGAGCCGTCGTAGATGCCGTCGATGTTGCTCAGGATAATCAGCGCTTCGGCCTGCATCATGGCCGCCACGAGTCCCGAAAGCTCGTCGTTGTCGGTGAACATCAGCTCGGTGACCGAGATGGTGTCGTTCTCGTTGACGATCGGGATCACGCCGTTGGCGAGCATGACCTCCATGCAGTTGCGCTGGTTGAGATACTGCCGCCGCGTGGAGAGGCTCTCCTTGGTGGTGAGCACCTGCCCGCAGACGATGCCGTATTCGTTGAAGAGGTCGTAGTAGCGGTTCAGCAGCTTCACCTGACCTACGGCCGAGAAGAGCTGGCGGGCCGATACGGTGTCGATGCGGCCCGTGCGCTGTTCGAGGACGCTGCGGCCCGAAGCCACGGCGCCCGACGAGACGAGGATCACCTCGATGCCGGCGCGGTGCAGCCGGGCGATCTGGTCCACGAGGGACGAAATGCGCGTGGTGTCGGGGCGTCCGTCGTCGCGGGTCAGCACGTTGCTGCCAGCCTTGATGACGATGCGGCGGTATTTGCTGGTTCTGTCCATGTCTTTGCGGTCCGGGCGTCGCCCGGCGTTACGGTTCGTATTTGTAGCCCACGCCCTTGACGGTGACGATCTTTTCGTCGCCGATCTTCTGGCGCAGCTTGCGGATGTGTACGTCGATGGTGCGGTCGCCCACGACCACCTCCGAACCCCAGATCCGGGCATATATCTCTTCGCGCGAGAAGAGTTTGCCCGGCGACGAGTAGAGCAGGTCCAAGAGGGCGAACTCCTTGCGGGGCAGGCTGATTTCGCGGCCGTCGCGCGTGACGGTGTAGCGCTCGCGGTCCATGGCGACGCCCTCCTCCGCCGGAGCGGGGGCCTTTCCGGCGTCGATGCGCTTGAGGATGGCCTGCACGCGGCTGACCAGCAGTTTCATCTTGATCGGCTTGGTCAGGTAGTCGTCGGCCCCCACGCCGAAGCCGGCCAGCTGCTGCTCCTCTTCGCCCAAGGCCGAGAGGAAGACGACCATCGTGTCGCGCAGCTGCGGGTCCTCGCGGATGGCGCGGCAGGTCTGCGCCCCGTCCATCACGGGCATCATCATGTCCAGCAGGATCAGGTGGGGGCGGTGCTGCGCCGCGGCTTTCAGCGCTTCGGCTCCGTTCTGGGCCGTGAATACCTCGTAACCCTCCTTGACGAGGGTGTATTTCACGAATTCGAGGATGTCGGGTTCGTCGTCGACGAGCAGGATGCGGTGGCTCATAATTTCGGTCAATGCGTTTTCGGCGGCGCACCGGCGACCGGTTGGCCGTGTGCCGCGCATATCTTGTGCGAAGTTAGCAAATTTCCGGCGAAATCGTTCGGCGGCACGGGAAAAATGGTTATATTTGCGAGATTTATATACTTCCGTATATATGGAACTCAAAAACGTGTATTGAGATGGCTACTGAAAATCCGATTCTTCCTGCTCCTGAGGAGCAAGTCAGCAAGGCTGCTGAAGATGTGCAGAAGGCAACTTCCGAAGTGACTCCCGAAGTCCCTGATTCCGAAACGGCTGCGATTGCAGAACCCGAAACGCCCGCTGTCGCGCAGGGCGAACCCGCAGCGTCCGCCGCCGAGGCGCCCGTAAGCGAAGCGCTGGCCGAAGAGACCGTCGCCGAAACGGCTGCGGAAGCTCCTGCTGCCGGCGAGGTTGCCGCAGATGCGCCTGCTGCCGGCGAGGTTGCCGCAGATGCGCCTGCAGACGGGGAGGGAGCGCCTGCGGAGATGCCTGCGGCTGAAGTCCCCGCCGCAGAGGTCGTTGCCGAAGCTCCTGCCGCCGAAACGGCTGCGGAAGCGGCTCCCGCAGAAGAGACGGCGCGTGCGAAGCGCGCCCGGATCAAGCCTGCGGCCGAAGCGGTCGTAACTGAGACGGAAGAGGAGGCTGCGGCGTCCGACGTGCAGGTGGATTTCGCGGACGAGGAGGCCGCGCTGGCGGCGCAGGACGCCGGACTCGAACTAGAGGGCGAGACCGCCGAGGAGGCCGAGGCCGAGCAGATGGCGGGAAGCGCCGCCGATACCGAAGACAAATTCACGGGCCGGGGCAAGGAGGAGCTGGTGGCTTTATTCACGCGCATGCTCGAAGAGCAGCCCGTGCAGTCGATCCGCCGGGATGTGGAGGCGCTGAAGATCGCTTTCTACCGCATCCGCCGCGCCGAGGTCGAGGCCGCACGCCGCAAGTTCGTCGAGGAGGGGGGCAGCGAAGAAGATTTCGCACCGGCCGTGGACGGCGCCGAAGTACAGCTCAAGGAGTTGTTCAAGGAGTACCGCCATCGCCGCGACGAGTTCATCGCGAACCTCGAGGCCGAGAAGGAGAAGAACCTCCAGGTCAAGCTCGGGATCATCGAGGAGCTCAAGGAACTGGTCAATTCGGACGAGACGCTCAACCATACCTTCAATAAGTTCCGCGAATTGCAGCAGCGCTGGAAGGAGACCGGCATCGTGCCGCAGCAGAACGTCAAAGACCTGTGGGAGACCTACAACCTGCATGTCGAGAATTTCTACAGCTTCATCAAAATCAACAAGGAGCTGCGCGACCTCGACCTGAAGAAGAACTACGAGCAGAAGATCGCCCTCTGCGAGCAGGCCGAGGCGCTGGTGCTGGAGCCTTCGGTTGTGGAGGCGTTCCACAAGCTGCAGAAGCTGCATGACGAGTGGCGCGAGACGGGCCCCGTAGCCAATGAATATAAAGAGGTGCTCTGGGAGCGTTTCAAGGCGGCGTCGAGCCGGATCAACAAACAGCATCAGGAGCATTTCGAATCGCTCAAGGGCGAGCAGGTCAAAAACCTCGAACTCAAGACGGAGCTTTGTGCCGCCACCGAGGAGCTGGCCGCGCAGCCGCTCACGACCCGCAAGGAGTGGAACCGTGCGAGCGACCGCCTGCTGGAGATCCAGAAGACCTGGAAAACCATCGGCTTCGCACCCAAGAAGGACAACAACCGTATCTACGAGCGTTTCCGCACGGCATGCGACAAGTTCTTCGAGGCCAAGCGGCAGTTCTATGCCGGGGTGAAGGCCGAGATGGAGCACAACCTGATCGCCCTGCAGGCCCGCTGGAAGGAGATCGGTGCCGTGTCGCGCCGTCATTCGGATGCGATCTGGAAGCGTTTCCGTGCCGCATGCGACAAGTTCTTCGAGCGCAAGGCTTCGCATTTCGCCAGTGTGGACGGCGAATACGAGGAGAACCTCCGGCAGAAACTCGCCCTGCTCGATGAGATGGCCGCGGCCGATGTCAAGGCCGGAG
>ERZ1106976.3435-NODE-3435-length-12576-cov-4.404920_pt1 | contig 12576 bp, 8 predicted proteins | sample MGYA00403687_ERZ1106976 | MGnify/ENA primary metagenome ERZ1106976 (study PRJEB35170, sample SAMEA104062446) | human gut metagenome | biome: human gut; feature: human-associated habitat; material: faeces | place: Denmark | collected 2013-02-22 ... | reverse complement strand
GATTTTTCGTCAGACAATACAAATTGAGAAGGCAAGAGTGACTCCTCTGCCGACGTAATTTGTGAAGGTTGACGGAATAGAGGTAAGTATATGCGCAACAAAGGCGTTAGCCGGTAATTGTGCGGTGTTGCCTTAAAATCACCGTGATCGCTGTGGGCTCGGATGGCAACCCGGAATGCTGCCGCAATGGTCATGAAATCGGCGATGTGTTCACTTGTGGTTACGGCTGTCCCGGTGGATTTTGTTCCAAGTCAATGGCAATACTTTTTCCTTTGATGGAAGCTGTCCGTTCGGCGGTGATCTGTCTAATTTATTGACCGGAGCAGAGAAACATACAGGTATATTTGTATGTCCATTTAACCTTGTACATTTTAAATTGGAGGCAATTGAGAATAAGTAATCTCCCCCGGCATCCTCATTTTTCACCGAATCAAACGAAAAATATGGAATATAAAAATATTTCCATACACAATGAGTATACTATCCCGCACGGCATCCTCTCGGATACCGTCCGAAAATATCATAGTGGGTTATATACTTTCGGAAAGCAACATATAGCAAAAAAATTGAAGCGGAGTCAGAAAAACCCACCTCTTTTTACCGTCGTTACGGCACTTCGACAAAGGTAATAACTCCTGTTTTTCTTTTAACTGCTCTTTTACAGGTGTGTGTATGAATTATGAACAATATAAAAATATAATCAGCCGCAAAATCGGGACGCTGAGCGGAATAGGCTTAAAGCGCTCTGAGTTTTTTTCGCGTCTCGGAATATATACCGTCGGAGATTTGATCAGGCATTTCCCGCGCGCGTATCAGAACCGAGGCAACGTCAGACTTCTGAAGCAAGCCGTATACGGCGAGAGCTGTTCCTTTCTCCTCACAATAGGCACACAGCCGAGGTCGGCAGCCCTGAAAAACCGGATGACAATTACAAAATTTACCGCATTCGACGACAGCGGAACCGTTGTCATAACCTATTTCAACAGCAGATTTGTCGAAAAAGTGTTTCATGTCGGAGAAATATACCGCTTCTGGGGGAAGGTATCAAACGAAAAGGGCAGGCTCGTTATGTCCTCTCCCATACACGAGCTGTATCTTGAGGGAATTCCCCTCCCCGATATCATACCTGTATATCCGTCTGCCGCGGGACTTACACAGAAAATTATCTCCGACGCGGTAAAAGAGGCGCTGGAGCTTATTTCGGATTGCGGAGTGCCTCCCGTTCTTCCCGATCCATTCAGGGAAAAACTTGGGCTTCCCTCTCCTCTTGAAGCGCTGAAAGCCATACACTGCGCCTCTTCCCTTTCTGACGCGGAAAACGCAAGACGGTATTTCTCAGCCGAGGAACTGTACATTTTTTCACTTGGTCTCTCGCTCTCCAAAAGCAGAAAAAAGCATGGAATCCCTCCTCATATGGAAAAAACCGATCTGACAGCCTTTTTCGATTCGCTCGGTTTTCCGCTTACGGGAGCACAGCTCCGCTCTGTAAACGAAATCGCCGCCGATATGACCGACGCGGAATTACCGATGTCAAGGCTTCTTTCGGGAGATGTCGGAAGCGGCAAAACCGCCGTCTGCGCGGCGGCAATGTATATCGCGGTACAAAACGGACTGCAAGCGGCGCTTATGGCGCCGACCGAAATTCTTGCCGTTCAGCATTTCGAATATCTTTCGGGGCTGTTCGGTAAATTCGGATACAAAATTTCCCTGCTCATCGGTTCAACGTCCGCCGCGTCAAAAAAAACAATCAAAAAGAAGCTTGCCGAGGGAAAAATTGATATTGTGATCGGAACTCACGCTCTGATAACACCGGATACATTTTTTTACCGTCTCGGTCTTGTCGTGACAGACGAACAGCACCGCTTCGGCGTCTCTCAGCGAGCAAGACTCGGAGGAAGCGGAGGAGAGACAACGCCTCATGTTCTTGTCATGAGCGCTACGCCGATTCCGCGAACGCTTGCCCTTATTTTATACGGCGATCTTTCGCTCTCTATGCTTGATGAGCTTCCTCCCGGCAGACAAAAGGTTGACACCTTTGTTGTCAATGAGAATTACCGCGACAGACTCAACGGCTTTATTGCAAAACAGGTAAAAGAAGGCGGACAGGTTTATATTGTCTGTCCGACCGTAGAAGAAAAGGACGGAGAAGAGCTTGAAGGCGATTTGATTTCTTTTGCCCCGGACGGAAGCGCTGAGCTTCGCTTTGAACAATCCAAACTGAAATCAGCCGTCGAATATGCGGAACAGCTAAAAAGCGAGGTCTTTCCCGATCTGTCAATAGCGGTAATTCACGGAAAAATGAAGGGCGCCGAAAAATCCGACATCATGAAACGTTTTACCGGAGGAGAAATCCAAATTCTGGTCTCGACGACAGTGATTGAGGTAGGCGTCAACGTTCCGAACGCTTCGCTTATGATAATAGAGAATGCCGAGCGCTTCGGTCTTGCGCAGCTTCATCAGCTGCGCGGCAGAGTGGGCAGAGGTACCCGGAAGGCTTATTGTATTCTCGTGTCTTCCGGCGGAGGAGAAAAGGCAGGCAAACGTCTCTCTGTTATGAAGAACACCTACGACGGCTACAAAATTGCCGAGTATGATCTTGAACTGCGAGGTCCCGGAGATTATTTCCCTTCCAAAAACGGTACGGCAAGACAGCACGGAAGCTTTGACTGCATCATGTCCGCCGACATGGGCTTACTTAAGGAAATAATGAAAGAAGCCGACGCCGTCATCGCCGCCGATCCTTCTCTCTCCTCTCCTTTCAATCGCTTCGCCGCCGAAAAAATGAGAGAACTTCTCTCCGCGGACGAAAGAGCCATGCAGTAAAGAACGGAACCAACTTCTCCTTATCCCAAAAAGCTCGAAAATATCGGCAATACTGCCAACCGATCATATAAAATGAAATTAACGTATGCTCCAAGCCGGGGTCCGCGCGCTGATTCTCACTTTCCGCTAACATTTTTCTCAACAAATGCTGCCGAAACCTTCATAATACAAAGCGAAAAATTCGGAAGCTTCAGGTTTCCTGTCTGTTTCTTATGTAAAAAATCGATATTTTGCATTTGCGAGATACACGTCTCTTAAATGCTGTAAGTATGAAGAATCAAACGGTACCGAAAAAATTCAAAATTCGATATCAACTGTAACAGATAAAACAACAGATTTTATAATGTGTCCATCCTAAACTTCATTTCGAATATTTTCGAAAGCCGGATTTCGACCGTCGGTTTACACTGATAGACGCATAACGCAGAGAAAGGATTACGGGCAAAAAAGAAGTGAACAAAATTAAGAGTAACAACGAGCCAAGCTAAAATTTTGCGGCAACCTATTGGTTGCCTTTTTATATAATGGTATTTATAAAAATAATTGTCTTGATTTTCTTTACCATTGAACATTTTTTAAAAATTTATGGTAGAATGGTTTAAATATTTGAACGAGAGGCAGAGACAAGTATATGAATAAATGTGTTGAACAACGACAACTTCTCGCAAAGGAGTTTCGAGAGTATAAAAAAGTGTTTATTGCTCTTGGAGATGAAACAAGACAAAATATATTCATTACTCTGTTGGAAAATGAAACGATAGGAATGAGAGTTCCTGAAATAACGGAAAAAACACATTTGTCCAGACCAGCAGTTTCGCATCATCTGCAAATATTGAAAGACGCAGGACTTATCAATATGCATCGTGTTGGCACAATGAATTATTACTATGTTGATGCTGATAAGAATTGTTGGAGTGGGCTAAAATCATTAGTAGACCATGTAGACAGCGTTGCAAACGCAGCAAATAAATATGGGTACCCTAACTTTGAGGAGGATAATTAAAAATGACTATTTTAGAAGCAATGAAGGCTCGTCACTCAGTTCGCAGCTATACAGACCAACCAATTTCACAGGAACTTATACAGAAGTTAAATTCTGAAATTAAGACATGCAATCGAGAAGGAAATCTTCATATTCAGCTTGTTACAAATGAAAAAAAAGCCTTTGACGGACTAATGGCTCACTATGGTAAATTCTCAGGAGTTCAGAACTATATCGCATTAGTCGGCAAGAAAAATTCTGACCTTGATGAGAAATTAGGATATTACGGAGAACGAATTGTTTTATCGGCTCAATCATTAGGATTGAATACTTGTTGGGTGGCAATGACTGTTTCCAAGAGTATCGTAAAGAAGAATATTGAAGTTAAATTTGATGAAAAATTAAGAATAATTATTTCACTTGGATATGGTTCAACTCAAGGCGCGGAACATAAATCAAAGGAAATCAGTAAGTTCTGCACCATGAATCAACAGAACCCACAATGGTTTATAGATGGTGTAAAAGCTGCAATGCTTGCTCCAACAGCTATGAATCAACAGAAGTTCTACTTTGATTTAGATGGTTCAAAAGTATCTGCAAAATCATTAGGAAAATTTTATTCAAAGATTGACCTTGGTATTGTAAAATATCACTTTGAAATTGGTGCAGGAAAAGAAAATTTCACTTGGAAATAAATAACAGCTTCACACATAGTAGTCTTGGACCTCAGTTTAAGGCTGCTTTTTTCTAAAAACTCCTTGCAGTCTTATGTCCGCAGTTAAAGTCAATCATACATCTATATGATATAATCCTATCGAAAGAAAACCGGAGGGATTCACAATGAGTAAGCCAATTAAAAATCGTTTGAATTAAAGGTATAGGCAAGAAAGCACCTTCCTATTTTGTCGGTTCTTTTATGTTGAAATGATTAAAAGACAAAAAGAATGGGAAAATCCTGATACAAAGACAAATTTCATTAAAAGTCTGCACGAAGAATACCTTGCTTGGAAAGAAAAATATATGATAGATAGAACAAGAAATCGTGTAAGGTGTGTTATTCCATTTTAATATGATAACACATAAGCGGTGGAAATATTATCTTTCCACCGCTTACGTCACCACCTCAGCTAACAGGATACCCTTCGTTTTCTATTCGAACAAATTATCATGGAAGCCAGATAAAAGAAGCAAGCAATCCGCGGACAATCTCAAAGCAACGGCATAGCATCGGTACAAGCTTCAAAGCTTATGGATGTACCTATAAAATTGGTAAGTGGTATATACATTAGCCTCAGTTAACCGGACTGTTTCCCCTTAGCAAAGTTTCCGTATCGCCAAAACAGTTGGCCTTCTCTGTGCTACCGTCGAAAATTTACTGAAGGTTAAAAAATTCTCCCTACGGCTATAATTATATGGAAAATTCACTGCTTTACGTTCACTGTCCTATATTTTTATATAACAATACCACTTATTGCTGTGATATCCCATCTGATGCACTATGATCAAGCTGTGTTTTTTCTGCCGGATTTGAAATATCCTTTTCAGTTTGTTTGGTATTTACTCCCATATTGCTTCGATATGATCTATCGTATCTATTGAAACGCCGGTATAATAATGGGTGAGAATCTCCGCATAACCGCTTCCGTTTTTCGCCATCACGTTCGCACCGTATTGACTCATTCCGACGCCGTGACCGTATCCGTGAACGGTAAAAACCCAGCCCTCCGCCGTTCTTTCATACTCGAAGTCACAGGATTTCAAACCGAGCAGCGTTCGAAGCTTCTTTGCTTTCAGTTCACTGCCGCCGTAAAACACAGACGACTGCCGTCCCGTGTCGTTCACCTCAGAGGTAAGTTCTGGAGTGCCGGAAGACGACGACACCTTTACCGCATAGTTTGATTGAAAGAGCTTCTTAAGCTCGCTCTCAGATACTGTCACCGTCGAGACGCTGTCCTCTTCCGGTGTAGAAACCGAAACAAGATAGGGCAAATTTCCTCCCCATACATTGACGGACGATTCTGTATATTTCCAGGATCTCGAATGAAAAAGCGCAAGCGCCGGTTTTTCTTTATAGGTAATTATCTGACCGGAGGTAGCCTCTACCGCCTCTCTTACCTTTTTCAGTATCTTTTTCGCCGTTGTTTCTCCGTACTTGTTTACAAGACTGTCGTCCGACACAAAAGCGGCGCAGTGAGCATAGCTCGTACACACATCGGCATTCTCATGTCCCGATCCGTTGAGTATCTTATATAGGCAATAACTTCTCGCCGCAACAGCCTGCGCCTTCAGCGCTTCACTGTTAAAGGTATATGGCATTTCAGCCGCTACGACACACGTTATGTAATCGTCAAGCTCCATCTCGCTTGCTTCCCCTGTTTTTGCGTCAAGCACCGTTATTGTAAAATCTCCATTATAAACAGGGAGGTTGCCGATATTGTCAGAGGTGCCGTCTGACGTCAAGGAATCCCCCTCCGGGGGTTCCTCCCATACCGTTTCCGGCGTGCTTTCCTCCGCATCCTTTACAGGAATATATACCAGGTTTCCGGAATCCTTCACTCCCGCTTCAGCTCCGCGTCCTCCGTATGTTGCCTCAGAGATAAGCGGTACCGCTACTGTCAACATACATGCCGCTATACAGCAAAAAATCGAAAGCCTCATTTTAATATTCATATTCTCCACCTTTCCCGGCGTTAGGGAATCGCTGAATTAATCGGCTATGCAGATTTCCGAGATAATTTTTTGAACGGCAAGGAAAAAACGCAGGAATATGGTTCATATTTCAAGGTTTTTAGTAGTTGCGCCTTGACGCAACTACAGATGCCGGGCAATCATCTGCCGCAAAGATCCGTTGACGATTCATTCAGGTGATTCCTTAGAAAAGCTTCTCTTTCTTACGCCGCTGTATCTTGTTTTTTAGGCATTACCGCAAGGTTCACGGCTTGCGTCTTGATAAATGCATCTGCCGGGCAATTTTTCGTCATCCTTTAGTGGCCTCTCAAAATCACTGCCCAAGACCGGCTCGATCTGTTTTCCGTCATTTGTCGCAAAAATCCCTTGACAGATGGATACGCTGTCTGCGGGATTTTTGTTTAGCCTGACGAAGAAAGCTCTTTGTCATCTATGTACATTGAATTGTTAGAGATTCCCTTCACAAATTTTCCCGGCAAAGGGGTCACTCTTGCCTTCTCAATTTGTCTCGTCTGGCGAAAAATAGGACTGCGCTTCCGTCCCCGCGGTATTGCCTTTATTCTCTTATACTGAAATATTATGCGAATATTTCTTTGGATATGTGTTTTTCATGAGATAAAAACGGAGTAATCCGGTTGTTTTTCGACCTTTTGTGCATTATGTCATAAAATATATGGAAATTTTTGTTAATTATTTTTTATGGCGGGTATTGCAAAATTTTCCAAAATATGGTATTATATTGACATAATAAAAAAATTAACGGAGTGTACTCAAATGGAACAGAACATTAAAATACTGATAGCAGATGAAAACGCAGATTTCAGACGGAGCTGTCGCTCCAACCTTACCGGACTCGGTTACAAGCTCATTGAAGAAGCAACAAACGGAGAAGATGCACTTTACAAAATCGACAAGGTTCATCCGGATATTGTCCTTACCGACATATGGCTTTCAAAGCTTGATTGTATACAGGTAATAAAAGGATCGCAGCTTTTAAATCTCCAGCCTGACGGAGTACCCGCATTCATGGTGTATTCAGTGGTTAACAACCAAAATATGTTTGCCGAGGCAACTGAAGCAGGAGCCGATTTTTGTATGCTGCGCCCTATTGATTATAAACAGCTCGATGAAAGAATACGCAGAATATACTCGGTCCGTAATGCCGGAAAACGCGCCGTATCCCGCGGCAGAGAACCGGATATTGAAACACAGGTTACAAAGGTAATTCACCAAATTGGTGTTCCCGCTCATATAAAAGGCTATCAGTATCTGAGAACCGCCATTATGCTCACGATAGAGGACTCCGATATCATAAATTCCGTAACCAAAATACTTTATCCCTCAGTAGCAAAAAAATACTCTACTACCTCATCAAGAGTAGAGCGTGCCATACGCCATGCCATTGAAGTTGCCTGGGACAGGGGAGACGTCGAAACCTTAAATTCCTACTTTGGATATACCATACAGAATAATCGGGGAAAGCCGACAAATTCCGAGTTTATCGCCATGATAGCCGATAATCTCAGACTGCAAAATAAGCTTTCATAACATATCACTGCGATCCGGAGCAATACCCCCGACCGTCTCGCCATAAAATCCAAAAGACTGTTCGCACGAAGGTAAACAGTCTTTTGGATTTTATTATTTTCCTATATCAATAAAAATTCCCGTATTATATTCAGGCTTCCCGTTATTCCGGAACTCTTAAAGCAATATGCTTTAAGGCCAATACCGCACAATGATTGTTGTGCAGCTGCGCCGCCAGATTTTTCGTCAGACAATACATATTGAGAAGGCAAGAGCGACTCATATACCAACGAAATTTATGAAGGTTGACGGAATAGAGGTAAGCATATGCGCAATAAAGGCGTTAGCTGTACATATGTGCGGTATTGACTTAATCTTCATTCCGCCGCCAAAGGCGGCGCAGACAGCAAGGAATTTCTTCTTTATTTCCCAAAGAAACAAAAATGCAATGTTCCATTTTTAAGGAGAAGTTGGGTGTGAAACAAATGTATATTCCTATACCGTTTCCTATACTATACAGTCAAACCATTTTTCACACCGTTATCCTTGATAATTAACGTAATGAACGGAAAACTGCAAACGATGAAAATATTATATATTCAAAAAAACGACGCCGGTCAGCGTCTTGATAAATTTCTCTCCAAAGCGGTCAGGGCTATGCCCCCGTCTCTTATGTACAAATCGATACGAACGAAAAAAATTAAAGTTAACCGTAAGCGCGCCGAAATCGGACAGGTTCTCTGCGAAGGAGATATCGTTCAGTTATTTCTTTCCGATGATTTATTCAGCGCCGGTCATAACGAAAGCTCAAGACTGAGCCATATTACCCCTTCCTTTTCCGTTGTGTATGAGGATGAGAATCTGATACTCTGCGATAAGCCGGCAGGGCTTCAGGTGCATTCAGACGACAGAGAGGACACCAACACTCTGATAAATCAGATACAGGCTTATCTTTACCAAAACGGCGAGTACCTCCCCGAGTCAGAGCAATCCTTTGCCCCGGCGCTTTGTAACCGCATTGACAGAAACACCGCCGGAATCGTGATCGCCGCCAAAAATGCGGCTTCGCTCAGAGAGCTGAACACACTGATAAAGGAACGAAAGCTCATCAAAAAATATATCTGTGCCGTTCATGGGCATATGGAAAAAAAGTCCGGTATTTTAACGGGATATATGACAAAGGACAAAGACAAAAATGTCGTTTCGGTTTATGAAAAAAAAATTCCCGGTTCAAAAGATATAAAAACCGGTTACCGGGTTATCGCGGAAAACGACGAACTTTCTCTTCTTGAGGTTGAACTCTTCACAGGCAGAACACATCAAATCAGAGCGCATCTCGCCTCCGTCGGTCATCCCCTGCTCGGAGACGGAAAATACGGCGTAAACCGTGACGATAGGAAAATCGGCTGTAAATTCCAGGCTCTCTACTCCTATTACCTTAAATTCGGCGGCGGAGACCTTCTCTCCTATCTAAGCGGCAGAGAGTTTTCGGTTCCTGCCGAAAAAATATGGTTCGTCGAAAAATTTTTCGGAGGAGATGATACAGGATTATGACCTATCTAATCGTCTTTGTGTGCGGTATGCTCACCGCTCTTCCGCTGATATTCGATTTTCTCGCTTTTCTTCCATGGATATCGCTGATTCCGCTTTTTCTGATTGTCGAAAAGAAAAAATCTGCGTACCGGAACGGACTTGTTTTTTCACTCGGCTATTACGGAGTCGTTTATTATTGGTTCACTTATTTATACCCTCTTGACTTCGCCGGCTTCTCAAATACGGCAAGTATTCTGCTGATCATAACAGCATGGCTGGGACTTTCCTTTCTTCAGGGAATCGGTACGGCTTTTGTTCCCTTTTTCTACCGAAAGCTCCGTATCGCCGGAAATTATGTGTTTGCTCCCTTTACCGCAGCCGCGCTCTGGTGCGTAATGGAATGGTTTCAGACGCAGTTTTGGTTCGGCGTACCGTGGGCAAGGCTTGCGGTAACTCAGTATAAGATACTTCCCGTGATCCAGAGCGCTTCCCTTTTCGGTTCGCTGTTTGTAGGTTTTCTCATTGTTCTTGTCAACGGATTTCTTACAGTCGCAGTGCAAAAATTCCGCTGTAACCGTAAAGTCCATCTTTCCGCCTATATAGCCGCCTTGCTCATGATCTTCAATTTCGCTTTCGGCCTTATCCGTCTCTCAGTCGAAAGGGATGTCCCCTCCGACAAAACGATAACCGCGGCATGTATTCAGGGAAATATCGCTTCGGGAGACAAATGGGCTGACGATTCGCTTGAAACATCCCTTGCCATTTACAGCGAGCTTACCGAAAAAGCGGTTTCCGAGACGGGAGCAAAGCTTGTGGTATGGCCGGAAACGGTTATTACTACATCTCTGAACCTCAATACAACCGTTCGTTCCGAAATTTCAGAGCTTGCGGTCCGTAATTCAGCCTATATTGCAGTCGGCGCCTTCTATACCGAGCGAGACGCAGATCATAATGAAAACACCTATAATGCTATCTATCTTTTTCATCCGGACGGTACGGTAAACAACAGTGTATACTGCAAACGCCACCTTGTCCCCTTTGGTGAATATCTCCCTATGCCGGGACTGATAAAAACAGTGCTTCCCTTTCTTGCCGATATGAATATGTTCGACGATGATCTGAAGGCAGGAACTGATTCCGCCATTTTTGATACCGAGCTCGGAAGCATCGGCGCTCTTGTATGCTTTGATTCGATATATGAGACCTTGACCTTATCCTCTGTCCGCGACGGAGCGGAGCTTATGATACTGTCCACAAACGATTCCTGGTACCTTGACTCAGCAGCCGTTTATCAGCATAACGGTCATGCGGTTCTCAGGGCGGTAGAGAGCGGTAAATGCTTTGTCAGGGCGGCAAACACCGGTATTTCTTCGGTCATTTCGGATAAGGGAAAGGTTAAAACCTATCTTGAACCGCTTGTTTCCGGATATGTTGCCGATGAAATCACCTTCCATACCAACCGTACCCTGTATTCCTATGTTGGAAATCTAATCGTATGGCTCAGTTTCGCTTACCTTGCGTCGATTGCTGTTTTCAAAATCATAAGATCACGAAAAAAGGCGATTGCAAGCGAAAAATCCCATGAACAATAAAAATGGCCTGATTGCAGATGCCGTCATATTTCAAAATATAAAATTCACGCCTCAAAGTACTTGCTTACTCTCGGCTTGCATTATATATGCATACCTCTTCACACAGTCGATTTTGATTTGGTTTCCGGATGATCGGTTTGATATTGATTTTTCCTAATATGCTCCGTCATGCCTTTATTGACCTGTCGTAAGAGATTTCAGGGAAAAAGTCTTATTTGATGAAAATATACCATAAAAGAATAGATATGAGGGCTTCCGAAGTCAACAAAAGCTTCGGAAGCCCTGTTTTATGTCTTTAAAAATTAAACCGTGCGCACTTTTATGTGTTTATGTACGCGGAAAGACTCATATATTACTTCCGCCGTATTTGTCAAGGACATTCGCTGTATTCATCCCCAAAAAACGAGCACTGTTTCCGTATAATGAAGAGCAGTGCATCGCAAAGGACGCACTGCTCCGACAATGATTCGCTTATTTAGAAAAGCTGACCGGGAAGAACCAATTTTTCTTTCTGCGGAAATGTCCTGTCAAATTCCTGCACTGCGGCTTCATCTACAAAATACCCTTGCGGCGCAGTATATTCGCCTGTTATGCCGTTGAGATAACCGGTAATTAATTCCTTGCATAAAAAGAAGGAGGCATCTTCTCCTTCCGGCAAACCATGATAACGAATACCATACTCACCGGCATAAGTAAACCCACTCTTTCCGTAAAAATCGATGTTACCTTCAATGCATACTGCTCCGCAACCGAGTTCTGCCGCTTTTTCCAGAGAATAGTCCAACAGAATTTTACCGTACCCATTTCTCTTAAATTCGTTACAGATGCAGATCGGTCCCATCGTCATAATAGGCACATCCCTGCCGTCATCAGCTTTGATGGCTGCCCTCATGAAGATATTCTGTCCTATCAATTTCCCATTCTTTTCCATAACAAAATCAAGGTCTGCAACAAACGCGGTGTCATTTCTCAGTTGATTTAAAACATAATGCTCCAAGCACCCGGGGCGATATACATTCCAGAATGCTTCTCTTACAAGATTTTCAACTTCACGGTGTTCGTCTTTTCTTTCTAAACGGATGATGTAGTCATTTTTATTCATTGATTTTTCCTCCTAATGATTGTTAATCGCAATACCAGGAGGTTTGTATGAGACTGTATTTACGCAAACCTCCCGGTTAACCCACAATCTCCAAGGTGTTGTTTTTCTTCAAACAGCAATCTCCTAAAAATAATATTTTGCTGAATAGCTTCGGCTTTTTTATTATACCGCGAAGATATGAATTTTTCTACCTTAAATCTGAATACAGTTCACATAGAACCTTGTAAAAATATAGGGTGTCTCTAAAAATGCAATATTCATAGACGTCAAAAATATTTTTTCGTCAGTCAAAACCAAAATTCCGCAGGCAGAGTAAGCATCTGTCAAAA
>ERZ1106976.3433-NODE-3433-length-12577-cov-3.701406_pt1 | contig 12577 bp, 10 predicted proteins | sample MGYA00403687_ERZ1106976 | MGnify/ENA primary metagenome ERZ1106976 (study PRJEB35170, sample SAMEA104062446) | human gut metagenome | biome: human gut; feature: human-associated habitat; material: faeces | place: Denmark | collected 2013-02-22 ... | reverse complement strand
GCGCACAATGTTCAATCAGATAATGATCCATAAACGTCTCCTAATAAAATCTGAAATTAGTTATACATAATACTAGTTAGAAATATCTAACACAAATGAGATTATACTATCCAATTTCAAATCTGTCAAGAGAAAAAAGATGGATAGAATAAATCTTTTTCGGACAGACTGTTACTGTTCGTGGGAGCCAGTGCAGCTTTCTTGTCCGTATTCCATCTGACTTCGTTCATGAACAAATTTTTCAATAATAAGAAAATGCTTGCATGTTAAAAGATATTAGTGTAGACTAACTAATAGTTGTAAAGGCTAACAAGGACATGCCTTAAAACAACTTCAAACTTCACGCAAAATAACCATTGGCTCCATACTGCTGAAACGGGAGTGTTCTCCCGTTGGAGACCAGTGGAAAGAAAAAGAAAGGTTTGGTACGATCATGGATTATTTAGAGATTGAGAAGGTTGTAGGAAGAGAAATTCTTGATTCCAGAGGAAACCCAACAGTAGAGGCAGAGGTTACTCTGGCTGATGGAACTGTAGCAAGAGGAACAGCTCCGAGCGGTGCTTCTACAGGAGAATTTGAGGCTCTGGAATTAAGAGATGGAGATAAAGAAAGATATTTAGGAAAAGGTGTTACAAAAGCCGTAGAAAATATCAATACAAAGATCAGTGAAGCAATCATCGGATTAGACGCTTCTGATACATATGCAGTAGACAAAGCAATGATCGATGCAGACGGAACAGCTGATAAATCAAACTTTGGAGCAAATGCAATCTTAGCTGTATCGATCGCAGCAGCAAGAGCAGCAGCTACATCTCTTGAAGTACCTCTATACAGATTCTTAGGTGGAGTATCAGGAAACAGACTTCCAGTACCAATGATGAATATCGTAAATGGTGGATGTCATGCATTATCATCAGGACTTGATGTACAGGAATTCATGATCATGCCAGTTGGAGCTTCATCATTCAAAGAATGTTTAAGATGGTGTGCTGAAGTATTCCATGCATTAGCAGCAATCTTAAAAGAAAGAGGACTTGCTACATCCGTAGGTGATGAAGGTGGATTTGCGCCAGCATTAAAATCAGATGAAGAAGCCATCGAAACAATCTTAGAAGCAGTGAAAAAAGCAGGATACGAACCAGGAAAAGACTTCAAGATCGCTATGGACGCTGCATCTTCAGAATGGAAGAGTGAAAAAGGTAAAGGATATTACAAACTGCCAAAAGCAGGAACAGAATATACAGCAGAAGAACTGATCGAGCACTGGGCTGCATTATGTGAGAAATATCCAATCATCTCGATCGAAGATGGATTAGATGAAGAAGACTGGGAAGGATGGAAGAAACTGACAGAAAGACTTGGAGATAAAGTACAGTTAGTAGGAGATGACTTATTTGTAACAAATACAGAAAGACTTTCTAAAGGTATCGAAATGGGAGCAGGAAACTCTATCCTGATCAAATTAAACCAGATTGGATCTATCTCTGAAACATTAGAAGCGATCAAGATGGCACACAAAGCAGGATACACAGCTGTAACATCTCATCGTTCTGGAGAAACAGCAGATACAACGATCGCAGACTTAGCCGTCGCATTAAATACATGCCAGATCAAGACAGGAGCACCTTCAAGATCAGAACGTGTTGCGAAATACAACCAGTTATTAAGAATCGAAGAAGCTTTAGGAGACAGTGCCGTATATCCTGGAATCAAAGCCTTCAACGTAAAATAAGAAGAACACAATTATAAAAAACGTAAATAATAGCCCTTTTAAGTCTCTGGATTTAGTCTCCAGAGGCTTTTTTCTTTGATTTTTTACAAAAAAATATAAGAGAGTATGTTATAATAGAAAGCACTTATTTGGATAGAAATGAAGAGATTAAGGGAAATAAATGAGAATGGATAAAATTATAATAGAACAAACAGGAATCAAACAACAAGTGATCAATGAGATCTGTGAATTAGCTCAAAAATACAATGTAGAACAAGTCCTTTTATTTGGTTCACGTTCAAGGGGAGATTACAAAAGAACAAGTGATATCGATCTGGCAGTAAGAGGCGGAGATATCGACCGTTTTGCATTAGATGTTGAGGAAGAAACAACATTGTTAGAATATGATATCGTAGATTTAGATGAACCTATGCAACCAGAACTGCTAGAATCCATATAAAAGGAGGGAAAGATCATTTATGAAATAATGTAACACATTCTTATAATCAGAATATCGCATTATCAATTATTTCACAGGCAAAAGAAAAATTTTATGATATGTTTTGCCTGTTGAAAAAAGAAATAGATGAAAATTGGATATAAAGAAATCCGGCAAACACAAAAATGTAATGCCGGATTCTTTTATTTACTATATTATTATGAAATATGTATCACGGATATCCTATCCCCAAACTTCCTCAGCAATCTCTTTAATAAGAGTCATCTTCTTCCACTGATCTTCCTCAGTTAAGATATTTCCTTCTTCTGTAGAAGAGAAACCACATTGAGGACTTAAGCAAAGCTGGTCAAGTGCAACATACTGAGCAGCCTCTTTAATACGTTCTTTAATCTCAGTTTTATCTTCAAGTTCTGGATCTTTAGAAGTAACAAGACCTAACACAACCTTCTGATCTTTGATAAAACGTAATGGTTTGAAATCACCGGAACGGTCACTATCATACTCTAAGAAGAAACCATCGATCTTACATCCACCGAATAAAGTCTCAGCAACTGGCTCATAACCACCAGAAGAGAACCATGTAGAACGGAAGTTACCACGGCAGATATGCATTGTAATTGTCATATCCTCAGGTTTAGCTTCTAAAGCTTCGTTGATCATTTTCACATAATTCTTAGCAATCTGGTCAAGGTCAAGACCACGGTTTGCGTAATCGTCGCGTTTATTCTGATCACAGAATTCACCCCAAGATGTATCATCAAACTGTAAGTAACGGCATCCACGAGCGTAGAATGCCTTGATCGCTTTCTGATAAGCAAGAGCAATCTCATGATACAGATCATCTTCATTTTTATAACGATCGATCGCTTTATAAGTTTCGCTTCCACGAACACAACAGATCAGATGAAGCATTGCAGGAGAAGGAATTGTCATCTTGCAGTCAACATCCCCAGCAATTTCTTTCAAGTAAGAGAAATGATCTAAGAATTCACTGTTTTCATCAAAATCAATTTTGTCAACAATCTCAAGAGTTGCGGCTTTTGGCTGATGTCCCTTAAAAGCAACAGACCAGTGATCAGCTTTGATCTCCTCGACTCCGACTAAGGAAGCAAGGAAATCAAGATGCCAATAGCGACGTCTTAATTCTCCGTCAGTAACTGCTTTTAATCCAACAGCTTTCTCTTTTTCAACTAACTCTTTGATCGCTTTATCTTCAACTTCACGCAACTGGTCTGCAGATAAAGTTCCTTCTGCATATTCAGCACGTGCATCTTTTAAATAATCTGGTCTTAAAAAACTACCAACAATATCATATCTGTATGGTCTCATAAATCTATCCTTTCTATTTATATAAGTCTAATAATTTTCTATCGATAAGCTATACAATAACAGATAGAATAAGGCTTGTGAAATACATAAAAATAATAGTTTGCCATAACTTCAAGTTATAATGATAAAAATTTTCAGACAATTGTGTCTTTCTTTTAACAATAATTGTATGCAATATACGGACAAAGTCATCGTTAAGAAAATGTTAATTGTACAATTTTAAAAAAATTGCATATTTTTTGTACTTTTCTTTAAGCATTGTAGAGAAAAAAGAAAATATTTGTTATAATGCACATAGATAAAAAAATAACAATATCTAGGGTGTTTTAGTTAAGTGTTTTTTAAGGAAGGGTAAACTATTATGTATGATGTAACAAGCATTCAGAATCTGAAAAAAGATGTACTGTATTTCGTAGCAAAGGCATCGTTTGAAGGGACTTTAGAAGAAGAAAGAGATCTGATCCCAGAGAAGATGATCGAAGGACCAGAACCAACATTCCGTTGCTGCATCTACAAAGAAAGAGAAATCGTAAGACAGAGAATTCGTTTAGCAGAAGGTAAAGCTCCAGGAGCAGAAGATGATGGAAATATCGTGCAGGTAATTAAATCAGCATGTGCTGACTGTCCGATCTCAAGCTATGTTGTAACAAACAACTGTCAGAATTGTCTTGGAAAAGACTGTATCAAAGCATGTCGTTTCGGAGCGATCGAACCAGGACATACAAGATCAAGAATCGACCCTCAGAAATGTAAGGAATGTGGTATGTGCGCAAAAGCCTGTCCATACAATGCGATCGCTCATGTATCAAGACCATGTAAAGACAGCTGTCCAGTAGATGCAATTTCTTATGATGAGTATGGAGTATCAGTGATCGATGAAGAAAAATGTATCCGTTGTGGACAGTGTGCAGCAAAATGTCCATTCGGTGCGATCGGAACAAAGACATGGATCACAAACGTTATCGCAGACTTGAAAGCAGGTAAGAAAGTCTACGCGATCCTTGCCCCAGCAACAGAAGGACAGTTTGGTAAAGATATTACAATGGAAAGCTGGAGACAGGCAGTAAAGAAAGTTGGATTTGAAGATCTGATCGAAGCAGGTTTAGGTGGAGATATGACAACATGCAGCGAAGCAGAAGAATGGTTAGAAGCTTACAGAAACGGTGAGAAGAAAACAACTTCATGCTGTCCAGGATTCGTAAACATGATTCGCAAACATTATCCAGATCTTGCAGATATGATTTCTACAACAGTATCTCCAATGTGTGCAGTATCAAGAATGATTAAAGCAAAAGATCCAGATGCAGTTACAGTATTTGTTGGACCATGTGTAGCCAAGAAATCAGAAGTGGCAGACCAGAAGATCGAAGGAAATGCAGATTATGCATTAAACTACAACGAGATCTTAGCAATTATGAAAGCAAAAGACGTAGAATTAGAACCAGCAGAGAATACATATCAGGATTCTACGATCTTCGGTAAATTCTATGGAAACTCTGGTGGAGTAACAGATTCTGTATTAGAGTACATGAAAGAGACAGAACAGAACGAAGATATCAAAGTATGCAAAGCTAACGGTGCAGCAGAATGTAAGAAAGCTTTAATGTTCTTACAGAGAGGAAGATTACCAGAAGACTTCATCGAAGGTATGGCATGCGAAGGCGGATGCGTTGGTGGACCAAGCCGTAACGAAGAGATCATCAAAGCTCGTAAAGTCAGAGAAACAATGATCAAATCCGCAGATGATCGCAAGATCACAGACAACTTAAAACGTTATGATATGGATAGCTTCTCAATGCATAGATAATCAGAGTTGCATGAAGCATCCAAAGAGATGATAAAGAATCCCTGGAGCAAGATTGAAGTTTTGTTTTGGGGATCTTTGTATCTGAAAAGAAATTGTATTAGAAATAGTAACTATTACTAGTAGATATTTTGGCAAAACTATGTTATAGTAAGAAAAGTTGAAAAAGCAAAATGAATTTAATTTTGGAGGTAAGACAATGAAGGATATTAAAGTTACAGATTCAGTAAAATATATTGGTGTAGACGATCATGACATTGACTTATTTGAGAGCCAGTATGTAGTACCAAATGGTGTTTCTTATAACTCTTATGTGATCTTAGATGAGAAAGTAGCCGTTATGGATACTGTGGATGCACGCAAGACAGATGAATGGCTTGTAAACTTAGAAGAAGCATTAGATGGAAGAAACGTAGATTACATTGTAGTATCTCATATGGAACCAGACCATGCTGCAAGCTTACAGGTATTAGCAGAAAAATATCCAGAAGCTAAGGTTGTAGGTAATGCTAAGACATTTAATATGATCCCTCAGTTCTTTACATTTGATCTAGAAGGACGTAAAGTCGTAGTAAAAGAAGGAGATACATTATCTCTTGGATCTCATACATTACAGTTCGTTATGGCACCAATGGTTCACTGGCCAGAAGTTATGGTAGCATATGAAACATCAGAGAAAATCTTATTCTCAGCAGATGGATTTGGTAAATTCGGAGCTTTAGATGCAGATGAAGATTGGGCATGTGAAGCAAGACGTTATTATTTCAATATCTGTGGTAAATACGGAGTACAGGTACAGAATCTCTTAAAGAAAGCCGCAGGATTAGATATTGAGATCATCTGTCCATTACACGGACCAATTTTAAAAGAAAACCTTGGATATTATATTGGATTATACGACACATGGAGCAAATATGAGCCAGAGAACGAAGGAATCCTGATCGCATACGCATCTATCCATGGAAATACAGCAGCTGCAGCAAAGAAATTAGCAGAAATCTTAGAAGCAAAAGGAGCTCCAAAAGTTGTAGTAGCAGACCTTTCCAGAGATGATATGGCAGAAGTGATCGAAGATGCATTCCGCTATGACAGACTGGTACTGGCAGCAGCAACATACGATGCAGGAATCTTCCCATGCATGGAAGACTTTTTACATCACTTAAAAGCTAAGAACTATCAGAAACGTAAAGTTGCATTTATGGAAAATGGATCATGGGCACCAATGGCAGCAAAAATCATGAAAGGTATCGTAGAAGGATTTAAGAATATTGAGATGGTAGATCCAGTTGTAACGATCAAATCTACGATGAATGATGAGAATATTAAGACTATGGAAGAATTAGCTGATAATTTACTGTAAATTTTAAATTTGTAAGTTGGCCAACTGTAGTCTTTCAGTATATGATAAAAAATAAATAAGCAACCGAAAACGCAGCGGTGGAATTTTGCTCACATTTTGAACAAATCGCTTATCCGCCCAATTTCCTACGAGAACTCGCTCTGAAGTTTTGTTTTAGACAAAAGTCTTTGAAGCTCAGACATTCGTCCAATTGGGCTGCGAATTTGTTCAAAATATGGCAAAATTCCAATGCTGCGTTTTCGGTTGCTTATTTAATTTTTATCATATACCTGAAGTCTGGAGTGTGGACAATTACAAGATTGGACAATTTAAGTGAGTGTGTATGTTGAATGTTATCGGTTCTGTCGGAGTATAAGTATCAAGAAAAAACAATCCTCGACATAATATTACAAAAATAGACTAAATATTACAAAAATATTACAAAATAATAATCGAAAGTATTGACATACTACATATAAGTGCTATAATACACACATACTCGAGTTAACAAAATTGTAACATTTACAGGAGGGACATTATGATAACGAGGAAAATGAGACTGTCGATGGCGATGCTTACGATTGCCGCGAGTGTGTTGACGACAGGAAATATAAAAGCAGATGAGAAAGATACAACAAATGAAACAAATACAGCAACGGAAAGTAAATATGCGAATAAAGCAGTTGCAGATATTTATTCTACAACAACATTAAATATCCGAAAAAAGGGTAGTATAAATGCAAAGATCGTAGGAAAAATGAAAAAAGGTAATATTGCAACTGTGCTGAAGAAAGGATCTGAATGGTCAAAAGTAAGATCAGGAAATGTTACAGGATATGTAAAAAATCAGTATCTTGTATTTGGCGATGAGATTGAAAACTTTGCGAAACAAAATGTGAAAAAGGTGGCGAAAGTTCAGACGGAAACATTAAGAGTTCGTAAGAAAGCATCTACGGATTCAAAGATTGTTACATTGGTATCTGAAGATGATAAATTAAAAGTGAAGAAACAGACCAATGACTGGGCAAAAGTCAAGGTTGATGGCCAGACAGGATATGTGTCAAAAGATTATGCAAAAGTAACATACTCTTTTGGAAAAGCGAAATCCATGAAGCAGATTCAGGCAGAGCAAGAAGCGAAAGAGGCGAAGAAAAGAGCAGAAGAAGCAGCCAGAAGTAAGTCTGAAAATGAATCAGTATCCACAACATCAAGCGGTCATACTTCTGATGATGGAACAACATCTGGAAGTACAACAGGTTCCACACAGACAACAAAGAAAGCTTCCGTATCCGTATCATCTAGTGGCTCATCAGCAACAGGAAGCAGGATCGCAAGTTATGCGCAGCAGTTTGTTGGAAATCCATACCGATATGGTGGAAATAGCTTAACCAGCGGAATTGACTGTTCTGGATTTACGCAGCAGATTATGGCGAAATTTGGATACAGTATCAGTCGTACGAGCAGTTCCCAGTCTGGTGATGGAAGAGCAGTATCTACGAGCAATTTAAGAGCCGGTGATCTGGTATTCTATGGAGATGGTGGAAGCATTGATCATGTGGCACTTTATATCGGCGGTGGTCAGGTAGTACATGCAAGTAATTCCGCACCATATCCGCGAGGAGGAATTAAGATTTCAAACGTAAATTATAGAACACCAATCTGTGCAAGACGTATCATAGGATAGCTAGAAAAATTATCAATACAGTATTTATATGGAAAGAGCGTAAAAGGAAGATTCATGCAGAATCATTCTTGTGCGCTCTTCCTTTTTTGATATACCAGACATGAAAATAAAAAATTATATTTCCTATATTGACAGAAGAACATCATGTTTATAGAATGTAAAAAGGTATATTTTGGTTAGGAAAATAAAGATAGAAAAGAGATGTAAAAAGAAAAAGATGAAACAAAGACGATTTACAAACAAAAAGCTGATCGCCCTTATGTTACCACTGGCAGTTGATCAGCTTTTAAATTCGTTTATGGGTACGGTAGATACCCTTGTAGTCAGCAATTTAGGATCAGCAGCGATTTCTGCTGTCAGTCTGGTAGATTCCATTAATATTCTGGTAGTTCAGGCATTTTTTGCACTGGCTTCAGGTGGTACGGTTGTTTGTTCTCATTATCTTGGATGTGAGAAGAAAGAGAGAGCAACGAATGCAGCCAGGCAGTTAGTGTTTATTACATTCGCAATGTCACTGGTCATTGCGATCGCGTGTCATTTATTCAGCAACCAGCTTCTTGGAGTGATTTTTGGGCAGGTGGAACCAGCGGTTATGGACAATGCGAAGAAGTACTTCTTCTTTTCGGCCATGTCTTATCCATTTATCGCATTGTACGATGACGGAGCCTGCATTTTAAGAGCACAGGAGAACAGCAAACTTCCAATGCAGATTTCTTTTGTTGCAAATGGCATTAATGTTACATTGAATCTGATATTTGTATGGGTATTGCATTTGGGTGTAGCAGGTTCTTCTGCAGCGACGATGATCGCCAGAGCATTTGCAATGGTTGCGGTGCTTTATAAATTGAGAAATCCGAAGATGAAGATACAGCTTAGAGATTATTCTTCGATTCGTCCAGAATGGGAAGAAATCAAAAGAATCTTACATATCGGAGTACCCTCAGGAATTGAAAATGGAATGTTCCAGTTTGGAAAGCTTGCGATCCAGTCAACGGTATCTTTGATGGGAACGGCGGCGATCGCAGCACAGGGAATGACCAATATCATCGAGAACTTGAATGGGATCATGTCGATCGGAATGGGGATCGGATTGATGACAGTCGTTGGAGAATGTCTTGGAGCAGGAGAAAAAGAAGAAGCAGTCTATTATATAAAGAAGATTTCCATTGCAGCAGAAGTTGTATTGATCGCTACATGTCTTTTGATGTTTGGGCTTACTTATCCGATCACATATTTTGGAGGCATGGAACCAGAGAGTGCAAAACTTTGTATATTCATGGTAACATGTATCACGATCGTAAAACCGATCGTGTGGATCATGGCATTTATTCCACCATATGGATTCAGGGCAGCAGGGGATGTTAGATTTACAATGACGACCTCCATGCTGTGCATGTGGCTTTGCAGAGTTGTGCTTGCTATGGTACTTGCGAGAGTTTTTCATATGGGACCGATCGCAGTGTGGATCGGAATGTTTACAGACTGGACGATTCGTGGAATTATTTATACAATACGATTTAAAAATAGAAAATGGCTTGCTCATCAGGTGATCTGATGTTCGTTGCGGATGATGACGGTTCGTGTTATACTGAAATGTATTTGAATGATCAAGAAATAATATAGAAGGGATACAAATAAAATGAAAGTATCAGATTTTACATTTGATTTACCAGAAGAATTGATCGCTCAGGATCCACTTGAGGACAGATCAAGTTCCAGATTATTAACATTAGATAAAAATACAGGAGAGATCGGACATGATGTCTTCCATAATATTGTAAATTATTTAAAACCGGGAGACTGTCTTGTGTTGAATAATACAAAAGTAATTCCTGCAAGACTGATCGGAGCCAAAGAAGAAACTGGCGGTAAAGTTGAAGTTTTACTTCTCAAGAGAAAACAGGACAATGTATGGGAAACTCTTGTAAAGCCAGGAAAAAAAGCACGTCCGGGAGCAAGGATTTCTTTTGGAGATGGAAAATTAGTTGGAGAAGTCATTGATGTTGTTGATGAAGGAAATCGTTTGGTGAAGTTTGAATATGAAGGTATTTTTGAGGAAGTATTAGACGAACTTGGACAGATGCCATTACCACCATATATCACACATCAATTAAAAGACAAGAATCGTTATCAGACAGTTTACGCCAAATATGATGGTTCAGCCGCAGCACCAACTGCTGGACTTCATTTTACAAAGGAATTATTACAACAGATCAAAGACATGGGAGTTAATATCGCATATGTAACACTTCATGTTGGACTTGGAACATTCCGTCCAGTAAAAGTTGATGATGTTTTAGAGCATCATATGCATTCTGAATTTTATAGAATTGAAGAGGAAGATGCAGAACTTATCAATGAGACAAAGAAAAACGGTGGAAGAGTTATTTCTGTTGGAACAACAAGTACAAGAACTTTGGAATCTGTTGCAGAAGAAGATGGAACTCTGCATGCAAAGAGCGGATGGACAGAATATCCGAAAGCACCACACTTATCAATTCCGGGAAATGCATCTCCGGCTGATAAAGCACCACTGCAATGACATATAAACTTTCCCTCAAGGGACATATCTTTCATCTGATTCCACACTGTGGTAATCAAATCATCAGGAACAGTAAGAAACAGAGTATCACTTATCTTTACAATTGTCTCCAAATCTTCTATAAAGGTCGTCTCTGTAAAAGTCGCCGCCTCTTTCGCAAGATTCTCATTCACATCGTAATATCCTGTTACTTTCAGATTATTTAATCTGAAATACTTACCAAGGGAACACCCAACTTTCCCTGCACCTATAATTCCTGTTCTCATAATTCATCACCCTGCCTTTCGCACGGTGATACTCCGAGTCTTATTCCTAAAGATATAAGCTCAATATCTGCCAGTTACATGGGGGTATGGTTTCGCTTTGAATACCATCCATAAAATTACTACCACACTATATCATTTTCAAAGACATTCGTAAATAGATTTTTTGAAAAAATTGATTATTTTTTAACATGCAATTTTGGATTTGCGGGTAAACAGACGTCACTGTAGTGGAGAAAGTGTGACCGGCTTGCCAGAAGGATTTAGAAAAGAAGGGGTTATTCTAAGCTTGATTTTGTTCCGTTGCGCTAAACGTTCCATTCTGCCTGATAAAACAACCTTGCTCGAAAACGAGCTCGCAAGGTTACAGTCAGAATTCCACAGCGCAAAGTCACAAAATTCAAGCTTAGACTACTCCTTCTCTTTGATTTCCTTTGAGCAAACCGATAGAATAGTATCTACAGAGGCTTACCATTCCCAAAACAATTCGTCGAGTGTTTTCCCCAGTTCATGGCAAATAGCAATGCACAGTTTAATCGTAGGGTTATAGTCCCCTTTTTCAATCGCAACAATAGTCTGTCTCGACACATTAACACGTTTCGCAAGTTCAGCCTGCGACATATCAAGAGCAGCGCGGGCAGCTTTTAATCGTAGGTTTTTCATAAGGCTACTCCTCTTTTTGCAGATGTTCCATAATAGCGCGGGTAATAACAATAGCATCGGCAAGTAATAGTAGAATCCCTGAAATCAGATTGATATTATTGAATTTAACAGGGCTATGTTGTGAGATAATTTCTTGCTGATTCATGATACCAGTATAAAGATTTATTCCACCAATTAATGAAAAAAGGAAAATGCTTTGAACGATATTTTTTACCGGTGTTTCAGAATAAGAAAAATAAGCATCTTTAAAAACACAAATGGTAAAAAATACGATAAGACCGATGCAAATAATGGTAAATGATTCTGCTAATGGAGTACCCCAGGATGATTTTGTATAATATTCTATGAAACCATTGACTGCAGTTGCAAGAATGAGAGTAAAAAAACCGTACTTGTAGGCAATGCTCTGCATATATTTTTGCCGCTCATCGTATTGCATTTTTCTTGAAGAATAAACACCGTATGCAATAATAGCATAAACAATGAGAAAAATAATAAGAGCTAGTAATGAAAATGGCATAATAAAACCTCCTTAAATTTTTGCATTAGTAAATTGAAAAACAAAATGGAAATACGAAAAGAGGCTCATAATAACTGATATGTAGTGAAGCTGTAAGATACCATTTTATGACACTCTTTTGTATGATTTATATATAACACACAAAAATTGTGATGTCAAATATATTTTACATAAAGACGTAAAAACTTTACTTAATGAAAATGCTTGATGAAGAAGAAATATCATTAGAAAACAGACAAAAAACAACACAAAATAGAAATTT
>ERZ1106976.3412-NODE-3412-length-12658-cov-7.753630_pt1 | contig 12658 bp, 14 predicted proteins | sample MGYA00403687_ERZ1106976 | MGnify/ENA primary metagenome ERZ1106976 (study PRJEB35170, sample SAMEA104062446) | human gut metagenome | biome: human gut; feature: human-associated habitat; material: faeces | place: Denmark | collected 2013-02-22 ... | reverse complement strand
CCGTTGAGGAGCTGAAGCCCGAGGTGCTGCTGTTCGGCGCCTCCAACATCGGCCGCGACCTGGCTCCCCGCTGCGCCGCCCGCCTGCACACCGGCCTGTGCGCGGACTGCACCCACCTGGACATCGATATGCCCAACTACAAGGGCTTCCTGAAGGAAGCCTCCACGCTGCCCGAGGAGCGCATCGAGAAGCTGGGCACCGTGATGATCAACAAGGAGCCGCATGACGTCTCCCGCGACCTGAAGATGACCCGTCCCGCCTTCGGCGGTCACCTGATGGCCTCCATCATCTGCCCCCGCTTCCGTCCCGCTATGGCGACGGTTCGCCCCGGCGTGATGAAGAAGCGCGAGTGCCCCAAGAACGTGGAGATCATCGAGCCCAAGTTCGAGCTGACCGCCGCTGACATCCACACCGAGGTGGTGGATACCGTCAAGGCCGCCAAGAAGCTGGTGGACCTGATCGGCGCCGACTTCATCGTGTCCGTTGGCCGCGGTATCTCCAAGGACGTGGAGGGCGGCATCAAGCTGGCCGAGGAGCTGGCCGAGGTGCTGGGCGGCGTGGTTGGTTCCTCCCGCGCCTGCGTGGACGCCGGCTGGATCTCCGTCGACCATCAGGTGGGCCAGACCGGCAAGACCGTCCATCCCAAGGTCTACATCGCTCTGGGCATCTCCGGCGCTATCCAGCACAAGGCTGGTATGCAGGATTCCGAGTGCATCATCGCCGTGAACAAGAACGACACCGCTCCCATCTTCGAGGTGGCTGACTACGGTATCGTGGGCGATCTGTTCAAGGTCGTTCCCGAGCTGATCGAGTCCATCAAGGCTGCCAAGGCCGCCAAGTAAGCTCTTTTTCCTGATACCCAAAAGGAACTCCGTCCGCCGGGCGGAGTTCCTTTTATCTATCTGCCGCTTCACGCGGGATATTTCCCCGCCTTCCTTGACGCGGCGGCGGTTTTTCGGTATACTGTCCCAAACGGGAGGAGGAGCTTTTATGGGTTATGTGGCATTGATCGGACTGTATTTCGTGCCGCTGCTGTGCCTGCTGGGCGCGGCGTGGTCTTACGTCCGCTATAAGAACGAGTACGAGGACAAGGAGCGCGCGGAAAAGGATCGCAAGCGCGTGCGCCCCATGCTCATCGCGGCGGCAGCGGCGCTGGTGATCTTTCTGGCGCTGAAATTCGCGTTCCCCGTATCGTAAAGCAAAAGGGAGTCCCTTGGCTTCAAGCCAAGGGACTCCCTTTTTTTGCCCTTTTCGCTGTCCATACACGGGCAACTATCTGCCATCTGCGGCCAAAGGTGTAGAATCAGGCCACAGGCGGGAGGACGATACACTGCACCTCCTGTGGCAGAAGGAGGATGTATGGACGTATATGGCTATATCCGCGTTTCCAGTGCGGATCAGAACGAGAGCCGCCAGCTGGTGGCGCTGCACGGCAAGGGCGTGGCGGCGCAGCACATCTACATGGACAAGCAGTCGGGCAAGGACTTCGACCGGCCGCAGTACAAGCGGCTGGTGAAAAAAATGAAGCCGGGCGACCTGCTTTATGTGCTGAGCATCGACCGGCTGGGGCGGGATTATGGGGAGATACAGCAGCAATGGCGGCTGCTGACCAAGGAAAAGAGGGTGGACATCTGTGTGCTGGATATGCCGCTGCTGGACACCCGGCAGGGGAAAGACCTGATGGGCACATTCATTGCCGATCTGGTGCTGCAGATCCTCTCCTTTGTGGCCCAGTCTGAGCGGGAAAATATCCGCCGCCGTCAGGAAGAGGGTATCGCGGCGGCCAGGGCGCGCGGCGTAAAATTCGGACGCCCGCCGCTGCCCCTGTCGGAGAATTTTTACGAGATACACCGGGCGTGGCGCGCCAAGGAGCTGACGCTCAAGCAGGCGGCGGCCGCCTGCGGCATGCCTCCCGGAACGTTTTACGGAAAGGCGGTGAAATTTGAAAAGGGTGGTTAACCAAACGAGGGGGACAATTTGGAAATGTGTACTTTTGCAAATCGCAAAGGAACACTTTCTACAATACAAGTATACAGAAAATTCTTGCTTTATCAAGAGGATAACACGCGGTTTAGTGTAGAAAAAAAGCGTTTTGAATTGTACACAATAAAAAATGAGAGCGGAGGAAAGTTGAAATGACAAAAGATTATTATGGAAAGTGCGGCACATGCCGGTACTGTGAGCTGGGGACGGCGTATACCTCTGCGTATTCCACGAGCTTTAATTGCAGCCGCAATGGTTACAGTGTAAAGGCAGACGAAAAGGCGTGCAACAAGTACGAACCCGCAGCAGGCAGAACGAATGCCGATGTGGCTCGCTATGACAAATAAGAGGAGAATTACATGGCAATCGTTATCGTAATTGCAATTATCGTCACCATTACAATTCTGGGGTGGTCAGGGCTGCTGGCCCTGTTAGCCGCTATGGTGATTTTTGGCCTGATTTCGATCCCAATGCAGCGTGTCTGGCCGTTTGAAGGCTTTGTAAAAGGCGCCGTGGTAGCAGCTATGGCATATTGCGGCGCATTTATCCTTTGCCTCGTTATATTACGAACCTCTAATACGATATTCTGGATCGTATTCGTTGCCGCTATGATCGCTGGCTTGCTGTTCCTACGAAAAAACGGTGAGCATGCTGAAGAGAGTGCGAAGAAGCCGCTGGAATCTCTGAGAGCGATTGCGGAGGATTTCTCACATTTCGTCACAGACAGTCCGCGCTCTTTGAATGTTTTTTGGAGCGACAAGGATCATTGTGTGTGTATGCGGCTTACACTGTATCACGCCGATTCAGCAAAACTGACATATGATCTCTACGACTCCTGTCAGGGAGAACAAGGCCAAGATTCCGTGGATAAGGCGCTTTTCGGTGACTACAAGCCGACAGATCAGGGGTCTACATATTGCTATACTCTTTTAAAACATGGCACAGCAGAATTTGGAGAGGGCTCACTGATGTATGAATTTCGTTTTGCGGATACATCGGACATACTGGCCATTTTGGGCAATGATATGGAGGAACGCTACCCGCAGGCTTATAAAAAGAATAGCTGGGACGGCGGATTTTCACTAAAATTTGGTATAAAGTGATAGAAGACAGCTGAAATAGCCATTGCAAGAAGGAAGCATTTGATGCCGGCCTGCGACATTGAAGCTCTGCGAAAAAAGGCCCCCGGAACTGCGTAAGCAGCTTCGGGGGCCTTTAATGAGAGACGCTCCTACCTCACAGCACCGGATAACCGTCCTTCAGGCTTTCATCGTATACGGCGCGGTCACCGCCGATGAACTTGGGCCGCACCCGCGCCGCCAGCAGAATGGCGTCGCCGATGTGATCCTGTGCCAGCCGCACCGGTACCGCCACCTTCTTCAGGTGCATGCCGATGAGCGTACCGCCGATGTCCAGTCCGGCGTCGGCGCGGATCTCCTCCAGTGCCACCGGATGGGCGAAGGCGTGGTACGCGGCGGTGGCAAAGGAGCTGCCCGCCTTGGGTTGGGGCACCACATTGACGATCTCACCGTTGGGCACGGCCTCATGCTCCACGATGATGGCGCGATTCAGATGCTCGCAGCACTGGGCGGCGATGTACACGCCCATGGGGCCGAACACGCTGTGCAGCCCCTCGAAGATGGCGTTGGCGATCTCCGGTGTGGACCAGCTGCCCACCTTTTTGCCTACGACCTCGCTGGTGCTGCAGCCCACCACCACGATCTGGCCCTTGTGAAGATGCGCCGCCTCCGCCAGCTGGGCCGCCGCGTTGGCCGCCTCCTGCCGCACCTGCTCATGCAGACCCTTCTGCTCCAGCTCATGCACGATACCTGCCATAAAAAACACCTCGTTCAACGTAAATTCAAAAGAATATGGCGAGCCGCTCTCCGGCTCGCCATATAGTATATCACACGCTGATCTTTTCTTCAAGATGTGTGCGGCGGGCCACCTGCATCAGCAGGAATCCGGCCACCAGACCCACAGCGCCCTGCACCAGATTGCCGGGAATGCTGGCCGCGGCGCCGATGCCCTTGCCCAGCAGCAGCGCGGCATAGCCGAAGTAACCGGCCACCATGATGACCTCGCTGACCACGCCGCTGACCAGCGTACCCACCGTGCTCTTGCCGAAGGCCTTGAACACCAGCGCGCCCACCAGCGCCATCAGACCCTTGATGACCAGCGTGCCCGGCGCATAGTGGCCGTAGCCCAGCAGCAGATCGGCCAGCATGGAGCCGATACCGCCCGCCGCGGCGCCCCACCACGGGCCCAGCAGCCAGCCGCTCAGCAGCACAAAGCAGTCACCCAGATTTACAAAGCCGTTCATAGGGGAGGGGATCTGCACCACCATCGTGGCCACACAGGCCAGCGCCGCCAGCACGGCGGCCATTACCATCGTTCTGATCTTTTTGTCGGACATGGTCTTGCACCTCACAAATTACTTTCCGCCTCGGGCGAAAAAGCCCTTGCAATCGCGGTCAAGTTGTATTATAGTCGTAACTGGTATTATTAAAATATCCATTTTGATTTTTCTTGTTGATACCAGATGGAGGACGCCATGCTGACCTATCCACTGACAAAAACCGGCGGCGTCAGTCTGTACGAACAGCTGTACCGCTGCATCAAGGCCGATATCCTCACCGGACGGCTGGCGGCGGGGGAGAAGCTGCCCTCCAAGCGGGCGCTGGCCGCCCATCTGGAGGTCAGCGTCATTACGGTGAAGAACGCCTACGAGCAGCTGATGGCCGAGGGCTACATCTACGGCATGGAGAAGAAGGGCTACTACGTCAGCCCCGTCCAGCGCCCGCTGACGGCTCAGCTCCCCCGGCAGGACGCCGCGCCCCCCGCCGAGCACCACTGGGAGATGGATCTTGTCACCAACTCCATCGCGGCGGAGGATTTCCCCTTTACCGTCTGGGCGCGGCTGATGCGCCAGACCATTCTGGAGCAGGGCACCGGCCTGCTCCACGCCATGCCGCCGCAGGGCGCGCCGGAGCTGCGCCGCGCCATCGCCGCCTACCTCCGGCAGTTCCGGGGCATGACGGTGGACGCGGAGCAGATCATCATCGGCGCGGGCACGGAGATGCTGTACAGCATGCTGGTGCAGCTGCTGGGCCGGGACAAGCGCTACGCCGTGGAGGAGCCCGGCTACGGCAAGATCACCCGCATCTACCGCAGCAATCAGGCGGAGGTGGTATCCGTCCCGCTGGACGCGGCGGGCCTGTCGGTGTCGGCGCTGGACGCCGCCGGGGCCGACGTGGTGCACATATCCCCCAGCCACCACTACCCCACGGGCATCGTCATGCCCATCGCCCGGCGGCAGGAGCTGCTGCACTGGGCGGAGCGCGGCCCCGACCGCTTCATTCTGGAGGACGACTACGACAGCGAGTTCCGGTTTGTGGGACGCCCCATCCCCACGCTGTTCTCTGTGGATGAGTCGGGGCGGGTCATTTATCTGAACACGTTCTCCAAGACCATCGCGCCCTCTATCCGCATCAGCTACATGGTGCTGCCTCACCGGCTGCTTGCCGCGTTCCGGGAAAAGCTGGGCTTCTATGCCAGCACCGTCTCCGGCTTCGAGCAGTACACGCTGGCCCGGTTCATGGCGGAGGGCTACTACGAAAAACACCTGAACCGCATGCGCAAGCGCTACCACCAGAAGCGCGACGCGGTGATCGCCTGTATCCGCGGCGGGCCGCTGGCCGCCCGCGCCCGCATCACCGAGGAGGACGCGGGCCTGCACTTTCTGATGACACTGGATACGCCCCTGTCCGACGGGACGCTGCGCCGTCTGGCGGCGCAGCGGGGCGTGCGGCTGGCCATGCTCTCCGAATATTACAGCGACCCCGCCGCCGCGCCGCCCCATGTACTGGTGATGAACTATTCCGGCATCGACATCGAAAAGCTGCCCCGGGCGCTGGCGCGTCTGGCGGAGATATGGGAGGAACAAGACCATGCATGACGAACTGACCCACGGCGACCTGCGGAAGATGCAGGAGGAGATCGACTACCGGGTGCAGGTGCTGCGCCCCAAGCTCATCGAGGAGGTGCAGACTGCCCGCGCCTTCGGCGACCTCAGCGAAAACTTTGAGTACAAATGCGCCAAGCAGGATAAAAATCGCAACGACGCCCGCATCCGCTATTTGCAGCGCATGATCAAGACGGCGCAGGTCATTGAGGACCGCTCCTCCGCCGACACGGCGGGACTGTACGACACGGTGGAGATCTTCATGGAAAATCTGGGCAAAAGCCGGCGGATCCAGCTGGTCACCACTCTGCGCCAGGACGCCCTCAAGGGCCTCATCAGCAAGGAGTCCCCGGTGGGCCGCGCCGTCATGGGCGCCAAGGTGGGCGACCGCGTCCATGTGGACATGGGCGGCGGCAGGGGCTACTACGTCCGCATCGACGCCATCGAAAAAGGGAAGGACGACGGCTCCATCCCCATCGGCAGCTTCTGATAAAAAAGACGGGACGCACCGCGTCCCGCCTTTTTTATACCAGCTCCTCAAACGACCGGATGTACCGGCTGCACACCGCCCGCATCTCCGTCTCCGTGGCGGCGAAGAAGGGGTCGTACACCCCTACGGCGCGCATCCCGGCGGCCTTGGCGCCCCGGCAGGCCTCCACCGAGTCGTCGTACAGCGTGCAGTCCTCCGGACTGACCCCCGCCGTCTCCGCCGCCAGCCGCCACAGCGCCGGGTCTTTCTTCTCCCGGTGCAGCTCCTGCGCGAAGACGATCCGCTCAAAGTACGGCATCAGCCCCAGATGCGTCAGGGCGGTGCGGCAGTGTACCGGCACGGCGCTGGTCACCACCATCATCCGCTCCCCGGCGTCCCGCAGCTTCTCCAGATAGGCCCGTACCCCCGGCTTTACCGGCACCGACGTGCCGTACAGGTCGCCGGCCATGTCCATCCATTCCGCCATAATGGCCTCCTCCGACTCCGGGAGATGGCAGAACTCCTTGGTGAACTTCGCCGCCAGCGGGAAGATGGTGTGGGCCACGCCCTCATAGTATGCCCTTGTATACGGCAGCCCCCGCTTGGCCAGAAACGCGGTGTCCACGTCCTTCCAGATGCCGTTGGAGTCGATCAGGGTGCCGTCCATGTCGAATATCTGCATATTTGTCTCCTTTTCGCGGGAAAAATGTCTTGCAAAAGAGCGTTTCCGGTGCTATCATAACATAATTCTGATGCGCTGTAAATGGGCGGAACGCCCGGTTTCCAGCAGAAAAGCGAGGGATATGTATGCAGACCGTTGATTACCGCAGGGGGCTGTCGGCCATGGCCGTGTGCTTCCTGCTCTGGGGCTTCCAACCGCTGTACTGGTTCCTGTGTACCAACCTCTGCGGCCAGATCGACACGTTTTTCCTCATGGCCTGCCGTATCGTCTGGGCGGCGGTGTGCTGCCTGTGCATCCTGAAGGTGCAGGGCAAGCTGCCCCGGCTTTGGGCCGTGTTCCGGGATAAGCAGGTGCTCAAGCGGGAGATACCCGCCTCCGTGCTGCTGTTCGGGGACTGGATGGTGTACCTCTGGGCCGTCCAGAACGGCCGCGTGCTGGAGTGCAGTCTGGGCTACTATATCCAGCCGTTGGTGGTGTTCGCCCTGGGCGCCCTCATCTTCAAGGAGAAACTGAGCTGGCGGCACTTCGTCATCATTGCCATCGTGGTGGTGGGCATCGTCCTCAGCACCTCCGGCTTCGGCGGCGTGCCCTACGTCACCATCGCGCTGGCCCTGATGTTCGCGGTGTATGCCGCCATCAAAAAGAGCCTGACCATCGACTCCATCGTTTCCACCTCTGCGGAGATATTGATGATGGTGCCGGTGGCGCTGCTGTTCATCCTGTTCTTCCGCATGGGGGACGACGGCATGGGCGGCATGACCGTTCTGAAGCAGCTGCTGATGATCGGCGGCGGCGTCGTCACCGGCCTGCCCATGGTGTTCTACGCCATCGGCGTGCGCCACCTGCCGCTGATGACCACCGGTATCTGCCAGTACATCAGCCCGTCGCTGGGCATCGTCTGCGGCGCCATTATGGGGGAGGCCCTGACCCGTGAGAAGCTGGTGAGCTTCCTCTTCATCTGGGCCGGCGTCATCCTGTACGTCCTGAACACCGTCTACGAGGAAAAGCGGAAAAAGACCGCCGCGCAATAAGCCTGCGGGAGCCGTCCGGGTATGCCGGGACGGCTCTCCTGTCTATGATATGGACAAATGGGGAAAACTGTGGTACAATGTCTCTCATCATGGGACATTGCGTCCTGAGGAGGAGAACGGTATGCAGGGGAGACTCATCGTATTCGAGGGGACGGACGGTTCCGGCAAGGCCACCCAGTCGGCGCTGCTGTGTCAGGAGCTGACGTGCCGGGGCGTCCCGTTCCGCAAACTGGAGTTTCCCCGCTATCAGGAGGAGTCCTCCGCCCTGATCCGGCTGTATCTGGGCGGCGCCTTCGGCAGCGACCCCAACGATGTCAATGCCTACGCCGCGTCCACGTTTTACTCCGTGGATCGCTACGCCTCCTACAAGCAGGACTGGGGCGGGTTCTACGAGTCCGGCGGCCTGCTCATTGCCGACCGCTACACCACCAGCAACGCCGTCCACCAGACGGCCAAGCTGCCGCCGGCGGCGCGGGACGCCTTTCTGGACTGGCTGTTCGACTTCGAGTACCGCCTGCTGGGCCTGCCGGAGCCGACCCGCGTGCTGTATCTGGACATGCCCACGGAGGCTGCGGAGCAGATGATGCGCCGGCGGGAGGCCGCCACCCATACTAAAGCCGACATCCATGAGAGGGACGAGGCGTACCTCCGCCGCTGCCGGGAGAATGCCGCCCATGTGGTGGCGCGCTGCGGCTGGACGCGGATCGACTGCGCAAGGGACGGCGCGCCCCGCGGCATCGAGGATATCCACAACGAAGTAATGGCGTGTGTGGCCGATCTCATCGGCTGACCGCCTGAAAGGAGCTGCTATGTCCGATTATGAAAGAAACGACCGGCGGGACGACACCGCCATGTGGGACGCGGGGGAGGTGCGCCGTCAGGAGTCGGCGCAGCCGGATCGCCGCAGCAGCAGAAGGCGCTCCCGCCGCCGGGGCGGGCTGGTCGTCTATCTGGTGTGCGTGGTGCTGGGCTCCTGCCTGCTGGCCGGCGTGGGCTGGCTGCTGGTCAACGACCTTTGCTCGCTGAACAAGGCCCCCGTGGAGGTGGACATCACCGTGGAGGAGGGGGACACCCTGTCCGACGTGGCCACGAAGCTGAAGGACGCGGGCCTTGTGAATTCCAAGGGCTTTTTCAAGCTGGCCAGCGGCTTCCTGCATTACAGCCGCTATGTGGAGCCGGGCACCTATAAGCTCAACAGCGACATGGACTTCCGCTCCCTCATCGTGAACATGCACGACTGGAAGCAGGACTCCATGGACGCGCAGGGACTGGTGCAGGTCACCATCCCGGAGGGCTACTCCGTCCGCCAGATCATCGATCTGCTGGCGGAGAAGGGCGTGGCCACCAAGGGGGAGCTGGAGGACGCCTGCGCCAACTTCGACTTCGAGAACTACTCCTTCCTGTCCTCCGACACGCTGGGCAGCATCGACCGCATGGAGGGCTTCCTGTTCCCCACCACCTACACCTTCGACAAGAACAAGACGGCGGTGTACGCGGTGGATACCATGCTGACCATGTTCAAAAACGAGATCAGCCAGCAGATGCTGCAGGACATCAAGAACTCCCCCTACGACCTGCGGCAGATCATCACCATGGCCTCCCTCATCGAGCGTGAGTCCATCGGCGACGACACCGAGCGCAAGAACATCAGCTCCGTCATCCACAACCGTCTGGAGAACCCCGACAGCGAAAAGGGCGGCCGCCTGCTGCAGCTGTGCTCCTCCATCAACTATATCATGGTGCATGACGGCGTAAAGAGCTTCGACACCACCATCGACCACCCCTACAACACCTATATCCACGAGGGGCTGACCCCGGGGCCCATCTGCAATCCGGGCCTCAGCGCCATCAAGGCCGCCATCTACCCGGCGGACACGGACTATTACTTCTTCGCGCTGGGCACCGATAAGAAGAGCCACTTCTTCACCGACTACAACGAGCATCTCCGCTTCGTCAACAGCGCGGAGTACCAGCCCATCTACTCCTGATGCGGAAGCCGGAGCTGCTGTCCCCGGCTGGGGACTGGGAAAAACTGCAAATGGCCGTGCTCTACGGCGCGGACGCCGTCTATCTGGCGGGCACGTCCTTCGGCATGCGCTCCTTCGCGGGCAACTTCTCCGACGAGGAGCTGCCCCGGGCGGTGCGCTTCGCCCATGACCACGGCGTCAAGGTACACGCCACGGTGAACACCATGCCCCGCTGGGACGAGGCGGAGGCGCTGCCCGCCCATCTGGAAAGGCTGGACGCGGCGGGGGTGGACGCCCTCATTCTGGCGGATCTGGGAGCCTTCACGCTGGCGGGGCGGTACGCCCCCCGCTGCCAGCGCCACATCAGCACCCAGCAGTCCGTCGCCAACCACGTCTGCGCGCAGGCGTGGTACGATCTGGGCGCGTCCCGCGTGGTGCTGGCCCGGGAGGTCAGCCTGGCGGAGATCGCCGCCATCCGGCAGCGCGTCTCGCCGAAGCTGGAGTTGGAGGCATTCTGTCACGGCGCCATGTGCGTCAGCTACTCCGGCCGCTGCCTGCTGAGCAACTACATGACCGGCCGGGACTCCAACCGCGGCCAGTGCGCCCAGCCCTGCCGCTATCAGTACGCGCTGATGGAGGAGAAGCGCCCCGGCGAATACTTCCCGGTGTTCGAGGACGAAAAGGGCACCTACATCATGAACAGCCGCGACATGTGCATGATCGACCATCTGGGCGACCTGATGGCCGCCGGTGTGGACTGCCTGAAGATCGAGGGCCGCGCCAAGTCGGCGTACTACGCCGCCATCGTCACCGGGGCCTACCGCCACTGTCTGGACGCCGCGGCCGCCGGCGAGCCGCTGGATCCCGTCTGGCGGGACGAGGTGGAGCATATCAGCCACCGCCACTATGCCACCGGCTTCTTCTACGGCCAGCCCGGCCAGTATTACGAGAGCGCCCGCTACCTGCGGGACTGGCAGATCTGCGCCGTGGTGACGGACTGCACCCCCGATGGTGTGGCCACTATGAGCCTGCGCAATAAGTTTGCCGCCGGCGACACGGTGGAGCTGGTCGGCCCGGACACCAAGCCCTTCACCATCACCGTTCCGCCCATGCGCGGCCCGGACGGGGAGGTGCTGCTGGAGCCGAAAACGCCCCAGATGACCTTCACCATGGAGCTGCCCCGGCCCGTACCGCCCATGAGCTTCGTCCGCCACGCGGTGGCGCTCAGCGGCAAATAACGTACATAAAAGGGACGCCTGCGCACCGCGCAGGCGGTTTTTGGTTGGTGAGACGTATGAAAAATCTGAACAGACAGTCATGGCCCGCACTGGCTGCGCAGAATGCTGCTTATCTGGCTTCTCTGGGCAAGTGATCTCTGCTTCTGAACATCTGAAATAAAAATTCCCGGACCACGGCCCGGGAATTTTTTGTGCCATACGTAAAATTAGAGAAACGCTTACTGCTCACGGAACGTCAGCTGGTCGTCGGTCATCGTATCAACGATGGCCAGGCTGGCCAGCTTGTAGCCGGCAGCGCGCAGCTCAGCGCCGCCCGGCTGGAAGCCCTTCTCAATGCAGATGCCGATGCCGCCGACGGTCGCACCTGCCTGCGCGCAGACATCCAGCAGACCCTTCATGGCCTTGCCGTTGGCGAGGAAGTCATCCAGAATCAGCACCTTGTCAGAGGGGGAGAGAAACTTCTTGGACAGCGTGATGTCATAGTCGCGGCCGTAGGTGTAAGAATGGACGGTGGAGGTGTAGACCTCTCCGTCGATGTTCTTGCTCTTGGCCTTCTTGGCAAAGACGACAGGCACATTGAAATGCCGCGCGGTCATGCAGGCGATGGCGATGCCGGATGCCTCGATGGTCAGAATCTTGTTGATGCCGTCGTCCTTGAAGATGCGGTAGAACTCCTCGCCGACCTTGTCCAGCAGGTCTACGTCCAGCTGGTGGTTCAGAAAGCAGTCGACCTTCAGGACGTTGCCGGGACGAACCTGGCCTTCCTGCATAATACGTTCCTCCAAAAGTTTCATCTGCGATGATGCCCCTTTCACAAACTCAGTTTCACTCTATTATGACAAATTATGGCGGATTTTGCAAGCCCTTTATCCCAAAAAGTCTTACTAAAAGGTCAATAGGTAAAGTTGATAATATTTTGTAACCAAAATTTGTGAAACTTCCCCATAAAGCGGTCAAAAAGCATAGAAAACGCTGTTGATTTGGTTCATTGCATTTTTGTAAACAAAAGCTTATAATTTAGTCAATGAAGCGGCACGGGGTTGTGCGAACCCATTATGTGCCGTTGCTTTATTTCTAGGAGGGAACACTATTATGAAAAAACTCGTTAGCTCTGTGCTGGCGGCTTCCATGGTCCTGAGCCTGGCCGCCTGCGCCTCCACACAGCCCGCAGCTGAGCCTGCGGCCTCCTCCGACGCACCCGCCGAGAGCGGAAAGACCTACACCGTCGGTGTCTGCCAGCTCGTGCAGCATGAGGCGCTCGATGCCGCAACGCAGGGCTTCGTCGACGCACTGAAAGAAGCGCTCGGCGACGCCGTGACCATCG
>ERZ1106976.3378-NODE-3378-length-12767-cov-3.175897_pt1 | contig 12767 bp, 9 predicted proteins | sample MGYA00403687_ERZ1106976 | MGnify/ENA primary metagenome ERZ1106976 (study PRJEB35170, sample SAMEA104062446) | human gut metagenome | biome: human gut; feature: human-associated habitat; material: faeces | place: Denmark | collected 2013-02-22 ... | reverse complement strand
CCCTCGAAAGCCTTCTCGTAACGAACGGCTACAGGTTGCTGGCATTTGATCGTCACCTCGTCACCTGAAACGGAACCGCCGTTGCGCTCTATCACTTGCAACGCTTGATCGAAGCCCATTTGGTAAGTCTTATTCAATGAGATGGTCGTATAGGCAAAATCCATATTCTCCACCTCTCTCAAGTTCTTCATCCAATAATCCGGTATACGGCTATAACCAAGGATTGTTCCTAAGATACCACCCGCAGAGGCTGGGTTGCAATCCGAATCTTGTCCACAACGGGTAGAGATATCCAATGTCTTATAGAAATCTCCCTCACCATAAAGCAAGCCGATAAGAATGTATGCGCTATTGATCACGGCATCGATATTGAACGGAACGAAAACGCCATCCGGACAACCAATATCCGAGCTCCATTTCTTCTCACACTCAAACCAAGTGCGTTTCCAATCGTCCGGATATTCCTTATGCCAGCGGATCACATCGCTCATACATTTATAATAGGTACTTTGCTCCGGTATCGTCTTTAACGCCTCGGTCACGATAAACTCGATATCATCCGAGATAAACGATAACGAATACATCGCCCCGACATACACACCGCCGTACCAACCGTCTCCGTAATTCATGATATGCCCGATCTTATCAGAAATCTCGGAAGCCGTATTCGGCATACCCGGCGACATCAGTCCGGCATAGTCCGCCTCGATCTGATAATCCAGATCATCCGCATGAGGGTTATTCAGCCAATGGCCGGACGCCGGAGGCATGATCCCTTGCAAAATATTATAACGTGCCGACTGGTTAGCATGCCATAACGTATATCCCGCCGTAGCGAACGCCATGGCGAATGAGTCCACAGGAGCGTCCAATCCCAACCGGTCAAAGACATCCACGAATGTAAGGTCCATATAAACATCATCGTACAATCCGGGTACATTCTCGTACCACCACTTGATATATCCGTCCGGCCATACGATCGGTACGTATTCTTGAATCATCGTTCCGTTATATTTGAACTCCGTCGGACCGCCATACGTACAGCCTATGGTTTGTCCGGCCCAACCTCCCTTAATCTTATCCATCAACTTTTCTTTACTAATCGTAAACTCAGCGGGCACCGTCGTTTGATCCTTTGCCGAGGGTTGTTGGGAACATGAGGTCACCCCTATAAATAAAGAGACTCCCGCTATCATCGCAAATACTGTTTGTTTCATACTATTAGATTGTTTTTATAGATTAATCAAAAATATCCACCTCATTCCGGTAAGGAACAGAAGATTGCGCTCCCACACGAGTCACGGAAATGGCGGAAGCTTTGCAAGCGAATCTCACGGCTTCCCTTAAATCCCGCCCCTCAGCCAAAGCCACCGTTAAAGCGCCGTTGAAAATATCCCCGGCGGCAGTAGTATCAACGGCTTCCACTTTTATTGCAGGAACCATATCTACCATGGAATCACAATAGATCAAAGCTCCTTTTGAGCCTAAAGTAACGATTACGTTCTGTACTCCCATCTCCATTATAACTTGCGCAGCCTTCTTCGCGGAAACCTCATCCGTGATCTTCACGCCAGAGATCATCTCTGCCTCTGTCTCATTCGGGGTAATCATATACAGATGCCGGAGTAACGTAGCCGACAAAGTTTGAGCTGGAGCCGGATTCAATATTACCCGTTTGTTCTTCTTCGATGCCATCTTAGCGACAAACTCGACAGTATCCATAGGAATCTCCAATTGCATTAAAATCAAATCGGCTTTTTCTATCGCCTCTTCCGATTTCGCTAAATCAGAAGGTAATAGATTAGCATTAGCTCCGGAGGCCACCACAATACAGTTTTCAGCATGAGCATCCACCGTAATCAACGCTACGCCAGATGGATTCTTCGGATCTGAGAAAATATAGGAAGTATCAATCCCCTCTTCCTCAAATAGCTGCTGGGATTGATGTCCGAATATATCACTGCCTGTTTTACAAATAAACGAGACCTGTCCCCCTAACCGCGCAACAGCAACCGCTTGATTCGCTCCTTTCCCACCCGGGTTCATAAAAAATGTTCCGCCTAATACCGTCTCTCCCGGACGAGGGAGATGATTCGTCTTTATGACCATATCGGTATTGCTACTTCCAACAACCAATATATTATGATTCCGTAAGTCTTTCATGCTTTTCTCTTATTAATCATTCGTTTAACAAAAATATCATATATTCCGCTTGGTACACCAGATTTCATGTTAATTTAAATTCATTCACCGATGTCGCAAATATAAAAAGATCCAAAATATAAAAATCATCAATTAATCTTCATCGTAGATAAACCCAAATCGATATATTTGCATCATACAATTTCTCATATTCACTATATATCAAACACTTGATAACATCAAAAGTCCATGAATAACACATACATATTATTAATGCTTGTCAACACCTTGACAAAAGCTGAGAAAAGATATTTCCATCTTTGCGCAAACCTTCAAAACGGTGATAAGGTATACCTCACCCTTTTTAATCTAATAGACGCTAATACGTCTCCCGAACAGCTGTATACACGCTTTTGTCAGATTCAAGACGGGAAGAGTTTCGAGACCGCAGTCAAACATTTATATCGGGTACTTCTAGAATGTTTAGTTAGACTAAGAGAAAAACAGGATGTCCAAACAAGAATTTTCAATTATATATCAAAGGCTGGCGTATTATTCGAACGAGAAATATTTGATGAAGCTTTCATTGAATTAGATAAAGCAAAAAAATTAGCGATCACTTATGAAAATGATTCCTTGCTTTTATTGATTCGGAGAACGGAACTGAAATACTTAAGCGCTCTTGATTTTAAAACAATCTCAGAAAAGCAGCTGGTAAACAAGCAAATGAAAATCAATGAAGTATTAAAATACGCAAGAACCCTTAATCAACATACACAGCTATACGATATTCTTAAACACCGTTTAATTAACAAAGGCTATATCCGTTCCGACAAACAAAAAGAGGATTTAAACGATCTCGTATTGAGCGAACTCCATTTAATCGCAAACAATTCCTACCAAGGATTCGAAGCGCAAAAGTTACATTTGCTATTCCAAGCCACTTATTATCTTAACTCCGGCAATTATAAATCGGCTATCCGATATTACCAAGAGCTTATCAACTTATTTAACGACAACCAACATTTAATATTAAATCCTCCTATCTACTATTTAAGTGCCATACAAGGTATTTTAGACAGTTTATGTATTGCCGGATTATATCATGAAACTCCCTTTTTCCTTTCTAAACTAGAAGAATTAACACAAAATGAGTACTCCACTGAATTCATCTTACATCTGAAAACCTTGATATATATCTACAAATCCAATAGCTTGTTACAAGCCGGAAACTTTGAACAGGCCTTAGAGCTAAGGGATAAGCAAGAAAATGAATTACTAAAAAAAGTAACATCATTAGGACTTGAGTCTCAATTACGGTTATATCTAAGCTTCGCTGTATTAGGCATGTATACGAAAGATTATGTACAAGCTCGCAAATACATGAAAAAGATATTTAGTTTGGGAAAGTTATTTTGCGCATTTCCTTCTTACAAGATAGCAAGATTGGTAAATCTTTTACTCCAAGCAGAATTAGGCAATTATGATTTCTTTGAGAACGAAATTATTTCCATCAAAAGAAACATCCGCTTCGAGAAACAGACTTATATCACAGAAAAGTTAATATTCAAGTTTATACAGGGCTATCCGTTTCCATCATACGAGAAAGCTAGAAATAAACGCTGGCTACAATACCAAAAAGACATTCAAAAAATCGAACAAGATAAATATGAACGCCAACTTTTAAAGACATTTGATGTCCTTGCTTGGATTGAGAGTAAATTAACCCAACGGTCGCTGGCAGATATTCTTGCAGAAAAAGCTCACTGATAGATTAATGCCAGAGCAAGTCATGACGTATGTAAAACCCGGCTTTCCATAATACCACTCATCTGCTGCAACGCCCAATCCACCAAGCCTTGGATATGGGGAATAAGACTTAATCCTCTTTCCGTTAAGCAGTATTCTACTCGGGGAGGAACTTCCGCATAGACCTTTCGTTCGATCAGACCATCCGATTCCAACGTGCGCAAAGTTACGGTCAGCATACGTTGCGATACATCCGCGATGGTTTTATGGATATCACTAAAACGCATGGTACCATTGGCGCTTAAAGTGATAAGCACTAACATAGACCATTTATCTCCTAGCCGGCTCAATACGTCTCTCACGGGGCAATTCCCTGTCGGATGAAAGTTTTTCATTTTTTAACCTTTTCTATTTACTTGAATCTCAACAATGGTTACATCCATGTAAGTTCCTTATTTATAAGTTCCTTCTTGTTTTCTCTAAAAAAGGAACTTACTTTTACACCACAAAAGTAATAAACTTACGAAAAATAACTATTGTATCACTTAATAATTTACGATTATGGCAAAGAAAGTAGCAGTTTTAGCGGTAAATCCAGTAAATGGATTTGGTTTGTTCCAATATTTGGAATCATTTTTCGAGAATGGCATTACTTATAAAGTATATGCGGTAGCCGATTCAAAAGAAATCAAAACGAACTCTGGCATAGCTTTGACAGTAGACGATGTGATCGCTAATTTAAAAGGGCATGAAGATGAATACGACGCAATGGTATTCGCTTGTGGCGATGCGGTTCCTGTTTTCCAGCAGAACGCTAGCAAACAATACAATATCGATCTAATGGATGTGATTAAGAATTTCGGGGAAAAGGGTAAGATTATGATTGGACATTGCGCTGCCGCTATGCTCTTCGACTTCACCGGAATCACGGAAGGAAAGAAGCTAGCGGTACATCCGTTGGCTAAGCCTGCCATTAGCAAAGGACAAGCAACAGATGAGGATTCCGTAGTCGATGGCAATTTCTTTACAGCGAAAGAAGAACATTATATCTGTACTATGATGCCTCAAGTATTGGAGGCCTTGAAGAAATAAGTTCTAGGACAAATAAAGCCAACTATTTGAACAAGACAAAATGTAAGGGAGGGACTATTCGCATAAATCCTCCCTTACAAATTTCAAATTAGTTAGAAAAATCGGTTACAATCCAATACCTTATCTGTACTTCCAAAGTATCTTAGCTTCATCAGCAAAGTATGTTAAGTTACTTTGCCGATAAAGTTAACTTCGTTGCCGATGTAAGTTGTCTATAACATATCCACCGGATTCTCATTCGCCGCCCTCCAACTTTGGAACGTGACCACTCCTACCGTCAGGATACTGATCCCTAGCAATGCGACAAAATAAATCAAATAACCGACAGGGGCTTTCTCCATAAAATTACTGGCCCATCTCTCCATAAAATAATAGGAAACTGGAATCGCAATAACAAAACTAATGAGCAAGACCTTTAAATAGACTTTATTCAAACGATATAGTATCTCACTCACGGAAGATCCATACACCCGCCTTATACCAATTTCTCGCCGCTGATAGTGGACATCAAACAATACCAGACTTAAAATACCTGCCAATGCCATCCAGATAGATAAAACACTGGATAAAATAACCCGGTCGCCAAACTGGATTTCTTTTTCATACAGATGCCGGGAGAATGTATCGCAAAACTCAAAATCAGGTAAACATGAAGGGGAAAGTTCGTTGAGCATATTCCTAATATAAAGTAAAACATTCCCTTTATCAGCCCCCGGCATCAACTTTATATAAGCGTAAGGCATATATAATTCTTCATTCGTCACAAAAGCGACAGGATAAGTAGCTAGCGACTCCGATGCTTTATGTGTGGAAGCAATCACCACCTCATCCGTAAATCCTAATACCCGGGCATCATTCCCCCAAAAGGTTTTCATACGGTCACCCACATGAAGGTTTAATTGCCTTTTCGCTTTTTGGTCAAAAACCAAAAGCAACTCTTTATTCCTCCCATCTTCCATCCTTGAGACACGTCCCTCGTTCGCGGTAATATCCATAAGGGATAAAAAATTAGGTGATACATTCAAATAATAAAAATAAATAGTCTCTCCATTAAACTCTGCGGCCCCGCCACGATTCTCATTAGTCGCTCCTATCTTACTAGCGGCGAAAGCCACATCCTCAATTCCCGCATAACCACGCAAACGGTCGGTAAAATTCTCTTTATATTTCTCGGTTATCTCCTTATTCAATTCTACGACAACTACATTATCATTCCCGAAACCAAAGGAATGACTCCGCATTGTCTCTATCTGCTTATAAATAAACAGTGACAGGACGATCAATATAATTGAAACCGTATACTGAAAACCAACCAGACATTCCCGCATTCTTTTTCCCTTTGGAGACAAACCGAAAGAACCGTTCAGCACGATTCGCTGAGGAATAGAAGTCGCATAAATAGCCGGATATGCACCGGCCAATAGTCCCGCACACAAAGCCATGAATAATCCACCAAAAAAAACTATTCCCTTCATATGAAAGCCTCCTCCAATGCAACCTTCATAAACCAATAACAGCAACAAGGATATAGCATAAGACAATAACGCAAAAAGAAAAGACTCCAACCAAAGAAATCCACGCAACCACCGTACCGAGTCCCCTAGAATTTTGCGGATGTTAATACTTTTTATTCTTGCCGGAACCAATGCCATTGTAAAGTTTATAAAATTAATCACTGCTATCAATACCACTAGAAACGAGGCGCTAAACAACAAATCCGTTTGTCTTTTATTCCCTGATTTTATGTAAGTAACGCTATTCATATCATTCATATAATAAATATCGCATAAATTCACCAAACGGGTCTGTACCTCTTGGAGCCTCTCGTATTGCTTGAAGGGGAATGCTTGGTTAAACTGGGAGCAAATGAGATCTTTTTGTGACGGATCATCTAAAAGGACATAACAAAGGAAAATCCAGTTATCCCAATCATCCATACAATAAGTCGACGATAAAGAAGTATAAATGGCATTATTCAATTGTGTGTTTTCCGGGAAATCTTTATAAACTCCTCCTACGACTAGTGATTTCCGTTCCTTGCTCCAAATCTCTTCTTCCGCAAGCAACTCCTTACCAATAGCCGATGACTCGCCAAATATCTTCCGTGCCATACTCTCCGGCAAAAGGCATTTCTCCGGATCATCTAAGCAATCCAGTGAACCTTCCACCAATTGGAAGTCAAATATAGAAACGATCCCCGGAGTACAGGTTATCACCGGTTCCTTATAACCTTTGAGAATCTCGTCCCTCCCGATCGTAAAATAAACTTCCCCTACGTAAGGATTTATGATCGTACTTTCCAATATATGTGGAGAAGACGAGGCGAACGCTTGGGCAAAAGGCAGGATTTGCGTAGGCCATTGACTTTTACTTGTCACACAATCCAATCGATAAATAGCCTCGGCTTTCGAGTGTATTTTATCAAAAGTTCGTTCGGATTCCGTACGGATAGCTACGCTATCAAATAAAGTAAAGGCGATAACGAGGCCGCATATATTTAGTGTTGCCGCCATTTTATTTACCTTCAACGTGATAATAAAATTTCGATATATAGAGTTCATGATACGCTTGTTTTTCGTATATAATAAATTGACACAATTCTCCCCTATACCCTTAAAGACAGGGCATAATCATGTCTAATCCAGCATACGACAAAGCACATAGCAAGAGTATCGTTCTTGCCAAAAGACGGATTTTAATCGAACATAACTTACCCTCCGTTCGTAAAACAACAAAGCTACCGACAGGGTAAACAAAGCGAGGAAAAAAGTCAATGAGGCAATAAGAAACAAAAGCTTCTCCCCAAAAGCGGGGAAAGACGTCAAAGGAGTTATGATTTCTTGAAAAGAGATGAAAGCAGCCGGCTCTTTATTCGCTATTGAAAATAAAGATGTAGAAGCACACACCCGTACCTCCTTTTGGGAGAAAGAATCGTTGGCGACCACAGTCAATGCGGCAAAAACGACCATGCACAAAAACATTGCCCTTAACCATTTTCATAACAAGAACAAAATTGATCAAAGGCAAATGTATGGATTTTCACTCAATAAATCCAAACAATAAGCATGCAAATAACACGAATATGTAAATCATTGATTATCATCATCCTTAAAAACATGATTATATTTCTGAAAAAACACGTACATGTTTTCCACAAAAGTCGTACATGTTTTTCGGAAAACACGTACACGTTTTTACCGGATCATACGACAGAAGACAAGAACAAATATAGAAATAGACAATAACCCTCCTTATCATGATGAGAATTTCCCTCATCAGTACCGTGTAAGTTTGAGACTATATCAAAACCCAAGCCCCAACTCAAAGGCGAACCGGAAACTATCCGTCGAGCCGAACCAAGAATATTTAGTGGTGAACTTATTCAAGAAAGTAAGCCAAATCCCGCCACCATAGGAAGTATGCCAACTATGGGAACGCTCACCGGGAAACCAGACCCTACCATAATCAAAGCCCGCGAATAGACCATATTTTAAGGGAGTGAACGGATTCTTTAGTTTTCCCATGTCCAAGCGTAAATCCGAGTATTGGTAAAAGGATTGCTTTCCGATAAAACGGTTATCACGAAATCCCCTTAAATCAATCGTGGCGGCTTGATAGAACTCATAGTCATTATCGAATAATACCGTCCCCTTCATCAAGGAGGCCCAAGTAAAACGATCCGAGAACCGTACGTTCCATGAAAGGCTTCCCTGCGCATAGGGGAAATTACGCTCCGGCTTTTTCAAATTCATTTTCCATCCGGCCGTCCATTCGGTTTCCAATAGGGGAAGCCACGAATAAGGCTGTTTCGTTATCCGGTAAGTAGCCCCAAGACCCACGAAATAATTCGTACGGAAAATAGGATGATCTTCTCCATAAACCGTATAAATATATCGATCATCCGTACGTTTAGCCTTATACATATCCAAAGAGCCAAAGAATGTCACCACCTCTTCTTTCCTCAAATCCATCTCGAAGGATGGATTAAGCATATACGTCCGGAGCTTCACCCGGTTATAATTCTTTTTCTCCTCTTTATAGCCCGCCGTATTATTTCCAAATCCGAAGAAGTTCTCGAAGTTACGGGGTGAAGAGATCGAGGCATTCAAGTATAAACGTCTCCGGCCGTCATAATTAGGGAAGATACCTGCATACATGAACCCTTTCAAATAATTGTATCCGATCCGGTGCTGATAGGTAAATGGGGCTCGTTTAAAGCCATACATCGTATACGTAAAGAACGTACCCAAACTAATCCCTTTATCCGAATCGTATATTCCCCACGGGGTAAAAGATATCTTATGGTATTTTATCTTCTGGTAATCATATTTATAATCTTTATCGTAGACATGTATTTTCCGGTTATGATTCAATTGATATTGGTTCTCCCCCTCTCCGGAGATCAAGTATATCGGAAAACCTTTCCGTGTATTTCCTCTCACTTCAAACGTATCGTTTCCCGCAAGCCCGTATAACCAAAGCTCCTTGGTTTTCTTGCCGGAAAATTGTTGTTCCAACCGACAATCACCGGTCTCGGGATCATAAATCCGTAAAACAGTCCGGTCCGGCGCTTGCCGCTCGATCAAGAAATAATCGGATTGATTGGTTCCGGCAACCACTGGCGTACGTTGCAATAAGCGATAATATTGGCTGGCAACCGCTTCCAGTTCTAGCCTCCTTCGTTTCAACTTTCGTTTAATCAGTTCTATCTCATCATGTTTTACACCTTCCGGCAAATAAGTAAAAGCGCTATCGATCAAAGAGTCGGTCATCTGTTTCCGAATTTCTTGGGCTTGGCGTATCCAAACCGACTCATCACTGCGGCCTGCTACCGCCATATCCAGCGCAAAAGCTAGCTTATTGATTTTCTTTGTATCCTTTAAAATCAAGCTATCATAATTACAGATAAAATCCAACGATAACATCTTCAACATTTGCTTGAACAATACTCCGTCCACCTTCGTGAAAGCATGATTCCTATCGATCACGATCGGGGTATAAATTACGCTATCATTGACGGTATGTGATTGCCACTCCCAGTTTTCGTTCGTCTTATTCCAATCTCCGATCCACATATCGAAAATACGTTCCCGAATGTATAGATTTTGATCCGCCATATAGTTTTTACTCACTTGAAGGCTGTCTAGAAAGTCTTCCGTGATATACAAATTAGACCTTAAATTAATATCCGGAACATTGATTAGATTGACCAGCCTATCTTGTATGTCGCTGCCGTCCGCAACCGTGTCTTTCCGCATGTGGGAAGGAATATAGTAAATACGGGAGGGAGAAAAACTCAATCCCGCGGACTTCGCTAAATAATCTGCGACCAAAAAGGTATAGGGATTGATAATCGTATAAGCATCTCCTAAGAACTCATCCAAATATGTATTCTTAAAATCAGTCTTATTATATATTTCCCGGAAAAACTTCGACTCCAAGAAACTCGTAGAGCCACCCAAGGGCTTTAGCAAATACAATTGCTTACGCTTATTCTCCAACAATAATCCGTGAAACCCTTCCGCTTGCCCGACGATGTCCATCCCCCCCCCCAACGTTTCTATCGTAGCCGAAGGAACCCTGATCGGGATCGTATAAAGGTGACGATAATGCCTCCCCCACATCCAATTATAGATCTTGCTTTTACCACTATCCGCTTGCGGATAAATGGACTTACGTACCCAATCTTGAGATTGGGAATAAAGCAAGCCGGGCATAAGCACAAAGAGTATGAGTATGATATATTTATAGGATGACCGCATGGACAATTTCTTTCTATCTCTGTTTTACTAATAACAGGGGTAAGACAAGAGTTGTTTTGTTTTTTTAGCCTAAGAGAAGAATCAAGGACTTGACGTATAAACAAGCAATAATTATATATTTTTGGCAGACAAATCTAAAATCATGCTATAAAACATTATTCAGAAAGGTTATAAATACAAAGAAGAAAGTTACTTTTACACGCAATTTCAATAATATTGATACGCATGAAGAACATAAATACACTGTCGGGCTTGTCTGTTGCTAACTTCAGCAAGCAAATTGACGGGAAAGAAACGGCGCTTTATACCCTGTGTAACAAGGTTGGAGCAGAGCTAGCGATCACGAATTATGGAGCGAAAATCGTCTCGCTGATGGTTCCGGATAAGAACGGAAAAATGACCGATGTCGTTACTGGCCATAATTCGATTGAAGAGTACTTAACATCAGAAGAACCTTATTTCGGTGCCATTTGCGGTCGTTATGGAAATCGTATCGCCGCTGGAAAATTCACGATCGACGGTGTTACTTATGACAAATTAGCCATAAATAATGGCCCCAATAGCTTGCATGGCGGAATCAAGGGATTCAATGCGGTCGTATGGGACGCCAAGCAAATAGACGAGCAAACCATTGAATTGAAATATACCTCCGCCGATGGCGAGGAAGGTTTCCCCGGAGAACTAAAGACAACCGTAACTTATCATCTGACAAATGAGAATGAGGTCGTTATCTCCTATCAAGCCTCTACGGACAAACCTACGGTCTTGAACCTAACCAATCATTCTTATTTTAACCTATCCGGTGCGGGAGATCCTTATATAGGAGACCATATCCTCACGATCAACGCCGACTATTACCTGCCTACAGACAATACGGCAATCCCGTACGGACCTAAAGAGAAAGTAGAAGGTACACCGATGGACTTCCGGACTCCTCATGAGGTAGGCGAACGAATCAATGACAATTTCGAACAGCTTATATTCGGTAAGGGATATGACCACACGTACATATTAAATAAAGAAGACAACGAACTTTCTTACTGCGCTCGCTGCTCCTCCCCCAAGACCGGTATCGTAATGGAAACTTATACGACTCAACCGGGCGTGCAATTATACACAGGTAACTGGATGACTGGGAATTTCGAAGGTAAGAACGGACAACGCTACCCGGAACGGGCCGCTTTATGTCTGGAAACCCAACATTTCCCCGATAGCCCCAACAAACCGGAATATCCGACAACGGAACTCCGCCCGGGCGAGATTTTCCAAAGTACTACTATTTATAAATTCAGTGTAGAATAAGAGAATAATTTAAGTAATCTAATAATCTAAAACAACAAAAAAGAAATGGAATCAACAGCAAAAAAGAATTACACATTGCCTATTATCATGATGGTGGCTCTCTTCTTCATGATATCTTTCGTGACGGGTCTACAGAACCCATTCGGTATCATCGTTAAGAACCAGTTCGCTGCCAGCAACTTCATGTCGCAGCTGGGTAACGCGGCTAACTTTATCGCCTATGCCTTCATGGGTATTCCGGCCGGCATGCTATTGCAGAAGATCGGTTACAAGAAAACCGCTTTGTTAGCGATCATCGTAGGTTTCTGTGGTGTAGGCATTTCTTATCTTTCCGGTGTGGCTGGTAGCTACGCTGTTTATTTGACAGGTGCTTTCGTGTCCGGTTTCTCTATGTGTATGTTGAATACCGTAGTAAACCCGATGTTGAACACGCTAGGTGGTGGTGGAAACAAAGGTAACCAATTAATTCAGGTTGCCGGTTCCGTGAACTCTATCGGTGCTACGATCGTTCCGGTATTGGTTGGTTATTTGATCGGTGACGCTGCTAAGGCTCAGATCAGTGACGCTAACCCGGCATTGTTCTTGGCTATGGGTATCTTTGCCATCGTATTTATCGTATTGTTCTGCATGCAAATTCCAGAACCGCATATGGTTAAGGAAAATGAAGCCAAGACTCCGGACAAGCACAGCGCGCTTTCTTTCCGTCACTTCATTTTAGGT
>ERZ1106976.3377-NODE-3377-length-12773-cov-32.183755_pt1 | contig 12773 bp, 9 predicted proteins | sample MGYA00403687_ERZ1106976 | MGnify/ENA primary metagenome ERZ1106976 (study PRJEB35170, sample SAMEA104062446) | human gut metagenome | biome: human gut; feature: human-associated habitat; material: faeces | place: Denmark | collected 2013-02-22 ... | reverse complement strand
AGGGAGGAACTCCCTTGCGGAGTCCAGAGGCAGAGCCTCTGGTGGGGTCAAGGGGGAGATGAGATGGGACGAAGTCCCCCCCTTGGCTCGTTCGTCTTTAAGGGGAAGGAGGAAAGCATGAGTTACGATGAATTGCTCGCGCAGGTGTATGCCGCGCTGCCGCAGCTCAAGGGGCAGCTGCACGCGCCGCGCGTGGTGTATGTGCAGTCGCAGGGCAAGGTGTACATCACGTTTGAGTCAAATGTGCTGGTGGAGGAAGCATCGTTCCTGAAGCTGGAAGCGCTTCTGCGGCGCGTTTTCCCGCAAAAGCCGCTGGCGCTGCGCGTCGTGTCGCCGGGACTGAAGGACGATTTTCTGGAGAACATCAGCGCGTATAAGCAGGTGCTGACCGACTTCCTGCGCCGCAATTATCCCGCGTCCGCCAGCTGGATAAGCCAAATCGACTGGCGGTGCGACGGCAAGCGCATCACGCTGACCTTCCCCGACGCGTTCAGCCTGGAATACATGGGGCGGCAGAATGTCGCGGCGCGCCTGTCACAGGCGGTGAAGGACATTTTTTCTGCCGAGGTGATGGTGGAACTGACCGTCGCGGGCGATCAGGAGAAGCGGCTGGCGGAAATCCGCGAAGAGCGGCTGCGCGAGCAGACCGTCACCTACACGCCGGAGCAAATCGCCGCGATGACGCAGGGGGACGCCAAGCCCGCGAAGGAGCACAAGGAGCGCAAGCCGTCCGCGCCGCGCGAGAAGAAGCCGGAGCAGACAACGCCGGAGCGCGACCCGATGCTGCCCGTGATGACCGACCACGCCATCGGCAAGCCGATTATGGGGCGCGCGATTGCCGATCCGCCGATGGAAATGAAGGAGCTGGCAAGCGACGCGGGGCTGGTCGTCGTGCAGGGCGACATTTTCAAGCTGGAAACGAAGGAACTCAAGGGCGGCGAACTGCTGCTCGTCACCTTTGCCATCACCGACTATACGTCGTCCATCCTCTGCAAGGCGTTCATGCGCTACCGCCGCCTGCCCTTCGGCAAGAAGAAGGACGACGACGCGCCGCCGCCGCCGATTACCGACGAGGAACGTCAGGCAGTGATGGACAAGGTCAACCAAATCAAGGTGGGGCTGAACGTCAAGGTGCGCGGCGAGTGCATGTACGATAATTTCGCGCATGAGCTGTCCATTTCCATCCGCGATATGGTGCCGATGGAGCGCATCAGGCGCGAGGACACGGCGGAGGAAAAGCGCATCGAGCTGCACATGCACACCAACATGTCCACCATGGACGCGCTGACCCCGGCGGGTGACCTCATCAAGCGTGCCATCGAGTGGGGGCATCCCGCCGTCGCGATTACCGACCACGGTGTGGTGCAGGCGTTCCCGGCGGCGTTCAATGCCGTCAAAAAGCAGCCGATTAAGCTGATTCCGGGCTGCGAGGGCTACCTTATTGACGAAACGCAGGTCGTCACCGATGAAGACGACCGCTCGATTGATGATACCATCGTCGTGCTGGACTTTGAATCCACCGGGCTGGACACGCTGAAAGACCGCGTGATTGAAATCGGCGCGGTGAAAATGACCGGCGGCACGCTGGTGGATACGCTGTCGATTCTGGTGAACCCGAAAATTCCCCTGCGGCCGAAAATCACCGAAATCACGGGCATTACGGACATGATGCTGGCGGATAAGGAAACGGCGGAGACCGCTATCCCGAAGCTGATGGACTTCATCGGCGATGCCGCGATTGCCGCCCACAACGCCGCGTTTGACGGCAAGCTGCTCAAAGCGGAGCTGCGGCGGCTGGGGCGCGAGTTCAACGCGCCGATTCTGGATACGCTGTCCCTGTCGCGCAAGCTGCTGCCGGAACTGAAGTCGTTCAAATTGAAGAGCGTCTGCAAGGCGCTGAGCGTGAGCCTCAAAAACGCCCACCGCGCCGTCCACGACGCAACCGCGACGGCGTACTGTCTGGCGAAGATGTTCAAAATCGCCAAGGAAGAGCACGGGTTCACCAAACTCAGCGACCTGAACACGCTCAAAGGCGGCGCCATCGGCGAAAGCTACCATGTCATCCTGCTGGTGAAAAGTCAAGAGGGGCTGGTCAACCTCAACCGACTGGTGTCCATCGGGCATCTGGACTACTTCCGCCGTCGCCCGCACATGCCGCGTTTCATGATTGACCGCTACCGCGAAGGGCTGATTATCGGCAGCGCGTGCGAGGCGGGCGAACTCTACCGCGCAGTGCTGGAAAATGAGCCGTGGGAGAAAATCAAGGAAATCGCGTCGTGGTATGACTATCTGGAAATCCAGCCCGTGGGCAACAACGCGTTTCTGGTGCGCGAGGGGCGCGTGGCGGACGACGAGGCGCTGCGGGACATCAACCGCAAAATCGTCCAGCTGGGCGACGAGCTGGGCAAGCCGGTCGTCGCGACGGGGGATGTGCACTTCCTTGACCCGCACAACGCCATCAACCGCTCCATCATTCAGGCGGGCATGGGCTACGATGATGCCGACATGCAGCCGCCGCTGTACTTCAAGACGACGAACGAGATGCTGGAGGAATTTGCCTACCTTGGTGCGGAAAAGTGCCACGAGGTCGTCATCGACAATCCGCGGAAGATTGCGGATCAGGTGGACAAGCTGCAATTGTTCCCCAAGCACCCCAAGGGCGAGGACACCTTCCAGCCGTTCTGGGAGGACGCAGCGGACAACATTCAAAATATGACATGGGGAACGGCGAAGGAACTCTACGGCGATGAGCTGCCCGAAATCGTCGTGAACCGGCTGAACAAGGAGTTAAAATCCATCATCGGCTATGGCTTCGCGACGCTGTACAACATTGCCCAGCGGCTGGTCAGCAAGTCCAACGCGGACGGATACCTTGTCGGCAGCCGCGGTTCGGTCGGTTCGAGCCTCGTTGCGCGCATGTGCGGCATCACGGAGGTCAACGCGCTTCCGCCGCATTACCGCTGCACCCATTGCCGCAAGGGCTTTTTCGACGTGGACAAGAGCCAATACAAAGTCGGCGTTGACCTGCCGGACAAGGACTGCCCAATCTGCGGTCAGAAGCTCGTGAAGGACGGCTTCGACATCCCGTTCGAGGTGTTCCTCGGCTTTGAGGGCGACAAGGTGCCTGATATTGACCTGAACTTCTCCGGCGAATATCAAAACCGCGCGTTCCATAACGTCGAGGAGCTGTTCGGGCATGACCACGTTTTCCGCGCGGGCACGATTACGGGTCTGGCGGAAAAAACGGCATATGGCTATGTGTCGAAGTACTTCGAGGAGCGCGGATTGCAAGTCGGCAACACGGAGAAGGAGCGTCTGGCGGCGGGTTGCGAAGGCGTGAAAAAGACGACGGGGCAGCACCCCGGCGGCATGGTCGTCGTGCCGAAGGAATACGAAATCTACCAGTTCACCGCCGTGCAGCACCCCGCCGACGACCTCAATTCCGACTTTACCACCACTCACTTTGACTTCAACTCCATGCACGACATTCTGGTTAAGCTGGACTGCCTCGGTCACGACGACCCGACGGTTTTGCATATGTTGGAGGAATTGACTGGCATCGGCTACAAGGATGTTCCGCTGGATGACCCGGACGTGCGAAGCCTGTTTTCGTCGCCCAAGGCGCTGGGCGTGACGCCGGAGGATATCGGCTGTCTGACGGGTACGTTCGGCGTGCCGGAATTCGGCACATCGTTCGTGCGCGGTATGCTCGACGAGACGAAGCCGACGACGATGGAGGAGCTGCTGCGCATTTCCGGCCTGTCCCACGGCACGGACGTGTGGCTGGGCAACGCGCAGGAGCTGATTGCAAACGGTACGGCGAAATTGAGCGAGTGCGTCTGCTGCCGTGACGACATCATGAACTACCTGATTGACAAGGGTGTTGCGCCGAAGATGGCGTTCACGACGATGGAGAGCGTCCGCAAAGGGCGCGGCCTGAAGCCTGAAATGGAACAGGCGATGATTGAGCAGCACGTTCCGCAGTGGTTCATGGATTCGTGCAAGAAAATCAAGTACATGTTCCCCAAGGGACACGCCGTGGCGTATGTGACGATGGCGCTGCGCGTGGCGTGGTATAAGGTGCATCGTCCGCTGGCATATTATTGTGCGTACTTCACCGTGCGCGGCGACGGCTTCGACGCGATGACGATGCTGATTGACCCCGCGACGATTCGCGAGAAAATCAAGCAGATTAAAGCTGACCCGAAGGCGTCCGCGAAGGACAAGGAAGCCGTGACGAGCCTTGAACTGGTGCTGGAGATGAACATGCGCGGCTTCAAGTTCCTGCCGTGCGACCTGTACAAGAGCGACCTGAAGAAATTCAAGATGGAGGGCGAAACGGGGCTGCGGTGTCCGTTCACGTCCTTGGGCGGACTGGGCGAATCGGCTGCCATCAACATCGTGCGTGAGCGCGAGCGCGGCCCGTTCATGTCGGTGGAGGACTTGAAGGAGCGCACGCGCATTTCCAGCGCGGTCATTGAGCTGCTGCGGACGCACGGTTCGCTGGAGGGTTTGAGCGAAACCAGTCAGGTCTGTATGTTCTGAGGGGCATGGCGATTGCCCTCAGGCTGCCTTCGCTTTTGTGACTTTTATGTTTCTTGATTTGGATTGTTACAGGGGGATGCGCCTGCGGGCGCACCAAAGGGCTTTCCGATCGCCCTTTGGAAACCTTCGGCGCCGCTACTTTTGGGGTTATTTGCGGTTGGCTTATGCCGTGGCTTGAGGAACCAAAAGTACACTAACTAAAAAGCAACGCTGCCAACCAATAAACTTAGATGGGGACGCGAAGCAGTCCAGAGGGCGACCGCAAAGCCCTCTGGTCGCGTCCGCAGACGCGAAATCCTGCATAAACACGCGGAAGTTGTATGAAGAAGTCAACAACTCAATCGCGCGAAAGGGTCAAGGGAGGAACTCCCTTGCAGGGTGCAGGGACAGCGTCCCTGCCGGAGTCCAGAGGCAGAGCCTCTGGGGAGGTTTTCAACAATGAAGGAATTGCATCGGGCAAGGGTCGTCGCCATCGGCAGCGAAGAGGACATGGCGGCTGTCTGCCGTACATTGCTCGCAAACTGCGATTGGCTCGAAATCCCGGATGATCGCCCGCCGTATTCGCTGGAGGAGCTGCGCCAGCAGGTCAAACAGCACGCGGAGGAGCTGGGCGGCGAGGAGAGCGGATTCTACTATGGCATGGTCGCGCGCTATACCTATGGCGACGCGGATAACCGCACCTGCCGCTTTGATATTGCGCGCCAGCCCAGCGGATTGTGGACGGCGTGCTTCCATTATGATGGCGAAACGCCCTTCCAGAGCGAGGATTGGCTGTACCTGCATGAACACGCCGGGCGCGTGCCGATGCTGGCGATTCATGCCTGCGCGGATTTTGCGGCGGATAAGGGGATGACCGTCTTTACCGGCGGACAGACGCTGGATGAGTGGTCGCAGATGGCGGAAATCTGGTTCTGGCTGATGGAGCAGTACGAAATCGGCAATCCGCCGGAGGAAGCCGTGCAGCACTTGAAGAAGCTGGAAACCATCATGCGCCAAAGCGACTTTGACATGACCATCCCCGAACTTCTTCGGGGGTGCATCGACCACCTGAACGACGTCATGGCGCACACGAATCAGCCGGATGAACTGCGCCGCCTGATGGACGAATGCGCCGAAAGAAAAGATTATCAGGGGCTGTTCGTCGTGCAGTGTCAGGTGGCGGAAACGGTGCTGTGGGACTGCACGCACGTTGATTTGTGGCTTGCGAACCTCGAAAGCATCCTGCGCGAGTGGCAGAAGGAGAATCCGGCATAATCGGCAATCGCCGCGCATACCCTGACAGCAGGAGAGGGGGGAGCGCACAGTGAAAGAGCCGACAGTACCGCAGAAGCCCTGCGGACTGGTTATCGAGAATCGCAAAAAGGCGGTTCTCACCGGGGTCAAGGAGGTTGACCGCTTCGATGAAACGGCGGTCGTGCTGGAAACATGGGGCGGGCGGCTGACGCTGACCGGCAGCGGGCTGCATGTCTCCGCTTTGCAGCTGGAAGAGGGCAGGCTGCTTGTGGACGGCGATATCGACGGCGTGCAGTATGAACAGGGGCGCGCGCGGCGCAAGGGCGGCTTCCTCCGCCGTGCCATCGGATGACGCTGGAGGTGCTGTTCGCGCAGCAGGGACAGGCGGAAACGTTCCTGCGGATGGTGCTGCTCGGCGCGGTATTCGCCTTGGCGCTGACCCTCGGCGGCGCGTGGCGGCATCGGCACGGCCTGTCCGACGCGGCGGATGTGCTCTGCGCACTGATGCTCACGCTGGCGGCGCTCCTCGTCCTCATCCATAGCGGGGAAGGGCTGCGGCTGTACGCGCTGCTGGGGCTGTTGCTCGGCGCAGTGCTGTGGGAAACGGGCATCCGGCGCATCTTCCGCTGGATTGGAAAACGGCTGAAAAAAAGTTTTCCGTCAGGCAGGAATATGCAAAATCATAGCGAATAGATAAGGAAAAGAACACTTCCGATTCTGGAGAAAAGGAGTGAGGGCGTTGGGGCGCAGGCTGGTGCGTTGGAAGGCGGTTGTCATCCTGCTGGTGGTGTTGGGCATCATCTTCTATGTCGTGATGGCGCAGTCGCGGCAGCGGCTTGACGCGCTCTCGACGCGCAATGAGCAGCTGCAGCAGCAGTATGCGGCGCTGGATCAGAAAAATCGGGACTTGCGCGAAGAACTGACGTATGTTGCGACGGATGCGTACATTGAGGAAACCGCGCGCAACGAGTTCGGCTATGTCCGCGACGGCGAAATCCACTTCCACTTTGCCAGCATGGATGTGCTGCGGGGCTACACCGAGGCGGAATGGAACGCGCTGCTGGATGAATTTCGGGATTAAAGGGGGACTTTGCGTCTGCAAGTCCCTTTTTCGTTACACATATTGTAAACCAGTAAGACAGGAGAGGTGAACCATGAGGGCAGCAGTCATCGGGATCGGCTCCAATTCGGTGAGGATGCTTGTGGCGGAAGCAGCCGACGGGGAGATCCGCCGCATCAGCCGCGACCGCGCCGGCACACGCCTGTTCGCCGGGCTGGACGAAGCAGGCAACTTGTCGCGGGAGGCAATGGCGTCCTCCTGCGCGGCGGTCAAACGCATGGCGGATTCCGCCCGCAGTCAAGGCGCGGAAGAAGTGCATCTCTTTGCCACCAGCGCCACGCGCGACGCCGCCAACAACGCGGATTTCGCGGCGCTGCTCAAAGCCGAAACCGGCTTGACGCTCGAAATCTGCTCCGGCGATGAGGAAGCCGCGCTGTCCTTCTTCGGCGCGACGGACGGCGGCGATTCCGGTGTCATCGACATCGGCGGCGGATCAACCGAAATCATCATCGGGCAGGGGATGAACATCCGCTGCTCCTTCTCCTGCCAAATGGGGGCGGTGCGATTGTTCCAGCGGATTCCGATTCGCGACCACGGCGATTTGGACGCGGTGGAGCAGATTGCCGCCGACATTCTGACAGACAAGCTGCTGGATTACCCTGTGCTGTCGATGCCGGGCAGCTGGCGCGGCACGGGCGGCACATTCACGACGCTCGCCGCGATGGTGAAAGGCATTTACTGGACGGATAGAACCTACATGCACGGCACGGTGCTGACGGAGGCGGATGTGGCGCGCTTTGAGCGCCAGCTGGCGGATATGACGCTGGAGCAGCGCAAGCAGCTGCCGGGGTTGCAGCCGAACCGCGCGGATATTGTGGTGCATGGAATTTGCATTTTGCGGGCGATTATGCGACGGATGCATATCGGGCAGATTACGGTGAGTGAATATGGGAATCTGGATGGCTATTTCAAGAGGGAATACTTAATGAAGAAGAAATAAGGTCAAAAAAAAAGAGGATAAACACGCGGAAGAAGTAGGGAAAAGCGACCAACTCAATCGCGAAAAGGGGTCAAGGGGCAATTGCCCCTTGCGGAGTCCAGAGGCAGCGCCTCTGGTGGGGCTTGGGGCAACGCCCCAACCGTTCCGCGGGCGACCAGTTTGTCAAACGCGCTCAACAAAGGCGCAGGCAGCGAAGCGTCCCTGCCAGTAACTTCGCGCGTCCTCAGACGCGCCCCCAAGCTGCTTTATCGACCCACTGTGCAGTGTCGCGCCAAATGGGCGCGACCACATAGCCTGTCCGCCCCTATCAGCGCAAGCAAAACCCAGCCGGAGGATAGCCAACATCCCCCGACTTGCCTGCCCCCTCTTTTGCACATCTGCCATATACCAAATTCGCCCCGGAAGCATCAGCAGCTTCCGGGGCGAAAATCATGCGAAAAAAATGCGAGCGTGACCGTAAGCCGAGTTCTGTCGAGGGACGATCATCTATCCAGACCTGACGTTGCCGCGCAGGTTCAAGCGATGCCGAGGACGCGACGGGCAGCCGCATGTGTCCTCATACGCATCTTGCACCAGATGGGGTTTACAGCACGGACAAGTCGCCAAGCCGTGGGTGAGCTCTTACCTCGCCTTTCCATCCTTACCGCACCGAAATGCGGCGGTATATCTCTGTTGCACTCTCCTTGGAGTCGCCTCCACCGGCCGTTAGCCGGCATCCTGCCCTGTGGTGCTCGGACTTTCCTCATACCATTGCTGGCACGCGATCGCCTGATCACCTCGCACAGGTGTATCATAGCGCAAAAGGCGCGATTTGTCAAGGGGCGCCTGTTGACGCAGAATGCGCGCTGTGCTATAATGGACGCATCAATATGGGTGGAGGATGAAATCATGAAACGCTTTATCGCAATGCTCCTGATGCTCTGTTCTGCGCTCCTGATGACGGCGGCTTTCGCGGAAGAGGCTGCCCCTGAAGCGAAAATCACCGTGGTGGAACAGCGCTTCATCAACATGGAGGACAACGGGCACGGCTTCTTCTTCGCGAAGGTGCAGAACACGGGCGATGCTGCCGGTTACGTTGATTATAAGGGGAATATCGTCGCTTCTGACGCGGAGGGCAATATCATCCTGACCGAAAACTATGTGAGCACCGCACCCGACGAAGTGTACCTTGAACCCGGCGAATACGCGTACGTCTGCGAAAACATCTACGACGACGCGCTGGACACCGCCGAAGTTGCGGACTGCAAGTTCTCCATCAGGGCGGCCGATGACGGCGAGGAGTACGAAAAGCTCGCGTCGGAAGCGAAAATCCACTTTGAGCCGGACGAAGAAGATGACAACTATGTGGATGTCACCTTCACCAACACGACCGACGAAATCCTCTACGACTACGAGATTGTGGCGGCGCTGTACGACCAGAACGGCGAATTGCTGTTCATCAACACGGAAGTGGTGAGCGGCATCGGCGTGCATCCGGGCAGCACCATCACCGTTCGGCTGTACATTTACGAGGATATTCTCATGTACTTCTGCCGCGAAGGCCTCACGCCCACGACCGTGGATGCGCTGGTCTACTGCGAAAAGTAAAGCGGAAATCCTGCAAAACGCATCGTCCCCGCGGCGGTGCGTTTTTTCATGCCCTCAGCCGAAAGTCTGCCGCCATCCCCCGAAAAAACCGATTCATCACGGAATCTTGGGGGATGAGCAGCTTGGGGGCGCGTCTGCGGACGCGCGAAGTTACTGGCAGGGACGCTTCGCTGCCTGCACCTTTTGTTGGGCGTGTTTGACAAACTGGTCGCCCGACCAACAGTTGGGGCGTTGCCCCAAACCCCACAAGGGACGCTGTCCCTTGACCCTGCAAGGGGCAATTGCCCCTTGACCCCTCCGCGCGATTGAGTTGGTCGCACTTTCATGCTCCTTCCGCGTGCAGCTTTTTGGTGCTTCGCCTAAGCCCTTATTTGCTCCCTAAACTTTCCGTGAAGAACCAAAAAACATGCTTGCAAAACGCCGCCGACTGTGCTAAAATGCCGAAGCATCCACATTTTTCGGAGGATTTTGCCTGATGGCGACCTTGCTTCTTGTCGTGATTTATCTTTCCTTCATCAGCCTTGGCGTGCCGGATTCGCTGCTCGGCACGGCGTGGCCCGTCCTCTACCGCGAACTCGGCGTGCCGCTTGCGTCCCAGAGCGCCGTGAGCATCCTCTGCTCCCTCGCGACGATGACCTCCAGCATGAACAGCGCCCGCATCATCTCCCACCTCGGCACGGGCAAAGTGACCGCGTTCTCAACGCTTTTGACCGCCGCCGCCCTGCTCGGCTTCTCCTTTTCGGGCAGCTTCTGGTTCATGTGCCTGATGGCGATTCCGCTCGGGCTGGGCGCGGGCTGCGTTGATTCGGCGCTGAATAATTATGTTTCCATCCACTATAACGCGACCGTCATGTCCTTCCTGCACTGCTTTTATGGCGTTGGCGTGATGGTCAGCCCGTACATCATGTCCGTCGTCATTAACAGCGCGGTCGGCTGGCGCGGCGGCTACCGCACGGCAAGCCTGATTCAGGCGCTTATCGGCAGCATCCTCCTGCTGGCGCTGCCCTTGTGGAAAAAGGCGCACGGCGAAGAGTCCATTCAGGCGGAAAAGAAGATGAAAGTCCTGCCGATTTCGCAGACGCTGCGGATTCCGGGCGCGCTGATGACCTGCCTGCTCTTCCTGACCTTCTGCGCGATTGAGGTCATCTGCGGCGGCTGGAGCGCAACGTACATGGTGGAAGCGAAGCACATGCCCGCGAATTTGGCGGCGCGCGCGACGATGTACTTCTACCTTGGCATGGCGCTGGGGCGCTTCCTCTCCGGCGTTGCGGCGAAGAAGCTGACCCCGTGGCAGATTATCTTTATCTCGATGGGCATCCTCGGCGTGTCGCAGACGACGCTGCTTGTTTCCGGCAACAACGTCCTGACGATGGCGGCGCTGCTGATGACGGGCTTGGGTGTCGGCCCGCTGTACCCGAATTTCAACTACATGACCCCCCTGCATTTCGGCAAGGACGTCAGCCAGTCGGTCATGGGGATGCAGATGACTTTCGCGTCCATCGGCACCATTGCCGCCCCCGCCCTCTGCGGCGTGCTGGGACAGTTGCTCGGCATGGGCATTTTCCCGGCGTATTTGATGATATTCTACGTTCTGACTGCCGTCGGCATTATCGCCCTGCGCCGCACGCTCCGGCAGGTGGGACGGCTTCAGCAATGAGCAATGAAAAGCGCGTTCGCAGATTTGCAGACGCGCCTTTTTAGGTGCGCTAAAAGTCAAGTATGGGAGTGTGCACTGCGAAGGTTTCCAAAGGGCGATCGCAAAGCCCTTTGGTCGCTCCCGCAGGAGCGAAATCCCTGCACAACAGGCAAGCAGTGCCTGAAAGTGCCATCACGCCGCAATGCCGCGCATTGTCTTCCTAAACACATGCGCGAACAGCGTCACCGTGCACAAGACCGCGAGCACATCCGCAATCGGTTCGGCGAGGAAAATCGCAAACACCGTGTCCGGAATGAACAGCGGCAGCAGATACACCAGCGGAATCAGCAGAATCAGCTTGCGCAGGCACGCCAGAAATAGGCTGCACTTCGCATTCCCCAGCGCCACAAACGTCTGCTGACACGCAATCTGCGCGCCGAAAATCGTCACGCCCGCCATGTATAGGCGCACGCATGGAATTGCGTACTTCCGCAGCGCAGCGTCCGGGGTCAGCAGATAGACAAAAATCTGCGGCGCAAAGATGCACGTCAGTCCCAGCACCGCCGAGAACGCCAAGCACGAAATCAGCAGTATCCGGAACGCGGCTTTCACCCGCTCCGGGCGCTTTGCACCGTAGTTGAAGGAGATAATCGGCTGCGCGCCCTGCGAAAGCCCCTGCAAGGGCAGCAGCGCAAACTGCATCAGCGTGGAGCAGATGGTCATCGTGCCGACGGCCAGCGTGCCGCCTGCCGCGCGCAGCGATGTGTTGAAGCACACGGACACAAGGCTCTCCGTGCTTTGCATAATGAACGGCGCGAGCCCCAGCGCCACGCATGGCGCAAGCAGCTTCCAGTTCAGCCGCAGCAGACGGCGCTTCAGGTGCAGTATCGTCTGCCTGCCGGTCAGGAAGCGCAGGACGAACGCGGCGCTCACGGCCTGTGAAATCACCGTCGCCAGCGCCGCGCCCTGCACATCCATGTGGAAAACGAAGATGAATAGCGGGTCAAGCAGCGTGTTCAGCACCGCGCCAATCAGCACCGTCAGCATCCCCGCCTTGGAGAAGCCCTGCGCGGTGATGAACGGGTTCAAGCCGAGAGACAGCTGCACGAACACCGTGCCGAGGCTGTAAATGGCAATGTAGCGCTGGGCATAGGGCAGGGCATCCTCCGTTGCGCCGAACGCCAGCAGAATCGGCGTGTAGAAGCAGGACAGCACAACCGTCAGCACTGCCGAAACGCACAGCAGCAGCGCCGTGCAGCTGCCCAAAATCCCCTCCGCCTTCTCGTGGTTCCGCTGCCCCATGGCGATGGACGCAAGCGGCGCGCCGCTGGATGCGCACAGCGCCGCGAACGCCGAAACCAGCAGGATAATCGGCAGGCAGACGCCCAGCCCCGTCAGCGCGAGCGTGCCCACGTCGGGAATGTAGCTGATGTAGATGCGGTCAACAAGGTTGTAGAGCATATTGACGAGCTGCGCGGTGATGGTGGGAATCGACAGGCGCAGCATCAGCCGCCCGACGGGTTCATTCGCGAGGTCGGGGCGGCGCGGTGCAGTGGACATAGAAAGCCTCCTTTTTTGTAAACATGGGATAATTCGCCGTCAATGCCCGGAACTCCTCTTGCTTTGCGGAATTTTCGTGTTTATACTAATTCTCATCTATAGCACTTCTCACAAAAGCGGTCACCCCTTTACAGCAGGTGTATAATAGGCAT
>ERZ1106976.3367-NODE-3367-length-12793-cov-5.516329_pt1 | contig 12793 bp, 13 predicted proteins | sample MGYA00403687_ERZ1106976 | MGnify/ENA primary metagenome ERZ1106976 (study PRJEB35170, sample SAMEA104062446) | human gut metagenome | biome: human gut; feature: human-associated habitat; material: faeces | place: Denmark | collected 2013-02-22 ... | reverse complement strand
GGCACCAGCCGCGGCACGCGCCCATCTGGTACTGCAGGCAGGGCCGGTCCTTGCCGATGTCGCGCGGGAACACGCGGCGGCAGGTCGGCAGGCCCAGCGTTTTGCAAAGCGTATCGATGATGCTCATCGTCTGTCCCCGGCCGCCGTAGGGGCCAAAGTATTTTGCCCCGTCCGGGTTCGCGCGGTTTGAAAGCGTAAAGCGCGGGTACGGCTCCCGCCGGTCAATACGCAGGAATGGATAGCCCTTATCGTCCTTGAGGAGGATGTTGTAATGCGGCTTGTGGCGCTTGATGAGCGAGTTTTCCAGCACGAGCGCTTCAAATTCCGTCTCGGCAATGATGACGTTGAAGTCGTTCACGTGCGAGACCATCGCCGCAACCTTCGGCAGATGGTCGCCGCGGAAATAGCTCGTCACGCGGTTTTTGAGCGCCTTAGCCTTGCCGACGTAGATCACCTCGCCGGAAGCGTCCAGCATAATATAGACGCCCGGCAGAAGCGGCAGGCGGTTGGCTTTCTCGCGCAGCTCCTCGATCTTGGTCACGGTATCCTCCGAAAAGTCCCAGAATGCAAAAGCAAGGGCGTGTTTATAACACGCCCTTGTCCGTTTGTTTGCTTCCGCAGATCACTCCGCGAAGTCCGAGGCGATCAGCGCGGTGAGCGCTGCCACGGCCTCTTCCTCGTCCGAGCCGTCCGCAATGACGGTGATGGGGGTACCCTTCACGATACCCAGAGAAAGAACGCCGAGAAGAGACTTGGCGTTGACACGGCGCTCGTCCTTTTCGACCCAGATGCTGCACTTATACTCATTGGCCTTCTGGATGAAGAACGTTGCAGGTCTGGCGTGCAGGCCCACCTGATTGCTGATGACTACTTTTTTGCTGACCATAATCGCCGCTCCCTATCATCATAAAATTAAATAAAACTGCTATGGATCGCTTTGCGCGGATTTGCTTTTATACGGCTATATTCTAACAAAGCGCGCGGGGAACGTCAACCTTTTTCCCGGTGTTTTGGAAAAATGCACAGCAAAAATCCCGGCTTCGACGCGCTGTTATTTCAATTCCACAACGGTCACGCCGGTCTCGCCCTCGCCGTAGCGGCCGAGACGGAACGATTTCACCTGCTTATTGCGGCGGAGCGACTGCTGCACGGCGGCGCGCAGCGCCCCTGTGCCCTTGCCGTGGATGATCGTCACGGTCTCCAGACGCGACTGCACCGCGGAATCGATGTACCGCTCCACGACCGGGATGGCCTCGATGGTCTCCATGCCGCGGATATCGAGTTCAGACGAAACGGCGCTCTGCCGGAGCGCTGTGCCGCGGCTCTCGGTGCGCACGGTCACGGCGGGCTTTTCGTTTTCCAGAAGCAGCACCTCGTCCTCGCGCGCCGTGACGCGCAGGATGCCTGCCTGCAAGGTGAGCGTCCGGTCGGACGATATGGCGAACACCGTCGCCTTCACGCCCATGGAGCGGATCTGCACCACGTCGCCCACCTGCACGGCGCGCGCGGATTTTTTCTCCTCGGGCGCCGGCTCGTCCTTTCGCAGGGAGTCCTGCGTCTCGTTGAGCTTCCGGCGCATCTCGGCGCGCGCGGCGTTGATGCGCTGGTGGTCGTTTTCCTCGTTCTGCGCCGAGCGCATCGCGTCCAGCTCGCGGAACGTGCTCTCGGCCACGGCGCGGGCGTCGGCCAGAATGCGTTCGGCCTCGCGCCGCGCCTTCTGCTCCGACTTTTCGAGCCGGATCTCAAGCTCGGCGCGCAGCTGCGCGGCCTTTTTCCGCTCCTCCTCCGCCTGCCGGAGCTGCCGGGCGGACTCGGTGCGCTCGCGGTCAAGGATCTGGCGGGTCTGCTCGAGCTTTTCGATCGTCTCTTCGAGCTTTGCGCTCGTCATGCCGACGCGCCCTTTGGCGTCCTCGATGATCTCTTCCGGCAGACCGAGCCGCCGGGAGATGGCAAAGGCGTTGGATTTTCCCGGAATGCCGAGAAGCAGCCGGTACGTCGGGCGCAGGGTGTCCACGTCGAACTCGCACGAGGCGTTCATAACGCCGGGCGTGTTCGTGGCGTATACCTTAAGCTCGGCATAGTGCGTCGTTGCGGCGATAACGCAGCCGCGCGCGCGGGCATCCTCCAGAATCGACACGGCAAGCGCCGCGCCCTCGACGGGGTCTGTTCCCGCGCCGAGCTCGTCGAAGAGAAGAAGCGATCCGTCGCCGCACTCTTTGAGCACGTTCACGATGTTCACCATGTGCGCCGAGAAGGTGGAGAGCGACTGCTCGATGCTCTGCTCGTCGCCGATGTCCGCGAGGACTTTATCAAATATGGGAACGCAACTGCCCTCCGCGGCGGGAATGTGCAGGCCGCACTGCGCCATAAGGCAGAGAAGGCCGATGGTCTTGAGCGTAACGGTCTTGCCGCCGGTGTTCGGGCCGGTGATGACGAGCGTATCGTAATCCTCGCCGAGCTCCACATCGATCGGCACGGCCTTGTCCTTATCGAGCAGCGGATGGCGCGCCCGGCGCAGCCGGACGCCGCGCTCGGAGAGCTCCGGCGCTCCGGCATTCAGCTTGAAGCTGAGCTTTGCCCGCGCGAAAATGCCGTCGAGCCGCACGAGCGCGGAGAAGTCGGCGTCGATATCCTCGCGGTGCGCGGCGCACTCGGCGGAAAGCTCCGCGAGAATGCGCTCGATCTCCGCTTTTTCCTTCGCTTTCAGCTCGCGGATCTCGTTGTTCGCCTTGACCGCCGCCATCGGCTCGACGAAGAGCGTGGCGCCGGAGGCCGATACATCGTGTACGAGGCCCGGAACGCTGCCCTTGCATTCGGCCTTGACCGGAACAACGTAGCGATCCGAGCGCGTCGTGATGATCGGGTCCTGCAAAAACTTCGCCATGGACGGCGCGGAGATGATCTTCTGCAGGCTGTCGCGCACGCGAGCCGCCGCCGCGCGCATTTTGCGGCGGATGTCCGAAAGCTCACTGCTCGCGCTGTCGGCGATCTCATCCTCGCCGGGGATGGAGTTTACGATCTTGTCCTCCAGAAACCGGTTCGTCTGGAGCATTTTGAAAAGATGGTCGATGCACGTCTCCTTCTCGGCGCTCATGCCGTAGGAGCGCACGGCGCGCGCGCTTTGCAGCACGCCCGCGATCTCGAGAAGCTCGCGCGTATTGAGCACGCCGCCCATATCGGCACGGGCGAGCGAGCCGCGCACATCGCGCAGACCCGAAAGCGACGGGCTGCCCTTATAGACCATCATGTCCTTTGCATCGCTCGTCTCGGCGAGCAGCCGTTCGACCTCCGCGCGGTGGACGCTCGGCACGAGAGCGAGCGCCTCGGCCTTCGCCGGTTCGGACACCGCCTCCCCCGCGAGCATTTCCAGTACCGCCGGAAGTTCGAGAGTATTTCTTGATTTTTCCAGTAAGTCCATTTATCTCTCCGTTTGCGTTATGTGTTTACATAATTTGTTTTACGTAATTTTATTAACATAAATCGTTTTGCGTAATTTGATTAACATATTTTGGTTTACGCAATTTTATTAACGTAATATAGTTTACATAAATATATTATCGTTCACCGATTTTGCAGCGAATGCCAGTAATCGAGCGTACCGAAGCCGCGGTCGAGCTGCGCGAGGGTGTATTCCTCGCAGGCCGTGCAGAAGCGCTCGTCCGACGACTTGTCCAGCGTAAAGGAAAAGATCTTCTTCTCCCCCGCCGAGCACACGTGACGCATGGCAGCGAGCGACGCGCCGCAGAGCAACACCGACTTTCCCGGCGCGCCGGGCGCGCAGCCGGTGCAGTGGACACCGCCGCCGTAGAGACTCAGGCGCGGCTTTTCGGGCGTGTGCGAGCCGCAGTCCGTGCAGCGGTCGAGCTGCGGGGCGAACCCCGCAAGACACATGAGCCGCAGCTCAAAGACCGCCTTGATATGTTTGGCCGGATAAAGCTGCCGCGAGAGCGCGAACAGCGCGTTCAGCCCCAGATGAAGCAGCGCCGTGCTGTGGCTGTCCTCGTCCGATACGGCCTCCAGAAGCTCCGCCATATAGCAGCCGAGCGCATAGTCGCCGAGATCGGCACGCAGCGCCGCGAAGTCCTCCAACACGCTCCCCTCGGTCAGCGTATACCGGCCGCGGTTTTCAAAAAATGTCAGCTCCGACCACGTGAGCACCTGCGACGCTGCCGAGCACTTTGAGCCCTTGCGCAGTGCGCCGCGCGCCTCCGCGGTGATTTTCCCCTCCTCCTCCGTGAGAATGGTGAGGATCTTGCTCGACTCCTTGTATTTCACCTCGCGCAGCACCAGTCCGTGCAGGGTTTTGTACATTATGTAAACCTCTTGTCTCACGACAGAGGCCGTGAGGGCGCTCTGTCGTTCGTCTTCTGTTCTTTCTTTTTGTTCTCTGCCGGAGCGACGCGGGTCAGCAGCCAGCAGAGCGGGTCGCCGGTGTCGCGGAACACGTCCCAGAAAATCTTCGTATCCATACGGGGAGTTTTCCCCCGCGCCGGGCGGTTATGACCGGGAATTTCCGGATATGGCGGCAGTTTCAGGTATCGGTATAGCCAAAATTGCGCAGCAGCGAATTGGAATCGCGCCACTTTTCCTTTACCTTCACCCACGTCTGCAAAAACACCTTCGTGCCCATAAATTCTTCAATATCTTTGCGGGCGTCCTCGCCGATCTTTTTGAGCATCGCGCCGTGCTTGCCGATGATGATCCCCTTGTGGCTCGCCTTTTCGCAGTAGATCGTCGCTTCGAGATCGATGATGCCGTCGTCCCGCTCGGAAAAGCGCGTGATCTCCACCGCCGTGCCGTGCGGCACCTCACGTTCGAGATTGAGCAGCAGCTTTTCGCGGATCAGCTCGGCGCAGACCTGCTTTTCGGGCTGGTCGGTCGTCACGCCTTCCGGGAAGAGCGCCGGCGACTCCACGGCGAACTTATCGAGCTCCTTGAGAAGGTCCTCCACGCCGTCGCCGGTCCTGGCGGAGATCGGGACGATGGCGTTAAAGGCATACGCTTCGCTGTAGAGCGCGATGACGGCAAGGAGCTTTTCCGGCTCGACGGTATCGAGCTTGTTGATGGCGAGCACCGCCGGGCAGTTTGCCGCCTTGATGCTTGCGATCAGCTCGCGCTCCTGCGGCCCGAGAGAGGCGACCGGCTCCACAACGAGCACAACGGCGTCCACATCCGCGACGCTCTGGCGCACGACATTCACCATATAGTCGCCGAGGCGGGTGCGCGGCTTATGGAAGCCGGGGGTATCAAGAAATACGAACTGAGTCTCCCCGCGCTGGCACACGGCGGTGATGCGGTTTCGCGTCGTCTGCGGTTTGTTGGATACGATGGCGATCTTTTCCCCGGCGAGAGCGTTCGTCAGGGTGGACTTGCCGACGTTGGGCCGTCCGCAGATGGTGATCATGGCAGTTTTAGAAATCATAGCCGAGCTCCTTCATAATGGCTTTTTCTCTTGCGCGCATTTTGGCTTTTTCCTCGCCCTCGTCGAGATGGTCGTAGCCGAGCAGATGCAGCACGGAGTGCACCGTGAGATACTGCGCCTCGTGCTTAAATCCGCCGCCGTACTCCTCGCCCTGCGCTTCGGCACGCTCGAGCGAGAGGACCATGTCGCCGAGATAGCGGCGGTTCGTGTCATAGTCCATTTCGTCGATCGGGAACGAGAGCACGTCCGTCGGCCGGTCCACGCCGCGCTGCTCGCGGTTGATGACGTGGATGCCCTCGTCGTTCGTGAGCGTAACGCCGATCTCGCACGGCTCGTCCACGCCCTCGGCGCGCAGCGCTGCGGCGGCGGCCTTTTTCACGAGCGCGGCCGTCTCCGGGTGGCCGAGACCGCGCTTTTCCCGGTAAATGTAAAATTTATGCTGCATCGTTATTTCCTCTTGTAGTTATTGTATCCGCTATTGTCCCGGCGCTGCGGCGCGGCGTTTTTCTTTTCCCGCTCCGCGGCGGCAGCGGCGGCCTTTTCGTGCTTTTCATAGGCGGCGATGATCTGCTGCACGAGTGCGTGACGCACAACGTCCGCGCCGGTGAAGCGGCAGATGGCGATATCGTCCACGCCGTCGAGCACCTTCATCGCTTCCTTGAGGCCGGACGCCTTGTCCGCCGGGAGGTCGATCTGCGTCACGTCGCCGGTGATGACCATTTTGCTGTTGAAGCCAAGACGCGTGAGGAACATTTTCATCTGCTCGCGCGAGGTGTTCTGCGCCTCGTCGAGAATGATGAAGCTGTCGTCGAGCGTGCGGCCGCGCATGTACGCGAGCGGCGCTACCTCGATATTGCCCTTTTCAAGATAGGTATTATAGGTCTCCGGCCCGAGCATATCAAAGAGCGCGTCGTACAGCGGGCGCAGATACGGATCGACCTTGCTCTGCAGATCGCCGGGCAGGAAGCCGAGCCGCTCGCCCGCCTCCACCGCCGGGCGCGTGAGGATGATGCGGTTAACGCTCTTCTCGCGGAATGCCGCCACCGCCGCGGCCACGGCGAGATACGTTTTGCCCGTACCGGCGGGGCCGATGCCGAGCGTCACGGTGTTCTCGCGGATGGCCTGCACATACGCCTTCTGGCCGAGCGTTTTCGGCTTGACCGGACGGCCCTTCGCCGTGATGCAGACAACGCCGCTGTCCAGCTCGCGGATCTGATCCTCCTGTCCGGAGCGGATCATGCCGATCACATAGCGCACGCGCTGTTCGTCCACGTTCTCGCCGCGCGCGGCGAGCATCAGCAGGTTCTGCACCGCCTTTTCCGCGGATACCACGTCCTCCGGCTCGCCGGAGATCTTCAGCTCGGCGTCCCGGTCCGTGACACAGACGTTCCACTCCTTTTCAATGATGTGCAGATTCTGGTCGAACGAGCCGAAAACATTGAGAATGTCCTCGACACGCTCGGCGGAAATGATACGTTCCATGGATTCTCCTGTATTCTTCATCCGGTCATGGCCGGAGAGTTTCTTCGTCGATGCGCTCCTCGCACTCGCTGCGCAGCGTGAGCGTGAGCATGCCGTTTTCCTCATACTCGGTAAAGTATTCCGAGAGCACCGCGCCCGTTTCGCCGAGCCGTTCCTGCAGCGCGGCGTGCAGCTCTTTTTCGAGCGACGCGCGCACCGCCGCGCGGGAGAGCGCCTTTTCGCGGAGCGTATACGGCTGCGCGGTCTCAATCACGGCGGCAGCCGGCAGGGAAAACACGTCTTTTATGCCCAGCTGCCATATCTTTTTAATTTTATCACACTCCGTACCCGAAATTCCACTATCCGCGTAAAAATTTATTCTCGCGTTTCCGATAAGCAGCGCGAAGCGGTACCGCGCCGCGCCCGTGCTCTCTTTTTCCCGTGCCGAGAGCGGCGCGGAGGCCGTCAGCTCATACCAGGTATGCGCCGTGACCTCGGCGCGCGCATGGACGGTGCGCGTTTCTCCCCGGCGCGCAGCGCGCTCGCAGCTCACGAGCGTCTGCCCCGCCGTCACCGCGTCGCCGCGCGAAACGAGCGCTTCGCCCTCAAAGACGCGGATCTCCGTAATGACGCCGGAGCGCAACGCCGTCACATCTGCGGCCTGCCGGGGATCGGTGATCTCCGGCTTTTCCACCGCGGCGCGCACCTCCACGCTCGCCGTGCTTCCCCGGACGTTCACCGCCAGCCAGCTGAGCCCCGGCAGCTCGGCAAGTGCGCGGGAACGGATCCTCTCGCCGCGAAATCCCGGCCAGAAGCCCCCGACACCCACACCCTGCTCCGCGAGCGTGCGCAGAATGAGCGCGTCCGGCACATCGGAATCGTTCTCCGTCACGCGGATGTCCCATACGAAAAGCGATGAGACGAGCACCGCCGCGGCAACCGCGGCGGCGCACAGCGCCGCCCACCGCCGCCGGTGCAGGAACTTCTTCCACACCGGTCTCCCGCGCACGGACAGCACCTCGACATCGCAGCTGCTGCGCGGCGCGAGCGACTTTATCTGCTCCGCGTCGGCAGCGAAGATCAGCGCCCGGCACGTGATAAGATCGTCCGACTCCACGCCCTCCACGGTAATTCGCTCGCGGATGCAGGCGTTGATGAGCTTCCACGGCGCCGCGCCCGTGATGCGGATCTCCGCGACGCCGCGCAGCAGCCGCTCGACGCGCCCTGTTTTCCCCTTACGCATATTCCACCGCGGCGATCCGCCCGGTCACGATCAGCGTATCCCGGTCCATGGCATGCAGCGTCAGCTCGGCGCCGAGAATACGCACTCTCCCGGCGGCGGCGCTCACCTCGACGCTCTGCGCGTCGTATCCGAGCAGTCCGCGGTGATGCTCCACCACGGCGCGCCGCCGGCCGATGAGCGTCACACGCATCACATCGGAGACCGCCTCCTCCGGCAGTTCGAGCGAATCGGCAAGATCCGCTACCGTATCGCGTAGTTTCATAGCCCCGCCCCCTTCCCCGTCATCCTATGAGCGCGGCAGGACGTACATGCCGCATGAACCGTCCGGTAAGGACATAGAGTAGCGATATGATGAAAAGACGCTTTTTCGGATACGCCGCAGGCGCGGCGCTCTTTCTTCTCTTCCTCTTCTCCTCTGCCGACGCCCGGCAGGGCGCCGCCGACGGACTCCGGCTGTGGGGAACGCTTCTCGTGCCGTCGCTCCTGCCGTACTTTGCCGCGGCGGGACTGCTCACGCGGCTCGGCGCGGCGGACGCGCTCGCGCGACGTCTCGCCCCGGCCGCCGCGCAGCTCTTCGGCGTGAGCGGCGCAGGCGCGGCATTGTTCCTGCTCGGTCTCTCCGGCGGATACCCGCTCGGGGCGGCAAGCATCGGGACGCTTTATCGGGATGGTTCGCTCCGAAAGAACGAGGCCGAGCATCTGCTCGCCTTCTGCGATAATTCCGGCCCGGCGTTCGCCGTGGGCGCGCTTGGCGTGGGAGTGTTTGGCTCCGCCGGGTGGGGGATGCTGCTCTGGGGCATCCACGCCATCTCCGCCGCCGCTGTCGGCATTCTCTTCCGCCGGAAAACGCGCGGCGGCGAAGCTCCGATCAAACCGCCGCGGAAGACGCCGGACTTTGGCGCGGCGCTCGGCGGCGCGGTCACCGCCGCAGGGCAGACAATATTGCAGATCGGCGCATATGTGATCTTCTTTTCTGCGCTGATCGCGTCTCTCGGCGCGCTGGGCTTTCCGGACACGCTCGCGGGCGAGCTTTCGCTTTGCACCGGCGGGCCGCTCTCCTTCTTCCGTGCGCTCTTCACCGGCGCGCTCGAGCTCTCGAGCGGCGTCGGCGCAATGGCGGGCCTGCCGCTCACGCCCGGAAGCCTTGCGCTGGGCGAATTTCTGCTGAGCTGGGGCGGGCTGTGCGTCCACGGACAGGCTGGAGCTGCCGCCGAAGGGCTGAAAATGCGAAAACGCCTCGGAGGAAAGCTCCTCCAGGGCGTTTTCTCCGCAGCGCTCGCTTACACCGCCGCGTCAAAAATTATGTAAAGCAAATTATGTTTATTGAATTATGCAAATAATATTACGTTAATTATATTATGTCTACTTACACGCCGCCGAGTCGGAATACGATACCCACAACGGCAGCGAGGGCGAGGAACACGACCGGGTGCAGCTTTTTCAGCGGCTTCACCAGATTGGTGAGCACCCAGATCACGGCAAACAGGATCAGGTTTTTCCATTGAAAAAGGTCGGCAAGCTGATACGAGGCGCGGTAAGCGTCAAGGTTCACAAGCACCAGCGCGAACACCGACCACCCCGCCGCGGCAATGAGCCCGGTGGAGGCCGGGTGGAGCGTGTAGAACGCGGCATCCACGTATTTGTTCGTACGGAAGGCCTGCAGCGCCATGGCAATGAGCACGATGACGATCATGCTCGGAGTGACAAGGCCGAGCGTCGCCACGACGCCGCCGAGAACGCCGCCGCAGTCAAAGCCCACATAGGTCGCCATGTTGACGCCGATGGGGCCGGGCGTGGACTCGGAAACGGCGAGCATGTTCGCCACATCCGCTGTGCTGAACCAGCCGGTCTTTGCGCCGAGAGAATAGAGGAACGGGAGCGTGGCAAGGCCGCCGCCGACGGAAAACAGCCCGACCTTGAAAAACTCCCAGAACAGACGAAGGTAGATCATGCCTTGCCCTCCTTTCCGGTGCGCAGCCAGACGCGCACAACGATGCCGAGCACCGCCGCGGCGACGATGAACACCACGGGGCTCACATGGCTGAGCAGCACGGAACCGAGGAACACAGCGATAAACACGCCGAGCGTAAGCTTATCCACCACGGACTTTTTCCAGAGCTTCACGATGGAGTTGAGAATGAGCACGCATACCGCAACACGGATGCCCGCAAACGCATTCTGCACGGCGGCGATGTGGGAAAAATTGCTCAGCAGCGCCGCAATAACGGTGATGATCACGAGCGACGGCGAAACGACGCCGAGCGTGGCAAAGATCGCGCCGGAGAGCTTTTTCTCCTTGAAGCCGACAAACGTCGCGGTGTTGACCGCAATGACGCCGGGCGTGCACTGGCCGACGGCGAAGTAGTCCAACATCTCTTCCTCCGTGGCCCATTTCTTCTTTTCTACGATCTCGCGCTGCAGAAGCGGCAGCATGGCGTAGCCGCCGCCGAAGGTGAACAGCCCGATCCGGAAAAACGCGCAGAACAGATCCAAAAGCAGGGGCAAGGAAACGACCCTCTTTCCAAATATTTATACCGCACACATTATAGCAAAGCGTTTTCCCGTTGGCAATACGCGAAAGCTATGGTAGAATGTCTGCGGGTGATCGATCTTGACAATACCGTCTGAACTGAAAAAAAATGAAATATATCCCGCCCGCATCACCGGCTACACCTCCGAGGGCGCGGGCGTCTGCCGCATCGGCGAGCGCGCCGTGTTCGTTCCGGGAACGATCGTGGGTGAGGAATGGGATGTGCGCATCGTGCGCAGCACATCCGCCGCCGTATGGGGCCGGGGCGAAACGCTTCGCTCCCCATCACCGCACCGCGCGGAGCCGGACTGCCCGGCATACCCCCGCTGCGGCGGCTGCGCGCTGCGCCACATGGATTATGAGGAGGAGCTTTCTCTGAAATTGCAGCGTGTGAACGACGCGCTGCACCGCATCGGGAAGCTGGACTTTTCCGTCTCCGGCATTCTCCCCGCGCCGGAAGACGCCCGGCAGCGCCGCAAGGTGATCTTCAATGTGGCAGAGCAAAACGGCCGTCCCGTCGCCGGGTTTTACCGTGCGCGCTCGCACGAGGTCGTCCCCGTGCCGGACTGCCCCGCCGTACCGAAGGAAGCGCTTGCGTGTGCGCAGACAGTGCTTGACTGGATGGAGCGGGAGCATATCCCGGTCTACGACGAGGCCGCGAAGAGAGACGGCGTGCGCCACATCTTCTACCGTTCGTCGCATCTCACGGAGAAGGCGGTGCTGACGCTCACCGCGTCCCGCTCGCCGGGAGAAAAGGCCCTCGGCATACTTACGGATATGCTGCGCGAGCGCTGCCCGGATGTAACCGGGCTCGTGCTCAACCGCAACACGGCCCGCGGCAACACCGTGCTTGCCGGAGAGTTTGATACCGTTTGGGGCAGCGAGGTGCTCACCGAGGGGCTGTGCGGCCTCACGTTCACGCTCTCGCCCCGCTCGTTTTTCCAGGTGAACCCGCCGCAGGCCGAGCGGCTGTATGAAGCCGCGCTCGGCTATGCCGGTATCACGCCGGGCATGACGGCGCTCGATCTCTATTGCGGCACGGGGACGATCGGCCTTTGCATGGCCTCCCGCGGCGCGCGCGTCATCGGCGCGGAGGTCATTCCCGCCGCCGTGGAAAACGCGCGGGACAACGCAGAACGGAATCATCTTTCGGACGAATGCGAATTTCTCTGCGCCGACGCGGGCGAGGCCGCCGCGGAGTTTGCGAGGCGCGGCATCCGCCCGCAGGTGATCGTCGTCGATCCGCCGCGGCGCGGGCTGGACGAGAGCGTCATCTCCCACGCCGCCGGGATGCAGCCGGAGCGGATCGTGTATGTCTCCTGCGACCCCGGCACGCTCGCGCGCGATCTTGCCTCGTTCGCCCGGCAGGGTTATACCCCAGCCGCCGGCATCGCCGTGGACATGTTCCCGCGGACGAGCCATGTGGAGACGGTATGTCTCTTAGTTCTGAGAAATCCTGTGACACATATCAACATTGATGTGGATGTGGAAGAAATGGTGCAGGATAAAAGAGGACTGGCAACCTATGAGCAGATCAAGGATTATGTTCTGGAACACAGTGGATTGAAGGTTAGTAGTCTTTATATCGCACAGGTAAAGCAGAAGTGTGGTATCATTGAGCGGGAGAATTACAACAAGCCCAAGTCCGAGAATGCCAAGCAGCCACAATGCCCGCTAGAAAAGGAAAGAGCCATTACGGAGGCATTGAAGCATTTTGGAATGATTTAGCTGATGATACAGAAGGACAAGCATCTAAAATGTACGCTTGTCCTTTTATATCTGACGCATTATGTTAAGATGTGCAGTAGATGCTCCATTTTGCTGTCCCATTCTCTGCTGGAATCGGCGCACTCTTTCAGTTCAGTTTCGACTTCAGCATTTATCGGCAAGTTTTTCTTATAGCGGATGGTATGCTCAAGGCTTGCCCAGAAGTCCATAGCGATTGTACGGAGTTGTATCTCCACCGGTACATGGATCTCTTTTTCCGCAAAGAATACCGGCAGCCGGATCGTCAGGTGCAGACTGCGGTAGCCGTTGGGCTTTGGGTTGGAAATGTAGTCCTTCTCTGTGACTATCTCAATATCAGACTGATCTTTTAAGCACTTTGCCAAAAAGAACACATCCTCCTCGAAAGAGC
>ERZ1106976.3364-NODE-3364-length-12808-cov-13.939622_pt1 | contig 12808 bp, 10 predicted proteins | sample MGYA00403687_ERZ1106976 | MGnify/ENA primary metagenome ERZ1106976 (study PRJEB35170, sample SAMEA104062446) | human gut metagenome | biome: human gut; feature: human-associated habitat; material: faeces | place: Denmark | collected 2013-02-22 ... | reverse complement strand
CCTGCAGGAAGATGGTCTCCATCATTTACGCCGTTATGAGAGACAACAAGGCCTATACGCCCTGTATCCCAAATGAGATTTCGGCTTGACAAATTATAGCCGGTCTGTGCTAAAATCGAACGGCCTTCACCGTCCAAAAATCCGGCTTAAAAAGTTCGGCTTTTCACCCAAAATCGTTCCCGCGAATATCTCCAAAAAGTTACCGGCACAAGTTCTGTCTCAAACCGTTTCTCATCCCGATTTTCAACTTCTCCCACAAACAGCCCACGTTCGCTTTCACGAGCAAAAGTGGGTACACACTCGGCTTTCGGAGAAAGATCGCACACAACGGCTCACACGCCGAAACAGGGGCCTCCCCGCCCCCGGCCACAGCAGGGCTTTTCGTTGCCAGCGAAATCTCTCTGTTATACCACTCGATTCCACCGTGCTTTTATATACATACATTTCCCGGTTCTCTGTGAAACCCCACTATCAGCAACAGCTCTATCTCAGGCCACCTCTCGTCATGTTTTTCAACTTCCCTCACAAACGCCCCACGTTCGCTCTCACTCCTGAAAGCGGGTACACGCTCGGCTCTCTGAGAAAGATTGCACACAGCGGCACACACGGCGAAACACAGGGCTTCACTCATGCTGCCGTTTGGAGTGTTCAACTCTCCTCTCGCATTTGGACAGAGAAAAGCCGAAGAAAGCGGATGCACGCCCTACGGCGTGTGTCCGCTTTCTCCGGCGTCGCGGCCCCGCTGGGCTGCGCATACATATGCCGTAAATACATCAATTTTCCCAGCCGAATTCTTCTCCCAAAGTCAAAAGACAGGCAAGAAAAGCCACTCTCTGATGTTCCACATCCATGTTTTTGACCGCACAGCATAGCTCTTTGATCGCATGAGCCGCCTTACAAACTTCCTGATCCTGCCAGAAGGCGTATTGTGTCATTTGCGTTTGTTGCTGTTTAAAATACAGCGGATTTATGTACTCAGGATTAAACATCGTTTCGGTAAAATACATTGCGTTTCCCCTTTCATTTGATTCAACAACATTTTAGCACTTTTTCATATACTTGGGGCCCCATTTCTTCTAAAAAGCAATAATTTTTGCAAAAATTTAATGTCACTCTTTGTAAAAATATTCTTTTGCGGAAGGAGTGATAAATATTTCTGGAAAGTTTATCCCTTTTATAGTATAGTAAAGCACAAGAGAAAACATAGGAGGTTCTCACCATGACGGATGTTCAGCAGCGGGCTGCGGCAAAGGAATTTGCGACATACTGGAAAAATCGTGGAGATGAAAAGCAGGAAACACAGCGGTTTTGGATCGACCTGCTGCGGAACGTCTACGACATTCCCAATCCGGAACAATCCATTGAATTTGAGGTGCCCGTCAAACTAAGCCACACCAGCTTTATTGACGGTTATCTGGCTGATACCCGCGTTCTGATTGAGCAGAAAGGCGCGGACATTGATTTGAAAAAGGGCTATAAGCAATCGGACGGTCAGATGTTGACGCCGTACCAGCAAGCCCGCCGTTATGCTGGATACCTCCCGTTTAATAAGACGCCGCGCTGGATCGTGGTCTGTAATTTCCAAACCTTTGAGATCCACGATATGAACTTCCCCAACGGCGAGCCGGAAGTATTGATGCTGGCAGATTTGGAGAAGGATTATTCCCGACTGCAATTTCTGGTGGACACCGGAAGTAAGACCATCAAAAAGGAAATGGAAATCTCCCTGCAAGCCGGTGAACTGGTAGGTGTGCTGTATGATGCGCTTTTGAAACAGTATGCTGAGCCGGAATCAGAAGAAACGCTGAAAAGCCTCAATGCCCTGTGCGTCCGTCTGGTATTCTGCCTATATGCCGAGGATGCGGGCATTTTCGGCAAGCGTGGAATGTTCCATGACTATCTCCAAGCACACCGCGCCGAAGATCGCCGCGCGCTCATCAACTTGTTCCGCGTTCTCGACCAAAAGCCGGAAAACCGTGACCGCTATCTGGACGAAGATTTGGCGGCGTTCCCCTATGTCAACGGCGGCCTGTTTGCTGACGAAAATATTGAAATTCCCCGGCTGGGTGATGAAATTATCGACTTGCTGCTGTCTAAGGCCAGCGAGGATTTCGATTGGTCTGCCATTAGTCCAACAATCTTCGGTGCTGTCTTTGAAAGCACTCTAAACCCCGAAACCCGTCGTTCCGGAGGTATGCACTATACCAGCATTGAGAACATCCATAAAGTCATTGACCCGCTGTTTCTGGATGGACTGAAAGCCGAGTTGGAAGAGATCAAGGAAATCGCGGTGGAGAAAACCCGTGTTTCCAGACTGAAAGCCTACCAAAGCAAGCTGGCTGGTTTGGCCTTTTTAGACCCCGCTTGCGGCTCCGGCAATTTCCTGACCGAAAGCTACATTTCTCTGCGGCGGCTGGAAAACGATGCGCTCCGCTGTCAAACAAATCAAATTACTTTGGGCGATTATGCAAATCCGATTCAGGTTTCCATCCATCAGTTTTACGGCATTGAGATCAACGACTTTGCCGCCACAGTTGCCAAAACCGCCCTGTGGATCGCGGAGAGCCAGATGCTGAAAGAAACGGAAGATATTATCGCCCACCAGATCGATTTCCTCCCGCTGAAATCCTATGCCAATATCACCGAGGGCAACGCCCTGCGGCTGAACTGGGAGGACGTTGTTTCCAAGGAAAAATTGGACTACATTATGGGCAATCCGCCGTTTGTAGGAGCCTCTATGATGACAAAGGTTCAAAAAGAAGAGGCAGTTTCTGTTTTTGGAAAGGGAAAGAGAGTCAATAGCATCGACTATGTTGGCGCTTGGTATCATAAAGCTGCCGCACTAATGTTAAACACAGAAATTAGAGCGGCATTCGTTTCCACAAATAGTATTACGCAAGGAGAGCAAGTTGCCCCGCTTTGGGAAAAACTTCTTGGCGCGTATAAGATTCATATTGATTTTGCTTATCGTACATTTAAGTGGAACAGCGAAGCAAAGGAAAAAGCTGCTGTACACTGTGTGATAATCGGCTTTAGCAATACCTATAGCACCAAGCCGAAATATATTTATACGAATGGAACTGTCGGACAAGAAGCCCAGAATATCAATCCATATCTGGTAGATGCACCAGATATTCTGATTTCGAGCCGTGGGTCTGCCTTATGTAATGTTCCTCGTATGACGGCTGGAAATAAACCATCCGATGGCGGAAATTTAATTCTCTCTCAAGATGAAAGAGATGATTTACTTGCCAAGGATGTAAGTGTTGCGCCTTGCGTACGTCGATATGTGGGTTCAAAGGATTTTATCAATCATGATGAGGTGCGATATTGCCTTTGGTTAAAGGGCATTTCACCTGCTGTGTATCGTAAAAACGCGGAAGTTATGCGGCGCTTAGAAGCCGTTCGGCAGATGCGTCTGGCGAGTTCGGCAGCTCCAACTCGCGCGCTTGCAGAAAAACCGTACTTGTTCTTCTCCACGCCACAGACTGACAGCAACTATCTATGCATTCCAGAGGTATCATCTGAACGACGGCGGTACATCCCCATTGGATTTATGGATAAGGATATCATCGCCAGCAACAAGTTGCTGATAGTTCCAGACGCAACACTCTACCATTTTGGGGTACTTACTTCTAATGTCCATATGGCTTGGACGCGAACAGTTTGTGGACGGCTGAAAAGCGATTATCAGTACTCTGGTGCAACAGTCTACAATAATTTCCCATGGCCGACACCCACCGATGAACAGCGGGCAAAAATTGAACAGACCGCACAAGCCATTTTAGACGCTCGAAACCTCTACCCGGATTGCAGCCTTGCCGACTTGTATGATGAAGCTACTATGCCCCCGGAACTGCGGAAAGCCCACCAGCAAAATGATAAAGCCGTTATGCAGGCTTATGGCTTCTGGGGCAAACTGAACTCTGAAAGCGCCTGTGTCGCAGAGCTGATGAAGCTGTACCAAAAGCTGACAGAGGGCTAATCTACGATGGGAGAACTTATTCAATTTTTGGATTTGCACAGTGGCTCTTTAACTGTTCTGGTTGCCGCAATGTCCATGGTAATCACACTCGTATATGTAGTTGCTACGATTTTTATTTGTAGAGCCAATATCCGTTCTGCTGAAGCTACACGGGAACAAGTTGCAGAGGCACGCCGCCAATATGAGGAAGAACATCGTCCTTATATATCCTATCAATTCATTTTTGAGCATCGGGCTTTTTATGGGATGCGATTTATGAATTATGGCAGGCGCGTTGCAAATCACGTTCAAATTAAATTAGATAAAGATTTTGTAAGTAGCATTCAAAAAAGTTCCTTCTATGATGGTTTGAGCAATCTTCATACTAAAGAATTTGCGCTCGGAATCGGGCAAAGTTATGACATTTATTTCGGAGCCAGCGAATTCCGGGATAACCCGGACAAAAAGCCAATAAGAGGCACAGTTTTGTACTGCGACCCAGAAACAGGAGCAAACTATCAAGAGGCATTTGAAATTGACTTTGAAAAATATGGAACTATTTTCTCTGTCAACACTCCTGCGGATGATTTACATGAGGATTTGAAACGGCAAGAGGCTATACTGAAAAAGCTTGTGAAAGCAGTAGAAAATTTGAAGGAAGAGGCTATTGACACTGTAGAAGAAACTCCTACATAATTAACAAGAATGCGCACATTCAAGATTTCCCTGGATGTGCGCGCTCCTTTTACGCGGCACCGACATCCCCGCCACTCAGTTCATATTGAAATGCCGCCTTAAAATAGGTTGATTTTTACCTATATTTTGCGTATAATAGGTGCTACGAGGAGGTGTTCCCATGACCATTGATACGAACACGATCGTTTCCGTGACGGAGGCCAATCAGAATTTTTCCCGCGTGACGCGCATCGCCGAAACGAATGGACAGGCTGTGATTTTCAAAAATAACCGTCCCAAATATATGTTGGTCGATTTGGACAATTCACCTTTGATCGACATGACAGATGATGAGAAGGTCGACTTTGTGGCGGCGAGAATTCTGAAGAAATACAAGCCCGCGTTCATGGAGTTGGCAAAATGATCAAATTCTCAAAAGAGAAGGTCTTGCTGCTTCACAAGCTCATCGCGGAGGAGACAGGCGGGAGCATTGGCGTCAGGGATGAGGCTCTGCTGGAATCTGCGCTGGAGAATGTCTTTTCCGGCTTTGGCGGGCAGGAATTCTACCCTACCAAGGAGGAGAAGGGCGCTCGACTGGGCTATGCGCTCATCTCCAACCATGCCTTTGTGGATGGCAATAAGCGCATCGGTATGTATGTGATGCTGACCTTTCTGGAGGTCAACGGTATTCGGTTGGACTGCACGAATGATGAGGTCGTTGAGGTCGGTTTGGCTGTCGCCTCCGGCGCGATGGACTACGAGACGCTGTTGGCGTGGGTGCGGGCACACCGTGTCTGACCCAGTTTTGACCCAGAATGGAATTGGAACGGGCAGAGCTGGATGGAAACAATGGAAGATCCGCCGAGCGAACGGTGGTAAAAAGCACAAATCGGAGCCGAAATGACTCCGATTTGTGCGTGAGACAACCTACGGACCAGAAGGCCGGGGGTTCGAATCCCTCACGGCGTACCAAAAGTCCTCGAAATCGTCTGATTTCGAGGACTTTTGCTTTTCATAAGTTACCATTTTCAGATACCGCTTTTTTCTGACCCAAACGCTGACCCAAACGGGAGCGAGTAGCGGAAAGGTTTATACCGCACAGGATAGGATATTGCCCATCGTCTGCGCCGCTTTCATCTGTGCGTCGGTGGTGACGTGGGCGTAGGTGTCCAGTGTGAAGCCCGCAGAGTAGTGTCCGAGCATACTGCTGACCGTTTTCACGTCCACGCCGTTCTGGAGCGCCATCGTTGCGAAGGTGTGGCGCAGGTCATGAAAGCGGATGCGGGGCAGCCCCGCCCGTTTCAGCACTCTTTGCAGCATATGCAACACGCTGTCCGGGGACATGGTGCCTCCTGTTGGTGACGGGAACACCCATTCGCTGTTCCCAACTTTGCATTTCTGCATTTTCAGAACGCTTATCGCGTCTGCCGACAGCGGCAGTGTGCGGTAGGCGTTTTTCGTTTTCAGTGGTGCTTCCACTACCTTGCCGTTCTGCCGTGAGATGGCTCGTTGCACCCTGACTGCACCGTGTTCAAAGTCCACATCTGTCCACTTTAGCCCCAGCAGTTCCCCACGGCGCAGTCCAGTGGCGAGGTCGAGATAATAGAGCTCGTACACGCCGCTGTCCCTGGCTTCTTGGAAAAATGCGCTGAGTTGGTCGGCGGTCAGCGTTTTCATCTCCTTGTGTTCCACCTTCGGCAGGGCGCAGCCCTGTGTCGGATTCTTCGTGACGAGGTGCTGCTCGATAGCGAGGTTGTACGCCGAGCCGATCATCTGGTGGATATTTCGAACCGTCTTGGGCGCTAACCCTTTCGGCTTTTTCTTGGCCTCGATGCGGTCTACCCGCCCACCGTCCAGCAGATGCTTGTAGAACCGCTGCAAGTCCAGAGAGGTCAGGTCTGCCAGCGGGATACCGCCGATCTGCGGCTTGATGTGGTTTTTCAGAAAGCCTTGTGAGGTTTTGTAGGTCGATGGACGCAGTTTAATTTTTGCGTAGTTTTCCATCCAGACCTCAAGCCAACTTCCCACGGTGTAGTTCCTGGCCCGCCCGTAGTCGATACCGACGTTTTCCTCGATGGCCTTTTTCAGCTTTTCCTTGACTTCTGCCTGTGTCTTGCCGAGGACATTTTTGATGATGGCTTTGCCAGTTTCCGGATCGTGACCGACTGTGTACCGGCCCTCCCATCGACCGTCCTTTCGTTTGCGGATGTTCCCTTCCCCGTTCGCTCGTCTTTTCGGCATGGTATCAGCCCCTTTCGCAACGAACAATACCGTAACCAAGGGAACAAAGCTACCGAAAAGCCGAACTGTTATCAGAAAGTTATCATTTGCACCTCGGAGCCGCGCCGCCTTATCTTTGACTATTGCGGCGCAATTTTTGCGCTGCCGGAGGCGTTCTTCTTTGGTTACAGCGGTGCGATTTTCGAACGGTCAAGAAGCCCTTTCCATTGACTACAGCGGCGCAAAATATACACGTTTTCCTCCGAAAATCGCCGCTGCACAAAAAGCACTCTTTTGAGTGGTTGAAAACTGCGATTTCCTCAAACGCCTGCGGAACGTCCACCTTGAAAAGTCCGCCGCCACGGGCCTTTTCCGTGCCTGACGTTCACCTATGACTGCGAAAGTGCCTCTCAAGGTGCACCTTAGACTGCGGTTCCAAAACCTCGGAAAGCCCCGCACTGCGGGGCTTTGTGGGCGAGAGGGCCCCAATTAGGGGCACCTCTCTTTATCTTGTGCTTTTATCGAACGGCTATAAGCATCCAGAAAATCGACTCAAAAAGTTCGAAGTCTCACTTAAAATCACTTCCACGAATCTCGCCAAAAAGTTACCGTCACAGGCTCTATCTCAAACCGCTTCTCATCGCGTTCTTCAATTTCTCTCACAAACGGCCCGTGTTCGCTTTCACACCTAAAACCGAGTACACACTCGGCTCTCTGCGAAAAATCGCACACAAGGGCTTACACGCCGAAACACAGGGCTTCACTCTTGTCATTGCATGGAGGTTTATCTCTCATCTCACATTTGGGCAAGCAAAAGCCGGAGGAAGCGGATGCACGCCTACGGCGTGTGTCCGCTTCCCCCCGGCGCCGCAGCCCCGCTGGGCTGCGTAACCCTGTTTGTAATTTGGAAATGTTGCTGTTTTGTGCTCTGTGCGCAGGGCATTCTGCGTGTACGAGGCTGGGGTGGTATCACTACTCTCGATGTGTTTCGCACGCAGTCGAAACGCCCGGTGCCCGCTTGCCCAAACGACTCATTTGCCGTTTTTCGAGGCCGGGCAGCCATCATTGATTCCAGCGCCGCAAAATATGTCCCATTCCCTGCAGGAACAGGATTGTCACACCCAAACAGCCCCGGTTCCCTTTTACGGAAAGGGACCGGAGCTGTTTTTTTGCATCACTTCAGGGAGCGCGCTAAAAATGTGGCGATCTGTGCTCTGGTGCAAGTGGCGTTCGGGTCAAATCTGCCGCCACCCACGCCTGTCGTAATGCCGTTTTCAACCGCCCATGCGACAGCCTGCGCATAGTAGCTGTCCACCGAAACATCGGTGAAACCGGTTTTGCTCTCCGCAGCAGCGGAACCTGCCGTGCGCCACAGCATTGTTACCATCTGAGCGCGGGTAATGGTTCCGTTGGGGTTGGTGCCGTCGGAAATACCGTTGGCCACAGACCACGCCTGCGCTTTTTCGTACCAGTTTGCGCCACCGGTAAGGTCTGCGTCATTCTGACGCCCCAGAATCGTCCAGAGCTGAGCGCGGGTAGTGGCTGCATCGGGTGCGTAGTGCGCGGCATCGATGCCGTTCACCAGCTCACGAGCGCTTACAAAGTCAATCGCGTCCTTCACCCAGTGATCCTTGACATCCACAAAATTCTTGGAGTTGTCCATGATCTTCACGGTCGTATTGCCGCTTACCGTAAGCTGAATGCCGTTCTCGGTGGGCAGGGAGTCCTTCACGATCTCCTCGGTGCCGTCCAGATGTACGATAACGGCCACCGTGCCGCCGCTAACATTCTTTACGGGGATTTCAACCTTGGTTTCTCCTGCGTTCTTAGGCAGCTCAACCTTGACCGTGGGAGCACTGCTACTGTTTTCGCCCGCCTTGACCTCAGCAGGAACCTTGACGGCTTCGCCGGACTCCTTTGCATCTGCAACCGCCTTTTCACTGATCTTGGCTTCTGCCTCGGTGCTGCCGTTCTTGTCGGTTTTTACTGTGGCCGTAGAGCCACTGGCATCCTTATTTTCGGTCACGGAGCTGCCATCTTTCTTCGTTTCAGTCTTGGTGGTGGAACCGTCCTTGTTCGTAGTGGTTTCCACCACAGTGCCGTCAGACTTGGTTTCCGTCTTGGTGGTACTGCCATCGGGGTTGTTGGTGGTTTCGGTCTTGGTAGTGGACGAACCGCCGCCGGAAGAACCGCCGGAGGATGGGCGCGTGGTAATGGTCAGCTTGCCGTCAGCATAGGCAACATCATAATTATCATTTGCCAGCGTGCCGCTGATCTTGATAGCCGCTTCACCGGTCTTGGTCATATCCGGCTTTTCCGGGTCGTACTTCAGCGTAACTTCGCCGGTCAGCGTATCCTCACCGAACAGACTGGAAATCGTGTAATCCTTATCCTTTTCCGACTTGCTCAGGTTGGGAGCCGTGCCGCCGACATAGGCGGTCTTGTCGCTCGCGGTGACGGTGACGGCTGCCTTGCCGATGGTCACAGAGAAGGACGCCTCATCTACATCTTCATGGTTCTCGTCGCCCACGACCTTGTAGCTGACAGTGTAGGTGCCGGCATTCGTCGCTTCGGGCAAAGCTGTGCTGTATTCGCCGTTATTCAGCTTGTACTGGATCGTGCCGGTGGTGCTGGAGCCTGCCGTAATGAGCGCCTGCGCTTCGCCGTTGTAGACCAGATCCGTCTTTGCTGCGGGAGCGGTCACGCTGCCATCCGCTTTCGTGATAGAGGCTGCGCCAAAGTCATACGTCGTATTTTCTGCCAGAGTGTAGTTTGCGCTGTCCTTTCCCTCAAGGCTGAGCGTAAGTGTAACGTGCTTGTTCTGTCCAACTTTTTCATCTGCATATACACCGGGGATTGCCTTGATAGAAATATCATCTGTATTGACCTTACCACTAAATCCGACTGTACCGGTTAGTGTACCCGCGTCCGTTGTGCCGTCATAAACCTTCGTGACTGCAATCTTGCTGAAATCAAGTCCGGTCAGCGGCTTTGCTGTAATACTGGCCTCAACCTCCAAGACCTCACTGGCTGCCAGACGGTAATTGTCGTTTTCGATGGCATTTGGCGTAAACGTAATCTTCGTCGCGGTAACGTTCTTTGTATCGTAGGCAATCGTTCCAGTCACGTCCAGTGTATCCTCGCCTACAAGCGCATCGCTATTGATAGAGACCTTCGCACCAGCAGGAGCATCCGTTGTACCATCGTAGACCTTTTCGGTAACGCCGGAATAGGTAAGGTCAGCTTTCGTCAGCGTCTTCTGCTTGACCGTCAAGGTAATAACATCGCTGTCGAACTGATTCACAACGGTTTCTCCGCTGTTCTGCACCGTCAGATGGCAATAGACCTTATAAGTTCCGGCATCAAGGATCTTCATCGTATTACTGCCGTAGCTCTGCCCATTCATCAGCGCTTTGCCGCTGGTAAGCGCTTCATCAGCCGTACTGTTTTCTCCCTTGACAAACCACTGCGCCGTGACGGAGTAACCGTCTTGAATCGTGGCGATCAACTTTGCCAGATTTTCAGGCACCCCCGCTGTGCCGTATATAATCTCTGCATCCTCAGGTGCAGTGGTAATGCTCGCCGCATCGACAACCATAATGGTAACGGTCTTCGTAAGACTATAACCCTCTTTTGTTGCCTCGCACTTAAGCGTATGTGTCCCCAATTCATCAGGGGTATACGAACCGTTTACATGGTTGTCATCGATAGACCACGTCACATCTGCATTCGCATCAGCCGGATCTGTCTCCACAGTAAAAGTGAGTTTCTCGTTGATTGTAGCGCTATAACTGCTGTCTTTAACTTCTGTATTGTTGATCTTAACCTCCAGGCTTTTGAGGGGCTTTTCTTCTACAGTGACAGTCTCAGTCGTACTGGTGGCCGCAAGTTCTGTCTCTGTCAGCCAGCTGCCGTCAGCCTTCTTGAAGGAATAACCGTCTTTCAGCAACTTTGAAAGTGAACGCTCCGCGCTGATACCGTGGAACGTACCGCCGGAAAGTTCAACATTCCGTACGCCAGTCCGCTCATCACCTATTACAAGAGCGAAGGCGTCGCTATTCGTAGCCTTGAACTCGCCACCCTCAATCGTTAAATCGCTGCCATCAAAATACACAGCCCCCGTTGCACCCGTATAACTTCCGCCGTGGATGATAAGCGCCGTGTTCTTTCCAAAGCCACTAATCACTTTGCTCCTCTCGGCAACATAAGTGCCATCGTAAAGTTCGACAGTGCCCCAATAAATATCGATGGTATAAGTACCCGTAGATTTATAGAGGAACTTAATGTTGCTTGCAGTACCATTGCTTTTACCAACGGTCAGCTTTGTGTTTTTATCCTTGCCCTGGATTTGTACAGCATACATAATACCTTCACCAACCGTTGACTCATTGTCGGCGGTGTTAATCAGGGTAACCTTTGCGGTCGAGCCTTGACTGCTCGATTCTTCAGGGACAAGCATAAGCGTTGCATGTCCACCGGTCAAATTTTTGCCGTTGAGATCAACGGTAAACGTCCCCTCAAAAAAGTTGAGGCCATTCCCAGGGGCCTTAACATCCTTTAGCAGTTTAATAGTGCTGTCCGCATTCTTCTGTGCGGCCTCGGAGGCTGCCGCAAACGTCTCGTAATACGTCACGCTGCCGCTTGCAGTCGTGAGCATCGCTTCAGAACCGCTAAAGTCCTTGCCGGGGTCCTTCGTAAGGTCAACCTCATCGGTGATATCTGCTTCCGCCGCATTGGCAGTCGCAGAGCCGGTCACAGTGGCATCCTCCATATTAGAAGATGTAATATTGATTCCATTTGTGCCGTCCAGTGGCTCATTCGTCGCCAGCGCTGCCGTTGGCAGCAGTGTCAGGCAAAGCGTCAGCGCGGTCAGGATGCTCAAAAATCGTTTCTTCATCGTGATCCCTCCATGATGAAAGTTTATGGTGCATCCACAGGATGCACCAAGGGGATACCCCCTTGCCTAAATTTGTTTTTCCGTCAGAGCCTCAAAGCCCTTTTCCGCCTGCTGGACGGTCTTTTGGATGATGCCCAAAGCCATTGTGTGAAGGTCCATCTGCAAGACGGCCGCCGTGATCGCCGCCCGCTTCTCCTTTGGCACGTCATAGAGCTTCAGCGAGCAGTCCAGAAAGCGAGAGATCTTAGCCTCCATCGTGAAATACACGTCACAGGGAACCGACATGAACCCCCGCATGATACTGGCGGACGCGATCTCCATTTCGTAGAAGTCCTTGGGCTGTGCCTCCGGCAGATAAGGCCCGAAGATGACTTGCAGCCGCTTCGTTGTGCTTTTGTAAAGATACGCCGCGATGGAAGGCAGGGAGTATGCCATCACATACAGCTCCCGCAGCGGCTCGGTCAACTCGGCGATGTGGAGCTGGAGGGCCGTTTCCACGGCGTACAGGAGCACAGGGTCTTGTTCCCCGCTGTGCTGTCCCGCCAGAGCGAATTGCCCGCTGAACATCCGCTTTACCAGTTCCAGCAGCAGCGCCTCCTTACTGGGAAAAACATGGAAGAATGAGCTCTGTCCGATGCCCGCCGCCTTTGCGATCTCGCCGGTGGTGGTTTTCGTGTAGCCGTTTTCCAGAAACAGCGTTACCGCTCCCCGCAGGACCTTCTGCTGGGTCACCAGTCCGTTTAACAGTTTTCCTCTTGGCAAAATGATCAGCTCCTAACATCATACTTGCGATTGCACTTTTATAATAGCACGAGCCATTCCATCACGCAAGAAAAATTTGGGGCGCCATGCCAGAAAAATTGGAGTCCCCTGTTCCTGACCCAGTTTTGACCCAGAATCCGAAAAAAGCGGGCAGTGCTGAACGGAGACAATGGAAAACTCACCGAACGAACGGTGGCAAAAAGCACAAATTGGAGCCAAAACGACTCCGATTTTGCTTTGAGACAACCTACGGACCAGAAGGCCGGGGGTTCGAATCCCTCACGGCGTAC
>ERZ1106976.3354-NODE-3354-length-12842-cov-8.894502_pt1 | contig 12842 bp, 10 predicted proteins | sample MGYA00403687_ERZ1106976 | MGnify/ENA primary metagenome ERZ1106976 (study PRJEB35170, sample SAMEA104062446) | human gut metagenome | biome: human gut; feature: human-associated habitat; material: faeces | place: Denmark | collected 2013-02-22 ... | reverse complement strand
GCCGTAAGGCGCCCGCCATTTTCTTCGTTATTGCACCGCCGTGATGACGCCGTCCGTGACGGTCACGCCCCACGCGGCGGATACCGCCTCCTCCGGCGCGGCCTGTATGGCCTCGGCGAACACCTCTACCACCTGATAGCTGGTGCTGCCGTCCAGCCCCGTGCCCGTCTCCAGCACCATGGGCTCGCACAGCACGCCGGTCATGTCCCCCGGTGCCATCGCCGTGGTGTAATAGTAGGTATCGCCGCTTCCGGCCAGCCAGCCGCCCAGCAGCTTCACCGCCGGCAGCCGGGAGGGCACGCCGCCCACCGTCTCGCCGGCCCCGTTCACCCACCGGCCCACCAGCCGCACCCGCACATAGGCGGGATAGGTACCGGTGTTCTCCACCCGGATATTGGACTTCACATCGCCGGTGTGGGTACCGGCGGTGAACGTATCGTCATTCAGCTGCTCGTGTACCGTACAGGTGACAACCGCCGGCTCAAACCGGTTCTCCGCGTCGGCCTTCCGGAACATGAACGCCATGGTCACGCCCACCGCCGCCACGGCTGCGGCCGCGGCCGCCAGCACCAGTATCCGTTTTCTGTTGGCCTTCACCGCCTCACCCCTTTCTGTTGCACACGGCATCGCTGCTGCCGCTGAGCCATTGATCCCGCACCGCGTCGCCGTTGAACACGGCGGATGCGCCGTCCTCCGTGACCTCTACGGTCTGCGCCGCGTCGGCGTACCGCCATGACCAGTCCGCCGCCTGCTCCACGATGTAGCGGCGGCACGGCAGGCCCCGGATCACCGCGCTGCCGTTGCCGGTGACGGTCACATACGTCACCATGTCCGCGTCGTCCGCCGCCGTGATCCTGTATACGAACACCTGCGTCCCCGCGCCCTCATCGTCCGTGCCGTTGGCGCGGGTGATGGTCAGGTCGCCGAAGGCGGGCATAAACTTGGCGTAGAACACGTTTTTGTTGGGATTGGTCAGCAGTCCGTCCCGCTTGGGCCGGATGGACGCCCCTGTCACCGCCGCCATGCTCTCCGGCGCCGGTACGGTGCAGGCCTCGTCCAGATACCACCCCTGGAACGAGTATCCCGGCTCCGCCGCCGCCGTGGAACCGACAAGCTCCTTCGTACCGCTGACCACCTCGATGGTGCGGCTCACCGTGCCGCCGCCGAAGGGCCACACGCTGTACTCCACGGTGTACTGCTTCGTCTCGTAGTAGAAAATAATGTAGTTCTGCTCGTCCTGCGGCCGCAGGCTGATGCGCTGCTCCGCCGCCGACACGCAGCTCATGCCGTCGATCTCCCCGGCCCGCGCCGTCACCACCGTGCCGTAGCGCCCCTTGCCCGTCTCCACCGGCAGCAGCACCCCGTTTTTGTGGGCCGCGTCGTCCGGGTCGTAGGTCAGGCCGGCCAGATCGCTGATGTCCGTGCCGTAGGTCAGATGGTACACCCGGTAGCTCTGGGTGTTCCGGACATAGAACACATACAGCTCCGTGCCGTCGGCGCTGATGGTGAACGTAAAGCCGTCCGCGCCCTGCGTCACCTGCTCCGTGCCGCCGCCCGCCGCCGTCACGCCGGTGGTCAGCGGCGTGAAGCCGCTGAAGGTCTGGGGCCGGATGGTCTGTGTGCTGCCCACCGCGCCGATGCCCTCCGTGTGGAACGACGCCTCGGTGTAGTTGACGTAGCCGCCGTTTCCGTCCGGCGTCAGGGCATCCCCCTCCGCGTCCAGATCCTGCAGCATGTGGTGCACCGCGTAGTAGGCGTTCTGCACGTCCGGCGTGTAGTAGAATGTCACCACGTTGTCCTTGGAGCCTACATACTTGCCGTTCTCGTCCTTCTCCACCGCCAGCACCAGCCGCTTGTAGAATGCATCCGGCATGTAGTTGGCGATCACGGCGAACCGCTCCGTCACCACCGTCATCTGCGTGGTCTTTTCCTCGGTGCCGCCGCCGGGCGCGTCCGGGATGAGCCGGTCGTCGCTGAGGTACCGGTACTCCACGGTGTAGCCGATATTCTCCGCGTGAACGTAGGTGAACGTGAACACGTTCGCCGTGGGATCGCTCTTGTCGCCCTCGTACTGGATGGTGGCGGAGTGGCTGGCCAGTGTGGGATAGTACCCTCTGTTGTAGTCGTCGTACAGCTGGTTAAGGGGCGCGCCTGCCTTGGGGATAAACGTCCGGGTAGTTCCCTGGAACGCATAGCCGACGGAATCGTCGGCCACCGTCCGGTGGAACCCGCCGTCCTCCGCCAGATAGACGTAGCGCCGCGTCTCGCCGCCGCTGCTGGCCGTATAGGCCGTGTTGTCCCGGGGGTTGTACAGCGCGGCGGCCCGGGCCGCCGCCGTCCACGCGGCGTCCGTCTCCGCCTCCAGCGTGACGTAGTGGATGATGAACGGCTGCGCCGAGTGGGTGCCCCAGTCCGCAAACACGTTCATGTTCCGGACGATGGGCATATCCAGCGGCGTATAGGCCGTTTTCTTGTGGCTCTTCATGTAGAACCAGCCGCCGAAGACGTAGTCGTGGCCGCTGGTATCCTCCGGCGTCACCACGCCCTCCGCCAGCGCGCCGTGATCCACCTTCAGGTCGTGCAGCACCTCCACGGAGGTGTCCCCCGCCTCATAGGCCAGCATGTCGTCGTAGGTGCGGAAGAACCGCACGTCATGCTGCACCGGCGCCCACTTGGCGTACAGTACCAGGTGAGCGGCGGGCATGGTGCTGCCCGGCACATATTCGCTGCCGTCATAGCAGCCGGGGCTGGTGTACCAGCCGCCGAAGGTATAGGCGTCCTTCTCCAGCGTGGCCGGATAGGGTGGGATGCCCGCCTCGTTGCCGGTGGCCTCCCGGATATAGGCGTCGATGCCTCCCTCAAAGGGCACTTCGTAATCCTCGGCCCCGCTGTAATTGTGCAGCGCCAGATTGTAGCTCTGCCGCTTGTAGAACAGGTTGGCGGTATAGCTCAGCCGCCCGTCGTCCAGCGTACCGTTGTCCTCCTGCAGCCACCCCGCGTCGCGCTCGCCTGCGCTGACGAAGCCCGGCAGGCCCGGCCGGGTCTGGTCCGCGATTGTTTTGTTGTTATCGGCGGCGTACACGGTGCGGTACAGGTCGTAGGACACGCCGTTGAATATCCTGTTTCCCTCCTGGCCCGCCGGCGTCTCCACATACAGCTTGTAGATCCACTGCCGGGGATTGCTCCAGCTGATGTCCGCGCCGTTGTCGAAGAAGGCCAGGAAGTTCATATCATCGGGATCCTGCCGGTCTGCGAACCGCTCATCCGTAACAAAGCTGTCCTTATACACCAGCTGCTCGTCCAGAATGGGATAATAGCACTTGATGGTGGCGTTGGGGTTCGTCCAGTTGTACTGGATGTTGTACTCGCCGTTCCACCCGGCGAAATAGGCGTAGTTGCCCCACTGCCCCTCGTCCATGTGATCCTTGGCCTCGTTGCTGGTGTGGGCGCCGGACACCTCCACCTTATCGAACACCTCGCTGGGCCACAGCATCGACAGGTCTGCGCCGTACCGCGCATCGAATTCAAAGTAATAGAACTTGTGTTCCTTCTCGTTGTAGCCGCTCTCCGGCAGCGTGCCGGTGGTGTACGTCACGCCTGCCGGCGCGTTGATCTCCGGCAGTGCTGGCACCTCGCCCCAGTGGCTGCTGGCGACATTCTCCAGCAGGGATGTCACGTCGTTCACCACGACACCGTTCTTCTTCGGACGCCCATTCTGGTTGCTCCGCCCGTCCATGCCGTCATTCTGATGGCCGAACTTGTAGGTGCTGCCGCCCACGATGTAGTATTTCGGATCGCCGCCGTTCTCCCTCTCTTGCGCGTAGAAGAACCGCATGGTGTACACCCGCCGGGTGTAGTAGACGTTGACCACAGTGGAGCCGTCGCCCTCCACCAGCACATCCTTATCCGCGTGGCTGTACACATACTGCCGGAAGCTCTGGGCATAGCAATCGCTGCTGTGGGTGTGGCTTTCATCGTTCTCCAGATGGCACAGGGCGGTGGTGGCCGTCAGATCGTCGCCGCCGCTGACCGTCTCGCCGGAGATGGCGCCCACGCTCTCCGCGCCCACATAGCTGTACCTGTCATCGTCGGCGTTCTGCAGCCAGTACACCTTGGTGTAGGTCGTCTCCGCCTGCGTCCAGATGGCGATGTAGCTCAGATTCTCGTCGGGGATGGCGGCGGGCAGCGTGTCCGCCGTGCCGTCGCCCTTCCCGTTCTCCTCCACCAGATCCCAGCCGCCGAACACATAGCCGTGGCGGGTAGGCTCGTTCACCAGAAACGGTGTGCCGTACCGTGCGTACACCGGCTCCGTGCCGTAGCCGCCGTTGATGTCGAACTTGATGAGGTGATAATTCCGGTCGTAGTAGCACTCAAACACGGTGGAGCCGTCCGCCGCCACCGCCTCGGGATAGTGGTACAGCTTGTTGAAGCCCACGGAGTGGGCCGCGTCCGCCGCCAGCATCTCATTGGTGATGATGGTGCCGGTGCGGGCGGTGCGCTGCTGGTACAGCGACACGTCCTCCGTGTAAAAATCGTCGTGGATGTTCTGGAAATAGAACCGCGCCGCGTAGGGCACGTCGATGGCCTTGTAGTACACGTTCACCACATACGCGGCCCTGTCGTAGTCCTCCGTCACCGCCAGCACGATGCTGTCCGCTTTGTCCGGCGCGTCCACCTCGCCCTGCGCCGGCACGGTGATGTCCGGCTGCGCCGCGTTGTAGTACGGCGCGTAGCCCAGATAGGTGGGGGAGATCACCGTATTGCTGTACGCCGTGCCCCGCTCGATCTGGGCGCTGAAGCCCGTATACACGGGCAGCCCCGTCCCCGCATCCAGATAGTTGATGGATATCTGGACATACTCGCTGGTATGGGCGCTGCGTCTGGCCCGGCGGGCCGCCCTTTTCGCGTCCGCCGCCGTCTCCGCCAGCTGCGCGGCCCGCTCCTGGGCCTGCGCCGTCTCGTAGGCCGTCACCTCCGCCTGCGTCACCGGTACGGCGTGCGCCGCCGTGACGCATACCGGGTCGGAGACGGCCGTCTCCCCGTCCGCCTCGGCCCTGCACCGCACATAGGCGTCCCCGGCGCCGCTGAGTGTCTCCCGCACCAGTGCGTAGGACACCGTCAGCGCCGTATCGTCCGCGCCGTAGATGTCCACCCAGCCCGCCTCGGTCAGGATCTGCCACTGCACGGCGGCGTTCTCCGCGGTGCATACCGCCTCCGCCGCGGCGTTCTCCGCCTGACTGACGGTTATCTGCTCCACGGCGCGGCCATTCTGCGTCACCGATACCGCCAGCGCCGCCGTTTCCTCCGCCGCCGTCGTCACCGGCAGCAGCTGCGCCGCCATCACAAGGCACAGCAGCAGTGATACCAGCCGCCGGCCCGTTTCTTTTCCGTTATATCTGCGCTCCATCTCGCGTCCCCCTGTCGTCCTATGACGCGGTGCGCACCGCGTCCCACGCCGCCTGGGCCCGGGCGATGCCGTCCGTCCCCGGATACTGCACAGCGGCGGCGTGGATGTCGATGCGTAGCCCCGCCGCCAGCGCCTGTAAACGGCTGGCCGTCATATCGGCGCTGACCGTGATGCGTCCGCCGTCCCCCAGCACCGCGGCGGAAAACGCCGTGTTGGCCGGTACCAGCTGATAGTACACGGCGCTGTCCGTTCCGCCGGACAGAAACTGCCACGCCGTCTCCACGCGCCATGCCGACAGCACCTTGCCCGCGCCGTCCTCTATGGCGTAGCTGTGGGTGCCACTGCGCTGCCACCCGCCGGTCTGCACCTCCGCGAACACATAGCAGGCCACCTCGCTGCTCTCCAGCGCCACCACGGCGTTCTTGGTAACGTCCACCCCCGGCGCCAGCAGCCACTTGCCGCCCTCCGCCGGTACGTCGCCCGTCTCCGTCACCGTCAGATACCGGATGGACGCCACACGGGCCCCGTCGCCCCAGTCGGAGGAGACCACATAACGGGAAAACGTCACGCCCGTCAGTGCGAACGTGACCAGCAGCAGATACAGGAGGTACGCCCGCAGCGGCAGGCGCACCCGCTTCTTTTTCTTCTGTTCGTCCACAGGCCATATCCTCCCTTCCGTCTTACGCTTCCTTGACTCTGCGCCGTCCCAGCATCTCCGGCAGCCGTATGGCCAGCGGCAGCACCAGCACAAGGCACAGCATGCCCAGCGGCGTCCGCAAAAACCGCACCGCGCCGCCTGCGCCGGGGATCACCGCGATCACCCGTCCCAGCACGTCCTCCGGCGGCGTCACGGCGGCGTCCTCCGTGTTGTTGGCGTCGCCCTTGGTGCGGTAGCCCTCCTCCGTCACCGCCGTGATGCGGTGCGTCACCGTATGGCCGCCGCTGCGGAACATGATGATGTCCCCGGCGGCGTAGGCCGTCTCCGCGTGTGTCACCACCAGATCGTCCGGCTCGATGGCGCCGGACATGCTGCCCGTCAGCACCACGGCGCTGCGCAGCCCCAGCACCGCCGGATCCTTCACGCCCAGCCGCTGCGCCGCCAGCACATAGAGGTTCGCCGCCAGCAGCACCGCCAGCGCCGCCGTCACCACGCCGCCGCCTATTTTACCAGCCAGTCTGGCCGCCCTTCTCATCTTCATCGCCTCTGCGTCTCCTTCCTCCGGTGCCCAGCACCGCCAGCGCTCCGCCGGTAACGGCCATCATGCCCGCATACCAGCCCAGCGGGAAACCGTCCCCCGTCTTGTACTCATCGGGCCGTATCCACTGTCCCGGCTCCTCCGACACCACCAGATAGAACCCCAGCGTCACCCGGGCCGCCCGGCCCGCCGCCGCGCTGTCGCCCAGCGCCGTGTCCGCCTGATCCTGCACCGGGCCGTCGTCGAACCGCCACAGCCACCGGATGTCGAAATCCTGTATCCGTCCGGCCTCCACCTTGCCCGTCACGGCCCGCAGCACATTCTCCCGCGCCGCGTTCTCCGGCAGGGCGTACTGCTCCGTATCGGCGAAGCCCTCGCCCTCCAGCGCCGCCTGCACCGGCACGTCCTCCGTCCGGATGCGGTACAGCACCGCCGTATAGGTCACGGCGCTGCCGCCGTCGTTCTTCAGCCGCACCAGACTGTGGCCCTCGGTGCCGGGAGCCACGACCTCCGCGCCGTCGCCGCTGTCCACATGGCTGTACGCCGTGTCGAACAGCCGCAGCCGCGCCGCTGCTGTCGGTATCCGTTCCCGCGTCCCATACCAGCCTTCCGGCGCTATAAGTGAGGATATGCTCAGGCTTCAGGCTGCGGGATGCGTAGGTAACTCCGATGGCAGCGGGAAGCATGAACGTCTGAAGCAGGAACAATATAAGCACAGCGGTTCTCAGCCGCGTTCTGTTTATCTTGGAACTGCACATGGGATGGCTCTCCTCTTTCCGCTGGTCTTGCACCGGCGCATACGCCGAAGGCCCGTCCGCCGGGCCGCCTGCGTACACGCCGGGGGGCGCTGCCCTGCGGCAGCGCCCCTCGGTGGGGGATGTGTACGTCTCTATTGTAAAAGGGGGGGAATAGAGTCTCGATCAGTCGATCTGGGTCACGGAGATGGTCAGCTTGAACGCCACATCGGTGTTGTAGTCGGCGGCCGTCATGTCGCCGAACGCTCCGGCTGTCTGGTTCCATTTACCGTCAGCCGCATAGGTGCCGGCGTCTGCCGCCAGATTGCCCAGCAGAGTATCCGCCGCGTCACCGCCCGTAAAGTACGCATTGTTGCGCTCATAGACCCAATGCCAGTACAGCGTATAGACGCCGGTGGTATCCGTGCTGTTGCTGCTGTAGCCGCCTCCTGACGTGGGATAGCCGCCTCTGGAGCACAGTTCCGTGCCCAGATTTGTGTTGGCCTGATAATCGCCGGACACATACGCGCTGCGCAGATAACCGTTGATGTCGTCCAGTGTACCCGCCACCACAACCTGATCGCCCTTTTTCAGATAAAAGGCAATGGGGTGATAGTCCGTCGGCACCTGGAATGTGCCGTTATACGGTGCCTTGGTATAATCCCGATAGGCGCCCTTCTTCAGCACGATGTCCTGCATATCGTCCATACCCACCTGGACCCGCACCGCCGTCTCGGGCGCACCCTTGATGGTGAAGGTCACGGCGTTCTCGTCCTGCGTGCCCGGTGCCGCCAGCTTGTCGCCGTTGCTGGATACCACGGTTTCGGCAATGCTGGTGGCGGTGTCCTTATTGTAGCTGGTTTTAAACGCCCCGCCGCTGATGCTGACCTCCACGCCGAACTTGGCCACACGGGCGCTCTCCGTTGCGTCGGCGGCGGTGGTATATTTGGCGAATGTCCCGCCCACGAAGCAGGACGTGACCATGACCAGCGCCAGCAGTCCTCCCGCGATGCGGAGCGCACTGTTCTTTCTGTTTTTCATGGTGATTCTCCTTTCTGCGCCCGTAGGCGCATACGCCGAAGGCCCGTCCGCCGGGCCGCCTGCGTATACGCCGGAGGAAGCCCCCGTGCGGGATGCCCCCTCCGGCGGACAGCATAGCGCTGTATCTGCTTGGATCAGTCGATCTGGGTGACGGTCATGGTCACGGCGAAGTCGATCTTGCCGGCATCCGCCACGTTGTTTGCGGCGCGGTTGCCCAGCGCGGTATCCTTGGCGTCAGTCTGATACGCACCCACGGCCGTATCCTCAAACGCCCACTTCCACGCGATCTGCAGGTTGTCGGCGGTCTTGCCGCTCAGATCCTGGTTGGCCTCGTAGTCCTTGGTGTAGGCGTTGATGGCGTTCTTCACGGCAGTCTGCAGCTGAGCCACGTTGGTGATGCCCGTGTTGCCGATCTTATACTCCGTGCCGTTCACGGTGAACACCAGCGGACAGTACTCGTCAGTGCCGTTGGTCGTCCAGTTGGTCAGTGCAAACTGCTTCACCTCGTAGCTCACGCGGACGGCCACCTCCGGTGTACCGGTCATGCCGAACTCCGCCATTCTGCCGTCGGTGCCGGGGGCCACCAGCTTGCTCTCGTCGCTGGACACCACGGTGTTCTCCGCCAGCGTGAAGCTGGTGTCCGTCTTGGTGTAGGTCTTGCTGAACATCTTACCCGCGTCGGCATTCAGCGTCACGCCGAACTTGGCCACACGGGCGCTCTCCGTTGCGTCGGCTGCCGTGGTGTACTTGGCGAACGTGCTGCCCACGAAGCAGGACGTCACCAGCACCAGCGCCAGCAGCAAGCCGGCGCTTCTCATCAGTACGTTTTTCTTCTTGGTCATAATGGAACTCCTCCTCAGTGATTCGGGAAAGCGGTCTCCCGCCGCTCTCCGCTTTGAAATTTGTATGTCGCTGCGCCTGCCGTCCCTTTTCCGGCGGCCGCAGGGCTACACGGTTTTTTACTGCGGCGCCGCGCCGCTGCCGGACGCGGCCTTCAGCCGCTCCAGCTCCTCCCGCAGGCGGGCCGTCTCCTCGTCGCTGTGCTGCACCTGCTTCCGCCGGCGTATCACATCTCCGATGACAAAGGTGCACACCGGGATACCGATGAACACCGCCATGCCCAGCGGCTTCTGCAGGAACAGGGCAAAGTCGCCCAGCTTGGGGATGCGCCCCCTGTACACGCCGATAACACTGTCGGGGTAGATGGCCGGATCCTCCGTGTTGTTGGCGTCGCCCTTGGTGATGAACTGCTTTTTGCCGCTCTCGTCCGCTGTGACGGCCACGATACGGTGGGTCACCACCACGTTCCCGTCCTTGAAGGCCACCACGTCGCCCACCTGTAATGCCTCCGTATCAGGCTTGGTGGTAAAGATCAGGTCGCCCACCTCAATGTGATCCTCCGCCGTGCCGCTCATGGAGCCGGACAGCACCACCATCGGGGCCACGCCCAGCACCGTGGGCGGCGTCTCCGGGTGCAGCGTCCCCTTGACAATGATGGTCACATTGCATACCAGCAAAAACGAAAACACAGCGCACAGCACCGCGCCGGCCACTGTGAGAGCCACGCTTCCCGCGTTTTTCTTCATGCGTATACCTCTCTTTCACTTTGCGAAAAAACAAAAAGACCGGCTGCACCAGCACACGTTCTGTGTACTGCTTGCAGCCGGTCGATCATGCGAATATACTTCGTTTAGACACCTTAGCTTTGCGTCGCGGGCTTTCACCCGCTTTGCCAAAAATCCGTTTGAATTTGTACTGTCTACAGTACCACTTTCTGCCGGTTCTGTCAAGTTTTTTTGTCGGATTTCTTACATTTTTTACATTGGTTTGCCATTTTTCTTATCTTTCCGCCGACGCTTTTCCATCATCTTCCAGCTCCGCGATGTCCGCCATCACCTGCGCGTACTGTGCGGCCACCGTTTCCGCCAGCCCCGCCGTCTCCGGGGTGATAGCGCCGCTCCGCAGCGCCTCCGTCAGCGCGGATGCCGCCGCGCACAGCCGCTCCAGCCCCAGATTGGCCGCAACGCCCTTTAAGGTGTGGGCCGCCCGGAAGGCCTCCTGCCCCTGACCGGCGCGAAGCGCCGCTGTCAGCGCGTCATAGCTGCCATCCGACGCGAAGCGCCGGATGAACCGCGAGGCCATGGGCTCGCCGCCCAATCGCGCCATGGCCTGTGCGCCGTCCGAACCGATCCCGGCGTAAAATTCCCTCAGTGTCGTTTCCCCTCACCTCTTTTTTCAGCTGGCCGGCTGCCCGTCCCCGGCGTATACCTCGGTGCGCAGCGCGTCCTGTATGTCCGTCAGGCACTGCACCAGCACCGGATTGAACACGCCGCACTGGCCGTCCCGGATCATCTCCATGGCCTGCTCCGGCGTGTAGGCGTCCTTGTATACCCGCCGGCTCACCAGCGCGTCGTACACATCGGCCAGCGATACCACCTGCGCCGAGATGGGGATGTCGTCCCCCTTCAGCCCGTCGGGATAGCCGCCGCCGTCGTACCGCTCGTGGTGCCAGCGGCAGATCTCCGCCGCCGTCTCCAGCAGCGGCTCGCCCCGGTACTCCCGCATGCCCCGCAGCAGCTCCTCGCCGATGACCGTGTGCTGCTTTACCGCCTCGAACTCCTCCGGCGTCAGCCGCCCCGGCTTGTTGAGGATACCCTGATCCACGCCGGTCTTGCCCACGTCGTGCAGCGCCGATGCGGTGCTGATGGTCACACAGTCGGCCTGCGTCAGCCGGTACGCGCCGCTGATCTCCGTCAGCCGGTCCAGCAGCCGCGCCGTCAGCTGGTTCACATGCCGCACATGCTCGGCGCTCTCGCCGCTGCGGAAGCCCACGATCCGCCCCAGCACGTCTACCATCACCTGTTCCCTCCTCCTCTGCCATTGGGTGCTCCGCGCCAGCATGGCGCTGAGCCGCCGCTGCCGCGCATAGAGCCGTACGGTATTCGTCACCCGCCGGTACACCACCTGCGCGTCAAAGGGACGGCTGATGTAGTCCGCCACTCCCAGCTCATAGGCCCGCCGGATGTACTGGCCGGAATCGTCCGCCGTCACCAGCACCACCGGTATGTCCTCGATATAATGCCGCCGGTTCATCTCCTCCAGCACCCGGATGCCGTCCATCCCCGGCATGACCATATCCAGCAGCACCATCTCGATGCCCGTACCGTACTGCTCCAGCAGCTCCAGGCACGCCGCGCCGTCGGACGCCTCCAGATACCGGTATTCGTCTCCCAGCATGGCCATCAGCAGCTCCCGGTTCAGCGGCGCGTCGTCCACCACCAGCAGCAGCGGGGCCTGCTCCTCCGGCGTACTGTCGTCCGCCGCCTGTCCCTCCAGAATGACGCAGTCCTTCCGCTGCTTGGCCCGGTACATCAGCCGGTCGGCCCGCAGCACGGCGTCGGCCACTGTCTCGTCCCGGGCCATGACGCCGCCGATGCTGGCCGTCAGCCGCAGGCCGGACTGCTCCGGCAGCCGCAGCGCCGCTATCCGCGCCCGGATATCCTCCAGCACCGCCGGGAAGTCGTTCTCTCTCACCCCCGGCAGCAGCAGAAGGAACTCGTCGCCGCCGTCGTGGCCGTAGGTGTCGTTGCACAGCTTCAGATCGTCCAGATCGATGATGGCCACGCCGCCCCGTACGGCCCCGGCCTTCATATGCATCTCGTAGTAGCTGCGGCTGTACACGCCGGTCAGCGCGTCCACGCCGTCCTCCCGCACGACCCGCCCGGAGATCAGCAGCGTGTCCGCGTCCAGCTTCTCAACGCGGATGTCGTACCGCTTCATCTGCCGGTCGCTGGTCTGAAATTCCATCCGGAACTCCTCGCTCTCCGCGCCCCGCCGGAAGAAGCCCTGCAAATACCCTGCGTTGATGTACCGGTACCACATCGCCGCCTCCTCGGAGACGGCGGTGCCGCTGCGGCGGATCTCCTCCCGCAGCTGCTCCGGTATGAGCCAGCGCTGCCGCACGCCGTCCGTCAGCGCGTTGCCCCAGTGTATGCAGAGCCGCCCGCTCCGCCGGTCGTATTCCATGATGACGCCGCAGTAGGGCCGCAGCGAGTTGATGAGCACTTCCTTCGTCAGCATACTCTGTTTCCCCCTTGTGCCGCCCTGCTTTCCCGGCCCGCAGGCCCCCGGCGCGGCGCGCCCCCCCGGCGGCCGCCGCCGCACAGCGGCAGATACAGTGCTATTATACCGTCCGCCCCCGCAAAAAGCAAGAGCGCCCCCTTCCCGGCCCGCGAAAAGCAAGAGCGCTCCCTTCCCGCCCCGCGAAAAGCAGGAGCGCTGCACCCTTCCGCGCCGCGCTCCCGCCGTATATGATGGATGTTCACTTTTCCCGCTTCTCCAGCCGCACCACCGTCTCCATATGTGCATCATTGTCCAAACTCAAATTCATATCTTCCGCAATGATAGGAAGCTTGAATTTGATGGACTTGAGCCACTGACCGTTGGGCTGCCGTTCCTCATAAA
>ERZ1106976.3351-NODE-3351-length-12851-cov-20.799078_pt1 | contig 12851 bp, 7 predicted proteins | sample MGYA00403687_ERZ1106976 | MGnify/ENA primary metagenome ERZ1106976 (study PRJEB35170, sample SAMEA104062446) | human gut metagenome | biome: human gut; feature: human-associated habitat; material: faeces | place: Denmark | collected 2013-02-22 ... | reverse complement strand
CCGATCTGGAACACACCAATTGAAATAAGTCTTTGCACTCTCGCCACTCTTTGATTGTTCCACCGATGTTATCTTTGTACAGATTCTTGGTCATTCGAGAGGCTATTGCTTTTTTAACCAATGTATCAGCGTCAATAATTGGGATAATTTTAGGAGAACTATATTATCTAATCTCACTGTCCTTAAAATCTTGCGGTTTTTCCACCCAATACAGTCTGCAGTTGTGATGCTATAACAGGTAACGCTGTAAACTATTTGCTTTAGGGAAATATGATGAAATTCTTTTTGTTCGCTTTCCCTAATATCGAAATCTGATTTCTGATATAGAATAGCCTCTACGCAATCCCCTGGTTCCATTGAGCCTGTAAATAAACAAGGGAAACAGAGATATGTTGGAATATCAACGCCTTTTTTAAGAAGTCCTATAAGGTCTATGGCTCTTGCGTATTTATCACAAATAGGAAACAATTCAACTGGAGAAATATCTTCGATATAGGATGCCTCTGTACGCCATTTTGTAGCGCCATCACGCTGTTGAGCGTAATCATACCACTCCCAAAATCCAATCAAATAGGGTATATCTGGACCATCACTTCTGAAAATAAGTTTCCGGTTTGATGATATTGGCTCAGCGGCCTCGTTTTGACTAAATACAGATAGGCTTTCTCCGTCAAGATCAGCTATCCTCTCGAGCCAAATATCGTCATGCTGATTTGGAAAATTTACTCTGCACAGTGAAATCGTTGTGGATGAATCACCGGGGAGTTCTTGAATTGGAGGTTCAGTAAACGCCAATTTACCTGCTATCAGTTTTGTCAAGAAATCCTCATTAATATCCCTCATATTACTCTGATATTTTAAATATCCGATAACTGAAAGGGCATCGTTGGGAGAAAACTTTTTTATGGCATCGTTTGCACTGTCGTAGCTTTTTAGATAATGTTCCTGTAATACAGTCCATACAGTGCTTTCCCACTTTGCTAATTGCTTAGCCAACAAAGAAGTGGGGGCTTCACTGTTATCGTGATTGCGAACACGAATATGGTATTCTTTTTGCAATAAATCACAAAACTTTTTATGCTCAGAAAGGTCCAAATAATCTAATAGCGATGTCCAAAATTGTTCTGTCATCTTAAATCACCACACTTCTTTAATTCTGTAACAAGTATCCAGTAGGCTGTTCGAGAGATGCGGCCTTCTTTTGTTTTCGAGCAAAACCATTCTTTTGTTAGTGGAAAATGTGTTAATTTCCCCACAATAGCGCCTATACTATGAGGAACAGGCATCAGTACTCCTTTACAACTGCGTAATTTTTCAACCAACTGTCGATCCAAAGCGCTGGTGTCTGTATCATTCTTGGGTTTCTCAAATTTTATATTTCGAATCACATCGCAGCTCTGGAAAATTCGAACCTCACACCCAAACGAAAGATCATCCACGGTGAGTATTACTTCAGCAGCAATGTGTCTTATTTCTAGGATCTTATCGTTTTTAAGGAGGATAACCTTTCCATCAAAAGGAGCTTGAATGATAATTTGTTTCCCTTTCGGTAGTTGATTGCAGGTAACTTCTGAAATCAATTTTCCATCGATATTTTTGATCTGTACCTCCGGAAATGCTGAAACCATATCCAGGGGTTTTGTCATGAGGTAAGAAAAACCAATTGCTCCCGACTGCCCCAGAGATAATAACTGCTCTTTTGATGCCGCATAAATCCTATAGAGTTTCCCATCACCAAGATTTTGATGCTGAGCATATATGGTATCTGGGTAAATATTAAGTTCAGCATCTCCACCCTGCATATAAAAATAAATTCTTGGGTCGTGGTGATACAAGAAATAAGGATCTTCAACATACGGTGGCCAAATCGGATAAAAAACTACTGGTTTTTCCGTTAAGAAAATCGACCTCTCCAAGAAAAATCGAGCAACTGAGGCAGAGAAATCCTGCACATGGATTTTATATAAATACCAGGTTGTAAAGGAGCCTGTTCTGGTTTCAGCAATGCTTTCATAGGAGATTCCATGAGGTACACATCCAATGGATCTGCGCTGAAGGAGATAGTAATCTCGATAAGGATATGCTTTACTGCCATAATACAATATTTTCCCGGTAGAACAATCAAAAAATGAACCTCTGATATTGACGCCTGTTGTTTTAGACGGCCAATATCTATCCAAATTGGATGATGGGTGATTATAAGAAAGATGGTACTCTGTGCTGGGAATATTTCCTACATTTAAATAGGTAACACCTTCTGCAGAAAGTCTCTCAAATGAATAAATGTGCTGCTGTTTGTTATCATCTGTAATTGTTATTGTTTGGCACCTGGGACCGCTTGTAGCAGAGGATGGTGCATGAAAAAAGCCTAATTCCAACAAGTAGCTTCCGTGAGCCACTTTAATGCGAAGTGGCATCGGATGACAGTTATATCCCACAGGCACCGCAGAATATGCTTTGGCTCGATCCTCACACTCTTTGTCGTCTTCTCCTCGACTATGATAAAAATGCCGTGTACCCGTTCCTTTACGTCTCTTCGATAGACCAACGTGTTGTGCACAGATTCCGCATACAAATCGACTCGTCCTATCTGCAGGAACTGTGCAGCCATGACTATATAATTTATCTGCTTCTTCTATGGTAATAGGTCGATAGCCTACATTTGATTCCCAATAATACACATGGGTTAAGGGCATGTATGATCACCTCAATCCTGCTATCATTCTTTCGGATCTATAGCTGCGGATACTCTTTCTTTGATAAAGTCCATCATGTCTCCAGCGTTACAATCCATTACCTCCGCAATACGCAGTAAAACAGATAGGTTTACTTCCTGATTTTTACCTAACTTTGTGAAGGTAGCAGAAGAAAGCCCTGCTTTCTTTCTCAACTCAGCACGGGTTATTTCTTTCTCGGCACATAGTATCCACAGCTTTTTATAGCTAACTTTCGTGTGTATCCCCCCACAGAAATGTGTTACTTACATTATAATCTTTTTTTCGACGTTCTCAAGAACGATTTTGCAATTGCAACAGAAGCGCAAGATATTGCTTGAGTTTTTTTGTGAAAACGGACAAGGCATATCTGCGGTAGTGAATCCCGTAACAATCTCGCTAAATGTCACCCCAAAAAGCTCGTGGAAGGCATATCTATCGAGTCTTCCCACGCATGATGTGCACAATCTGCAACTGGTTTATAGCATATCGGATAAACAAGTTGCGATTCAATAAGTAAAAGGCAGCCGCCGGTTGGTTTTAACCAGAGGCTGCCTGAGTTCCTGTCGCACTGTTATGGTGCAAGGTTTCGCAGATATTCTTCCACGTTCTGATACTGAATGCCGTCTATCTCTTGGCTCTCCCCGCGGTAGAGGACGAACTTTCCGGTGATCGGGCCGTAGCGGTGCTCGGTCCGGGCGCATTTTTGCTCGTCGATCAGATGGTGGTACTGCTGCGGGACGGCTTCCTCGCTGTGCTTGATCTCGAAAATCCGGCAGGAGCCTGCCTCCGGGTCAAACACCACCATGTCAAATTCGCCCACAGGGAATTGCAGGACAAACACCTGCTTCTTGGGATTTGCCAGCTTGGTTTCCAGCAGGACGATATCCTCCAGCATCCGCCCCTTGATCTCGGTCAGGATGCGCTGCTGCACAGCGGTGCGCTCCGCAAGAGACAGCGCGCTGAACGTTTCATCCAGCAGCAAACTGCGGATCAGTGCATCCGCCTGTGCATAGCGGAGTCCCGGCTGTGCGATCACCGTGCGGCTGGACTTCGTGCTGACATCCGGCAGGTGCAGCACGTCGATCTCCCGCGTTAAGTCCAGCAAGTCCAGATACTCCTTGATCTCCGCCGCGTGAACATCGTCCAGCGCTACGGTCTGCTCTCCCTTGTTGCGGATTTCCAGCAGCTTCCGCAGGCTGTCGGTGACAAGCGCAAGGTCGATGCGGTCGAGGATGTCCGTCGGGTTCTTCCGATCCCGGCGCAGGTTGCTGGCGGAAATGCCAAGGTCGTGGGACTTCCAATCCTGCGACAGCACCTCCAGCGTGAAGCGGTGGTTGATGTCCTCCACGACCCGGTTGATGGCACTGGTCAGCTCGCCCTTCTCAAATAAATCCCGCAGATGGCGGAAGTGCCCTTCGTACTGATAGCAACGCAAAGAGTGCTGGATGTTGCGGGCAATGGCGGTATCCACGTATTCGTCGGTGCTTTCCTTGCTGGCAAAGGTGGATGTCTCGTTGTAGTGAACACCGCCGAGACTCATGGTGCCGCCGTAGCGGATATACTCGTCGATGCCGTGGATGCCGAGGACAGATTCAAACTCGCGGTAAGGGATGAATGTGGTGTGCAACAGAACGCAGCGGTCATAAAGCTGTTCGTCCTCGGTAAAGAGAAAGCCCAGCGAGTCCGTGCCGGAGAGCACGATCTTCATACCGCAGGCCGCAAACACATCAGAAAACAGCGCCGCACCCTCGATGAAATCCTCCATCAGCGTCACTTCATCGAGGAACACATAGCGAGAGCCCTGCGCTTCCAATGCCTTGAGGTCGCGGTTCACGTCTGCCAGCGTGTCTTTTGCGGTGATCTGAATGAACGCAGTCTTGGCAAGCTCCGTGTTGCTCATCTCCGCGAAAATCTGGCGAATCATGGTGGTTTTCCCCGTCCGGCGCAGGCCGTAGAGGATGAATACCTTATCCTGCGGCGCGCCGTAGACAAAGTCGTGCAGCTGCCGGAAGCACTCGCGCTTGCGATAGCCACGGACAGGTGCTGCAAAGGAACGCAGCGCCTCGCCGGTGCGGACATTGGTAATAAACGCAGAAGAGTTCGCAGATTTTGTCTTGGGCAGCTGCTTTTTCAGCGCCTTCAGCTCCTGCTCCAGTTCCTTCCGCCGCTCGATCTGCGCACGGAAATTTTCCAATTCGTCAGCAGGAATATACTTCTCCCGCCGCTTCTTGTTTTCTGTCCAACGATGATAGAAATAGTCCTTGCCGCTGACGGTTTTCTTCGTAACAGAGCCAGCGGGCAAAGCAGAGATTTGCTGCTCCAGCTCCGCCGCCTGTGCCTGCATTTCAGATAACTCCATAGCGCACCTCCCGTGAGATACTATTCTATGCAGAATTATACCCCATTATATCCGCGAAATCAAGGGTATAATGGGGTATAATCGATATTGAAGCCAATTGCACGAAAGAATATAACATCTCACGCTGGGATTGCAAATAAGATATTTCTAGCTCCTGAAGCCAAGAGACTTCTTCCTCATTCTCCTGAAACGCCTGAATGGTGGGCTTTTGCTTTAAATTCCTTCAACGCAGAAAGCGAGTAATTCTTCCAAAGAACGGGGCATCCACCATAGCACACGCCAAAGTGCTCGCAAGTGGTACACTCATCAGATGGCAACCTGCGGATCTCGTCCATCGTTTTGCTGTAGTTAGCACTTTCGGTTAATGACAGAAAGCCTTGATAAGACGAAAAATCTCTACCGAACTTTCCCAACCGCTGATAAATGTACATGTCACATGGAAGCAATTCCATCTTCGTATTGAATGTCACGGCATTTTTCAGGTGAATCTGGCAGGGCGTTGCCAGCCTGCCTTTTAGAAGTTTCAATTGCTCCTCGGTATACATGCACATCGGGAAGCTGTATTCAACCCACCAGTCATCAGTAATGGCGCTCAATTTATCGATTTGAGATATAAAATCGCTGACCAACTTTATGGGATCATGTTTTTGCAGGTAAGCCAGATCTTTTTCCTTTGCATCATCATTATCGATAATAAATGTGAACGAGAATTGCTTTGCACCATTATCGTGAGCAATTTGAACAGACTCACAGAGGGATTGAACATTCTCAGGCGTTATCACCATAGAACATGTAAAATCTATGGGCAATGAGGCTAAATTGCGAATGGCCTGCAGTTGTGCTTCAGAACCATCATACCCCGTCATTTCACACCATTCCCGCCGATTCTTTCCCTTCATGGACACATCAATGTATCCAAGACCGCTATCAACTAACGTTTTGCACAGTTCTGCATCTTTAAGCAACACTCCGTTCGTTGCAATTGCAGTTGTCATGGCATGATGCCTTGTTTTGATATATCGCAAAATTTGGGGGAGGTGTAAGTATGTAAGAGGTTCTCCTCCAGTAAAGAATATGTATTTTACTTTTGCTTCACAACAAAAATCGACTATACTTTTAAGATTATTGTATTCAATTCTATCATTCTCTACATATCCTGTACTTTTAACATAACAAAAGTTGCAACGCAAATTGCAACCGCGCGTAAGTACAATTGAGCATTGCTTGATGATTCTTTCAGTAGGCATTAAACCTCTCCTCTCATAATTGACCGATACATTTAATATGTCAGCTTGTCCAGACGATATAGCGAAGAGGCCTCATTGTCAAATACTGCTTCAGGTGGACCCTGCGCAACAATTTTTCCACCGGCTTCACCGCCGAATATACCAAAGTCAATAATATAATCCGAAACCATTGCAATGAATTCAACATTGTGTTCGATAATTATGACTGTTTCCCGATTCTGCTGCAATAAAGATAGAACCTGGATAAATTTATCAATATCTACATCATTCAAGCCGGATGTCGGTTCGTCCAGAATATATAAATTTCTGCCGTTAGACGAAGAACTTAATGCCTTTGCTAGTTTTACGCGCTGTGCCTCGCCACCAGATAAATTCATGGACATCTGCCCCAATTTTAAATATCCTAAACCTAATTCGATCATACTATCCAAAGTTGGGTAGACTTTTTTGGTTCCCTTAAACACATCAATAATATTATCGATAGGTGTTTCTAGGATATCTCGAATTGTTTTCCCGCAGTATTTTACAGATAATACTCGTTCATTGAATCTCTTCCCTCCGCATTCAGGACATGTTATGTAGGAATCAGGCAGATAGTTAAGCTCAATCTTCTGAAGGCCTGTGCCTTGGCAGCACTCACAGCGTCCACCTTTAACATTCATGCTGAATGATGAGGCGTCAATTTTCATCTGTTTGGCAGTGTCTGTCTTTGAAAACAGCATGCGAATCTCATCAAAGATTTCCAAATAAGAAACGACTGTTGATCTTGGCGTTTTCCCTATAGGGGCCTGGTTAACTTGTATTACTCGGCGAATATTCTTTCCGCCCTGAACAGTGCAGTAGGTTTTATCGGATTTTCTGGAGAAATATCTTGCAACGACCGACGCCAGTGTTGATTTTCCGGAACCGGAAACGCCAGTTATACAGGTAATTCCACCTATAGGAAAGCGTGCGTTCTGTCCATGAATGTTTCTGAAGTTGATATTATTAACTTCAAAATAATCTTGCGCTTTCAATGTTTGTTTAAAAGCAAGCTGATACTCGGTCTTTGGGGGCATACTTGACTGACTGATCAAGTATCCTCCATCAGGCCCCCCAACAGGCCCAAGTTCTACTATACAGTCTGAAGATGAGATATATTGTTTATTGTGCTCTATTGCAATGACAGTGTTTCCACGGTGAATCAAATCCTTGGTGGCTTTTACGATTTTGGTGATATCTCTATAATGCAGCCCTTTACATGGCTCATCTAGAATATAGATCAATCCCTTCAGGGAACACGTGAGTTGAATGGCTATCCTAACCCTCTGCCTTTCTCCACCAGAGAGAGTAGGAATAGACCTGTTAAGGCACAGATACCCTACATCAAGCTGTATTAATACGCTTAGCTTGCATAGAATACTGTTTATCAGTTGCCCAACGAGCTCCTTTTTGGACAATGAGATTCGATCGTCTTTGAAATTTTTCATCCAGGAATACAACCCTGTCAGTTCCATACTTTCGATATCATCATAATTTAGACCGCCAATCTTGTACTCCAACACTTCTTTACGCAGTTTGGCACCGCCACATACGTGGCAAGGAATTTCTTCCATGTACTTGGCATAAACAATCGAGGGGGCGGATGAATCGCCGCCTGATGTCCGTTCTAATATGGCGGGTACAGCTCCACGAAGCATCACATAGTGCTGTTTTCTTCTCTTGCCCTCCTTGTATGCCAATTTGTATCTGATCTGGTCATCGGCATAAAGCAATTGATGAAGCTCGTCATTACTGAGTTGAGAGACCGTTTTATCTATGTCAATTCCATAATGTTCGCACAATGCCTCCAAATATTTTTGTTCCTTGCTTTCCGGCGAACCTTTAAAATACAAAATCGCACCGTCTCTCAAGGTAACATCGCGGTCTGGGATCAGGAGAGATTCTGATACTACAGTTTCCACACCGAGGCCGGCACAGTGAAGGCAAAAAGACTTTGGATTATTTGACGAGAACAATTTTTCCGAAACACTTGATGCCTGGTCACTATTGACAATCGCGAATAAGGATCTGAGATAGTAGGATATCTCTGTAGTGGTGCCAATAGTGGAACGAGGATTTACATTGTAGTAGTTTTGAGAAATATTCAGAGCTGGACGCAAATTTTCAATAGAACCCACTTTCGGTTTGTTCATCAGCTTCTGCCCATAAATATTTCCGGTCATTCCCTCAAGGAAGGCCCTTTGGCTCTCTGCGTATATCGTCTCAAATACCAGAGAAGATTTGCCGCACCCTGAACAACCAGTCACACAGGTGAATTCGTTCAAAGGAATTTCCAAGTTCAGGTGTTTTAAATTGTTTTCGTATGCATTCTTAATTATGATTTTTTCCATGATTAGCACGACTCCCATATAAGAATCTTCAGAGACATATATCCTCCATTGCAGAGGTCAAGAGAGCCTATTCTTCTGCAGGATATGTTTCTTGTAAAACGCTGTCAACCTTTCTGTGGGTTATAGCCGCAACATTGCAACGGTGCTCATTGATTCTAAACGGATCGCCATCAGAATTCTCATTTGAATTCCACATCATGCAGACAGTACAATAGCCTCTATCCTTACAGTCAACACACTGCGAGAAACGCGACCATTTTATTTGTCTTAGTTCCTTTATCTTGTCTGAAGTTTCCCAGACTTCCTGAACAGTTTGACGATTCAGGTCCCCGATAACATTGTTCTGCCAGCCGGCGCAGGGGAATACCTTTCCACTTGCCATTACGCAGAAGCTATACCTACAAACAGAGCATATCGGATCGTTCTCGGTCAACTTTTCTTTGTCCTTGGCGGTCTTGCGAATTGATTCAGCATAACCCTCTTGCATTTGCACTGTCAACACATCGTCTACTTCTTCTATTGATAGTCGGTTCTCAAGATTACAGCCGGAATGATCATAAGCAGCAAAAATCACTGGTTCTGTTGCTACAGCGATATTATGCGCCCATCCCCAGTGCAGGACATCGATATAGCTGTCTTTATTCTGTTTGATGATAGGGCATGAAATTTGCACAGGGATGCCCTCATCACACAACCGAAGTATTCCATTTTTTGTTTTTTCAAAGCTTCCGTTTAACTTCGTAATAGAATCATGTACTACGGCATCCATAGAATAAAGGGAAACCTGCACAGAAAGGAGTGAGTTTTTCTTCATTTCTGATATTATGTCATCTGTTAGCAAAGTTAGATTTGACAGAATATTTACAGATAACTCAAGTTTTCTGCACCTTTTCAAAAAGCCTAAAATATCTTTGTGCAGAAGAGGTTCCCCACCGGACAGCGTAACATGTATGATATTCATCTTACGCCCTTCTTCTATAATTCGATAAAACAGAGCGGAATCGATCACATTATTTTTGCGTTCATTTGGAATATAACAATGAATGCAACGCTCATTGCATGCATCAGCTATCTCAATATGAATACTTCTAAGAAATTCGTTTGGGCTTATATCTCCGCCAGTGCAGTCGTTCTTCACAATGCCCTCTTGAATCTGATCACAACCGCTTAGCTTCGGAGTGTTCTCTATAAACTGGTCTGTGCAAGTATCAATCGCCTCACCACGACTAAGAAAGCCCTCATCTACAAACAAGTCGAAAAACTCCGCTGTATCTTGTTTCAACATTTCATACTCAACGCCAGTAAAAATCTGTGACAGCTCTTCGACAACATCATCTATTGATCGAGGCGATTTGCTCAGCATACTTAACATGATAGCCCCACTGGCAGAAACATATTTCTCACCCAGATATTGACGGTTATCGTTAAGCATACGATATCCGTATTCTGAATTATCTGCTATATAACCATGTCCCTGATATTTCCGGAACAACACATCATTTCTGATTTTGTAGTACATCCTGTCTACCTCCCTTGTTCCTAGATTCAGACTATATCTCGTAAGAATATTTCATAGATATAAAAAGAGGGTACAGCACGATTGTTCTGCACCCTCTAGTAGACATTATGGCTTTTTCAGGCCTTATTCACACTGCAAGGTCTGCCACACGGGCCATCTCCGCATTTTGCCGAATTTACAATCACGGGGTTGATAACAGCAGGCTTAACGTACTCCATATTTTTATCTCCTTCACGATTAATGATATACTCATATGTGAGACATCTTTTATTTATATATTATGGTATCATAAGTGGTGAAAAGTGTAAATGATTTTTCTACGAGAAAATCGCATATCCGGTATCCAGAATACAATAATTTCCACAACTCAGATAGTCCATCCCTTTGCTTTCATCACGAATCATCTATCGTATTTCTACCAACATCCTTCCTCCTTCAGCTCATACGAATGTGCTTCAGCGCATCCATAATCACTGATTCCTTTTCCAGTGGACACCGCGGTCATTTGGTATCTTTCATCTTTGGCAGGTTATAATTTTACCCGATCTCCAGACCACGTTTCTGCTTAACCTGCGAGATATACAGGGAAGATACTTTTAATCCAGTCCACTCTAACACCCGATAGCAACTGCTTAAGTATATTACAGGCGGCTGGCTGAGTTATCCCACTACCAACTTATTTGTCTTCTTCAAAAACTTTGCCGGGATTGGGCGGTCCAGCTGCCAGGTGATATTCATCGGCCTGCTGCCCGTATGCTTCACGTAGTTCGCCGTGCCCAGATAGGTGTACGCCTCTGCACCGCCGGTCATACGGTCCGACTTAAACTCACGGACAAACAGCAGCACCCTGCTGCCGCGTTCCTTGTGGTGGATATAGCGCTGGCCGGTGGGTGAATTCTCCGCCGTGGTGCTCTGGCTCTGCCAATGAAACAAGCTCTCATTGATGGAATAATCGTTGTACATGGTGGTTGGCGAATAGTCCTTATCCGCCTTGTTCAGCGTCACAAAGAACACGTCGATGTTTTCCTCAGGCAGCCACTTCACGCCCTCACGAACGGTGGACGGCTTCATAAAGTCCAGCGCCACCAAGAGCTGGTCGCGGGTATAGGTGCAGTGCAGATCCAGCGGGCAGGCGAAGCCCAGCTCTACCGGCTCGTCGATAAAGTCGATCTGCTCGAAGCGATAACGCAGCAGCTCCAAGAGCTCGCCAAGCAGAACCGTGCTGTCAGACAGGGCATAGAGGTTACTAAGCACCTCTTCGTCGTCCCAGTCCTCCACAGCCTTGCCCCAAACGGTGATGTAAAACATTTGCATCATCCGCTTTTCCGCATCCGGAAGCGCTGTAAAATCAAGGTTGTCCAAACGCGGAAGGACGTCCAGCAGGAACGAAATCCAGCGGCGGGAATCGGCCACAGCAAGCTTTACAAACGCTTTGGTCAGAATGTTCTCCAGCGGTTCTGAAAAGTCCTCGATGGCATCCGCTCTGGCACAAATGCGAGAGAAGGAGGAAAACTTGTAGATCGCCCGCGGATCGAGATGGTAGTAATCCAAGAAGTTTTTGAGCGTCAGCTCCAGACCGCTGTCCTCCGCAAAGGAGGCCGCGCGAGCCACCAACCCAGCCGTATTGCCATAGGAGGCGCGGATATTCTCCAAAATGTATTTGGCCGCCTTCTTCTCCAACTGGATATAGCAGCCCTTGGGGACGGACACAAAACCGTCCTTGATCTCCCGGCTCACGCTGCGGGTGGTATTCGACAGCAGCGCCGCAAACTTATCTTCAAAATTGTATTTTCGATTTGCCTGACCGATGAAGTCCAGCACGGTCAGGCATTCCTTGTCCTCGGACAGACGCAGACCGCGCCCCAACTGCTGCAAGAAGATCGTCAGGGATTCGGTGGGGCGCAGGAACAGAACCGTATTGACTTCCGGAATATCCACGCCCTCGTTGTAGATGTCCACGACGAAGATGAACCGCACCTCGCCGGACACCAAGCGCCGCTTGGCCGCCGCTCTTTCCTCGTCCGAAGATTGCCCGGTGAGGCACATGGACGGGATGTTGTGGTCGTTAAAATAGCGGCACATAAATTCCGCGTGATCGACCGTCACACAGAAGCCGAGACCCTTCACCTCGTCAATGTCCGTCACATATTTCAGCAGTGCCGTCACCACATGGTCGGCGCGGCGGTCGGCAACCGCCCCGCTGAACGTGTAGATGTGCTCCAGCTCGCTCTTTTGGTAGCCACCAGCAGACCATTTGAGCGCATCCAGATCCACCGTATCGGTAACGCCAAAATACTGGAACGGGCACAGGAGCTTCCGATCAATGGCTTCCGGCAGACGGATCTCAGCGGCAATGCGATTGTTGAAGTATGGAAGGATGTTCTTGCCGTCCATACGCTCCGGAGTAGCGGTCAAGCCCAGCAGGATGCGCGGCTGGTAGTAGGACAACAACTTCTGATAAGTCGGTGCAGCGGCATGGTGGAATTCGTCCACGATGATGTAATCGTAAAAATCGGGACTCGTCTTTTCCGTGAAGCTCTGTGAGTTGAAAGTCTGGATGGACAGAAACAAGTTGTCGATGCTCTCCGGCTTATAGTTGCCCACAAACAGCTCACCAAAGTTTGCGTCCTTGAGCAC